>Ga0209371_1001192_pt1 | contig 18823 bp, 16 predicted proteins | sample AgamicAtAmrz_FD_187165 | JGI IMG/M metagenome (GOLD analysis project Ga0209371, IMG submission 187165) | Agave microbial communities from Guanajuato, Mexico - At.Am.rz (SPAdes) (version 2) | ecosystem: Host-associated > Plants > Roots > Rhizosphere | place: Guanajato, Mexico | collected 2012-06-07
CGCTGTGGGTGGCGAATGCCGACAGCCTGATGAAATTCCCTTATGAAGAGGGGCAAACGACAATCAGCGCGCCGGGGGAAGTGGTCACTGAATTGCCGGGCGGGCCGATCAATCACCACTGGACCAAAGCGCTGCTGGCCAGCCCGGACGGCAGCAAGCTCTACGTCGGCGTGGGGTCAAACAGTAACGTAGGCGAAAACGGCATCGGTGCCGAGTACCGTCGCGCCGCCGTGCTGGAAGTGGACGCTGCCAGCGGTGCCAGCCGTATCTTTGCCAGCGGGCTGCGCAACCCCACCGGGCTGCAGTGGGAACCGCAGAGTGGCAAACTCTGGGCTATTGTTAACGAACGCGACGAGATTGGTTCAGACCTCGTGCCGGACTACATGACGTCGGTGCAGGAGAACGGTTTTTACGGCTGGCCCTACAGCTATTTTGGTCAGCACGTGGATGAACGCGCGAAGCCGCCACGCCCGGATCTGGTAGAGAAGGCCATCAAACCGGACTACGCTATCAGCTCGCACGTTGCGCCGCTGGGGCTGCTGTTCTATACCGCGACCAACATGCCGCAGTATCAGGGTGGGGCGTTCGTCAGCGAACACGGCAGCTGGAACCGCTCGCCGCTCAATGGCTACCAGGTGATGTGGGTGAAGTTTGAAAACGGCCAGCCGGTCGGACTGCCGCAGCCGGTAGTGACGGGCTTTTTGACTGACGATCAGAAGCAGGTACGCGGTCTGCCGGTAGGGCTGGCGATGGACCAGCAGGGCGGGGTGCTGATTGCTGATGATGCCGGGAATACTATCTGGCGGGTTAGCTCGGCGCAGTAAGTGTTGTCGCTCAGCGCCCGACGGTGCCAGCAGGCCGTCGGGCGCTGACGTTTTTATCGCGCCGGCAAGGGGCGAGACTGGCGTTACGACTTTGCGTGTCCGCATGGCGGACCGATGACTGCATACAATTCTCGATATACACGGGGCACAACGGCAGGAAAAGTCGGGCGCTGTCGGGCTGGCTATGAAAAGGGTGACGATGGGATCGCGCAGCGTTTTTTTCGATCTGCTTTCCAGTTTTTCTGCAACGTGCATTCTTCAGCCACTTTTCTCCCGAGTCGCTTCGTATTTATTTCCTTGCTGGCTGGTCACTGTCCCCGTTTCTCTATACTGTATTTTTATCCAGTAATTATCCCCTGGATAAGCGAAACCCGGCGATGCGGATACACGGCCGGGCCTCTGACCATCACGTGGGAGCAACGCTATGGCTATAGAAGATGTTAACACAGGGCAAAACCCGGCCATCACCCGCGCCCCGCCGGAATTGCGTAGCGCTTCGAAATATCTGAATGCCGTTGGTGGAAAATACGACCCGGGTTCTGGTTTTTCAAAACAGGCTATTCTGGGGATCGCCGTGACGAAAGAAATGGACTTTATTGAACTGGCTGCGCTGTCTGAAATGCTGGTGTGTGAACTTATCGAATGCAGCAATCCGGTGGCGCGTCTGGCGCTGCTCGGCAAACTTAGCGCCACCCTTGAGCGGCTGCACGCCGTGCTGCTGGCACCGGTGCCCGCGCACCGTCTTGAGCAGCTGAGCGCCACGTCGCTGCCGATCGAAGAACCCTTCTGCATCGGCAGCGATGCCCTGATGCTGACCAATTATTGCCAGCATCTGGTGCGCGTGCTGTTAACCGGCATACTGTCGCCGGTGGATCAGCAGGGGCTGACGGGGCTGACGTTCGATCTGCTGCATCATCTGGGGGAGGTGTTGCGCACGCCATCCTTCACGCGCACCGCAGAAGGCTATCGCGATCGCGGGGGCGGCATTGTGGAGCCGGGGATCTGAACGGTCGCCAGGCGGACGCACCGCTGCTGCGGCGCGTCATCAGAAGTATCAGCGGTTTTTTGCCGGGTCCAGCCAGGGGTAATAGATATGATCGGCGTGATCTTCAGCCGGGAAGCTGTCGCCCAGCAGGCGGCTGGCGACGGTAAAGGCGAAGTCAAACACCCGTCCCAGGCCCTTACCGCTGATCAGGTTGCCGTCCTCAACCACGCTCTGGTCGACGTATTGCCCGTCGCTAACGTTCTGCCACAGGTCACCGGAACAGACGTAGCGTCGTCCTTTCAGCAGCCCGTTGCCGCCCAGCACCCGTGCGGCGGCGGAGCAGATTGGGCAGATCAGCTTACCCAGCTCGTCGTGGCGGCGCACAAAAGCAATTACCTCCGGGCTTTGCGCCAGGAACACGCTGCCGTCCGGGCCACCGGGCAGCACCACGGCGTCATAGGTATTATCGAACGCCTCCTTCAGCGTGGTATCGGCCACCAGCGGAATGGCGTGATAGCTCTCTACCGCGCGGGTCGCTACGCAGGAGAGCGTCTCAACATTGATGTTAAGCCGACGCAAAATATCGATGGTGACGATGGCTTCACCCTCTTCGAAGCCCGGTGCCAGCAGTACTGCAACGCGTTTCATCATGTGCTCCTCAGGAAATGGTAAACAAACGGAAACAAACCTGAGGCAAGAGTAACGGCAACCTGCTGGCGCGTGTCGTTAAGAGGGTCACATAAAATGAAATGCTGGTTCATTTTAAGGTAAGGCCTGGTTCAGAGCCCGCGCCACATAGCAGAGGGCTACGCCTTCATCCCCAGCCGTTTTGCGAGGCGGTGTAGATTGGCGACGTCCATGCCCAGCGCCCGGGCACTTGCGGCCCAGTTTTGCTGATGCGCGGCTAGCGCAGCGGTAATCTGACTGCGCTGAAAATCCTCCGTGGCTTCGCGCAGCGGTTTTACCGCCGCCGTGCCGGGCGCTGCCGTAATGGCGGCGGCAGATGCTGCCGGCTGCTCAGCAAAGCTGAAATGCTCCGGTGTGAGCACCACGTCATCCCCGGCAATGGCCGCGCGGGCCAGCACCACGGCGCGGTAGATAGCATGTTCCAGCTCGCGCACGTTGCCCGGCCACGGATAAGCAAGCAGCGCGGCTCGCGCGGCAGGGCTGAGCACCACGCGTGACAGCCCGAGACGCAGCCGGCTCTGTTCACAGAAGTAGCCGGCCAGCAGGATCACGTCGTCGCCGCGTTCGCGCAGCGGCGGGACCGAGAGCGGGAAAACGCTGAGACGGTGGAACAGGTCGGCGCGAAAACGCCCGGCGAGCACCTCCTCACGCAGGTCGCGGTTGGTGGCAGCCAGCACCCGCACGTCAACGCGGATGCTGCGGTCGTCGCCAACGCGCTGAATATCGCCGTACTGCAATACGCGCAGCAGCTTGGCCTGCAACGCCAGCGACAGCTCGCCGATCTCATCAAGAAACAGCGTCCCGTTGTCGGCCATCTCGAATTTGCCGCTGCGATTGCTGATGGCCCCGGTAAAGGCGCCCTTAACGTGGCCGAACAGCTCGCTCTCCGCCACGCTCTCTGGCAGGGCCGCACAGTTGAGATACACCAGCGGTTTCACCGCGCGCGGAGAGCCTTCATGGAGTGCTTTTGCCACCAGCTCTTTACCGGTGCCGGTTTCCCCGTCGATCAGCACGTTGAGGTCGGAGGCGGCAACGATGTCGATCTCCTTTTTCAGCTGCGTCATGCCGGGTGACAAGCCGATCATCTGCGTACCGGGCTGAGGTTCAAAGGCACCGGGCGCACGCGGCAGCAGGTTCTGGCTCTCCAGCTTTTCGATCAGCAACGCGTTATTCAGTGCGCCGGCAGCCAGGGCGGCAATCAGCCGCAGCGCCTCGTCGCTGAAGGCGTCAAACTGATCGGGTGACATGCCGTCCAGCGTCAGGGCACCAATCAGGTTTTGCCCGGCGAACAGCGGCAGGCCGACGCAGGCATGAACGTGAAGACTTTCATGGCCGGGGATCAGCCCGTCGTAGGGATCGGGCAGATCGCTGTCCGCCGGGAAGCGCACCACGTCCCCGGCGCGGGCGATGGCCTCCAGCCGCGGATGGCCCTCCAGCGTAAAGCGGCGGCCCAACACGTCCTGCGCCAGGCCATCGATCGCCAGTGGAATAAACTGCCGCGCCTCGTAACGCAGCAGGGCGGAGGCATCGCATCCCAACACCTGACGCAGCGTGGTAATAAGCCGCTGGAAGCGATCCTGATGACCAATACCGCTTTGCAGTTCGAGCGCGATCGTAGCCAGGGCATTCACTGAGAAACGCATAGTCACCTCATAGTCAATTTGACAAGGAATGATGTCATATTGACACTATTTTTCATAGTCATTTAGACAATGCAAGAATAGCGATATAATTTAATTTTAAATAAAATCAATGAATTAAAAACTGGCACGGATCGTGATAATAGCTCTGTATCTTTTGACAATAATTTCGTTACAGAGGTACATCATGGCTATTCATGTAAAAAACAATATTCACTGGGTCGGGCAGCGCGACTGGGAAGTACGTGACTTTCACGGCACCGAATACAAAACCCTTAAGGGCAGCAGCTACAACAGCTATCTGATCCGCGAAGGGAAAAACGTACTGATCGACACGGTCGATCATAAGTTCAGCCGCGAATTCGTGCAGAACCTGCGCGGTGAGATCGACCTCGCAGCGATCGATTACATCGTGATCAATCATGCGGAAGAGGATCACGCCGGGGCGTTAACCGAGCTGATGGCCTGCATTCCGGATACCCCGATCTACTGCACCGCGAACGCGATCGACTCCATCACCGGGCATCATCACCATCCGGAGTGGAACTTCAACGTGGTGAAAACCGGCGACACGCTGGATATCGGTAACGGCAAGCAGCTGATCTTCGTGGAAACCCCGATGCTGCACTGGCCGGACAGCATGATGACTTATCTCACCGGCGATGCGGTGTTGTTCAGTAATGATGCCTTCGGCCAGCACTACTGCGATGAACGCCTGTTTAATGATGAAGTGGATCAGGCTGAACTGTTCGAGCAGTGCCAGCGCTACTACGCCAATATCCTGACGCCGTTCAGCCGCCTCGTAACGCCGAAAATTACCGAGATCCTCGGCTTCAATCTGCCGGTGGACATGATCGCCACCTCGCACGGCGTGGTATGGCGCGACAATCCGACGCAGATCGTCGAGCTGTATCTGAAATGGGCGGCGGACTATCAGGAAGATCGCATCACTATCTTCTACGACACCATGTCCAACAATACCCGCATGATGGCCGACGCCATCGCCCAGGGGATTAATGAAGTGGACCCGTACGTAGCAGTGAAAATATTCAACGTTGCACGCAGCGACAAGAATGAGATCCTGACCAACGTCTTCCGTTCCAAAGGCGTGCTGGTGGGCACCTCCACCATGAATAACGTGATGATGCCGAAAATTGCCGGCCTGGTTGAGGAGATGACGGGTCTGCGTTTTCGTAATAAACGCGCCAGCGCCTTCGGCTCCCACGGCTGGAGCGGCGGGGCGGTGGACAGACTCTCCACCCGTTTGCAGGACGCCGGTTTTGAAATGTCCCTGAGCCTGAAAGCCAAATGGCGCCCGGACAGCGACGCGCTGGAAGTCTGCCGCCAGCACGGGCGTGAGATTGCTCGGCAGTGGGCGCTTGCTCCGCTGCCGGTCAGCAACATCAGCCCGGTCACTCCCCCGGCTGACGCGCCCGCTGCCCAGCCGGACGCCGCCGATCTCGGTCCCTGCATGCAGTGCAGCGTCTGCCAGTGGATCTACGACCCGGCTAAAGGCGAGCCGCTGCAGGATGTCGCACCGGGTACGCCGTGGAGCGGCGTTCCGGATAATTTCCTCTGCCCCGAATGTTCACTCGGGAAAGACGTGTTCGACGAACTGGCGATGGAGGCAAAATGAACCACGGCATTGTGATCATCGGCTCGGGCTTCGCTGCCCGCCAGCTGGTGAAAATTATCCGTAAACAGGACGCACACGTTCCGCTGACGCTTATCGCCGCCGACAGCATCGACGAGTACAACAAACCGGATCTCAGCCACGTTATCAGCCTCGGGCAAAGCGCTGACGACCTCACCCGCCAGACGGCGGGGGAATTTGCCGAACAGTACAACCTGCAGCTTTTCCCCCATACCTGGGTGACGGACATCGACGCCGAGGCCCACGTCGTTAAATGCCGCGATCGCGAGTGGCGCTACGACAAACTGGTGCTGGCGACTGGGGCCAGCGCGCTGGTGCCGCCGGTAGCGGGGCATGAGCTGATGCTGACGCTCAACAGCCAGCTGGAGTACCGCGCCAGTCAGACGACGCTGCGTGATGCGCAGCGCGTGCTGATTGTCGGTGGTGGGTTGATTGGTACTGAACTGGCGATGGACTTTTGCCGTGCCGGGAAAGCCGTCACGCTGCTGGATAACCGTGCCAGCATTCTGGCCGCGCTGATGCCGCCGGAAGTCAGCAGTCGCTTACAGCATCGGCTTACCGACATGGGGGTGCATCTGCTGCTCAAGGCGCAGCTGGCCGGATTAACCCAGGAGGCCAGCGGCATCGAGGCGACGCTGGCGGATGGCCGCACGATCGCCGCAGATGCCGTTATTGCCGCCACCGGGCTGCGGCCCGAGACGGCGCTGGCGCGTCGTGCCGGAATCAGTGTCGATCGCGGCGTGCAGGTCGATAATTTCCTGCAAACCAGTCATCCGGATATCTTTGCCATTGGAGACTGTGCGGAGATCGACGGGCGGCTGCTGCCATTCCTGCAGCCGATTCAGCTTAGCGCGATGGTGCTGGCGAAGAATCTGTTGCACGTCCAGACTCCGCTGCGGCTGCCGGCGATGCTGATCAAGGTGAAAACCCCGGATCTGCCGCTGCATCTGGCGGGGGAAACCCAGCGCCGCGATCTGAACTGGGAGATCGCCCTTAATGCTGACGGCATGCTGGCGAAAGGCGTAGATGAAAGCGGCACCCTGCGCGGTTTCGTGGTCAGCGAAGCGCGCATGAAGGATGCCTTTTCCTTATTAAAAACCCTGGCCGTGTAGCCACGGCATGCCCTTGCGCACAGGGAGGTGCGCTTTTTTCTTCAGCACCCGCAGCTCACCGGCGTGCCGTCGCTGCCCTGATGCCCCTCGGTGGCGTAGCCGTCGCGTTTCCACCAGTCCAGCCCACCAATAAGCTCTTTTACCTGAAAACCCAGCGTCAGCAGCTTGAGCGCAGTTTGGGTGGAGGCGTTACAGCCGATGCCGTCGCAGTAGCAGATATACACCTTTGACGGGTCGAGTTGCTGCGTGGTATCGATGCACAGCGCCCGGTGCGGCAGGCTGAGCGCGCCGGGAATATGCTCGCGCTCAAACGCCGCGCGGTTGCGCCCGTCCACCACTACGATGTTCTCCTCCGCCTTCAGCGCCAGCCACAGATCCGCCGGGTCCATCTCAAATGCCAGTTTTTGCTGGTAATACGCCAGCTGTTCACCTCGGGACATGTGCTCTACCTCATGGTTAATAAATGGGACGGGTGATGTGCTACAGGCACCACGGTAACAGGCCGGGAAAAAAGCGAAATGCACTCTTTTTTGAGGTGCCTGAAGCGTTGTTTCAGGCTGCGCAACGGAATTGATAAGCATCAGAGCGGCTGCTATAAGTGTGGGTCGGCAAGGGGAGATCGGTATGGACAGTAAGATACTGAAGAATTTTTTAAAAACCGCGCAGCTTGGCTCTTTGAGCGCCGCAGCGCAGGAAGCCTGTGTTACCGTGCAGGCGCTGGCCGCCCAGCTTAATAAACTGGAACAGCAGCTGGGCTTTCGGTTGTTCGATCGCACCAATAAAGGCGTTACCCTCACCGATGAAGGGCGGGATATTCTTCCCTGGGTCACCGACGTCGTGAAGTCGTCGGCGGAATTACAGCATCGGGCTGCGCATCTGCGTCAGCGCGGCGCGCCCGCGCTGCATATTGCGCTGAATAATACCTTTCCCGATGCGGTGAATCAGGCGCTGATGACCTTTCTGCGCGACAGGCTAAGCGCCTGGCCTTTAATATTCAGCACCTCAGAATCACCCGAGAACCTGGCGAAACTGGCGCGCGACGAAGCGGATATCGGCGTTATTATTGGCGATCGTCTGCCCGCCGGGTTATATGCGGTCAACCTGCCTGGACTGAATATCGAGGTGGTCGCCGCCTCGGCGGGTATGCCGGTTAATAACGACACCGTATTAATTAAACCGATGCCGGAATGTGCGTATTCCGACTGCTTCGAACGTTTCGTCAGCCGTTATAAAAATGGTTACGCTAAACTCCCGGTCCACTATTCCGGCAGCGAACATATCAGCGTCGCCATGATTAAAAGCAGCAACAGCATCGGTATTATTTCCCGCCGCGTGGCGCTGATGAATAATCTGACGATTTTGCCCGAATTCACCGATGCCCTGAGCGTGACGTTACTGATGAAAACCCCGCTGCTGTCAGATCGCGACCTCGCAGCCTTTACGCCAGATCCCCCGTTGCCCCTGAGCGCATAGCAAACTTATACCCGCCTTAATAATAAAAACGAGGCGGGAATAACCTGTTAACTTTCCTGCCCGGCAACTATCTATTCGCGCTTTTTATCTAAGCACTAATCAGCATTAAAAATAATTTTTAATTCCTTTATCAAATTCCGCGCGCCGGAAATACTGCCGCCATCACCTGTTGCGGAGAACAATAATATGACGGCAATACAATCAGGCTTAGTGGCAATACTGACGGCGCTGGCTTTTCAGGCGCAGGCAGTGGAAGTGACCGTGGCATACCAGACATCCGCCGAGCCGGCAAAAGTAGCTCAGGCCGACAGCACCTTTGAAAAGGCGAGCGGAGCAAAGGTTGACTGGCGTAAGTTCGACAGCGGGGCCAGCGTGGTGCGCGCCCTGGCGTCCGGCGATGTGCAAATCGGCAATATCGGATCCAGCCCGCTGGCGGTTGCCGCCAGTCAGCAGGTGCCGATTGAAGTCTTTTTACTTGCCTCGCAGCTCGGCAACTCCGAAGCGCTGGTGGTGAAAAAAGCCATCACGAAGCCGCAAGATCTGATCGGCAAGCGCATCGCCGTGCCATTTACCTCCACCACCCATTACAGCCTGCTGGCCGCGCTTAAGCACTGGGGCATTACGCCCGGCCAGGTGCAGATCCTTAATCTTCAGCCTCCGGCCATCATTGCCGCCTGGCAGCGCGGCGATATCGACGGTGCCTACGTCTGGGCACCGGCGGTAAACGCGCTGGCGAAAACCGGCACGGTGCTGACGGACTCGGCGCAAGTGGGGGAGTGGGGCTCGCCAACGCTCGACGTCTGGGTGGTACGCAAGGATTTCGCTGCGCAGCATCCTGAGGTGGTAACCGCCTTCGCCCGCAGCGCGTTGCAGGCGCAGCAGGGTTATCTTGCTGACCCGGATGCCTGGCTGAAGCAGCCGCAGAATCTGGAAAAACTGTCGCGGCTGAGCGGCGTACCGCAGAGCGATGTTCCGGCGCTGGTGAAAGGCAATACCTATCTCACGCCAGGGCAGCAGGTTGAGCAGCTTTCCGGCCCGGTGAATACCGCCATTGTCGATACCGCGAAATTCCTGAAGGAGCAGGGCAGGGTGCCTGCGGTTCAGGACGATTACCGCGCCTTCGTGACGGACCGCTTTATCAAACCTCTCACGCACTAACCGGAGGCCAGATGCTGACAATCACTCATCTCAGCGCGGACTACGCGGGTAAGCCCGCCCTGTCCGACATCAACCTGACCCTCGACAGCGGCGAGCTGCTGGTGGTGCTCGGCCCGTCGGGGGGCGGCAAAACCACGCTGCTCAACCTCGTGGCCGGATTCCTGCCTGCCCGCAGCGGATCGATCGTGCTGAACGGCAGGCCGGTGACCGGGCCAGGCGCCGAGCGTGGGGTGGTGTTTCAGAATGAAGGCCTGCTGCCGTGGCGTACCGTGGAGGATAACGTGGCGCTGGGGCTACAGCTTGCCGGCATGGAAAAAAACGCGCGCCGGGAGATCGCCCGGCAGATGCTGCGCAACGTCGGGCTGGAAGGCGCTGAAAAGCGCTTTATCTGGCAGCTCTCCGGCGGCCAGCGCCAGCGCGTCGGCATAGCCCGTGCGCTGGCAGCGGACCCGCAGCTGCTGTTGCTGGACGAGCCCTTCGGCGCGCTCGATGCCTTCACCCGCGAGCAGATGCAAACCCTGCTGCTGACGCTCTGGAAGGCGAGCGGCAAACAGGTGCTGCTGATCACCCACGATATCGAAGAAGCCGTATTTCTTGCCACCGAGCTGGTGCTGCTCTCGCCGGGGCCGGGGCGGATCACCGAGCGTCTGCGGCTGGATTTCGGTCGGCGTTTCGCCAATGGTGAGCCGTGCCGCAGCATCAAATCCGATCCTGCGTTTATTGCCCGGCGCGAGTATGTCCTGAGCCGGGTATTCGAGGAGCGGGAGGCGTTTTCATGAGCGTACTGACAACGGATAAACCGCAGCGCCGCCCCGCGCTGCGCTGGCCACTGTCGCGCCAGCTGACGCTCAGCATTGCCACGCTGCTGGTACTGCTGCTGGTGTGGTGGATGGTTGCAGCGCAACAGTGGGTCAGCCCGCTGTTTCTGCCGCCGCCGGGCCAGGTGCTGGCGAAGCTGGTAACCATTGCCGGTCCGGAAGGCTTTATGGATGCCACGCTGTGGCAGCATCTGGCGGCGAGCCTCGGCCGTATTGGGCTGGCGCTGGTTGCAGCGGTGCTGACTGGCGTGCCGGTTGGCATCGCCATGGGGCTTAGCCCGACGGTGCGCGGCATGCTCGACCCGCTGATTGAGCTGTACCGCCCGGTGCCGCCGCTGGCTTATCTGCCGCTGATGGTGATCTGGTTTGGCATCGGTGAAACCTCCAAAGTGCTGCTTATCTGGCTGGCGATTTTCGCGCCGGTAGCGATGTCCGCCCTGGCTGGCGTCAGGAGTGCGCAGCAGGTGCGTATCCGCGCCGCCCAGGCGCTGGGGGCGTCGAGGCGACAGCTGCTGTGGTATGTCATTTTGCCCGGCGCGCTGCCGGAGATCCTCACCGGGCTGCGGATCGGGCTGGGCGTGGGCTGGTCCACGCTGGTGGCCGCCGAACTTATCGCCGCCACGCGCGGGCTGGGGTTTATGGTGCAGTCGGCCGGTGAATTTCTGGCAACGGACGTGGTGCTGGCCGGTATCGGCGTCATCGCGGTTATCGCCTTTATTTTAGAACTGGGCCTGCGCGCGCTGACGCGTCGCCTGACGCCCTGGCATGGAGAAGTGCAATGAGTGAACGTATCTCGATTACCGCGCTGGGGCCGTATATTGGCGCGCAGGTCTCCGGTCTCGATCTGACAAAGCCGCTGAGCGACAACCAGTTTGAGCAGCTCTATCACGCGCTGCTGCGCCATCAGGTGCTGTTTCTGCGTGAGCAGGCGCTGACCCCGCAGCAGCAGCGCGGGCTGGCGCTGCGCTTCGGCGATCTGCATATCCATCCGGTGTATCCGCATGCTGAGGGCGTGGAGGAGATTATCGTGCTGGATACCCACAATGATAATCCGCCGGATAACGATAACTGGCACACCGACGTGACGTTTATCAGGACCCCGCCCGCCGGGGCGATTCTGGCGGCGAAGCAGCTCCCGGAGACTGGTGGCGATACGCTCTGGACCAGCGGCATTGCTGCCTTCGAGGCGCTCTCTGCGCCGTTCCAGCGCCTGCTGAGCGGGTTACAGGCCGAGCACGATTTTCGGAAGTCCTTCCCGGAGTGGAAGCACCAGGCCTGCGAGGATGATCACCAGCGCTGGCTGCTGGCGGTAGAGAAAAATCCACCGCTGCTTCACCCGGTGGTGCGTACCCATCCGGTCAGCGGACGCCAGGCGCTGTTCGTCAACGAGGGCTTCACGACGCGCATTGTTGATGTCACGCAGAAGGAGAGCGATGCGCTGTTAGGGTTCCTGTTCGCGCACATTACCAAACCGGAGTTTCAGGTGCGCTGGCGCTGGCAGGAGAATGACGTGGCGATCTGGGATAATCGCGTCACGCAGCACTATGCCAACGCCGACTATCTGCCGCAGCGGCGAATTATGCATCGCGCCACCATTCTCGGGGATACGCCCTTTTACCGCGGGTGATCACCAGGCGGCGGGTGCGCTACGCGTCCCCGCCCTGGGGCGAGGCTCCTGCGCAGGGTAGGTAAGCGCAGCGCACCCACCCTTCAGGCGTTGCTCTCCGGGGCATGCGCCCCGATATAGCGCTGGTAGCGGGCGGGTTTAATGCGGGTGAGATCCACCAGCACCAGGCCATCCACGCAGTTGTTGAAGTCCGGATCGCTGCCGAAATCGATAAACTGCACGCCACCCGGCTCGCACAGCTCGGAATACTGCTTGTAGAGCGGCGGAATGGCGCACCCCAGGTTGCCGAGCAGCGATTTCAGGCGCGTCAGATCTTCGGTGTAATCGGTGCCGCTGAACTGCGCCAGCACGTCCGGCAGCGTTGCCGGGTAAGGCCTGCGCGAAGCGGCCAGCGGATGCCCGGCGGGGAACCAGAGACGGTAAAACGCCACCAGCAGATCCCGGGCCGGTGCGGGCAGGCCGCCGGAAATCGACACCGGTCCGAACAGGTAACGATACTGCGGATAGCGCGCCAGATACGCCCCGATCCCGCTCCAGAGGTAGTCCAGCCCGCGACGTCCCCAGTAGCGAGGTTGAATAAAGCTGCGCCCCAGTTCGATGCCCTGCTCCAGAATATCGGCCATCTTCTCATCGTAGTGAAACAGGCTGTGGCTGTATAAACCCTCAACCCCGCGCCGCTTCAACTGCTCGGCGGTGGGAATGAAGCGGTAGGCACCGACGATCTCCAGCGCCTCTTCATCCCACAGGATCAGATGCCAGTAATCGTCGTCGTAGCTGTCAGTATCCCGGCGCTTGCCGCTGCCTTCGCCGACAGCGCGAAACGCAATCTCGCGCAGCCGTCCAAGTTCGCGCAGCAGCGGGGCTTCTTCCTGGCCGTCGCGCCGCCACAGGTAAATCAGCTTGCCGTCCGGTGCGCGGCCCAGGCACTCCGCCTGCGCCAGTTCGCGTTTCAGGGTGGCGCGATCTTCCGCCCTGGCAATGCCGCACTCGGTTTTGAAGCAGCCGGGCAGCCCTTTGCCGATGCGGATCACGTGTTTACGAAACGTCTGCGCCAGCTCCCGGGAGGGGATATTCGGGCTGTGCCAGTGGGCAAAGCTGATGCGCTCGCCCACTTTCACCGGCAGCACGCTGCCGCGCAGGCGGAACATCTGCTTGATCAGCAGCAGCATCGCCAGCATCGGCGATACCATGCTGCTGAGATAGAACAGCGGGCTGTTGCGACCGCGGATAGCCATCGGCAGGATAGTGGCCTGATATTTACTCGCCAGCTTGATAAAACCGTGGTTCCACGGCTTATCGCGCAGCCCCTTACGCGTGATGCGCGACACTTCCCCCGCCGGGAAGAAAATCAGCACGCCGCCCTGCTGAAGCTGATTTTCCATCTGCATCAGTGAGGTTTTGCGGGTTTTACTGCCGAGATTGTCGACGGGGATAAACAGAGAGGAGAGTGGCTGAAGGTGGGTGAGCATGCGGTTGGCGACGACTTTAACGTCACGCCTGACGCGCGAGACGGCGTAGAGCAATGCCAGGCCGTCGGCGGTGCCGGTCGGGTGGTTGGCAACAATCACCAGCGGCCCCTGTTCCGGGATCTGCTCCAGATCGCGCGACGTGATATCGCAGCGCAGCTGTAGATGGTCAAGCACCTGTTCCACCATATCGAGTCCTTTCAGGTGGCGGTGACGGGCGGCGAACTGCTGAAACTCTTCCTCGCACAGCAGACGTTTAAGCAAACCCTTTTGCCAGGGCGCGGGTTGCGCCTGCGGCCAGAGGTCATCCAGAACGGTATCGATGCTAAACACAGTCATTCCTCCTGCTACCTGAGCGAGACAGTAGCGCCGCAAGATGACGGTGACATGTCAGAGAAATGACGAACAGGTCACATTATGACCGGGAGGAAATACGCGGGAAAAGGTGCTGACACAGAAGTGAAACGGAGGCGGGCAGCGCCGCCTCCGGGGCATCGCTGTCGGTTATGACAGGATTTTTTTCTCCGCCAGATCGAGGGCGAAGTAGGTGAAGATCAGATCCGCACCGGCGCGCTTGATGGCGCCGAGGCTTTCCAGCGTCACGTTGTGCTCATCGATAGCACCCGCCTGGGCGGCGAATTTGATCATCGCGTACTCGCCGCTCACCTGATACGCGCCCAGCGGCAGCTCGGTGCGCTCGCGAATATCGCGCAGGATATCAAGATAGGCACCCGCCGGTTTCACCATCAGGCAGTCCGCGCCCTGCGCCGCATCGAGCAGCGATTCACGGATCGCTTCCCGGCGGTTCATCGGGTTCATCTGGTACGTTTTGCGATCGCCTTTCAGCGCGGTGCCTGCCGCTTCACGGAACGGGCCGTAGAAAGACGACGCGAACTTGGTAGAGTAGGACATGATAGCGGTATCGGTGAAGCCCGCCGCGTCCAGCGCGCTACGGATCGCCTGCACCTGACCATCCATTGCCGCTGACGGGGCGATAAAATCAGCACCGGCCTGCGCGGCAACCACCGCCTGCTTGCCGAGGTTAGCCAGGGTCGCATCGTTATCGACGCCGTGGTCGCACAGCACGCCGCAGTGGCCGTGGGAGGTGTATTCGCAGAAGCAGGTGTCGGACATCACCACCATCTCCGGCACCGTCTCTTTACAGATGCGGGACATGCGCGCCACCAGGCCGTTTGGGTTCCAGGCATCACTGCCGGTGTCGTCGGTGTGGTGCGAGATACCGAAGGTCATCACCGAGCGGATACCGGCGTTGGCGATACGCTCGATCTCACGCGCCAGGTGCTTCTCGGGAATACGCATCACGCCCGGCATGGCGTTGATGGGCTTGTAATCGTCGATCTCTTCTTCAACAAAGATGGGCAACACCAGATCGTTTAAGGTCAGGGTTGTCTCTTCGAACATCGCACGCAGCGCGGGCGAGCGGCGCAGACGGCGTGGGCGGGTAATCAAATCGGTCATGGTAGCTATCTTTTTTTGTCGCAGAGAAAGCACTATGTTAACGCGAATTGCCGGGGTTGTTTTATCAATATCGGTCACTTACCCGCCGCGACGCGCTAGCGGTGCGTCTCCAGCAGACGGGTCAGCTCGGTCATCGCCCAGATGGCGGCCTGCTCAATCACCTGAGTATTTTCCCCGGAAAACTGTTTTTTCTGGCTAACGACTTCGCCATCCGGCAGCGCCCAGCCAAACCATACGGTGCCCGCCGGCGTGCCGTCTTCACCGCCGTCCGGCCCGGCATAGCCGCTTATCGACAACCCGACGTCCTGGGCGGCTCGCTCCTGCGCGCCACGCGCCATCTCTTCAACGGTTTCGGCGCTGACCGCGGTAAAGCGCGCCAGCGTCTCGGGGCTGACACCCAGCAATTGGGTTTTAGCGTAGTTGCTGTAGGTGACGAAGCCACAGGAGTGATACTCGGCGGTGCTCCCGGTTGCGCAGAGCGTTTTGGTTACCAGGCCGCCGGTGCAGGATTCGGCGGTGGTCACAGTAAGGTCACGCGCGGTTAACGCGTCAGCAAGATTTTTTGCCGCACGCTGTAAGGCATTATCCATTCTTCACGATCTCCACAGTGAGCATAGTGTTACTCAGTATAGAAGACCTGCGACAGGTGAGAGAAAAGTCGGCGGGCGCAGCGGCCCGCCGGTGAGGGGTTACGAGGCGGGAACGATGCGCGGTTTGTTGCCGGACAGCTCGGCGACCAGGTCGTTGACGCCGTCGCTCATGTTAACAAAACGCGTCAGCGGGCTGCGCGTGATGACGATAAAGACGCCCACGTTGTGCTGGGGGATCATCGCCATATAGGTGATGAATCCGCCACCGCCGCCGGTTTTCTGAATGATGCCCGGGCGGCCATCCTTCGGCTGCATATAGACCCAGCCGAGACCGAGCGCGTCGGCTTTACCCGGTACGTCCATGCCGATAACGCGCGTCAGTTGGCTGCGCTGGTAGATTAGCGTCTGCATGCGGTCGGCCTGGCTGCTGCGCTCGTGGAAGTCGGAGGCGAGGAACTGCTGCATCCAGCGCATCATGTCCGCCGGGGTGGAGTAGACGCCGCCGCTGCCGATGGCGGCGAGGGTGTTGTTGCACGGGCTGGCTCCCTTTTCCGCGACCATCAGGCGCTTGCACTGATCCGGCGACGGGGTAAAGGTGGTGTCCTTCATCCCCAGCGGGCGGGTGATTTTCTCTTCGAACAGCTGTGGATACGGCTTGCCCGCCGCGCGCGCCAGGGCATCGGCCAGCAGATCGAACGCCAGGTTAGAGTAGGAGGCAATCGAGCCGGGCGCGCTTTTCAGCGTGGCGGTGGAGAGCCAGTTCCAGCGCTGTTCGCGGGTAGGCCAGATGAACACCGGACGATGCGGCGCCCCGCCGGGCTGCTCGCGCGGCAGGGCGCTGGTGTGGGTGGCGAGATTCACCAGCGTAATGGGTTCGCCGTTATAGGTCGGCACGCGCGCACCGGGCGGCGCGTATTTGCTCAGCGGATCGTTGAGCTGCACCACGCCCTCATCCAGCAGCTTCACCAGCATTTCGCTGGTCATCAGCTTGCTGATAGAGGCGATACGCACCACGGAATCAAGCTGCGGACGCACATTGCTGCCGGGACGCGTCTCTCCGAAGCTGCGGAAGATACGCTGATTGCCGTCAATTGCCACCATCGCCATGCCGGTCGCGTTGCTGCCGTAATAGATAAGGTTGGCGTAGCGATCGACAATATCAGAAGCGAAAAGCGGGTCCGGGGACGTCTGGCTGTATCCGGCTACCGGCAACAGGGAGGTAACCAGCAGGGAAAGGGAGAGCAAACAACGTTTCAAGGCGCGGATCCATACAGTAAACAAGAGGAATAGTGCGTATTTATACCACTCCATCACCCGCTGCAAAGAGGGATAACGAAGATTTACGCGGCGAAAAAGCGTAACTGACCATAACTGCACCCGTTTTTTCTTCTATAGTGATGCGCCAGGCGGGCCTGGTCAGGATGGAGAAGCCGAATGCGGGCACCGCGGATGAAACTCCTTGCGGCTGCGCTTGTCACAGTAGCCACGCGTTAACAGGCGTCCGGTTTTATATTTTGATACAGGATGGCCCTTTTTGTGCATCACCTCATTGATGCGATACGCGTACTATTGGCAGCCGCTATACGCACAGCAGTGCAACAATAAAAAAAACGGAGAGATGTGATGTTTAAATCCTTTTTCCCCAACCCCAGACCGTTCTTCATTTCGGCGCTGGTATGGGCGATCCTGGCCGTGCTGTTCTGGGAGGCCGGCGGTGGCGACTGGCTTACCCGACTGGCTGGCAGCAATGGCGATGTCCCGATCAGCGCCGCGCGCTTCTGGTCCCGGGCCTACCTGGTGTTCTACGCCTACTACGCCTTCTGCATCGGCGCGTTTGCGCTGTGCTGGTTTATCTGGCGTCCGCATCGCTGGCAGTACTGGTCGGTACTCGGCAGCGCGCTGATTATTTTTGGTACCTGGTTCCAGGTGGAAGTGGGGGTTGCCATCAACGCCTGGTACGCCCCGTTCTACGATCTGATCCAGACTGCGCTCGGCTCGCCGCATAAGGTACGCATTGAGCAGTTCTACCATCAGCTGGTGATCTTCCTCGGTATCGCGCTGATCGCCGTGGTGATCGGCGTGCTGAACTACTTCTTTATCAGCCACTACGTGTTCCGCTGGCGTACCGCGATGAACGAGTACTATATGGCGCGCTGGCAGCGCCTGCGCCACATTGAAGGCGCAGCGCAGCGCGTGCAGGAAGATACCATGCGCTTCTCGTCCACTCTGGAGAGCGTGGGCGTCGGCGTGCTCAATGCGGTACTGACGCTGCTGGCGTTTCTGCCGGTGTTGATGGCGCTCTCGCCGCACGTAAAGGATCTGCCTGTCGTCGGTAGCGTACCGTACGGGCTGGTGTGGGCTGCGATTATCTGGTCGGTGGTCGGCACCGGGCTGCTGGCGGTGGTAGGGATCAGACTCCCCGGGCTGGAGTTCAATAATCAACGTGTCGAAGCGGCATACCGTAAAGAACTGGTCTATGGTGAGGATGACCCTGAGCGCGCCGACCCGGTGAGCGTGCGCGAGCTGTTCGCCAACGTGCGTAAGAACTACTTCCGCCTCTACTTCCACTACATGTACTTCAACGTGGCGCGCATTCTTTATCTGCAGGTGGATGCGGTGATTGGACTGTTCCTGCTCGGGCCCTCTATCGTCGCCGGGGCGTTGACGCTGGGGCTGATGCAGCAGATCAACAACGTGTTCGGGGAGGTGCGCGGGGCTTTCCAGTACCTGATCAGTTCCTGGACTACGCTGGTGGAACTGCTGTCGATCTATAAACGTCTGCGCAGTTTCGAACAGACGCTGAATGACGAGCCGGTAACGGACACGCCCGAGGCACTCGCCTGAGGCCTTTTTTGTAAATAAGGATAATGCCGTGACGATCTCCTCTTTACCGCGCAGCGGTTTCCTGTCGCTGAGTCTGCTGGCCTCATTGGTGCTGGCAGGGTGTAGCAGTGAAAAGCAGCACTCCGCCCCCGGTCAGCCCACCGTCGATGTGCGCAAGGTGGTAAAGCAGAAGATGCCGGCGCGTATCAACGATCGCGACGGCTGGGCGCGGGATATCGCTACGGCATTTGAGAGTCAGAAGCTGCCCGCTACGCTTGAAAACGTCTGTTCGGTGTTGGCGGTGGCGGAGCAGGAGTCGGGCTACGTTGCCGATCCGGTGGTGCCGGGGCTGAGTAAGATTGCCTGGCAGGAGATCGACCGGCGCGCGGAAAAACTGCATATTCCGGCGTTCCTGGTGCGTACCGCGCTGAAAATCCCCTCCTCAAACGGCAAAAGCTACAGCGAACGGCTGGATAAGGTGACCACC
>Ga0209371_1001194_pt1 | contig 18810 bp, 15 predicted proteins | sample AgamicAtAmrz_FD_187165 | JGI IMG/M metagenome (GOLD analysis project Ga0209371, IMG submission 187165) | Agave microbial communities from Guanajuato, Mexico - At.Am.rz (SPAdes) (version 2) | ecosystem: Host-associated > Plants > Roots > Rhizosphere | place: Guanajato, Mexico | collected 2012-06-07
GACTTTTGCATATAACCTTGCTGAATGGCATCGACACGCTCAATAGAATCCGCGTCGTAAAGGAGCAGACTGACTTCCTCGTTCAACTGAAAAGAGCGCAGATCGACGTTGCTCGATCCCACGATGACAAGTGTACCGTCGATGCTGACGTTCTTCGCATGCAATAGATAATCACGATAGAGGTGGATCCTGATACCAGCGACAAGCAGATCCTCGTAATAGGAGCTCTGGGATAGTCTGACGAGCCGCTGGTCGACCACTTTCGACAGGATGATATCGACGGTTACGCCGCGAACGACGGCCGTTCGCAGAGCCCCGAGGATATCTTCATCGGGAATGAAATATGGCGTCACGAGGACGACCCGCTCCCGCGCCTGATGGATCTGCCAAACCAGCAGGGATTCAAATCCTTCCAGCCGATAATCCTCGCCGCTCGGCAGTAGCTGGGCCTGAGCGGACCCAGCCGGTTGAGGGCGAACTTGGCCTTTCACAGGCAACGCGCCTGTCTCCATACTCCAATCGCCTCTTACGACCGCGTCCATAATCGTCACGACCGGGCCTTCCGACCGGACGACCAGTTCATGGTTCGTAATCCCTTTGCGAAAGTCTTTTGCGACCAGGTTCTGCGAGCCGGCGTATCCGATCTTGCCATCGATGACGAAAAGCTTCCGGTGATTGCGCATGTCGCCTCGAGAGCGAAACTTGATGAAGCGCAACGGAAGGGCTTCACGAACCTGCACGCCCTGGGCATGAAGCATACGCAATGTGCCGCGCCGCCACCGATGCGAGCCGACCGGATCGAACATGACCCTGACCTCGACACCGCGCACCTTCGCGCGTCCGAGCGCATCTGCAATCCTCTGGCCAACGGTATCATCTGCAAATATATAGACCAGCAGATGAACGGAAGACGTCGATGCATCGATATCCTCGACAAGCTTGTCGATCACCGCGTCGTAGTCGTCGATCAGTTCAATCCTGTTTCCGTCCGTTGCAGGAAACCGGCCAAGAGCGGTTGCAAGTTCAGCGACCGGCTGCTTTGCATCCAGAAACGCCTGGAAAGGTCGCACAGTGTCGACCGTTGCGTCAAAGAATGGTTGGAGAGACTGAAACCGAACCTTCCGCCATCTTGGAAAGCGATCGTTTCCTATAGCGAGGAACAGAATAAGTCCGGGGATCGGTAGGAAGAAAATCAGCAGCAGCCATGCCCGGGCGGACGAGGGAGAGCGGCGCTGCGGGATGATGACAAGCGCACCCAGACGTACTATCCATTCGGCACTCAAGAGCAAAAATTCGTAACTCAGCTTCATACGCACCCCGTTGATACGGCATTACGTGCCGGGCCAGCGGTCCCAGCGTGGAAGTAAAGTTCCATGAATGAGCTTCTGCACAAATAGCTAGTAAAATCAAATAATTCGTCGACGTTCAGCGTCGTTTCAATCGGACATTCTGGCCTGGAAATCAGGACATTTTGTCCGTGAGGACCAACGTCGATCAGGTAACTGTTCGATTTTCTGAACTTGCCGAAATGGCACGAGCGTTGCTCTACGGAGAATACGATACGAAAATACAGTGGGAGATTGCTATGCGAATAGACCACGCTTTTCTTTTCGACCTGGACGGTACGTTGGTCGACAGCGTCTACCAACATGTTCTCGCATGGAAGGAGGCGCTCGACGAAGAGGGTATCGACCTTTCGGTCTGGCGGATCCATCGGAAAATCGGAATGAGCGGAGGATTGTTCACCAATCAGCTCCTTCGGGAGACCGGCATAGAGATTACGGACGAGCTGAACGAGCGGCTCCGAAATCTCCATGCCGAGGCATATCGGCGACTTGGCTCCAAAATACGCCCCCTGCCGGGGGCCAGCGAGCTTCTGCGCTGGTTGGCAGATGCCGGGATTCCCTTTGCGATAGCGACGAGTGGTCGGATGGAGACGGCTGCGGTCAATATCGCTGCGCTCGGAGTGGACGTCTCGTCATTTCCCGTCATTACCCGCGATATGGTCAAGTACGCCAAGCCTGATCCGGACTTGTTCCTTGCAGCGGCAGATGCACTCGGCGTCGACATTGGAAAAGCAGTCGTCGTCGGGGATAGCATCTGGGACATGCTTGCGGCGGTGCGCGCCCGGGCACTCGGCGTGGGTCTCTTAAGCGGTGGCTATGGGCGGGAAGAGCTCCGGGATGCGGGTGCGATCCGGGTCTATGACGATCCCGCAGATCTCCTGCTTCATATTGATGAAGTCGGAGGGCGGCGATGAGTGCAGCCGAGGATCCAACGCTTTATCTCGCAGCAGATGGACTTATGTTGCCGATCGAACCGGGAGATCCGGAGCTTCGTAAGGAATATGAGGCACTGATTCGGGAGGATTACGCCCGTTGCCATCCTGATGATACTTTGGAATGGCTTAAACATAGGGCGCGTTTCTCCAAGCTGGATCAAGGTTTATTACATGATTGGATGGCCATAGCTGCCCGTAAGGCACGGCAGATGAGCTAGGTACTCTAAAGGTTTATGCTGGACGGCACGCAGTCGCGAGCCAACTCGCTGATATCCGCCGGGCAGAAGACATTCAAATTGGGCGCGGCACGAAGCATTCGCAGTTGTTCGATCGGCTGGTGAGCTGGTTCATCCGTCCAGCCGATGGACTCGTGCGTCATGACTTAGATGACCCGCAGGCTCATTACGGCTAATAGCCGAGGCACCGCCGACCGCCACCGCATTTTTCCAATCGTCATGTTTGATTTTACACAGCTTCTGGTGGCAAATAGAGCCAGCAGTAATTTTGAGAATATTTTACATGCCAAAAAGACCACTGATCCAGAAGGGCGTAGCAGAGCTTGAAAAGCTGTTCGATCAACAGCGCGATGATCCAAAGTTTTTGGACGACCTGCTTGAAGAACTTTCCGAGCGAAAAACCCAGCGTGCGCAGGAGCTACGGCAGCGAGCGATTTTGGCGCAACTGGCGGAAAACGCCGGAAAAGCGGTGTCCGCTTTTGATATCCAGAAGCGGAATGTGGAAGCGCTGGATCAGAATCGAGCGGCTTTATGGAGAACGCGACCCGGTTTTCTCAGCCGGCTGTTAGGCACACAGGCTTATCGTTCATGGCGCGAGGCATACGATATCCTCTCGAAAAAACTGACCTTGGAGAAGACAGCGCTTTCGCGCCTGTCGGCAGATGCTGAGACGAAAAGGTCGGAATATGCGCGGGCGGACGGCGAGCTGCAAAAAATGCAGGCTTCGACTACTGAACTGACCGAGACGCTCAGGCGCGAACGGGTTGCGTGCGAAGATCTCGCCCGCCGATATCCCGGCACGTTCATTTCAGAAGAGTTTTTCGACCAGCGCCATCAGGATAAACAAAAGAGCGCTCCCTGGCTGGATGCGGCCACCGCGCGTTTGCGCAATGATGTTTTCGAAGCAGCGATTGCATTGCATAAGGCGTTTGTTGATGGTGCCGCAAAGCCCATTCGGCATAATCTCAATGTTCTGATGGACGGCTTCGGCACGCGCTCGCTGGGAAGTCTGGAAAAGGACGCGCTAATCCCGGATCTCTGGTCGACCTTGTTCCTGCTAGTGCCGGTGGTTTCCACCACGTTTGCTTCGGTCTCCCGCATGTTCAGTAAAATCGGACCGGGATCGTTCGGCTGGCTGCTGGTGGATGAAGCAGGCCAGGCATTGCCGCAGGCGGCCGTGGGCGCATTGATGCGGACTCAACGGGCAATGGTCGTCGGTGATCCGATCCAGATCGAGCCGGTCGTCGTTCTGCCTGACCAGTTGACCGAAGCGATGTGCCAGCAATTCGGGATCGATCCGCTGATCTACAATGCACCCGCAGCTTCGGCACAAACACTGGCAGACAGTGCCACGGAATACTACGGAACATTTGAGACGAAGTTCGGAACCCGTGAAGTTGGCGTACCCCTTCTGGTTCATCGACGCTGCGCCGAACCGATGTTCAGCATTTCCAATTCCATTGCCTACGAAAACCTCATGGTGCAGGCGAAAGCGGCCAAGCCTTCCGCAATCCGGGACATTCTCGGTCCTTCCCGATGGATCGACGTCGAGGGACGAGGGCAGGAAAAATGGTGTCCACAGGAGGGCGAGGTATTGCTCGCTCAGCTACGTCATCTGCGAGATCGAGGATGCGCTGCCGACTTCTACGTCGTGACTCCGTTCGTCGTGGTGCAAGATCGCATGCGGGAAACATTGCGGACCAGCGGCTTGCTCGATGGGTGGGTCGAAAATCCCCATCAATGGGTCAAGGAGCGCATCGGAACGGTCCATACCGTTCAGGGCCGCGAAGCGGAAGCCGTCTTCTTCATCCTGGGTGCTCCCGACGCCCAGCAGCGCGGCGCGCGCGGCTGGGCTGGTGGTCGCCCCAATTTGCTGAATGTCGCGGCGACGAGGGCTAAGGAAGCTCTTTACGTCGTGGGTAACCGAAGCCTCTGGAAAACAGCAGGCGTTTTCCAGTCACTCGACAATCTCCTCGGATGACCAAGATCGCATTTGAAAAAACAATCCTTGATTGTGGTGCTCATAAAATACCTGTCGGGAGGGATTTATGGCTTATGGAGGAGGGCGTAACTCGCGGTGTCCCACTTCGTCGGACCCAAGCTTTTTCAGGCACTGGCCCGATTAGCGGTGATGATCCATGCGCGGGAGTCGAAGAGTACGCCTTCGGAGGTCATATGCGCTTCCAGCAAATCGCGTAGCCGCTGCAGTGGTCGGTCGGGTGCCTCGTCGGTGTGCATGAGTGCGTCCTTAACCATATAGAGGCCGGCAAGGGCATCGAGGGCGGCATCGACATTTGCTCCATAAAATACCGGTTCCTTCACCTCGGTGAAGTCGATCGAGGTGAAGCCGGCAGTGTTTAACAGCTTCTTGGCTATGGTGGGATCGCCAAGCGAAAACGGCTTGCCGGCATTTTCTGGAATTGCGCTTCCCGGAGCCAGCGCATTCCGAATTACGCCAGACCATTCGTTGCGCTCCTGGCTTTGCCATACCATCCAGGCAATGCGTCCACCCGGACGTATTGCGCGGGCGATATTGGCAAATGCCACCGGCGGATCGGAAAAGAACATGACGCCGAAACGGCTGATGCATAGGTCGAAGCCGGCGGCTGGAAAGGAGTGGCTTTGCGCGTCGCCCAGCTCGAAGCTGACGTTGTGTAATCCCGCTTCAACGCTACGTCGGCGTGCAATATCAAGCATCTCGACGGAAGTATCCATACCGATTGCGCTGCCTTGTGTCGCAACAAGAGCTGCTTCCCGGGTGGTTTGCCCAGCGCCACAGCCGATATCGAGTATCCGGTCATGTGTCCGGACGCCGGCGACGGCTCGCAAATGCCGGTTATGCCGTGATAGTTCAGCGTCGTAAAAATCAGCACATTGCAGCACTAGAAGCCTCCCTCATGTCCTCTCAATCGCCACCGGGGTCGGTTTTCGCAATGCCTCCGAATAGCTCTAACGCATTGTTCTTACACAATTTCGGATGGAAAACCGCTGGCGTTTTTCTGAAACTACTCTGACAGACGTCGATCCTCCGTGCTCCACCCTCCTCATAAACTGATTGCATAGTAGGATCGGTTATGCAATATGAATCCAGTTGCAAATTGCAATTAGATGGATTTTGTCATGAATGAAACGAGATCATTCGCCTCCACGGAGACGTCAATCGAGGTCAAGGGCGCGAAACTTCAGACCCAGGCTTTCGGTGATCCCTCCAGCCCGCCCATCATATTGATCATGGGAATGATGGCTTCGATGCTCTGGTGGCCGGACAGGTTCTGCAAGGCGCTTGCCGCCCGTCAGCGCTATGTTATCCGATACGACCAGCGCGACACCGGCCTCTCGACACACTATCCGCAAGGCGAGCCGGCTTATTCGTTCAGCGACCTTGCCGACGATGTCATCGCCGTTCTCGATGGCTACGGATTGGAAACGGTGCATGTGGTGGGCATGTCGATGGGCGGCGCCATTGCACAGGAAATCGCGTTGCGCCATCCCCGGCGTGTCCGCACGCTTACGCTGATCAGCACATCACCGCTCGGCGTCGAGGGCTTGCCTTCCTCGACTAAGGCTTATCAGGAGCATTCCAGTTCCGCCGAAGCAGTCGATTGGTCCAACCTCGAGGCTATTGCCGATTTCCTGCGTCGCGATACGGCCATGCTTGCCGGCGCCCGGCATCCGCATGATCCTGACGCTGCAAGTGCCTTGATCGCTCGCGACATAGCCCGGGCGCCGTCATTTGCCAGTGCTACAAACCATTTCTCGCTCGTGAGCGAGGAAAGACCCGCAAGACTGCAGGCCTCCGATATCAAGCTGCCGGTCCTTGCGATCCACGGGTCAGCCGATCCGCTGTTTCCCATAGGGCACGGCGAGGCCTTCACCAAGGTGGTGCGGGATGCGCGGCTGCACCGGGTCGAGGGTGGCGGGCATGAAATCCACGAGCGCGACATTGACGAGATCGCGCAGGCCATCATCGATCACACAGCACAATAGACCACCGGAAAGCCAGGCATGACCTCGCTTTCCGGGCTGTGAAAGGTCAGCTTCTCGGCTTTAGGTTCTCTGCGTCATAGAGCGGCTTGTAGCCGACGCCGGCGACTTCGACCGGGTAGGTCTCGCCGAAATATTCCACCGTCAGCTTGCGTCCTTCCTGGGCATAGGACCAGGGGAGGTAGGCGAGCGCAATGTTCTTGCCGATGGTCGGGCCGTAGGCGATCGAAGTCGTGAAGGAGCGGCGGCCGAGCTCGTCGACAAGGGTTTCGCCGGTTTCGGGGTCCATAACTGGCAGAATGCCGACGGGGTAGCGTGCCACGCCGTTGGAGTCGATATTATCGGTCATGACGAGCGTGCAGAGCATCGCAGGCTGGTGTTCGCGGGCGCGATATTCGAGGTGCTTCGCCTTGCCGCGGAAATCGGCTTCCTTGACCTTCGGGCGGGCAAGATCGGCTTCGAGCAGATTATATTCCGTCAGCAGGTCGGCATTCTGCAGGCGCAGGCTCTTTTCCATGCGGCGGCTGTTGGCATAGGTCTCGACGCCGACAGCGATCGCGCCCGTCGAACGCAGTGCATCCCAGACGGCCAGCGCGTCGCCATAGGCCATGTGCAGTTCCCAGCCCTGTTCGCCGACATAGGAGATGCGGAATGCCGTGACGTTCTTGCCGGCAATGCGGATCTGCTTGATCGCGGCGAAGGGGAAGTTCTCGTGCGTGAGGTTTTCCGGGCTCTCGACGACCTTCTGCAGGTTGGTGCGGGCATTCGGTCCCCAGATGCCGATCGTCACATAGCGTTCGGTGACATCGATGATGGTGACGTCAAAGCCCTTGTCCTGGGCAACTCGGCGCATGTAGTGGAAGTCGCGCGGGCCGGCATCCGCACCGTCGATCAGGCGGCAGCGGTCGGCCATGCGGATCACGGTGAAATCGGCCCGCACCATGCCCTCGTCGTCGAGGAAGTGGGTGTAGATGCCCTTGCCGATATTGGCGTCGCCGCCGATCTTTGCCGCGCAGAGCCATTCCAGCAGCTCGACATGGTCAGGGCCTTCGATGTCGTACATGGCGAAATGCGAGAGGTTGATGATGCCGCAATCTTCGCTGAGGGCCAGATGTTCGGCATTGGAGACGCGCCAGAAATGGCGGTTGTCCCATTCGTTTTCACGCACGGGGATGCGGTCGCCGTATTTTTCCAGCAGGTGCTCGTTGGCGGCATAGCCATGCGCGCGTTCCCAGCCGCCGAGTTCCATGAAGTAGCCGCCGAGCTCTTTTTCCCGCTCATAGAAAGGCGAGCGGCGAACATTGCGGCCGGTCGCATAGGGTTCGCGCGGGTGGACGGCGGGATTGTATATCTTCTGCGCAGCCTCGGTGCAGCGGCCTTCGATGAACTTTTCTTCCAGCATATGCGGGTAGAAGCGGGAATAATCGATCCTGTTGTGGTCGATCGGCGTGCGGCCGTCGGTCATCCAGTCGGCAACGAGCTTGCCGAAGCCAGGGCCGTCCTTCACCCAGATGGCGACGCAATACCAGAGGCCGCGGACCTTCTGGCTTTCGCCGACGGACGGGCCGCCATCGGTCGTGACCTGCAGGAGGCCATTGAAGGAATGACCTTCATTGTAGCCGAGTTCGCCGAGGATCGGCGTCAGTTCCATGGCGCGCTCGAGCGGCTCGAGGATCTGTTCCATGTCGAGATCGCGCTGCGAAGGCGACAGACGGGCCTCGTGCTTTTCAAGGAGATCGCGGGGATGGCAGAGGCGGGGGTTCTTCTCTTCGTAATAACCCCACTCGATCTGGCCGCCTTCGGCGGTCTTCGGGTCGCCGGTGTCGCGCATATAGGCGGAGTTGCCCTGGTCGCGCATCAGCGGGAAGCCGATTTCCTTGCCGGTATTGGCAAACTCGTTGTAGGGGCCGAAGAAGGTCAGCGGATGGTCGACCGGCATGACCGGCAGGTCCTCGCCGACCATTTCGGCGATCAGGCGACCCCATAGGCCGGCGCAGACGATAACATATTCTGCTTCGATCGTGCCGCGATGGGTGACGACGCCGCTGATGCGGCCGTCCCTAACGATCAGCGACTGGGCCGGCGTATTGGCAAAAGACTGCAGCTTGCCGCTCTTCTCGCCCTGGTCGATCAGCTTGCCGGCAACCGTCTGCGAACGGGGAATGACGAGACCGGCATCCGGGTCCCACATGCCGCCCTGCACCATGCTTTCCTCGATCAGCGGGAATTTTTCCTTGATCTCGGCGGGCTCGATCAGGCGCGCGCGCGTGCCGAAGGCTTTGCCCGAGGTGACCTTGCGCTTGATTTCCGCCATCCGGTCATCATCGCCGACGCGGGCGACTTCGAGGCCGCCGACGCGGGCGTAGTGGCCGAGCTTATCGTAGAAATCGATGGAATAGAGGGTCGTCCAGCAGGAAAGGAAATCATGGCTGGTCGTGTAGCAGAAATCGGAGGCGTGCGCCGTCGAGCCGATATCCGTCGGGATACCGGACTTGTCGATGCCGACAATATCGTCCCAGCCGCGCTCGATCAGATGGTGGGCGATCGATGCGCCGACGATACCGCCAAGCCCGATGATGACGACCTTCGCCTTTTGAGGAAATACTGCCATTGCGTGCGACCCTGATTGATATTGGAGACGGATTTTATGATGTGTGCGTCGGCGACCAGAGCCTGTCTACGACATAATCAAGATGCGTGCACGACGACCGTCATGCTGTCCCATCCGGAAATGGCTGGGTTTGTTGGCGGCATATGCTCGGCAGAGATGTCGCAAAGGCGACTTTATGGTAGCTGGTGGGCTGTTGCCACATTATTGCGGGATAGACTGCATCATGATCTCGCGGCGCAAGACCGGGCCTTCTTCGCCGAAATAGGTGGTCAGCAGCTTGGCGAAATCATCCGACTGGTAGGTCTCGGTCAGCGTTTGATCCACAAGCAGGCGGAAGGCGGAGTCATCTTGCCGGAGGGCTATGCCATAGGGCTCATGCGTGAAGAGGCGGTTGCCGATGGCGAGCGTGGACGGATTATGGGCATGGGAAGCCAGATCGAAGAGCAAGGCACGATCGGCGAAGTAAGCATCGATCTTATGGCCTTCGAGCGCGACCAAGCCGTCCTGGTGCGTGGCGAACTCGGCAATCCGTGTCTTCGGCACGTCGGAGCCCAGCGCCTCGCGCAAGGTCGCGCCTGTCGTTGTGTCGGCGCGAACGCCGATCGTGCTCGTTGCGGGGGCGGGCTTGGCGGAGACTTGCGCCAGCCGCTTGTCGAGGAACAAAGACATCAGATAATCGGGCGAATCCTTGCGCAGCAGGGCGCTGGCGCCGGTGATGAAGATCGGCTGCGAGAAATCGACGCTTTGGCGTCGCCCGAGATTGATGGTGATGGCGCCGCAGAGAAGATCGACCTGGCCGCTTTTGACTGCATCGAAGCCATCGGCAAGCGTCGTCTCGACATAGTCGCGCTTCAGATTGGCGACCTTGGTGCCGACCGCATCGGCGATCTTGCCGCAGAGGTCGATGGCATATCCCGTTGGCTTGCCGTCCTTCTTCTTGAAGGAGAATGGTTCTTCGTCGCTGACATAGCCGATGCGGATCGTGCCCTTTTGCGCGATAGCGTCGAGTGTCTGTGCGGCCACCGCCGTATAGGCAGATATGCCGAGGAGAATGCCTGCCAGAACCAGTCGTCTCATGCAGTTTGCCGGCATGATCCCGATCTCCAAAAGAAAAATGGGCAATCGCAAGGGCTTAGGCGCAGATTATGGGCTGGCAGGTTTTTGTCAACGATGGATTGTTCCTGGTGGTTAGCGATCGAACAGGAGTGGCGCAAGGCTCCTGCTCGACTACGAGGCCCATCTGGACAAGGCGTGACGATCCGCCCACTCGGAAATAGCTGACGCGATGACCTCCGGCTGATCTTCCGGCGCATTGTGCCTGGCCGGCCCGCAATTCCTGATCTCGAGATCGGCCGTGTTCTCCCGGCACCAGGCGGTCATCATCTCGCCGATCAGCAATGTCTCTGCCGGTCCTTCGAAGGTCAGCAGCAGCTTCGGGACGTCCACGCTTTCCGCCGCCAGGCGTCATAGGCTTCGATGCGCTTGATCACGTCGGCCGGTTCGCCTTCGATTGGCATCGAGCGGGGCCAGGCAAGCAGCGGTCGTCGGCTGTCGCGCGTCGGATAGGGTGCAGCGTAGACGGCGTGATCCTCTTCGCTGAGGCCGTTGAGAACGGTAACCTTCAGTGCCTGCTCGATGAAGAAGTTCTCGTCCAGCACTTTGGTCTCACCGATACCAGGCGATCGGAGCGCTTCAAGGCGAGGACGCGCGCCCGGGAAATCGTCCCAGGTCATCGGCCGCACGATCGTTTCCATGAAGGCGATGCCGCGCACACGCTCGGGATGGCGAGCTGCCCAATCGAAGCCGAGAGCGCCGCCCCAATCGTGGCCGACGAGCACGACATCGTCGAGCGCCATGGCGTCGAACCAGGCGTCGAGATAGCGGGCGTGATCGTGGAAGCTATAGGCGATATCCGGCTTGCCGGAGCGGCCCATGCCGATGAGGTCGGGCGCCAGACGACGGCTCGGTGCGGTGACGGCGGGCGACACATTTCGCCAGAGGTAAGATGAAGTGGGATTGCCATGCAGGAACACGAACGGCGTTCCCGTTCCCGTGTCCTGATAGAAAATGGTTGAATCCAGCACGTTGAGCGAGGGCATGTGGCTATCCTTTTCTTAGCAAGAATGGTAAGGTGTCTGTCTATCTATCATAATAGTCAGGTACCTGTCTATATCCATGAAAGAACCTATTCCCCCCCATCTGTCGCTGGGCCTGCTTTTACGGCTCGTTCATCAGCATTATGCGCAGGCTGTCGATGCCGCGCTGGAGGAGGCCGGCTTCCGTGACATCCGCCCGCCGCATTCCAACGTCTTCACCTTCGCGCGTCCGGAAGGCATCCAGGTGAGCGAACTCACCAAGCTTGCCCATGTGCGCAAGCAGACGATGGCCCAGGCGGTGGAGGAACTGGAGCGCCTGGGTTATGTCGAACGACGACCGGATCCGAACGACCGGCGCGCGCGGCTGGTGTTTCTGACCGAGCGCGGCAAGGGTGTGCGACCGGTCGCCATGGCCGCGGGGAAGATGGTGGAGCAGCGTTGGTCCGACATGGCCGGTTCGGGCGAAATCGAGGTGATCAGGCAGGGATTGCAAAATCTGCTGGAGACGCTGCGTGGTGGCGAAAATGGTAGCGAACAGCCGTCCGACGATGCCGGCGCCTAGCGGCTCCTTGTCGCTCGCCGTGATCTGGGCGGGCGGCGCATCACGAAGAGTTTCGGTGTCCTGTCGGAATTTATGGCCTATCTCTCTTCCACCACCGTCAAACCAAGAGGACGTCAATGCAGGAGAGAAACTCGGTCAGAAAAACAAGCGGCAGGGTTGGCAAGACAAGCTTTGCATTCGGTGCGGGTTTTGCAATCCTATGCATAGGCTTCAGTTCTGCGCTGACCTCACCTGCCGCCGCCCAGACGATCATCGATGACTGGCAGAAGGTGAAGCCGCCGGCGGCGCCGGAGCTGAAGCAGGTTACCGTCGATCCGAAGACGACGGCGCTTCTGATCCTCGATTTCAATGGCGCACAGGACCCGACCAAAGGTCCGTGCAATGCAAAAACCAAGCCGCGTTGTCTGGCGTCCGTCCCCAAGGTCAAGACCCTGCTCGATCAGGCGCGCGCCAAGGAGATGCTCGTCGTCTTCAGTCTGACCGGCGCTGGCGAGGCGCAGGATATCGCAACGGCGCTGGCGCCTCTGGCGAGCGAACCGATCGTCAAATCCGGTCCGGACAAGTTTGTCGGCACCAACCTGCGTAGCATTCTTTCCGACAAAGGCATCAAGACCGTCATCGTCACGGGTACGGCCTCGGAGGGCGCGGTGCTCGATACGGCAACGGATGCCGCATTGAATGGGATGAATATCGTGCTGCCCGTCGACGGCATGTCATCGACAGAGCTCTATGGGGAGCAATATGTGGCCTGGCACATGGTCAATGCGCCCGGCGTCTCCCAGAAGACGACGCTGACCAGCATCGACCGGATCAAGTTCTGATCTCTGGATCGGATAGCGGCATCCCGCTCGTGATGCCAGCGGGATGCCGCCATCAATCGATTACACCAAGGCTTCCTCGAACAGGTTCAGCAGCCGCTTCCAATGCCTTTCCGCGCCGATCTCGTCATAGACGCCATGATCCGGCACGGTCCATCCATGCGCCATCCCGACATAGTTTTCGATGATGTGATCGACGCCGCCAGTGCGGAGCGCCTCGGCAAGACGCGCCGATTGTTCCGGCGGAAAGCTGTTGTCGACGCCGGCGACACCGATGTAGACGCGCGCCTTGATATTGGCGGCGAGCCGGTGCGGGCTGTCTTCCGCATCGCTCGCAAGATTGCCGCCGTGGAAGCTTGCGGCTGCTGCGATGCGATCGGGATAGGCGGCAGCGGCAGTCAGCGCGCGGCCCCCGCCCATGCAATAGCCTACCACGCCGGCCGCACCTTTGGCTCCGGCGGCTGAGAGAGCGTCGAGGAAGGCGGCACTATCGACTTTGGTCATTTCCTGCGTCGTGCCGCGCAGCATCGTCATGATCGTTTCGCGAGACGCCGGATTGCCGAAGGCACCGCCGTCGAAGGGGCCATAGACGCCGAAGCGATAGAAGAGATCGGGAAGCAGCACGATATAGCCTGCGTTCGCCAGCCGCTGCGCCATGTCATTGAGCGCCGCGCGCGGACCCATGGCATCCATATAGAGGACCACGCCGTGCTCGACTGATGTACCATTATCGGGGCGGAAGATGGCGGCTTTGGCTATGCCGTCGGCCGTCTTGATGTCGATATCCTGTTTCATCGTCATTTCCCTTGCGATCTCTTTATCGGCTCATGTCCCCGCAGCGCATGCCACTTTGGCAAACGGTACAAAGACCCTCAAGAGTAGGTTTCTTTGAAAGGCCGAGACCATCGATCAACATCTCTTGAGTTTCGGCGCTCGTCGTCTGTGACATAGTATCGCCGGCAACGACGTCTATGCGATGATCCCTTTGGAGGATGCGATTTCATGTCTTTTCGCCAGATGGTTTCCGGCCTGGCGCTGGCCCTTTCGCTGTTATCGGCAACGGCATCCGCCGCTCCGCCCGAGCAAGGTCATGGTGCGCCTGCCAGCGCGAGCGGCGTGCTCTCGCTCCTGCCGCCAGATGCCGCGAGCGATCATGTGCTGAATGCCGATGGCAAGACCATTCCCTACACGGCGACAGCCGGAACGCTCGATCTCTTCGGCCAGGATGGGCAGCGCAGCGCGGCGATCTTCTACACCGCCTATGTCGCCAAGAACCGGGATGCGAACCGCCCCGTCACTTTCGTGTTCAATGGCGGGCCGGGTGCTGCTTCGGCCTTCCTCAATCTCGGGCTTGTCGGGCCGCGCATCGTCGATTTCGGCGCAGACGGGCGCGATGGCGCCCATGCCAAGCTGGTCGACAATCCACAAAGCTGGCTCGAATTTACCGATCTCGTGCTGATCGATCCGATCGGCACCGGCTGGAGCCGCGCGGCCAAACCCGATGACCAGAATGATTTCTATAGCGTCGACAGCGATGCCGAAAGCCTTGCCAAGGCGATCACCCTCTATGTCGCCCATAACAGCCGTGCCGCATCGCCGAAATATATCCTCGGCGAGAGCTATGGCGGATTTCGTTCGATCAAGGTTGCAAACAGCCTGCGCGAGGATCAGGGCATTCTGATTTCCGGCATCGTCATGCTGTCGCCGCTGCTGGAGGGCCGGTTCGTCTTCGGGGGCGGTGAGGATGCGCTTGGCGCAGCCCTGCAGTTGCCGTCGCTGGCTGCGGCCGAGCTGGAACGGCAAAACGCCTTCAGCGAGCAAGCGGTGCAGGATGCCGAGGCCTTCGCCTTCAACGAATATTTGCCGACCCTTGCCGGACGGCCGCCGTCGGCAGATGCCGGCCAAGCCTTCTACGGGCGCGTGGCGAAGCTGACCGGCATACCGCAGGATGTGGTCGCCAAGAACCAGGGCTTTCTCGGAGGGGTCTATCGCAAACATTCCGATGGCGATGGCGCGGATGTGGCGAGCGCCTATGATGCTTCCTTCCTAGCGCCGGATCCCTATCCGCAGTCGGAGGCCGAGCATGGCGGCGATCCGGTTCTGGATGGCTTCGTCCGCGCCTATGGCGGTGCCTTTTCAGGCTATGCCCGTGATGAACTGGGCTTCCATACCGACATGACCTACACGCTTCTGTCGTCATCCGTGAATAGGGAATGGAAGTGGGGTGGGCGCAATGGCGGCTCGCGTGGAACCGCCGGTGTTGGCGACGATCTCAAGGAGCTGCTGTCGCTCTCGCCGTCCTTCCGCGTGATGATCGGGCAGGGCTATAGCGATCTCGTCATTCCGTTCGGGGTGAACAAATATGTGCTCGACCATATGCCGTCTGCCTTTGCGGATCGCGTGGCGATGAAGCTCTATCGCGGCGGCCATATGTTCTACACGCGGCCGGCATCGCGCGAGCAGTTCACGAGCGATGCCAAGGCGTTTTATACCGGGCAGGTCAAGGCAGCGCCGTCAACGCAATCGAACTGACCGCCGTCTCGGGTGCTCTACCTGGAATACGGCGGCGTTGCGAGGCTGGCCTTCATCTGTTTCTCGCGACCATTGCCTTGATGGTTTCAAAGAGTTCGTCCTTTGCCTGCTGCGGACTGATATCCCCCGTCGTCGCGGCATAGGACAGGGCTTCGGCCGCACCCAGCATCGCCCAGAGGCCCGCCGATGCAATGGAACCGGTAGTGGCGAAGGGAGCAAGCAGCGCACGGCACTTCTCGAGGAAGGCCGTTTCATATTCGCGCTTGATTTTTTTAAGCTCCGGCGAGCCTGCGAGCGCGGCGATGATGCCGGGTATTTCGCGCCCCTGCAGCAGCACGCAATCGACATAGGAGGCCGCTATCACCTCGGCCCGGCCTGCCAGCGTCGGGGTACTTGCATCAAGCGCCTTGTCCATCACCTCCGTCTGCCTGATGTCGAATTCGCGATAGAGTGCGGCCAGCAGGCCGGAACGGGTGATAAAATGGTCGTAGACCACGGGTTTCGTCACACCGGCGCGCTCGGAGAGCCGCCCCAGCGTCAGGGCTTCCGTTCCCTCCTCTCCGGCGATTTGCCAGGCGACCTCGATGAGCTGCCTATAGCGCTCCTCCCGCGTCAGCCGACTGCGGGACTCCGGTTTCTTCGTCTGCATGCTTGACATCGCTATATACCAAAAGTAACTTACTAAAAGTATATAAGATCGAGCCGCCGCTCACAATGTGTCAGCAGGAGTTTTTCATATGCATGCGCTTATCGTCATTGCCAATCCGAATCCCGCTTCGTTCAGCCACAGCGTCGCGGCCAAAGTCGCCGAAGGTGTAACAGCTTCGGGCGCTACATTCGAAATCGCGGATCTTACGGCGGAAGGTTTTGATCCGAGATTCAGCGCTGCCGATATTGCCGCCCATCTCAGAGAAGGTCCATCGCCCGAAGATGTCGTTGCCGAGCAGGCGCGGATCGATCGTGCGGATGCACTGGTGCTCGTCTATCCCGTCTATTGGTGGTCCATGCCCGGGCTTCTCAAGGGATGGATCGACCGGGTGTTCAGCAATGGCTGGGCCTATGACGAAATATCTGCGGAAAAGACGATCAAAAAGCTGAGCCGCCTTCCGATCCACCTGATCGCTATCGGCGGCGCAACCATGCGCACCTATGCGCGCCACGGCTATTTCGGCGCCATGAGGACGCAGATCGATCATGGCATTTTCGGATACTGCGGGGCTCCCGTCGCGACCTCCGAATTGCTGCTGACGGAGACGCAGGATATGAGTTCCCATCTCGATACCGCCCGCGCCATCGGGCAAAATCTCTTTGCTGTTTCGCGATCGACGAAGGCGGCGGATGCGGCCTAATCGTGCTGCTGCAGTTGAAAGAGATGCTTGATGCGCGAGCTTAGCGAGGTCACGTGAGCGCCATGGCCGAGCATATCGACATTGGCGAAGAGATGCTGCTCCGCCTCGATGCGTTTTGCCAGAATGGCGCCGAGTTCTTCGGCAAGGGTCGGCCGGTCGTGCAGCAGCGGCGCGAGACATTCCTCGCCGATTTCATAGGTGACGACGAAGGTCAGGGCGCGAACCGTCCCGACTTCGCCCGACCCCATCAGCAGCCCGTTCTCACCGAAATAATCCCCTGGCGCAAGGCGCGTCAGCTCGATCTGACGATGCCCTTCGCGGCGGGTGATGCTGACGACGCCCGAGCGGACGATCGTGAGCGCCCGCATGCGGGTATCCTGTTCGGCGATGACGGCATCCTTGCGATAGGTCCGGCGCTGCATATGTGATGCCAGATGTTCCTTTTCATCCTCGGTCAGCGAAGAGAACAGGGGGATATTGCTGATAAGCCGCCAGGGCGTTCCGGGCGCATGTTGCTTCTCGTCGGCCGCCTCGGGCTTTTGCTCCATCGAAAGCATGATCGTGCCGGGGGGATCGGCGAATTTCAAGTTTGCCGCCTTGGCGTGGCGAAATAGCAGATCATAGATCTCGTTCTTCGCGGCTTGTGTCAGCGACATGTCGCGCACGCGAAAAGACAACTGCAGTTCGATCGCCTGTCCATCGATGGAATTGATGGCGACATTGGGTTCCGGGTTCTTCTGGATCGAATTGCAGCTGATCAAGACGTTTTGCATCACATCCGCGATGATGCGCGGTAGAGTGGTCGGTTGAATCCGAACTGTGACGGTGGCGCCATGGCTCTCGTCGGGCGCGGAGAGATTGGTCAGTCGCGTCTTGGCAAGGATGCTGTTCGGAATGACGACCAGATCGTTGGTGCCGCTCAGCAATTGCGTGGCGCGCCAATTGGTTTCGACGACGCGGCCCTGGACATCATTTTCGAGGACGATCCAGTCGCCGACGGAGTAGGGGCGGCCGAGATTGAGGGCGATGCCGGAGAAGACGTCACTCAGGGTGCTTTGCAAGGCAAGACCAAGAATGATGGCGAAGACGCCCGATGTCGCGATCAGTGTGCCAATCGGAACGCTGAAGACATTACCGACGATGGAGAGAATAGCGCCGAGATAGATGACGCCGACGATCAAATCCTGCAGCAGCCGGCCTTCGCGGGGCTTGCGCTCGAAAATCAGGAATAGCCGCACGCAGGCGATCAGCACCCAGGCACCATTGACCCACCAGACGATCTTGGCAAAGCCCGTGAAGGTGCGCAGCGTCACCGAGTCCTGCGGCGGGCTTGGCTCATAGGGCACGATGCCGTGATAGAATAAAAGTGCCGTCAGGCAGACGAAGAAGGCGATCTGACCGATCAGGCGCCCCGCGCGCTGGTGACGCAGCATGATGCGGCTGACGAAGGTGCCGACGACAACCAGAATGAAGAACTGGACGATCGGATCGCCAAGAAGTGCAATGGACATGGGGACTTGGTCGCACTCGGTCTTTCGGATGGGCGCTAAATTGGCACGAAAGAAGCGGCAGCGCCATATGCAGAAAAAGTATGATTAATTGACGCCGACGCCTTGATCTCAGGACTTACACCTTGATAATTAGATGACGATTATCATCTTATATCTGTCATCCCATCCTGCTATCTGCTCTCGCAGCGCAATCCTTAGCGCTCCGACATCATTAAGGAATATCCATGACACAGTCTTTCGAGATTCGCGGCGATCTGCTGATCGGCTCAGATTCTACCGGTGGCAACAGAACCGTGCGTGCCGTCAACCCGGCGACCGGCGCAAACCTGGAGCCGGCCTTTGCGATCGCCAGCGAGAGCGATGTCGCCAAGGCTTGCGAGCTGGCGGCCCAGGCGTTCGATGTCTACCGCGCCACCAGCCCGGAGCAGCGCGCGGCATTTCTCGAAAAGATTGCCGACAATATCATTGGCATCGGTGATGCGCTGATCGAGCGCGCGACGGAGGAGACTGGCCTGCCGGTGGCGCGTCTGCAGGGCGAGCGTGCACGCACCGTCGGCCAGCTGCGGCTCTTCGCGCAGGTGGTCCGCGCCGGCGAGTGGCTCGATCTGCGCGTCGATCCGGCCTTGCCGGAGCGCAAGCCGCTGCCGCGGCCGGACCTGCGCCTGCGCCAGATCCCGCTCGGCCCGGTCGCCGTCTTCGGCGCCAGCAACTTCCCGCTCGCCTTCTCGGTTGCAGGCGGTGATACGGCGTCGGCACTTGCCGCCGGTTGCCCGGTCGTCGTCAAGGGCCATCTTGCCCATCCCGGCACGGGCGAGCTTGTCGGCCGCGCC
>Ga0209371_1001197_pt1 | contig 18786 bp, 15 predicted proteins | sample AgamicAtAmrz_FD_187165 | JGI IMG/M metagenome (GOLD analysis project Ga0209371, IMG submission 187165) | Agave microbial communities from Guanajuato, Mexico - At.Am.rz (SPAdes) (version 2) | ecosystem: Host-associated > Plants > Roots > Rhizosphere | place: Guanajato, Mexico | collected 2012-06-07
AAGGTGAAGAACCAGCGAAATGCGCAATGAAATCGTGAACGTAGTCGACGAAATCAAGCAGGCCATAAGCCTGCTGAGGAGGCATCTTTGACTGGGACCAGGCGATAAGACGACTGGACTGGTTGAATAACAAGGCAGAGGACCCGACCCTCTGGAACGATGCCACTGAAGCCCAGAAGCTGATGCGCGAACGCCAGCAGCTGGATGACAGCATCAATGGCGTCAAGGCGCTCGAGCAGCAGCTCCGCGACAATATCGAGCTGATCGAACTCGGCGAGATGGAAGGCGATGACGAGATCGTCAAGGACGCCGAAGACGCATTGAAAGCGTTGAAGAGCGAGGCGAACCGCCGTCAGGTGGAAGCCATGCTTTCAGGCGAAGCCGATACCAACGATACCTATCTCGAAGTGCATTCCGGCGCCGGCGGCACCGAAAGCCAGGACTGGGCGAACATGCTTCTGCGCATGTATACCCGCTGGGCCGACCGCGAAGGTTTCAAGGTCGAGGTGCTTGAAGTTCACGACGGCGAAGAAGCCGGCATCAAGTCCGCGACGATCCTCGTCAAGGGCCACAATGCCTTCGGCTGGCTGAAGACGGAATCGGGCGTGCATCGCCTCGTGCGTATTTCGCCCTATGACAGCAATGCGCGTCGCCACACATCGTTCTCTTCCGTCTGGGTTTACCCCGTCGTCGACGATTCGATCCAGATCGACATCAATGAGAGCGATTGCCGCATCGATACCTATCGTTCGTCCGGCGCGGGCGGCCAGCACGTCAACACCACCGACTCGGCGGTGCGTATCACGCATATTCCGACCGGTATTGCCGTCGCCTGCCAGCAGGAGCGTTCCCAGCACAAGAACCGCGCCAAGGCGTGGGACATGCTGCGCGCCCGCCTCTACGAGGTGGAACTGCAGAAGCGGGAAGAGGCGGCAAACGCCCAGGCTGCCTCCAAGACCGATATCGGCTGGGGCCACCAGATCCGCTCCTACGTTCTCCAGCCCTACCAGCTGGTCAAGGACCTGCGCACCGGCGTGGAAAGCACCGCACCCGGCAACGTGCTGGACGGCGATCTGAACGAGTTCATGGAAGCGGCCCTCGCGCATCGCATCAGCGGCGGCGCGGATGTGGAAGTCGCGGATATCGACTGACGCGCCAAGTGCGTCGATTGAAAAAGATTACCCCTCGCAAACCCATTGCGAGGGGTTTTTCGTTGGAGGACAAGCATGAAACAGGCGCTCTATATCGTCGACGTCCAGCCAAGCTTCAATCCGCCGGCTGCGCTGGTGGCGGAAATATCCGCTCTCGCCCAGACAATGCCCAGCATCGCCACCGTCGAGCGCCACGATGAAAGCGTAACACCCTTCGAGCGGCAACTCGGCTGGAAACCGGGCAGGGACGACGAGTCGCTTGTTGCGGCAGATCGCATATTCATCAAACACGGTTATGCGCCACCCCGGGAGGCCATCGACCATCTTCTGTCGCTGAAACTTGACAGGGTGCTGGTCTGCGGCATTCAGGCTGATACCTGCGTGCTGGCCGCAGGTTTTGCCCTCTTCGATGCGGGGCTGCATCCCACACTGTTGCCGTGGCTTACGGTGGGCTCCAGTCTCGACCGCAGCGGTGAACTCGGGGCGAGATTGTGGAAACATCATTTCGGTGCGGTTCTTGCCGGACCGGAGGCACTGCAAGCGTAACCTTGCCTGGCCCGCGCATCGGGCCCATCAGTTGGACGCTTTCTCTACCTTCATCTCGCCCAGCTCGTCGATCAGGATCGTCCAGCTTTCCGCTTCCTTGGCTATCGGGTCCGTCTTCAGGTAGACGGTCACGAACAGGCCGGGCGAGGCAGGGGCGCCATTCGAGCTTTCGGGACGAATATCCGTGACATAGGATTTCATCTGGCTGAATTCTTCCAGCTCTATATTTTCCAGGAGATTCGGCCCGTCGGCGGTAAAGACGATGCGCTGCAGGTAGATTTTCGCCGTGCCGTCGCCCTGACGGATGGCGATGACCTTGTAATAGCCGCGCGTGGGCGAGGCGGGCGGCGGCCGCAGCTTCCCGTCCGGGCCTTTCACCGGTTCAAGATTGCGATCTTCCCACATGCCGCTGCTGACGACGAAGATTGCCGAGACCGGCAGCGCGTCAATCGCTTCCGTCTGCGCCCGCACGGGAAGCGCGGCGGCGGCGAAAAGAAAGGCAGCGAGGATAGGTCTTGTCAGTTGCATGGCCATTGTCGATTGTGGGCGTCAATTGTTGAACTGTTCGGCGAGAACCCGGTCCGACCATGAACGATCCGGATCCGAGAGAATTCTGGCCGTCCTGTCCTGTGATTGTGCAATTCGAACGTGACGAACGGATTTCACCTCGGTGTGGTCGGCCACCGCATTCACCGGGCGCTTGTCGCGTTCGAGAACATGAATATCGACCGTTACCTTATTCGGCAAAAGCGCGCCGCGCCAGCGCCGCGGCCGGAAAGCGCTGACCGGGGTGAGCGCAAGCAGCGGCGATTCCAGCGGCAGGATGGGTCCATGGGCGGAGAAATTGTAGGCTGTCGACCCTGCCGGCGTCGCCACCATCATGCCGTCGCAGATCAATTCTTCCAGCCGCACCTTGCCATCCACCTCCACACGAAGCTTGGCGGCCTGATGCGACTGGCGAAACAGGCTGACCTCGTTCATGGCAAGCGCGGTGAATTCGTCGCCGTCGGAATCCGTCGTCGTCATGCGCAGGGGATGGAAATCGTTGCCGCTCGCCACCGCGATGCGCTCCAGCAGGCCGTCCACCCGATAGTCATTCATCAGGAAGCCGACGGACCCCCGGTTCATGCCATAGACCCGCTTGCCGGAATTCATCGTCTCGTTGAGAATCTGCAGCATGAAGCCATCGCCGCCGAGCGCGACAATCACTTCCGCCTCTTCGAACGGCGTATCGCCGTAGATGCCTTTCAGCTCTTTCAGCGCTGTCTGCGCCTCCTCGGTTGCGGAGGCGACGAAGGACAGTGAATAGGTAGAATGCGACATCCGCTTCCCTCGACAACGGCGCAGACCGGAAACCGTCCACGCAAGGCGCTGTAACCCGTTGAAGCGGCTCGAAATCTTGAAACCCCGACAGGGAGGTCGATAACAAGCCGCCAGACGCACCCTTGGTACATGAAGACGGCGGCTGGCGACAAGGCCTTTCGGAGACGCAGGCGTTCCCCGGCGGCGGACCGCACCGCTCCGGTCCACAGCTTCTTGATTTGCGCCCGCCGACAAGGGTTGCGATGCGGGACGGCCTGATGCAGTTTGCCAAGGCAGTCGGAATGACGAGTGGCAGGAGACGGATGTGGCGCTGAACTACGATATCTACGATGTCTTTACCGAGACGAAAATGGCGGGAAACCCGCTGGCGGTCATGTATGACGCCGATGATCTTCCCCAGGCCACGATGCAGGCGATCGCGCGGGAAATGAACCTCTCCGAGACGGTTTTCGTCAACCGGTCCAGCAATCCGGCCCATGCGGCTTCGCTGCGCATCTTCACGCCATCGGGTGAATTGCCCTTCGCCGGCCATCCGACAGTCGGCGCGGCGGTGGCCATCGCCGAGCGAAATCGCGGTGAGGGCGATGACGATATCGATATGGTCTGCGTGCTGGAAGAGCAGGTGGGTCCGGTGCGTTGCGCGGTGAAGATGCGTGCCGGCGCGGTCAGCTTCGCGGAATTCGACCTGCCGCGCAAATCGTCCCGCGTCGAGCTGCCGCTCGATCACACCGCGCTTGCCGATGCGTTGGGCGTCAGCGAGGCGCATCTCGGCTTTGAAAACCATGTGCCGTCGATCTGGACGGCCGGGGTGCCGTTCCTCATCGTACCGCTGCACAATATCGCCGCCATCAGGGACATGGATTTCGACGCCAATCTGTGGCTGCGCACCGCGCCGCTGGTCGAAGGACGCCTGACGGCGGCCTATATCTACTGTCGCGGCGGCGTCAATCACGCTGCGAAGTTCCACGCCCGCATGTTCTCTCCGGATATGGGCATTTCGGAAGACCCCGCCACCGGGTCCGCTGCCGCCGCTCTTTCCGGCGCCATCCACCATTTCGATGGCCTGACCGACGGCCATTATCCGCTGCTCATCGAGCAGGGCGTGGAGATGGAACGACCGTCCCATATCCACCTGCGCATGGACATCAAGGACGGCGAAATCGCCCGCGCCCGCATCGGCGGCCACGCGGTGCGCGTTGCTTCGGGCACGTTCGAGATTTGATTTCAGCGTCACTCGCTCAGTTCGATGTCTTCGAAGAGCGATAAAATAGCGAGCAGAGCCAAAAGAAAAACCCCGGTCTTGACCGGGGTTTTGTCATTTCAGCGTCAATCGGCTCAGTTGAACCGGCCCGCCGCGTGGGCAAGCATCGTATAGACCTTGCCGGTATCGGAGGTGAGGTAGGACTGTGTCACGGTCCGGTCGCGGTCGGTGCGGGCCACGTCGGCAAGCAGCTTCTCGAAATCGGTGATGTAGCGGTCCACGGCGGTGCGGAATTCCGCTTCCCGCTCATATTTGCGCTTGATTTCGTCGAAGGTGGTCTGACCCTTCAGCGTATAGAGGCGACGGGTGAAGACGTCGCGCTCGCCGCGCTGGTAGCGCCGCCACAGCTCCACGGAGGCGTCGTGATCGATGGCGCGGGCGATGTCGACCGAGAGCGAGTTCAGCGATTCCACCATGTGGCGCGGATTGCGGGTGTCGGCCGCACGGGTTGGCTGCTGTTCCGCGCCGGCGCGTGGTGCGGACGCCGCTGGCGTTTCCTGCGATGCGCCGCGCAGCAAATCGCTGATCCAGCCGCCGCCTTCTTCGCGGCGTCCGGCCGGAGCACCTGGCTGGCCCGGGGCAGGCGTCTGACGGTTCTCGACCTGACGGTTCTCAAGCGGCAGGGTGCCGCGCAATGCGGCCGGTGCGGGAGCAGGCTGCGGCTGGGGCGGGCGCTGCTGCTGAGCCGGAGCCGGGGCTGCCGGCTGCGGACGCGCCTCGACACGGCGCTCGGCCGCCGGCTGGGTTGCGGCGATGGCGCGGGCGACCGGTTCGGAGACTTCCATCTGGTGGGTCGAACGACCAACGAGTTGGGAAATATCCTGCAGGGCCTTGATCTGTTCGGAAACGGCGCGACGCATGGCGGCAGCGCTTTCCTTGGCCTCTTCCGGCAGGTCGAAGGCGCCGCGCTTCAGTTCCGCGCGGGTCGCATCCAGTTCGCGACGGATATCGTGGCTGGAGCGGCGGATTTCGTCCGTTGCGCCGGCGAAGCGGCTGACGGCTTCTTCCACGGCCTGACGCAGCGTCTCCTTGAGGCTGGCTGCGGCGGCATTCGATTTTTCCGAGGCGCTGCCGAGAAGATTGTCGACTTCCGAAAGCGAGGATTCGACACCGCCGCGCAGGCGGTTGACCAGCTCGTCGGAATATTTCTGCGCGTCGGAGAGCGTGCTTTCAATCGAGCGGCTGGCATCCTGACCGGCCGACAGCAGGGCGCCCCGCATGGTCTGTGCTGCCGAGCGGGCGCGCTGTTCGGTCTCATCGAGCGAACGGCCGATATCGGAAAAGGAGGACTGCAGATTGTCACGCAGATTGCCGGCGACGTTCTGCGAACGCTCCTCGGCCTCGTTGAGCGTGGTTTCCACCACGCCGATGACGTTGCGCATGGCGCTTTCGATTTCCTCGGAACGCTTGACGAGGCCGACCGACAGGCTGCGCAGCGCGTCCTGGCGCTCCTCCAGCGTGCCGACGAGGCTCGACTGTGCGGCATTGAGAAGCTCGGAAGCCTGGCTCAGCACCTTCGAATGTTCCTCGAAACGGCCGACGATGCCGGCAACCTGCGCCAGTGTCTGGCCGGAAATATTCGACAGGCGGTCGATCTTTCCTTCGAGCAGACGGCTGGAGCTGGACACCATGTCGGCGGCCTGCGAGGCGGATTCGGAGAAGCGGGTCGCCGAGGCGTTCAATGCCTCGTCTGCCGCGCCGAAGCCCTGTGCGGCGCGCTCGACAGCGGAGTTGAAGTTGGTTGCCGACTGTTCGACGATTTCCGCCATGCTGTTATGGGTCTGTGACAGCATATCCGTGCTCTGGCGGGTGGCGGCAACCAGCTTGTTGGCCGCATCGCTGCCGGCGCGGGCATATTTGTCGATGCCCTGTTCGACGGCGTCCGCCATGGCCGTATGCGTCTCCGACAGCATGTCGGTGCTCTGGCGGGTGGCGGCGACGAGCTTGCTTGCCGCATCCGTTCCGGCAGCGGCGTAATCGCTGATCGCCTGTTCCACCATGCCGACCATGCCGCTGTTGCTCTGCGACAGAAGATCCGCGCTTTGCTGGGCTGCGGAAACGATCTTTTCGGCGGCTTCGCGGCCGATGGTGGCATATTCGTCGACGACAGGCTTGGCTTTCTCCTCGATCAGGCGCGAAAGCTCGGCGGAGCGGCTGGCCAGCATCGAGTTGAGTTCGCGGGTGCGGTTGTCCAGCGCCGAGCGGATGGATTCGCCGCGGGCGTCGAGGGCGGATTCGACGCCCGTCAGCGTTTCGGAGATGACGCCGACCTGAGAGCGAACGACGGCTTCAGCCTCGGCAACCTTGTTGACGATGATGTTGCCTGCCTCGGAGAAGGTCTGAGCCACGGCGGCGGCCTGACCGGAAAGGCGGGTCTGGGCATCCGAAATGCGGTTGACGATCTCGCCGGAGCGTTCCTCGATGGCCTTGGTGAAGGCCTCGTTCTGCGCCTGCACCTGTTCTGCGAATTCCGAACCGGACTTGGCGAGAAGGGAGGTGGAGCGCACGGCTTCTTCGCCGATGCTCTGGGTGGCAGAGGTGACCGCGCCGCGCAGGCTGACGGCGAGATCGCTCGCCTTGCCTTCAATGGTGCGGTTGACGTTTTCAAGACCGATGGTCAACGCCCGGTCCATGGTGCCAAGGCGTTCATCGATGCGGGCAGTGCCGGTATGGAAGGTCTCTGCCAGACGGCTGGTACGGTTTTCGAACGTGTCTGCGACACGCGTGGTCTGTTCGTCCAGAATGCCGGTGATGCGCTCGGCTGCCTCGTCGCTGGCGCGGGCGAAGACGGCAGTCTTGTCTTCCAGCGCTTCGGCGAAGCGACGGCCGGCATCCTCGATAGAGGTGTTTACATTGGCGAGATCGCCGCCGACGCGAGCCTGCAACGTATCGAGCGAGGTCTCGATACGGGCACCGGTCTCGTCGAGACGGGTGGTGACGTTGCCGATGGAGGTCTCGATTTTCGAGGACAGGGCATCCGTCGCGCCGCCGATTTCGCGGGCAGCCTCGCCGATCTTGATGGCGATGTCACCGGCGCTGTTGCGCAGGCGCTCTTCCAGCGTCTGCGCGCTGCCGTCGATCGCCTTCTGCAGCGTTTCCTGCTGGGTTTCGAGCGACAGTTCGAGCATGCTGGCGCTGGACGCGACCGTGGTGCCGATCATCATCGCCTGTTCGGAGAGCATGTCGCCCATCTGGGTCGTGGCGGAGCTGAGCGTCGCGGCGAGATCCGCCTGGCGCTGATCGAGCGCGGTGCGAATATCCTCATGCGATTGCAACAGATTGCTTTCGAGGCGGGACACACCTTCTTCCACCGTTTGGGCAAAACGGGTGCTGCCGTCTTCGACAACGCTTTCGATGCGGTTGGCCGCACCCGAGACGCTCTGCTCGATCAGGCCGCTATTGCGCTCCAGCGATCCGGCAATGCGTTCAGCCTGCGAACCGAGCATGGTTTCGAGCCGCTCGTGACCGCTGGAAAGGGCATTTTCAAGCGTAAAGGCTGTTGCTTCTAGGCGCTGGCCGACGCCGGCGGCGGCAAGCGAAAGCGACGACGCCCGCGCATCCATGGCTTCGGCGATACGTTCCTCGACACCCGAAATCGTCATGTCGAGCGCGATTGTTCGGCTGTCCAGCGCATCCGCGATGCGTTCTTCCGCGCCTGCCACGATGCCGGAAAGGGCAGCTGTGCGGCTGTCGAGCGCGCCGGCAATGCGGTCTTCGACGCCGGAAACGGCATTCTGCAGGGCTGTGGTGCGACCATCGAGAATATCGGCGATCTTTTCCTCGACACCGGAGAAGCTCATATCGAGCGCCATGGTGCGGCTGTCGAGCACATCGGTGATCCGCTCTTCCGCGCCGGAAACGACGGTCTTAAGCGACTCGGTTCGACTGTCGAGCGCCCCGGCAATACGGGTCTCGGCGCCGGCCACCAGCTCGCCAAGGGCTGCGGTGCGGGTGTCGAGCGCTTCGGTGATTTTTTCTTCCGCGCCGGAGAATGCCATGTCGAGCGCCATGGTACGGCTGTCGAGCGCATCGGCGATGCGTTCTTCGGCACCGGAGACAACGGCGTTGAGGGCTGCGGTGCGGCCATCCAGCGTTTCCGCGATGCGGGTTTCAGCACCGGCGACCACGTCTCCGAAGGTTGCCGTGCGGCTGTCGAGCGCGCCGGCAATCTTTTCCTCAGCACTTGCGACAATGCCGGTAAGGGCAGAGGTGCGGTTGTCGAGCGTCTCGGAAAGTCTTTCCTCGACATTGGCAAAGGTCATGTCGAGCGACAGCGTGCGGCTGTCCATCGTGTCGGCGATGCGTTCCTCGACGCCGGAAATGGCGCTGGACAGCGCGGCCGTACGGCCGTCAAGCGTATCGGCGATACGGCTCTCCGCGCCGGAGACGACGTCATGCAGGGCGGCCGTGCGGCTTTCCAGCGTGTCGGAGATGCGGTCTTCGATGCCGGAAACCGCGCCGGTGATGGCTGCTGCCCGGGTTTCGAGCGTTTCGGCAAGACGGCGCTCGACATCGGCGACGACGTTATTGATCGCGGCGGCACGTTCGTCGAGCATGGCGGCGAGACGTTCGGCCGTGCCGGAGACGGAGCCGGTAATCGCCATCGAACGGCTGGCGAGCGCTTCGTCGAAACGGTTCTGGCTGGCCGAAAGTGCGCCGAACAGGGCATTGCTGCGTTCGGCCAGCACGGCGTCGATCTTCTCGTGCGAACTGGTGAAGGCATCGGTGATTTCGGCGGTACGCTGGCCGATTGCGTCGCTGAAGGCCTGCGTCCGGCTTTCAAGCGCGCTTTCGAGCATTTCCTGACCCGTGCCGAGCGCGGTTGCGAGCGCCAGCGATTGATCGGTCATGGTGGTGCCGATGCGCTCCAGACCGGCGCTCAGCATGGTGTCGAGCGCTTCGGAACCGCCGGCAACGGTCTCGTTGATCCGGGCGAGGCTTTCCATCAGCTTGCTGTCGAGGCTGCCGGCGCGCTGGTCGAAGGCGCTGGCGAACTGCGCCACATGCTCGTCGAAGGCAGAGTTGACCTGGCCGACCGTCGCCTGCATGCGCTCTTCATAGAGGCCGGAGCGAAGATCGAGATCCATGATCGCGTCGTCCGCCGTGCTCTGCAGGCTCTGGCGGAAGGAGAGCCCCTTTTCTTCAAGTGTCGTGGACAGCTTGTCGAGAACGGTATCCAGCGAACCGCCGATGATCTGCTGGCCGCGATCGATATTGCGGTTGAGTTCGAGCGTGCGCGTGGACAGCGTTTCGTTGAGCTGGCGGGTGCGCTCTTCAAGCGCGCTATTGAGGCTTTCCGCACCGCTATCCAGCGTCGATGCATGGATTGCGAAACGCTCGAGCAGGACTTCACCGCGCTCATCCAGCGTCGAGGTGAGGTTGTGCAGGCGCATGTCGAATTCGTTGGACAGCGTCGCGCCGGAGGAATTCAGCGCCTGAAGCAGGTTTTCGGTCTTGGCGGCGATCAGGCTGCCCATCGCTTCGGTCGAGGCGCGCGATTTTTCCAAGAGCGCGGCCGAGCGGGTGTCGATCATCGAGGCGAAAGCCTCGCCGGTCGTGGCGATCCGCATCGAAAGCTCTTCACCGACGATGGAAAGCTCTTCCTTGATCTGTTCCTGCGCACCGACGATGGAGGAGCGGATACGCTCGGCGTGATTGACGATGGCGTCACGCTCGGCGGTCAGTTCCTGCACGAGACTGCGCACGCGCAGTTCATTGTCGGCATAGCTGCGCTCAAGCGCGTTGACCTCGGAATGTACGAGGGTTTCGAGTTCCGTCGCTCGGGCGATTGTGCGCTCGATACCGTCATTCATGGCCGAGACTTCACGGCGAACCGCCTGGCCGACGGACATGATGCGGTCGGACGCGACCGTTTCCGGCTCGGCAAGGCGAAGGGCGACTTCGGCCATGGAGCGGGCGGCGTTGCGCAGATCGCGAGCGCGCGCCATCATGATCGCAAAGGCGAAGAACAGCATGATGGGAACGAGGATGCCGACGACGATCGCCATCAGGCCGGGGATCGCGGTGAGGTCGGCCAGCGAGGCGATGTTCCACAGCGCGTTGCCATAAAGAAGATGTGCGATGCCAAGACCGCCGAGCGCCCAGATGACCGACATGATCGTGGCGTTGCGCAGCGCGCCGCCAATGGAGCCGCCTTCCAGCGATTTCAGGATCATGGCCGGGCTGCGCTTGGAGCCGTCATTGGCCGCTTCGAGATTGGGCGATCTGGGCGTCTGTTCGGCGGGCGCGCGGGCGGCCTCGGGAGCAGGGGTCTGTCTGCTTGCTTCCTTCAATCTGGCCTCCGGCTGCTTCGGCGCTGCAGTTTTCCGCGTCTCCGGCTTTTCTTCGAAAGCGCCAAGCTGCAGGGCGTCTTCCAACGCCTGAAATGCAGTCTCGTCGACAGAGTCGCTGATCTTGTTATTCGCCATGCGGTTACGCCTCGTTACACATACGCCCGGCTTCATGCCGTTGACCACTTGCGTTCCGCAAGCGGACTGCCGCCATCATGCCAGCGGAACATTGTCCCTTGAAGAGAGAACAATTCCGCCATTTACCAAATCCCGAATTGCTGGTGGTCCAGCTTTCGGGCGAAATTACATCACTGTGCCGCAATAACAAAGCTTGAGCTTAAGCCTCGTGGGAACGGCAGTACCGTAGTGACACATTTAGGTGTTCGAAACAATTAATGCGGATTTGCGGCGGTGGCGAAGTGTCGGCTTTTTAACAGTTTTTAAACCTGAGTTTCACGCTGAACGCCTTGTTTCGCATAAGTTTAACATAAATTAACCATAGCAGAAGATTTTCGCCCGCGTCACGCCGTAATTTAAGCCGATAGCAGCGGCCCGGATGCGTGAATACGACACAGATGTGACACGAAACAGGAAACGGCGAGACAGGAATTTCAGCCATGGCAGCGGTCAGTATTGCTTTCGAAGCTCCCGACAATTGCGGCGGTGCGCCCGCCGCCGGTAAAAAACCGATCGATTTCGATCATCTCGCCCGGCAGACGATGGGCGACAAGGATCTGGAGATCGAAGTGCTGCAACTCTTCAGCCGCAACGCCCGCGCCGCGCTGCATGAAATGGCAGGCGCCGACGACAAGGCGGTCATCGCGACGGCCCATCGTTTGAAGGGGTCTGCGCAGGCCGTCGGCGCCTCGGCCGTTTCCGCGGCCGCAGCCGTGGTGGAGGACAAGGGCAATGACAGCGCGGCGATTGCAAAACTCGCGGCAACCATTGTCGAGGCCGAAAATTTCATCCTCAAGCTCTGCCGCTGAGGCGTAATTCATCAAATCTGGCATTTTGCAAGGCCGGTTGCGGCTGTGCGCCCTTGAAGCGGGTTGCCAAGGCGGACCGGCCTTTCTATGTGTTTAGAACAGTTCTTAGATCACATTTTGGATTTCCGGCATGACAAAACTGACCATCGTTGCCTTTGACGGCACGCCCCATGAACTCGACGTGAGCAACGGCTCCACCGTCATGGAGAATGCGGTGCGCAACTCCATTCCCGGTATCGATGCGGAATGCGGCGGCGCCTGTGCCTGTGCGACCTGTCATGTCTATGTCGATGACGCCTGGGCGGAGCGCGTCGGCGGACCGGAGCCGATGGAAGAGGACATGCTGGACTTCGCTTTCGACGTTCGCCCAACCTCGCGCCTTTCCTGTCAGATCAAGATGAACGACGAGCTTGATGGTCTCGTCGTCCATGTTCCCGAGCGTCAGGGCTGAAATTTCCGTATTGCCTCACGCAGAAAAAGCCCCGCTCACCTTGTAGTGGGGAGCGGGGCGAGGCGGGTACGCAGCATGCAGGCGAGGGAGGAAACACCTGCGAGCCCTCAAGTGCGCACCGGGAGAACCGGAGACGGCTGGAGCCCTCAAGCCGCTTGGCCGAATGGTCCGATACCGTACGAAGAACGTACAATGAGTCTTGGCGACGGCACCATCACGAGAATTCACGGGTGATATCGGACATGACGTAACGTCATGTCCGTGCTTGATGTTAAGGGAATGAGATGGATGTGTAAGACCGCTCAGCGGCGGTTCTGGCCCTGCTCGAGCCGGTTTTTCAAAAGCCGTGTCATCCGGGCATCGAAATTTTTCGATTCCACGACGTCGAAGCGCATCTGATCCCGGTCGTGCTCGTCCATCACCGTCTGGGTGATCTTGCCGACCATTTCCTGCAGCGTCTCGCAGCTCTTCTGCGGGCGAAGCGACGTCAGCTGTCTTTCAAGCGAGCGCGCGTGGGTGCGGGCGATTTCCGCGTGGCGTTCCTCATGGCGCTTGATATCGGCAAGCAGCGTATCCCAGATGAAGGCCAGTTCCGCCGTGGTGCGGCGGCGGTTTTTCCATTGCGGCAGGAGAATGCGGGAATTCAGCACCACCTTGGCCGTTCCAACGCTGCAAAGGCCGTTTTTCTCGACATAGGTGAGCTCGCCGCCGAATTTGATTTCGGTGGCGCCGGGATGGCGCGCGCCGGTATTGCGGGTCAGCGGGCCGTGCCTGGAAAGCTGCTGGTCGAGGTCGGCGGCGGTTTTGCCGCTGATCGAAAAATAGGAATAGGTCTTGCGGACGATGGTTTCGGAAAAAGCCGATCCGGGTAGGGAAAGTGCCACTGCGGCCGCTAAAGCGGCGCAAAGAGCACGCGATGATTTGGTCATGACCCGGCCTTCCGGTTGAACTTGAAAAAGGTTTGCTGCATAGGCGGAGCGGAACTTATAAGAATTGGCATAACACTCCGTTATTCCCGAAAGGCGCGTGTTACGTGATAACAGCCGGCAGCAACGCGTGGCAAGCGGCCCATGGCCGCTCCCTGAAACTTGATGGGCGTGGCCGTATTATGGCCATCGTCAATGCAACGCCCGATTCCTTTTCCGATGGCGGCCGTTATCTCGCCGTCGATGCGGCTTTTTCCCATGCGCTGACCTGTGTGGAAGAAGGGGCGGATATTATCGATATCGGCGGCGAATCGACCCGTCCGGGTGCCGCAGAGGTAACGGAGGCGCAGGAACAGGACCGGGTGCTGCCGGTGATCGAGAAACTGCGCCGCGAAACCGACGTGCTGATTTCCGTCGATACCTATCGCGCCTCGACTGCAAGGCTGGCAATCGGGGCCGGCGCTCATATCGTCAACGACGTCTTTGGTCTGCAGAAGGATGCGGAGATGGCGGGCGTGGTCGCCGCCAGCCGCGCCGGCATCTGTATCATGCATACCGGCCGCGACCGGCAAAAACGGGCCGATGTCATCGAGGATCAGTTCGAATTCCTCAATCGCTCGCTGGAGATCGCCGGGGATGCGGGTATTGCCCGCGACGCCGTCGTGCTCGATCCCGGTTTCGGTTTTGCCAAGGACGAGAGCGAAAATGTCGAGCTGATGGCGCGCTTTCGCGAACTTGCCGCTTTCGGCCTGCCGGTTCTGGCCGGTACGTCGCGCAAGCGTTTCATCGGGTCGCTGACGGGCCGGGATGCGGCCCATGAACGCGATATCGGAACGGCGGCGACCACCGCGATCCTGAGACTTGCCGGCGCTTCGATTTTTCGCGTGCACAATGTCGCCGCAACCCGCGATGCGCTGGCAATCGCCGATGCGGTTCTTGCCAAAGCGTCGGCAAAGGCCGATGCGTAGATCAACGAGTGCCGGAATGCCGCGTCCCGAAGATGGCGCGGCTTTCTGGCGAAACAGTCCTGCCATGGAGGCGATGCGATGAGCCGCTATACCATCATCCTGAAAAACTGTTCTTTTTTCGCCCGTCATGGCCTTCTCGAGCAGGAGGAGGTGCTGGGCCAGCGCTTTTTCGTCGATGCCGAGATGGAAGTCGAGGCGGGTGATGCGCTGGAAACCGACGATATCGAAAACACCGTCGATTATGGCGTGGCTTTCGCCGTCATCGAAAAAATCGTCGTCGGCCAGCGCCGTTATCTCATCGAGGCGCTGGCGAACGACATCGCCAAGGCGCTTCGCGCCCGTTATCCGCAGATCGTCTGGCTCAGGATCACGGTACGCAAACCCTCTGCGCCGGTTCCCGGCATTCTCGATTATGCGCAGGTGAGCGTTGAACACCGTGCCTGAAAAGATGACCGTCGCCGCCTTGGGGCTCGGCGGCAATATAGGCGATCCTGCCGCCGCCATGGCAAGGGCGCTCCGCGAACTCGATGCGCGTGACGATTGCCGCCTGCTGGCCGTTTCCGACCTTTACCGCACGCCGCCCTGGGGTAAGACGGATCAGGCGGATTTTTTCAATTGCTGCGCCTTGGTCGAAACCTCGCTTTCAGCGCCTGCGCTGCTGCAATTATGCCTCGACATCGAAAAGGGTATGAAGCGGGTGCGCATGGAGCGCTGGGGTCCGCGCACCATCGATATCGATGTGCTGACCTATGGGAATGAATCTCTCGTAACGGAAAGCATCGAGGTGCCGCATCCGCGCATGACGGAGCGGGCTTTCGTGCTGATGCCGCTTGCCGATATCGCGCCCGACCTTGAGGTAAAAGGCAAGCCCGTGCGGGAATGGCTTCAGCAGGCGGACAAGACGGGCATTGTCAGCGCAAACGAAAAACGGGAGTGGTGGACACTCCCGCTTGGCGATGGCTGAGAAGAGTATGGCTTTTACGGCTTGATCGAACCAACGGCGAGCTGGTCGATATCGCGCGCCAGCGTCACGCCGATGACCGGAATCATCTGGTCGGCGACCTTGACCGAAATGGTAATGTTCATCGAATTGTCGTTCGAGACACGGGCGACCATTGCACCGTTGAGCTTGGCGCGGTTGATGCCGACGACGACCTTGTCGCCGCTAACCTGTCCGGAGGTGATGTCCAGTCCCTTGCCTTCAGCACCGTCGAGGAATTTGCCCTCGTAAGAGTTGCCCTTCTGGCTGATGACGGCGGACATGGGCTGGCTGAAGACGCCGACGCGGCAGGTGCCGCCGAGCTTGATGCCGGTCTGCTTGTCGTCGAGCGGCTCGCCCGTCAGATCGCAGGTGAACTTCGTGCCCTTGTATTTGCCGGCGACGATTTCGCCCGGGCCTTTCCACACACCGGCCACGGAGCGGAAGAACACGTCGTCGCGATCGCGTGATGCGGCATGGACGTCAGACATGCCGAAACCGCCGCTGACGGACAATATGGCGGCAAGCCCGCCCACAAGCGAAAAGAAGCGCGAATACATGATACTTTCCCCGGCGAAGATGCCTGTTCGATAGGCTGCAATCTACCGGCGGAATGGTTAATGCTTGGTTTATTTTGCTCTCATTTGCGGCTTGGTTCGTAACCTTTTGAACCGCCCAGGCCCGGGCAATCAGGCTTTTTCACCGGTTTTTCCACCGCTTAAATCGGGTGTGAGGTCGGACATGAAATCGCCGATCCCCGGCCGCTTCACCGCCCTGAACGGCAGCGGACGGCACAGATCCATCGCGGCAATGCCGATTCGCGCCGTCATCAGGCCGTTGATGATGCCTTCGCCGAGTCGCGCCGAGAGTTTCGAGGCAAGACCGTGGCCGAGAACCTGCTGGGCGAGCCCGTCGCCAACGGCGATCGAGCCCGTGACGGCAAGATGGGCGACGACATCGCGCAGCAGCTTCAGCATGCCGAGTGTGCCGGGACGGCCGCCATAAAGCTCCGCCATGGCGCGCACCAGCCGCGTCACTTCAAACAGCACATAAGCGAGATCGACCACCGCGCGTGGGCTGACGGCGGTGACGACGGAGACGCGCTTGGACGAATTGAGAATGAGGGCGCGGGCCTGCCTGTCGAGCGGAACGAGCAACTCACGTTCGGCAAGCTCGATCAGATGCGGGCCGTCGATCACATCGTTTTCCGTTTCCTTCAGCGCCGCACGCCCCTTGGCCGTTTCGGCCCTGTGGGAGAGAACGGCATTCAGGCGGGTGACGATGGCGCGTGCGGGTTTCGGGCTCTTGTCGAGGCTCGCCGTCTCGGCATCGGCCTTCAAGGATTGCACGGCGTTAAGCCGCATGATGCCGAAGACTTCCCGGCCGACGAGAACGAGAACGGCGAAAAGCGCCACAATAAGAGCGGTAGTGGCCGTGTAACCCAGCCAGTCGGAACGGGAGAACAGGTTGCGGATGAGCTGATCCGCCCAGAGCCCAAAGGCGAGCGAGAACAGGACGCCAAGCGCGCCGAGCGCAAGCTTGCCGAAGGAGAAGCGGCTTTTCTTCGGAGACGCCACCGGCAGCGCGGCGGCATCGATCTCTTCAGGCGCCAGAAACGGATCGTCCTCGTCGGGCGTCAGCGAAATCTCGGCGTCGAAGCTGCGCGGCGCGCGTTTCTGTGCGGCGGACGGTCGTGCCGTCTCTTCGGTTTCAAGCGTGAAAGCGGCCGGACGGCGCGCCTGCGAATCGTTTTGTGTGGGAAGCTTCATGCGAGCTTGTCTCCGAACAGGAACTGCATGGCGCGGTCGAGCCTGATATGGGGAACGGAAAGGCGGATGCCGCCGCTGCCCGGCTCGTCTATATTCGGCGGGCGGAAGCGCACGACATTGACGTCCGGCAGCGACGCCTTGTCGCCATCCCTGTCGATGCTGCGGAAAAGCGGTTCTGGATCCTCGGGCAGATCGCCGGGAAAGATCGCCGTCTTGCGATTGCCGTCGAAGGTCTCGCCATTGATGGTTTCACCGGCCATGGGCGTGCCGACGATAACGGGCAGCTCGTGGCCATCCTGTCGCACGCTCGCCTCTCTGGTGGCGCGCACGGAAGCGAGCGCCATGACCTCGATGCCGGCGCCATTCATGCCGATGGTGGTGATGGCGCGGTCCACCAGACGGCGGGTCAGGCGCTCCAGCCGGTCGTGGCTTTCGTGATGCAGATGATCGGCCTTGGTGGCGGCGATCAGCACCTTGTCGATACGCCGGCCGATCAGCGACGACAGCAGACTGTTGGTGCCGGGGCGGAAACAGGCAAGCACGTCGCCCAGCGCCCGCTCCAGATCCTGCACGGCTTCCGGGCCGCGATTGACCGCCTGCAACGTGTCGATCAGAACGATCTGCCGGTCGAGGCGGGCGAAATGCTCGCGGAAGAAGGGTTTGACCACAATCGACTTGTAGGCGTCATAGCGCCGTTCCATCATGGCGCGCAGCGAGCCCTTGGGCGCTTTCTCGTCCGTCAGGCCGGGAAGCGGCGCGAAGGTCAGCGCAGGCGATCCTTCGAGATCGCCGGGCATCAGGAAACGGCCGGGCGGCAGGGTCGAGAGTGACCTCTCGTCGGATTTGCAGGCCTTCAGATAGGCCGCGAAACTTTCGGCCAGACGTCGAGCCGTCATCTCGTCGGCCGGTGCGTTGATATCGAGCGAAGAGGCGATCGCCAGCCATTCCCGCGCCAGTTCGGCGCGGATGCCGCTTCCGGCGAGGGCGACAGTCGCGTCGCTGAACTGTTTGTAATCCTGCGACAGAAGCGGCAGGTCGAGCAGCCATTCGCCGGGATAATCGACGATATCGATGGAAAGCTTGCCGGCCGAAAACCATCGGCCCCAGCCGCTGGCGCTCTGATAATCCAGCGTTATCCTGAGTTCCGAGATCGCTCGTGTCGAATCCGGCCACAGCCGGTCGCGCACCAGCGCCTGAATATGATCCTCATATTGAAAACGGGGAATGGCGTCATCCGGCTGCGGCTCCAGCCGCACATTAGAGACGCGTCCGGAGCGCATGGCCTCGAACAGCGGCAGCCGGCCGACATTCAGAAGATTGTGGACGAGGGAAGAGATGAAAACCGTCTTGCCCGCCCGCGAAAGGCCGGTGACGCCAAGCCGCAATGTCGGGTGGGTGAGGTTGCTCGCACGGTCGGCCAGATTATCGAATGCGATAAGCGCGCTGTCTGTCAGGGACGTAAGAGAAGGCGGCAATGGCAGTTTCCTGGCTGTGTTTAACGGTCACGGCTGCAATATAGGAAGGTATGGCTGCCCAAAAAAGAAGCGCTCCAGCGGATTTTCAGCGGGGCTTCTCTCCAGAATTTTTTTGGCACGCCGCAGCGCTTACTTGCCCGGTGCGAGAAAATCGACCAGCCGCCAGCTATTTTTACCGTTCGCGGCGCTCTCATCGTGATCAAGCACGGCAAGACCAGAGGTGGGAAAGCCCGAGGGCAGGGCGGCATGCAGCAGATCCTCGCCGATCATCGCTTCCAGCGTCGCCTCCATGGTGGGGTTGTGGCCCACCAGCATCACCGACTGCGCCTGCGCCTGCGCGGCGATGAGAGAGAGGTAGGTTTCGCTGCGCGCATTATACATCTCATCGACGTAGAAGATGTCTATGCCTTCGTTGAAGGCGCGCTGCCAAGCCTGCGTGGTCTGCCGGCAGCGCGCGGCCGTGGATGACAGAAGCAGATCGGGGCGGTAGTGCCGGTCGGCGGCAAGATCGGCAATGACTTCCGCCTCGGCAAAGCCCGCTTCGTTCAATCCCCGGTCGAAATCCCGTTCTCCCGGCGCCGCCCAGGCGGCCTTGGCGTGGCGCAGAAGATAAACTCGGCTCGGGGAAGATGCTGTCAAGGGCGGGGACCGGCGTTCGAAT
>Ga0209371_1001205_pt1 | contig 18688 bp, 22 predicted proteins | sample AgamicAtAmrz_FD_187165 | JGI IMG/M metagenome (GOLD analysis project Ga0209371, IMG submission 187165) | Agave microbial communities from Guanajuato, Mexico - At.Am.rz (SPAdes) (version 2) | ecosystem: Host-associated > Plants > Roots > Rhizosphere | place: Guanajato, Mexico | collected 2012-06-07
TTCCTCGGTGATGCGATGATCACTCCGGCGCTTTCCGTTCTCTCCGCTGTTGAGGGTCTGAAGCTCGTCACCCCGAAGCTGTCCGATTATATCGTGCCGATATCGGTGGCCATCCTGGCACTGCTTTTTGCGATCCAGTCACATGGTACCGGCGCGGTCGCCCGCTTCTTCGGCCCGATCACGGCGCTTTGGTTCATTGTTATGGGCCTAGCCGGCATCATGCATATTTCCGATGATTACAGCATTCTGGCAGCGCTCAATCCCTGGTATGCCGTGAGCTTTCTGATGCGGGAGGGCTTCCTCGGCGTCGTCGTTCTCGGTGCCGTGTTCCTGACGGTGACGGGCGCGGAAGCGCTCTATGCAGACCTCGGCCATTTCGGCCGGCGTCCTATCCAGTGGGCTTGGTTCGTGCTGGTGTTTCCGTCCCTCACGCTGAACTATTTTGGCCAGGGAGCGCTTGTTCTGCGCGATCCTATGGCCATGTCGGACCCGTTCTTCCTGATGTATCCGCATTGGGCGATCCTGCCGGTGGTCATTCTTGCCACCATGGCGACGATCATCGCCAGCCAGGCCGTCATCACGGGTGCTTTCTCGCTCACGCGTCAGGCGATTCACCTCGGCTTCCTGCCGCGCATGGAAATCCTCTTTACCTCCGAGACCAATACCGGGCAGATCTTCCTGCCATCGGTCAATACTGTCCTGTTCTTCGGTGTCATCTTCCTCGTACTGGCCTTCAAGACCTCGGACGCGCTGGCAACGGCCTATGGTATTTCGGTGACCGGCGCGATGGTCGTCACATCGATCATGGCATTTGAATTCGTCCGGGTCCGCTGGAATTGGACGCTGCCGATGGCGGTTGCCGTGCTCACGCCGCTTTTGCTGCTGGAATTCGTCTTCCTCGGCGCCAACCTCCTGAAGATCCACGACGGCGGCTATGTTCCGGTCATGATCGCAACGGCCTTCACGGTGATCATGTGGACCTGGCGCCGCGGCACCTCGATCCTAATGGAAAAGACGCGGCACACCGATATCCCGCTGTCCTCCTTCGTCAGTTCCATCGAGCGCAAGAGCGATCATTCGCCCGCGCATGTGCCCGGTACGGCAATCTTCCTGACCAGCGATCCAGAATCTGCGCCCGCCGCGCTGCTGCATAATCTGAAGCACAATCACGTCCTGCACGACAAGAACGTCATCCTGACGATCCGCACCATCAACAAGCCGCGCGTCGCCCAGGAAGATCGTTATACGGTCGAGAAGGTTTCGGACCGTTTCTCGCGCGTCGAACTGCGCTTCGGCTTCATGGAATCGCAGAATGTCTCGCAGGCACTCGCGACCCTGCGCAAGACGGGCCTGAAGTTCGACATCATGTCGACCTCCTTCTATCTCGGCCGGCGCAAGCTGGTGCCGGATGCGAAATCCGGCATGCCGCACTGGCAGGACCGGCTCTATATCGCGCTCGCCAACGCGGCGACCGACCCCTCTGACTATTTCCGCCTGCCTGCCAACCGCGTTGTGGAACTCGGTTCGCACGTCATCATCTGACACGGATATTCTTGCTGGTTGTTCAAAGGCCCGGTGGATATCCGCCGGGCCTTTTCATTTTTCTATTGCGCAAGCGGGGTGCTGGCCTATTCAATTTAAAGGCGAAAGTGATGCAATGCTCTCCGGGGGAGGCGAACGCAGATGCTCAGACAGACTTTATCCATCGCCCGGAATAATCCGGCATTTTACGTGATATTCGTGTTGTGTTCGGTTGCCGCTTCGATTTTCGATGAGTATTCCGGGAAATCCGCGACGGCAGGCGTGACTTTCTTCCTGTCGAGCATGTTGGCGATGAATGTACAGAGCTCCGTTCTACGCAATCTGAATTTCACCGCGGCGGCTAAGGCCGGAAAGCTTCCGATCGGTGGATATATGTTGAGGAGCCTCGCGCTGACGCTGCTTGCATTCCTGGTAATGTTGCCTGCCCTTGTTTTTCTTTTGAGCTCGGATGGTGTCGGCAAGACTTACTTCGGATTATGGGCAATGCTGGCATTTTTGGTAGTTTTCACCATTATCTTTTCACTCGCTGGCACGTGGTTGCCAGCGAAGCTCCATGGCACCAGCGCGAGTATAGGAGAGGCTTTGCGGAGAGGCCTCGCGCGTTTTCCGTCGACGGCATCTCTGGTATTCCTAGGGCTGGCCGTCCCGCTCGTCGCTGCGGTGATCGCCTTGGTTCTTGCGACTGACGTTGGGAGCGCGGATCTTATCGCGAATGGTCGCTTGAATATCCCTGCTGTCGCGATCTCTTTGGGGTCCAACTTGCTGCAGGCCATTGGCTGGACTTATGTTTCAGTCGTTCTCGTGCGCCGATACATGGAGGCCGAACATATCGAGCCTCCGCCTGGAACAGAGTTGCTCACGGCTCTTACGTAATGGGCTGTTCAGGCATAGAGAATAGCGGCTTTGCGCGACAATCCTGACGCCTTGTGTATCGGGTATGATGACACTTGTCTTGCGCGTTTTGCGCGCCGTCACATTCATAACCATAGATTCGCCCGAATTAACCATCCATCAAGGTTAATGGGAGATTATTCCGGCTCCTAGTTTCGAGTGCCGTTTGGAGTCCGGTGTTGTCTCGCTCGCGTTCCGTCAGCCGCAAGTCGCGGTTCCTGCCACAAAATTGGACCTCTCCAGCCGTCTTCGGGCTTTGCGCCTGGCTTATTTTTCCATCGACAGCAGCCTATGGTGATCTTGCCGGTCTGCTTGCCGGTATCGACAGGGAAGGGGCCAACTGGCGCATGGTGATGACCGACTCGCCAGCCGGCTCCACCCATCAGGCGGAACTGGCCTTCGGTGATGTCAAGGCCTCTGCCGCCATTGGAGATGGCGGTCTGGTGTTGCCGGACGGGCGCCGCGTCGCGTTTCAATCCGAAGCCAAGGGCAGCGATCCCCGGCCCGATGAGGACCGCATCAACCGGCAGGACAAGAAAGGCAGGGTGGTGGCCATCACGCCGATGCAGCCGCCGAAGGATTTTTCCGCAGGCTCGGTGCTGCAGCGCCAGAGCATGCTGCTTCGGCCGGAATCGGCAACCGGCGAGCGCACGGCATTCCTGAAGCCGACGCTCGGCGGCAAGGAAATCCAGATTGCCACCGCCTTCTATAAGAAAGAGCCGCCGAAGCCGGACGAGAGCGTGCCGGCCTATATCGCCAATCTGGTCACCAATCAGAATGCCGATGTTCTGGCGGCGGCCTATGCCTCGCCGGCGCCGGACTATGCCCGTGTCTCGCCCTTCGATTCCATTCTCGCGAAGGATCAGGACGACGAGGGCCGCTTCGTGCCGCAGATCGGCCCGAAGGATCATGCCTGGGCCGCCAATGTCCTGCCGCCATCGGTTTTCTCACCGGACGAGCAGCAGTGCCTTGCCACCGGCATCTATTTCGAGGCGAGGGGCGAGTCCGTCAAAGGACAGGCGGCCGTTGCACAGGTCATCCTCAACCGTGTCCGCAACCCGGCCTACCCGAAGACCATTTGCGGCGTCGTTTATCAGAACGAGGATTGGACCAACGCTTGCCAGTTTTCCTTCGCCTGCGACAACGTCAAGGAGCGCGTCAATTCTCCCGAACACTGGCGTATTGCGCGTCAGGTCGCCATGGCCGTGACCGCCGGCAAGATCTGGCTGCCGGAAGTCGGTTCCGCCACTCACTATCATGCTGTCTATGTCCGGCCGAAATGGGCTGCCGACATGGTGAAGGTCGGCCGCATAGGCATGCACATCTTCTACAGGACCTATGGCGGCGGCTGGAGCTGAGGCGGCCGGTTCCGGCAGATTGATACCGTGGGCGAGGTCGCTTCTTCTGGCAAAAAAGCCACAGGAAAGCATGGGCTGAAGAGGATTCTTCGGCTCAGTTTTCGGTCAATATGGCTCTTTCGCTCTAAGCTCATGATTTAATTGGGCTAATTTATGGCTGGACAGATGACGCCTACGCCTTGACTATGCTTTTTCCTAAAACTATGTTGCGCGCGACTTCAAAACGGGCCGAAAGGTGGCGAAACCTGCTGTTCGTTTACGCGTTGACCGGGGTACAGGGATTGCGCGCAACGAAAATGGGGAGGATGCCACTATGACGGATGACCGCGACGAAGGTCTGGAACAGCGGCGAGCGCAGCTGGGAGCCGAATTGGCGACCAAGCGTGCTGCGGTGAGAGAGGATGAACGCGGGGAGGTTCGCGCCGAGGAAAGCCGTAAGGGTTATGCTCAGGCGATGAAGCTTTCCAGCGAGTTCATAGCCGCAATCATCGTTGGCGCCGTTCTGGGCTATGTCTTCGACCGTTTTGTCGGTACGACGCCGTGGGGCATGATTATCTTGCTGCTTCTCGGATTTTGTGCCGGCGTTTTGAATGTGCTGCGCTCTGCGGGCAAGGTGGCGACACCGGTGCCGGGCGAGGGCGGGCCTGATAAGAAATGAGCGGAAGCAACGCTGCGGCGCTGTTTCCAGATGAGAAGCATCCGCTCGGTGGAGCGGAAAAATGAAAGAGAACAAGCGGTGGCAAACGATCCTACCCATCAGTTCCTGATCTTCAAGATTATCCCGATCGACATCGGCGGAATTGATTTTTCGTTCACCAACGCCTCGCTGTTCATGGTTGCCTCCGCAGTGCTCTCTGCAGGCTTCCTTTATTTCGCCAGTGCGCCGCGCGGTGTCATTCCGACGCGCTCGCAGTCGGTGGCGGAAATGGCCTATGAGTTCATCGCCTCGATGTTGAAAGAAGGGGCGGGGACAAAGGGAATGAAGTTTTTCCCGCTGGTCTTCTCTCTCTTCATGTTCGTGCTGACGGCGAACCTGCTCGGTCTTGTTCCTTATTTCTACACCGTCACCAGCCAGATTGTCGTGACGCTGGCGCTCGCACTGCTCGTCATCTTTACCGTTATTTTCTACGGCTTGATCAAGCATGGTTTCGGCTTCTTCAAGATCTTCGTTCCTGAGGGTGTTCCGGGTGTTCTTCTGCCGCTGGTGGTGGCGATCGAGATCATCTCCTTCCTGTCCCGTCCGGTTTCGCTCTCCGTTCGTCTTTTCGCCAACATGCTGGCCGGTCATATCACGCTCAAGGTGTTCGCAGGCTTCGTCGCCTCGCTCGGAGCCCTCGGCGCGCTCGGTATCGGCGGAGCTGTTCTTCCTCTTATCATGACCGTCGCCCTCACCGGTCTCGAGTTCCTTGTCGCCTTCCTTCAGGCTTACGTTTTTGCGGTGCTGACTTGCATGTACCTCAACGACGCAATCCATCCGGGTGGCCACTAAGGATAAAGACATTGGCGTCTAACGGGCGTCAGTCATTCACCGCACAACCATTTCAAAGGAGTTCAACATGGACGCGGAAGCAGCAAAGTTCATCGGCGCAGGTTTGGCTTGCTTTGGTATGGCCGGCACGGCTCTCGGCCTCGGCAATATCTTCGGCAGCTACCTGTCCGGCGCACTGCGCAACCCGTCGGCTGCTGACAGCCAGTTCGGCCGTCTGGTATTCGGCTTCGCCGTTACGGAAGCTCTGGGCATCTTCTCGCTGCTCGTCGCTCTCCTCCTGCTCTTCGCCGTCTGATATCAGCGGCGTCATAGATCACGGTTCGCGGGCAGCGAGCCGTGATTCTTTGTATTTGCAGACCACCTGGAGGTGAGCATGTTTGTGACCCCGGCATATGCTGAAGAAGCACCGCCGGCCGCCGGAGCGGTGCACACGGAAACGGGTGCGCCGAATGAAGGCCATCACGGCGGCGTATTCCCGCCGTTTGACCATACGACGTATCCGTCACAGCTGTTTTGGCTGGTGATCACCTTCGTCATCTTCTACGTGGCCATGCAGAAGATCGTTATTCCGCGCGTTGGCACCATTCTGGAAAGCCGGCACGACCGGATCGCCCAGGATATCGAAGAGGCCTCGCGTCTGAAGGCTGAAGCCGACGCCGCCGTCGCGACCTATGAAAGCGAATTGGCCGCTGCGCGCGCCAAGGCGAATTCCATCGGCGCCACTGCCCGCGATGCCGCCAAGGCCAAGGCCGAAGAGGATCGCAAGGCGATCGAGGCAAGCCTGGCTGAGAAGCTCAAGGCCGCAGAAGGTCGCATTGCTGAAATCAAGGCGAAAGCCTTCGGCGATGTCGGTGCAATTGCCGAAGAGACGGCCAGTGCTGTCGTCGAGCAGCTGGTCGGCAATGTCGCCGGCAAGGCCGATGTCGCCTCTGCGGTTGCAGCCGCTGCCGCCAAGCAGGAGGGCTGATCCATGGAATTCGCTTTCGACAACACCTTCTTCGCGTTTGTCAGTCTTCTCATCTTCCTCGGCCTGATCGTTTACCTCAAGGTTCCGGGCATGATGGCAAAGTCGCTGGACGACCGCGCCGATCAGATTCGCAACGAGCTGGCGGAAGCCAAGCGCCTGCGCGAAGAGGCCCAGCACCTGCTGGCCGAATATCAGCGCAAGCGCAAGGAAGCCGAGGCCGAAGCAGCACATATCGTTGCCGCGGCCGAGCGCGAAGCGGAAATGCTGACGACCGAGGCTCGCAAGAAGACCGAGGAATTCGTTGCCAACCGCACGGCTTTGTCCGAGCAGAAGATCAAGCAGGCCGAAGCCGATGCGATGAAGGCGGTCCGCTCCGCAGCCGTCGACCTCGCGATCGCCGCTGCTGAATCGGTGCTTGCCAAGAAGGCCGATGGCAGCGTCCAGTCCGGTCTCTTCAACGATGCCATCAAGGAAGTGAAGACGCGGCTGAATTAAGCCCTGGGAATATCGAAATTCGAAAGAGCCCCGCTTCGGCGGGGTTTTTTATTTCCGCACTGCCGGGTTGATCATTGCCGGAACCAACAGCAAAATCATAAGATTGAAGGAGGGGCGGATGCAGGCAGCGACAGGCGATGAACCGTTTCGTCAAGGCGATTTCATCGTGAGACCTGCTGCGGCATGGACACCGGGTGTGCACGCCTTGTTGGCTGCGCTGCATCGGTATGGATTCAATGCAGCTCCGATTTCAGCTGGATATGACGGTGCCTGGGAGCGGGTAACCTATCTGCCCGGAGACACCGGCGATCTCGATGACCGCACTGACATGCGCAGCGAAATGGCGCTGCGGTCGGCAGCATCGCTGCTGCGTCGCTATCACGACTGTTCTAGCTTGTTCGCAAAAGGCCTTGAGGCCGATCATACGTGGCAACTGCCGGCCCGCTCGCCCTGCGAGGTCATCTGCCATGGGGATTTTGCCCCCTACAATGTCGTCCTGAACGATGGCGAAGTGGCCGGTATCATCGATTTCGAGGCTGCGCATCCCGGTCCGCGAATGTGGGATCTGGCCTATGCCGTCTATCGCTGGGCACCGCTGTCTTCCGGCGTCGCCATCAAGGGAATGGACACACTTGCCGCCCAAGTCGATCGTGCCCGCATCTTTACCGATGCCTATGGCTTGTCCATTGCCGAGCGTCCTTCGTTGCCTGGAATCATCGTCGAGCGGCTTGAGGCTCTATTGGCTTTCATGGAACGGGAAGCTGCCCGCGGCATCGAGAGATATCGCCGGAATCTCCAGGAAGGACATGATTGCATCTACAGGGAAGATGTTGCCTATATCAGAAAGCGGTCGGCTGAAATCGTTTCGGGGCTGACGGGCTGAGTTTCAGACAGTCTCTTTGCGCAGCGGGCGGAAGCTCATGCGGTGCAGCGAGCAGGGGCCATGTTCCTCGATGCCGGCGCGATGCTGCGGAGTGCCGTAGCCGGCATGGGCTGCAAAACCATAGGCCGGAAAGACAATGCCTGCGCGTGTCATCATCCGGTCGCGGGTCACTTTGGCAACTATCGATGCGGCAGCGATGGAGAAGGAGCGCGCGTCTCCCTTGACGACGGCCTTTCCCGGGCAGGCAAGCCCAGCTGGCACATCGAGCCCGTCGGTCAGCACATAGCTTGCGGGCACGGCAAGCCCACAAATGGCACGGCGCATCGCATCGAGGCTTGCCTTGCGGATATCGGTCGTATCGATACGACCGGCACTCGACGAGGCGATAGAGACCGTTGCTGTTGCGAGAATCTCCACGAACAACTCTTCGCGTCTGGCCGCGGTCAGCTGTTTGGAATCGTTTAGCCCATTCGGGATACGCTCTGGATCGAGAATGACGGCGGCCGCCACGACCGGTCCCGCAAGCGGGCCTCGGCCGGCCTCATCTGCCCCGGCAACCGGCCAATGGCCGGCCCGTCGTGCGATCAGCTCCAGCTCGAAAGTGGGAACGAGCGGGTTATCCTCGAAGAGCATTGGAGAATCGGGTGATGTGCTGCGTGTCATGCGGCGAAGCTCGCACACCACCCGATCTCCTGCAAGCCCCCGGTGGATCATGGCGGCGAAGCCAGGGGCTTTTCCAGCGGGGTCGGGGAAAACCCGCAAGGAATATCAAAGCAGCGACAACTGGACGCCGCTGCCATCGGGCGGCACGAACAAGTCGTCGCGCAATGCGATATTGCGGCGCGTAAGTTCTAGCCGGCGCGTCGCCATCTCGAAGCGGCGGCTGATCTGCCAGGCATAGGGCCCGGCACCCTTCATGCGCTTGCCGAACTCCGCATCGTAATCCTTGCCGCCGCGCATCGAGCGGATCAGCGACATGACGTGGCGATAGCGATCCGGATAATGCTGCAGCAGCCAATCGCGAAAGAGCGGGCTCACCTCCAGCGGCAGCCGCAGGATGACATAGCTTGCCTCCTGTGCGCCGGCGGCCTTGCCGGCGTCCAGGATACGCTCGATTTCATGATCGTTGAGGGCAGGGATAATCGGCGCCACCATGATCGCGGTGCGGATGCCGGCCTCGTTCAAAGCCTGGATCGCCTCCAGCCGCCGTGGCGGTGTCGCTGCCCGTGGCTCCATGGTGCGCGCCAGCTTGCGGTCGAGCGTCGTCACCGACAGCCCAACCCGCACCAGGTTCTTGGCGGCCATCTCCTTCAGAATATCGATATCGCGCATGACCAGCGCCGACTTGGTGACAATGGCAACCGGATGGTTCGCCCGGTTCAGCACTTCGAGGATCTGGCGCATGATCCGCCATTCCTTCTCGATCGGCTGATAGGGGTCGGTATTGGTGCCGATGGCAATCACGCGCGGCTTGTAGCCGGGCTTTGCCAGTTCGCGCTCCAGAAGCTTGGCGGCATCCGGCTTGGCAAACAGCTTCGATTCGAAATCCAGCCCGGCAGACAGCCCCATATAGGCATGCGTCGGCCGCGCGAAGCAGTAGATGCAGCCATGCTCGCAGCCGCGATAAGGGTTGATCGATCGGTCGAAGGGAATATCGGGAGATTCGTTGCGGGTAATGGCCGTGCGCGGCTTCTCCACCTGCACTTCGGTCTTGAAGGGCGGCAACTCTTCCCAGCTTTGCCAGCCGTCGTCGAAGGCTTCGCGCTGCTGCGGCTCGAACCGGCCGCTCGGGTTCAATCCGGCGCCGCGCCCACGCCGGCGCTCGACGTCGACCCTGAGACCGGCATCGGCGATCAAAGCATTGGCAACATCTGCCGTATTGGCAGGCGCGAAAGCGGCCTGCCCTGCGAGGGACTGCTCGTTCATCGGTAGCTCCAGGGCGGCTCATGCCATCGCATGCCGCGTCTAAGATGATTAAATTCCTATCCGACAAATGAGAACATTGCAAGAACAAAAATCCGCGACCGTCATTTTCCATCTCATTCACGGGAGGCATTCGGCGCTGCCAGCTGTGAGAATTGTCGGCCGCTTATGATGCTTTTCTTAAACGCTCGAGCCTGAGGGTTAGGTGCTGGCAATAAATTATGCGGCGCTCTATAAATGGGCGATGTTGACGGTCATCATCGAATGCCAGGATCACGAACCCGAGCTGGCGCAGACATTGGCGGCATTGGTGGCAGGCGCGGTCGAAGGGCTGGTCAGCGACGTGGTCGTGCTCGATCACGGTTCCAGGGACGGCACATCGAAGGTGGCCGATGCTGCAGGCTGCCGCTTTTATTCGCAGTGGGATATCAAGGATATATTGCGGTCTGCGAGGGGCGAATGGTTGCTGCTGGTCGAGCCCGGCGCGCGGCCGCAAGCCGGCTGGATCGATGAGATCGCCGAATATGTCTCGCTGAATAAGGTGCCGGCGCGCTTTACAGCATCGCGCGGCTATCGTCGCCCGTTTCTGAAGCGAATCGGCCGCCGTACGGCGCCGCTGGAACTGGGTTTGCTGCTTTCCAAGCACCAGGCGATCGCCGTCGCCAGATCGGGCATGGGGCTGGCGGAGTTCGCCAAGGGACAGAAGGGCCGACGGCTTTCAAGCGAGCTCATTCCGTCCTGGGTGGCACGCGCGGCGCGATAGGGCCTAGCGTTCCGCAGATTCCATTTGTAAACGCGCGAATAGCTGCGATAATTTGCGTGTGGCGGCACCTTATGCGTGTCGCGTCAGGCGGCTGACCATGAAGATGCCGATATCAGGCGGAGCTGGTCAGCGGAACTCTCCTTTTTCGCCGGGATTTCGGCGAAAGGAGGTGCGTTATGAAACGCACGATGCTCTACCGCCTCATAGCAACGATCTTCGTTGCAAGTGCAACTCTTTTCCCCGGCATTGCCGCCGCTCAGGTGACCTTGGCCTGCGCTCAACGCGTCGATATCGTCGCGTTTCTTGGCAACCATCTTTCGGAAAAGCTTTCGGCCATCGGCAAGCTCGATCAGAGCACGATTGTTGAGATCTACGCCGCCGAGGGCGGCAACTGGACACTGCTGATGAGCGATGTATCCGGCCGGAGCTGCATCATTCTTACCGGCGATTCTTGGGAATCAATTCCTGTCCTGCCGAAGGCATGAGCGGCGCACAATATCGCGGCGAGCAGAAGATCTATCTCGAGCCGGCGCCGCGCTTCAGATGCTCGTCGAGGCGCGGCATGATCTCCACGAAATTGCAGGGCATGTGACGATAGTCGAGTTGCGCCTTCAAGATGCCGTCCCATGCATCCTTGCAGGCGCCAGGCGAACCCGGCAGTACGAAAATGAAGGTGGCATTGGCCACACCGCCGGTCGCTCGTGACTGGATCGTCGCCGTGCCGATCTTGTCGTAGGAAATGCGATGAAAGACCTCGGAAAACCCATCCATCCGCTTCTCGAACAAAGGCTCCAGCGCTTCCGGCGTAACGTCTCGGCCGGTGAAGCCAGTTCCGCCGGTGGTGATCACGACGTCGACCGCATCATCCTTCGTCCAGGCTTCCACCTGCGCGCGGATGCGCTCTTTGTCGTCTGGCACGATGGCGCGGGCAGCAAGCCTGTGACCCGCCTCCGCAATGCGGGCAACCAGCGTATCGCCGGATTTATCGTCAGCGAGCGTGCGTGTATCGGAAACGGTCAGCACGGCGATGCCGACGGGAATGAAGGATCTTTCGTTGCCTGACGCCGCCATCATGCCTCTCCCGCGATCGTTTCGGTTACCTGGAAATACCAGTCCGGCCGCTGCCTGTGAAGCGAAGCGGCGGCGGCCGTCGCCTGTTCGATATCGTTGAAAATACCGAAGCACGTCGCACCGGAGCCGGACATGCGCGTCAGGATTGGGGATTCGCTTTCGATCAAGCCGGAAAGCACACCAATCTCGCCGCAGATCGAGCGCGCCGGCGGTTCGAGATCGTTGCGCAGCGTCTTGATCGTGTCGATCCATTCGCCGTGTCCCTGTGGCATCTGCGATGGAAACAAGAGCGGCGGGTTGTCCTTGCGGGTGAGCTGCCGGAACACATCCGATGTCGAGACGCCGACAAGCGGATTGCCGAGAACCATGGCAAAGGCGGGAAATTCTGGCAACAGGTCGATTGCCTCGCCGATGCCGCGCGCGACCAGCGGCTGGCTGGCAAGGCACATCGGCACATCGGCGCCAAGCTTCAAGGCGATGGTCTTGACTGTCGCCTCCGGCAGGGTAACGCGCCATAGCCGCATCAGCCCGCGCAAGGTCGCCGCCGCATCCGCCGAGCCGCCGCCGATGCCGGATGCGATCGGTAGATTCTTTTCCAGATGAATATGGACTGAGGGAGCATCGAAGCCGGAAGATTTGGCTGCCTGCCGCAAGAGATCGCGCGCCTTGAGAACGAGATTGTCGCCGGCCTCGGCATCGGCGGAAAGCAACGGGCCAAACCGTCCGGAAAGGCTGAAATCATCATCCTCGCTTGCGCGAAAGAAAAGACGGTCGCCATAGCGGGCAAAGCTGACGAGCATGTCGAGCAAATGATAGCCATCGGCTCGGCGGCCCGTAACATGCAGTGCAAGATTGATCTTTGCGGGCGCCTCTTCCGTGAGGTCGAAAGCGCCCGCAGCCAAGATCGTGCTCATGGAATCTTAGGACTTCTTGTCGACCGGCACCGGAGCGTTCGTGTCGGGCGAGGGCGCGGGTGCTGGATCGGGCAGCTTGCTCTTGTCGACGGTCTTCGGATCGTTGTCGAGCGGCGGCAAGCCCTTCTCGACCTTTTCCTTGATCTTCGGAATATCGGCCTCTTCCGGCTTCGAAGCGAGCGCCCGATTCCATTGGTAGACGGCTTCGAGCTTGCGATTGACGCGCCAATAGGCGTCGCCGAGGTGGTCATTGATGGTCGGGTCGCCGGCCTTCAACTGTGCTGCCCGTTCCAGCTCGCTTACGGCATCGTCGAAGCGGTTGAGGCGGAAATAGGCCCAGCCAAGGGAATCGACGATATAGCCGTCGTCCGGCCTGAGATCGACGGCCTTCTTGATCATGTCCAGACCTTGGTCGAGGTTCATGTTCATGTCGACCCAGGAATAGCCGAGATAGTTCAGAACCTGCGGCTGATCCGGATTGAGCTCGAGGGCCTTCTTGAAGTTCGGCTCTGCATCCGCCCACTTCTTCAGCCGCTCATAGGCAATGCCGCGCTGAAAGAACACGGCCCAATCGCTGCGCTTCGGCACGGGGCCGATGATCTGCACGGCCTTGTCGTAATTGTCAGCCATGGACTGAAAGTCCTTGGCGTCGGAAAGCACGCTGCCATAGGCGAGATAGCTGCGGACATCGTTCGGATCGGAATCGATCAGCGCCTTCAGATGCTTGCGTGCATCGTCGACCTTGCCAGACTGGGCGAGCGCAAGGCCGAGCTGCAGCTCGGAGATGCGGGCCATCGGCGAGTCATCGGGCACCTTCTTGTAGAAGCCGATCGCGCGATCGGTCTGCTCCTGCTTTTCGGCCAGGCCGCCGAGCAGCACCAGCGTATCGGCTGCCTTGGGGTCGAGGGAGTTGGCGATCTGCAGGTAGAGCGAGACGACATCCTCGGCACCATCGCGGTTCAGCGCGGCACCGATGGTGAAGAGCACGGCGGCCGCACCCTCGCTGGCATTGGTGACCTGCTGGTTCGGCGTATCGCCCTTGCTGATGCTGTCGCGCAGCGCATTCAGCGGCGCATAATTGCTGACGAGATTGTCGCCGACGGAGATCGCATCCAGCGCCTTCTGCTTGTCGCCGGCCTTGGCTTCGAGGCGCGCAAGCGCCATGACGGCGCGCATGAAAGTGTCCGGTGCGGTCGCGCCGCCAGTCTTGTCGAGGATGGCATCGTTGAGATGCGAGCGTGCCGACTTCAGGTCGCCCAGCGTCAGTGCAATGGCGCCGGCATGATAGTTCTTGAAGATGTTGAACCAATCCGGGCCCTTCATCTTGTCGATCATCGAGATCGCTTCCTTGCCGCGGCCGGATCCGGCGCGCGCCCAGGCGGCGAGCAGGTTGGTCATCATTCGGTCGAGATCGTTCGGACCGTTATATTTGAGGATTTCCTGCGCGGTGCGGTATTCATGGCGGCGGATGGCGTCCATGCCGCGCACGATCGTCGTGACACGCTCGACCGAAGGATCGCTCTTCAACTCGTTGGCGTATTTGACGCCTTCCTCCAGATTGCCGTTCAGCAGCAGCGAGATCATGAGCCGCTGGCGAATTTCCGGATTGCTCGGATCGATCATCAGCGCCTTTTTGTAGAGCGCAATGGCAGTATCGTAGTCATGATCGACATCTGCGGTACGGGCGGCGAGGAACGCGCCTGCGAACGTATCGACACTATCCGGATCGAAAGAAGTGACCGGAGCACTGGCCTCCGGCGCTGCCGACTTATCCTCTGCGCGCGCGCCAGTCAGGGCGGACACCGAAAGGATTGCCGCCAAGGCTACGCCCGAAAGGAAACGGATGGCAAGTCTCTGCCGCATTAGAAAGCCTTTCATCAAGGGAATGGCCGGCGACTTCGCCGGCGGCACAACGCACTCGTGTCAACTGATTCACAACAGGATGGCTTTTTTGAAGCGGCCCTGCAACAAATTCAGGCCGCCGCTATCAATTAACGCGTTCGATGCAGAAATCGATCACTTCCAGAAGTGCCGATTTCCAGGGCGTTTCCGGCAATGGCGCCAAGGCGTCGCGGGCAATGGTGCCGTAGTGTACGGCGCGGGCAATTGTGTCAGCCAGCGCGCCGTATTTCGTGATCAGGCCGAGGGCTTTTTCGAGATTCTCGTCGCTGTTATCGCCGGTTTCGATGGCCTCACGCCAGAAGGCGCGTTCCTTCTCGGTGCCGCGGCGATAGGCCAGAATCACCGGAAGCGTGATCTTGCCCTCGCGGAAATCGTCGCCGACATTCTTGCCGAGGTCGGCAGCCTTGCCGCCGTAATCGAGCGCATCGTCGACGAGCTGGAAGGCGAGGCCGAGATTGGTGCCGTAGGACTTCAGCGCATTACGCTCCGCCTTGCCGGCATTGGCGACGATCGGGCCGACTTCGGCTGCGGCGGCAAAAAGCGCTGCGGTCTTGGCGCGGATGACCGAGAGATAATCGTCTTCCGTCGTCTCCATGTTCTTGGAAACGGAAAGCTGCAGCACCTCGCCTTCGGCGATGACGCAGGCCGCCGAGGAGAGCACGTCGAGCGCTTCGAGTGAGCCGACTTCCACCATCATGCGGAAAGCCTGGCCGAGCAGGAAGTCACCGACCAGCACGCTTGCCTGGTTGCCCCAGATCATCCGGGCTGTGGACTTGCCGCGGCGCAGATCGCTTTCGTCGACCACATCGTCGTGCAGCAGCGTCGCTGTGTGCAGGAATTCGACCGATGTCGCGAGCTTAATGTGATTGTCGCCCTGATAGCCGTAAAGAGCGGCGGAGGCGATGGTCAGCATCGGCCGCAAACGCTTGCCGCCGGAGGAGATCAGATGCTCCGCAACCTCGGGGATCATCTGCACATCGGAGCCCGCCTTGGACAGGATAAGCTGATTGACGCGTTCCATGTCCGCCTTGGTCAGGTCCACCAATGGCTTGATGGATGCCAGTTTATTCTTGCTTTCTTCCAGCGGTATCACGACGCCCAACGATCCGGACTCCTGTTCATTTCCTGCAAAGCACAATAAGAAGGGGCGAAAGAGGCGGCAAGAGGCGAATTGTCTCGTCGCGTAAATTTGACAGGAATTCTAAGGCTTATGCACGAGCTGATCCGCACCAACGACCCGGTCCTCCTCTCATTCGCGGAGAGTCTGATGAAGGATGCAGGAATCCATTGCCTGGTGGCGGATCAGGCGATGAGCGTTCTGGAAGGTTCGCTCGGCATGCTGCCTCGACGCTTTCTGGTGGAGGAAGAGCGTGCCGATCTGGCCCGTCGCATCCTCATTGATGCTGGTCTCGGTGACGAGTTGCGCCCGGTGCGGACCTGAGGTCGGCCATGACCGGCAAGCCCTCCGAAACCATCGATGCCTTCCACCGCGGCGCTTTCCATGTCGTGCAGCCGAAGGGCAGGGGGCACCGCTCCGGCATGGATGCCATGTTGCTGGCGGCACTCGTCGCAGATGAGCGAATGATCCGGGTGGCGGATCTCGGTGCAGGTGCTGGAGCAGCCGGAATGGCCGTGGCCTCGAGACTCGATCGGGCGGAGGTCGTGTTGTTCGAGCGCTCGCCCGATATGACCGAGTTCGCACGCAAGAGCCTTTCGTTGCGGGAAAACGCCCGATTTGCCGACCGCGTCTCGGTCATCGAAGCCGATGTCACGCTGACCGGCAAAGACCGCAATGAAGCAGGCCTTGTCGACGACAGCTTTCATCATGTCATCATGAACCCGCCCTTCAACGATGCCAGCGACCGGCTGACGCCCGATGCCTTGAAGGCGGAGGCGCATGCCATGACGGATGGCCTATTCGAGAAATGGATCCGCACGGCAGGCGCGATCATGATCCCCGGCGGCCAGCTCTCGCTCATTGCGCGGCCGGAGTCGATCGGCGAGATCATCGCCGCCTGCGGCCGCCGCTTCGGCGGCATTGAAATCACGCCGATCCATCCCCGCGAAGGCGAGAGTGCGGTGCGTATCCTGGTGACCGCGATCAAGGGTTCGAGGGCGAGGCTTGCGCTGCGCGCGCCTCTGATCATGCACGGCGAAGGGACGCATAAATTCACCGATTTTGTCGATGATATGAACAACGGCCGCGCTTCGTATCTGCGCCGATAGCCATTCGGCCGCCCTCAGCGTCAGAGCATCAAATACGATCCGCAATATTGCGTTTGCCATTTCCATGCATACATCACGGGCAACAAACATCATGAAACAGGGATGACGAATGGTTGGGTTCTTGAGACGCATGCTTCCAAAGCGCTTCCGCAAGGAGGAGGTGATCGTCCCTGTCGTCCGCCTGAGCGGCGTCATCTCTTCCGGTGGAGGGCCGCTGCGGCAATCGCTGAATCTTGCTGGCTCATCCCAGGCTCTTGAAAAAGCCTTCGGCATGAAGACGGCGCCCGCCGTCGCAATCGTCGTCAACTCGCCAGGTGGCTCTCCGGTCCAGTCTCGGATGATTTACAATCGCATCCGCGATCTGGCCGCCGAGAAAAACAAGAAGGTGCTGGTCTTCGTCGAGGATGTCGCAGCCTCCGGCGGGTATATGATTGCGCTGGCGGGTGACGAGATCATCGCCGACGCCACCTCCATCGTCGGTTCGATCGGCGTCGTCTCAGGCGGCTTCGGGTTTCCGGAACTGTTGAAGAAGATCGGCATTGAGCGCCGCGTCTATACCGCTGGCGAAAACAAGGCGATCCTCGATCCCTTCCAGCCGGAGAAGGAGAAGGACATCGAATATCTGAAGAGCCTGCAGCTGGAGATCCACAAGGTCTTCATCGACATGGTGCTCGAGCGTCGTACAGGAAAACTCTCGGCTGACGAAACGGTGTTCTCCGGCCTGTTCTGGACCGGCAGCCGCGGGCTGGAGCTCGGCCTGATCGATGGCCTCGGCGATATGCGCCAGGAATTGCGGAAGCGCTTCGGTGACAAGGTCAAGCCGACGCTGATCACCACGCCGCGCAGCCTCTTCGGCCGCAAGGCTCCGGGCATTTCATTGGGAGGCATCGATAACCTCGGCGCGGGGCTCGCATCCGGACTTGCAGAAGCAGCAGAGGAAAGGGCATTGTGGAGCCGGTACGGATTGTAAGCGGGAGCGCTGGGTAATGCCCCAGATCATCTTCTTTGTCGTCGCCGTCGGCGGCCTTTGGCTGCTCTATCGGCGTTTCGTGCGCGATGCCCAGCGGCTCGCCGAAAAATCCCGCCGCGCCGAAACGGAACGCCGTACCGGCGCGATGGGAACGCTGGTCAAGGACCCGAAAACGGGCGAGTATCATGTGAAGCGCGAGGATGAGTAAGTCAAATTGCTTCGTTCGTGAGTTTTTGATATACTTTGCCTAATGTATATCATTGGAGTGTTTTATGCAGGTCGCAAAATGGGGGAATAGTCTAGCCATCCGCATTCCTTCAGCTGTTGTCGATGCACTCGATTTGAAGGAAGGCGACGATATCGTTGTGCGTATCGGCGCGGGAAACGCCTTCGAGATTGAACGTGACGACAGGCGGCAGAAAGCCTTGGAAAAAGTCAGATCGTTCAAGCTCAAACTCCCTAAGGATTGGAAGTTTGACCGCGAAGACGCCAATTCTCGTTGATGCGCCCCGTTTTGGATTTTCTCGACACGAATGTTCTCCTCTATGCTCTTTCGGAGGACGAGCGGGCCGAAAAGGCACAAGCGCTATTGGCCCAGCCCTTCGTTATCAGCGCTCAGGCGCTGAATGAGTTTGCCAATGTGGGGCGTAAGAAACTCAATATGTCGTGGGCTGATATTCGCGAAGCGGTTGATGCTGTCGTCGCTCTGTCGGCGACCATTGTTCCGGTAAGCGAGAAGATCACGTTGGCAGGGCTGGATCTTGCCCAGCGCTATCAGCTTTCTTTCTACGATGCGACTATGATGGCCGCAGCGATCGGGGCTGGCTGCGAGCGGTTTTATTCGGAAGATCTGCACGCCGGCCTGATAGTCGAGAAGCAGTTGACCATCGTCAATCCATTCTGACCCCTTGGATCAAGTGCGGGTAGTGTCCTTGCACTCCGCAGAGTAAAAACTTGACCCGTTCGCCACGTCGTGGCACCTGTCCGCCAAACCATTCGCTAGCGGAAGAAATCAGTTCCCATGACTGCCAACGTGCCCGACCATATGAACCCGAAGCGCTCCTTTCAGGCGCTGATCTTGACGCTGCACAATTACTGGGCCGACAAGGGTTGCGCGGTTCTACAGCCTTACGACATGGAGGTCGGCGCCGGCACGTTCCATCCGGCCACCACGCTGCGTTCGCTGGGTCCGAAGCCTTGGCGAGCTGCCTATGTCCAGCCGTCCCGCCGTCCGTCCGACGGTCGCTACGGCGAGAATCCGAACCGCCTGCAGCATTATTATCAGTACCAAGTC
>Ga0209371_1001207_pt1 | contig 18681 bp, 16 predicted proteins | sample AgamicAtAmrz_FD_187165 | JGI IMG/M metagenome (GOLD analysis project Ga0209371, IMG submission 187165) | Agave microbial communities from Guanajuato, Mexico - At.Am.rz (SPAdes) (version 2) | ecosystem: Host-associated > Plants > Roots > Rhizosphere | place: Guanajato, Mexico | collected 2012-06-07
CGCCAGCACCGACAATCACCCAACGATAGGACGAACTCATTTTGCAGCTCCCTTCATCCGGTTCGGCGCGAAAGATCGGATAATATCCTTTCGCGTCATATCTGGAATAAAGACGATTGCGCCGGGTCGATTTCGACAGTGCCGCCGGAAAAATTTTTACAGCGTTGCAAACGATGCTTATGAAAGCCCGCCGCCGAGATTGCAGGAGGCAATGGGGATTCGATCCATGAATCTCGCGTCGCTGCCAGCATCCGGAATTTAATCTTGAGCTCATATAGGCCTGCTAAAACAGCCGCCTCGATGCTGGAAGACCCTGCTTCGCGGCCGTAAGGCCGGCGCATGCAGCTGCAAATGACATACACGCTCAAAGCAATACCGAACCAGATTCATATCATGGAGCGGACCATTCAATGGCTCATATCGTCATCATCAATCCGCGTTTCGAAACATCCTATTGGGGCATGGAGCACGCTCTGCCGCTGTTCGACGTGAAGGCCAACCTTCCGGTGGCCTGCCTGCCTTTGCTGGCGGCGCTGACGCCGGCCGAGCATACCGTCACTCTGATGGACGAGAATATCGAGCCGATAGACTACGCCCTTTGCGAGAAGGCCGATATCGTTGCGCTGACGGGCATGATCGTCCAGCGCTTCCGAATGACCGAAATCCTGACCGAACTCAAACGGCGCAACTGTTTCACCGTCGTCGGCGGGCCTTGGGTTACGGTCAAGGAGGATTATTTCGGCAATCTCGTCGATGTCTCCTTCATCGGCGAGGCGGAAGAGACCTGGCCGAAATTCCTGGCTGAATGGCAGGAGGGTCATTATGCGCGACGCTACGAACAGGCCGACAAGACGGATATGAGCAAGGTGCCCGTGCCGCGCTTCGATCTCCTGAAGATGGATGAATATGCTGTCGGCAGCATCCAGTTTTCGCGCGGCTGTCCCTTCACCTGCGATTTCTGCGATATCATCGTCGTTTTCGGCCGTAAGCCGCGCATTAAGACCAGCACGCAAATCATCGCCGAGATGGAGGCCTTGCTCGCCTCAGGAATGGATACGGCTTTCATCGTCGACGACAATCTGATCGGCAACAAGAAGGCGATCAAGGAAGTCCTGCGGGATGTCGTCTCGTGGCAGGAGCGCCATCATTACCCGATGACGTTCCTGACGGAGGCGTCCATCGATCTGGCTGACGATGCCGAACTGATGCAGCTGATGGTCGATGCCAATATCCGTGTCGTCTTCATCGGTATCGAAACCCCGAACGAGGAGGCGCTGCGCGAAACCAAGAAACTGCAGAACCTGCGCAAGGGCGGGACGATGCTGGAGAAGATCCACACGATCCAGCAGACCGGCATGGAAGTCTGGTGCGGCATGATCCTTGGCTTCGACAGCGACGATGCGACCATTTTCGATGCGCAGCGGATTTTCATTAGGGATGCGCGCATCGTCAACGCCATGATCGGCATGCTGGCGGCAATTCCGAAGACGCCGCTCTATACGCGCCTCGCCAAGGAAGGCCGCCTCGATCACGACGATCCGCCCGCCTACGGCACCAATGTCATCCCGCTCAATCTCTCGCGCGAAACCCTGCGGGACGGATATCTTTCCGTTCTGAGCGATCTGCACGAGCCGGCCGCCTATTTCGATCGGCTGGATGCGCTTTACATCGATGCGGGTATCGAACCGGAAAGTACCCGCTTACGCCACCTGCGCCGCCATCCGCTGCGCCTGCTGGTACTCAACGCGACATGGGCGTTCGAGGCGGTCGGGATTTTCCTCAGATTGATGCGCCGGGTTAAGGAGGCCGATTTGCGCGCCGCTTACCGTGCGCGGCTTTTCAATCTCCTGCGGCATCGGCGCTCTCCCGTCGTCCTGCAAATCTATGCCATCAAATGCGCCATGCATTATCACGCCCATATCATGGTGCAGCAGATGCGCAGCGGCGGCGGCATCGTCAATTCGTTTTAGCGAGCTCTGTAAGTTCTGCTAGTCGTTGGGCCTGCCTTGCGGCGGCAGTCTCATGTTTCGTTCGCAGCCGATTCGACCCCGTCGTCACTGTTGCTTCGATGCAACATATTGTGCCGGATGTCTGCAATTCGAAATTGTGGGGTTGCCGATTTACGGATCTCGCGTATGATTACGCCCATCCGCAAATCGAACAAGGAGGCGTGACATGCATAATCTACATATGTTTACATACGTCTCTGGCGGAATGATGTCGACGGCCTTGGTGTGTGCTACGCCAGCTGCAGGACGACTCTATAATTAGAGCTAAAAAAGCTTTATCTGCCGCCACTTAGGCGTTTTCCCATTAAACCTAAATGACTTGCCTAGGGAATGATTTGGTGCGTCGTTGACGCGCCGACTCCTGAAGCCGGTCAAGCTTCAAGAGGACCTGGTCGCGTGATTGCGCCAGGTATAACGATGACTCGTTCACAATTTTTAGTTGCCGAAAGTTTGACGGCAACAGTCGATGAACTGTACCAGAAATTCGGTGCCTGGAGAACTGTACGCGCCCTGCTGTTTGTCGCCTGGAAACGGCGGCAGATCTATGAGGACGTATCCGGATTATCGAATTATCAGCTTCGTGATATCGGCCTTCCCGAGCGTGAGGAAGGGCTGGATTATCGCAGCTTGCTGGCGTTGCATGTGAGCCGCCTTAAATGAGGTGGGCTTGATGCAGATGGACGCTTTACGGCTCGTCCTTCTTGACCTCTGCTGGTTCGAGAATGGCGGTGCGGCTGCGAAATCACGACGGACGGGAAACCATTTGCACGGTGGGTTCACCCCTCCGTTCGCCGTAGCTTACCTATCGCCGTCAGGCGGCGGATATCGCAGGGGAGACGATGCCTTCCCCTGTGACCACTGGTATCGAAAGCCGAGATTGGCCGGCATCTTCGCATATCGGCGGTGTGTCGGTCCCAATTCTCCAGTGAATAAAGAAGTGTTGCCTGAAGAGGGTCGCAATCTTCTCGCAATCCGCCTATGCAATGCAGTCGTTCCATTTGGGGATGGTTCGTTGCGGATATTGTTGCTGGAAGATGAGCCGGAAATGGCTGCGGCGCTGAGCGCTGCGTTGCAGGCTCGCGATGCCATCGTCGATCACGTATCGATCCTGGCCGATGCTGAAGAGGCTGCGATAAATCTCCCTTATGATGTCATTCTCCTCGACCGGCAGGTTCCGGATGGTGATGGCTTGTCGATCATTCCGAAGCTGCGCGCGGCCGGCGTCAATACGCCCGTTATCGTGTTGACGGCACGCGGCGATCTCGACGACCGTATCGGCGGTCTTGATACCGGCGCCGACGATTATCTCGTCAAGCCTTTTGCCATGGAGGAGCTTCTGGCGCGACTGCGGGCCATCCTGCGTCGTCCGGGTGAGGTGCGGACCGAGGTGATGAATTTCGGCAGGCTGTCTTATGACTTCGGTTGTCATGACATCCTGATCGAAGGTGAACGGCTCGAACTGCCACGCCGGGAAGTTCTGGTCTTCGAGGCGCTTGCGCGCCGGCTTGGTCGCACGGTGTCGCGCCACGCTCTGGAGGAGGCTGTCTACGGGTTCAGCGAAGATATCCAATCGAATACGCTGGATGCGCATATCTCCCGTCTTCGCCGCAAGCTCGCCTCCGTGGAGCCCGGGCTGGAGATCCATCCCGTTCGCGGCATCGGCTATCTGATGAGACTGAAATGATGAGCGCAAGCCAGCCCTCCCTGCGTTGGCGTCTCGTATCGCGCCTGTCATTCCTGCAGACGATTTTCCTGTCGCTGCTTGCGGTGCTCATCGTGGCTGCTCTTTGGGCCACCGGCAGTTTCATCTCTCTTCAGCCGGAAGATGAGACCATCAATGCCATCTCCCATTCCCTTGCGCGCGATCAGAATGGCACGCTTGTGCTGAAGGAGACGTCGACGCTTGCGGCACGGCGTGGAGATTTGCCAGGCCTCTGGTTCGTCGTGCGTGATCGCAGCGGCGCTACGATCAAGGACGGAAACGTGCCTCCGGCCTATGCGGCGATCGGTGCCGCGCTCGACGGCGTCGGACAGGCCCGTTTCGGCAGCAATCTCGGTGGCAGCATCGTGCCCGCCGCCAGGCTGCAATGGGTGTCGTCTCCGGCCGGCGAGGTCCAGGTTCTGACGGGTATGGACGGCAACGTATCGACGGTCCGCATCCTTGGAGCCATGAGCATTGTCTTCTTCAGCGCCCTTTTGCCGCTGCTGATCGTCACGGCGATCGCAACGATGATTGCCGCGCCGCTCGTGGTTCGCCGCGCTTTTTCTTCGCTCGATTCTGCGGTTGCCCGCGCCGGACAGATCGACATCAATTGCCAGGGTACGCGGCTGCCGGTCGACGATGTTCCACGCGAGATCCTGCCGCTTGTCGAAGCCGTCAATGATGCGCTGAGGCGGCTGGACGAAGGCTATGAGCGGCAGAAGCGTCTTTTCTCCCATCTTGCCCATGAGTGGCGTACCCCGGTCGCGATCCTGCAGACACGTCTCGATAGCCTGCCGGCAGGCCCTTTGAAGGAGCGGCTGTTTGAGGATACGGTGCGCCTTGCGACGCTTGCTGAGCAGTTCCTCGATCTTCAGCGCCTCAATCATCGCTTCGAGCCGGCTTCGGTCGATCTCGTAGACGTCGCCGAGCACGTCGTTTCGGAGCTGGCACCGCTTGCGATCGCCGCCAATTACGAGCCATGCTTCGTGAGGGACGAGGAGGTGGTGGAGGTTCTCGGTGATCGCATGGCCATCGAGCGGGCCGTCACCAACCTCCTGCAGAATGCGATCCAGCATGGCGGCCGCCATGGCAGGATCACTGTCCACGTCAGTCGTGCCACCGGCATTACCGTAACCGACGAAGGAAGCGGCATCCCGGAGGAGGAGCGCGATCGCATCTTCGAACCGTTTCATCGCCTCCAGGGACGCGGCAAAGGGTTCGGTCTCGGGCTCAACCTCGTTCGGGAAATTGCCAGGCTTCACGGTGGAAAGGTTTGCGTTATCGATGGACCGACCGGTGGTGCAGCTTTCAGATTGAGCTTCCCGATGGCCGGATAAGTCGTTACGGATTCCCGGGTGCAATGTTCCCGCAATCGGCTCGCCTTAGGAAAAGCCTGCCGCGCAGGCGAATCTTTCAAGCCCTACTGGCGGGAACACATGTCAAACACTTCTCTATTTCTGCGAACTCTCTTGACCAATCCGCGCATGGTCGGGGCCATAGCGCCCTCCGGTTCAATGCTGGCCAATCTGATTACTAGCGAAGTCGATCCTTCGGCGGGTCCGGTTCTGGAGCTCGGCCCCGGAACGGGTGTGTTCACGCAGGCCTTGCTTGCGCGCGGCATATGCGAAAGGGATATTACGTTGATTGAGTCCGCTCATGGTTTTGCCAGCCTGCTTCGTCAGCGGTTTCCCGATGCTCGTGTCGTCTGCGCCGATGCCGCGCGGCTTGGTACTCACAACCTGCCGGACGGCGTGCAGTTCGGCTGTGCGATCAGTGGCCTTCCATTGCTGAATATGTCGTCGAAGACGGTAATAGCCATTCTGACCGGGGTCTCGTCGCGGCTGCGTGACGGCGGCGCCCTCTATCAATTCACCTATGGTGTCCACTGTCCGGTGCCGCATCGGCTGCTCGATCGGTTCGGCTTCAAGGCAACGCTGCACGGCTGGGTGCTGCGTAACTTCCCACCCGCCAGGGTATATAAGATCGTGCGGCGCAAGCCGCTCCATTACCCGGCTGTTGTCGTATGAATGGTTCCTCTCATCTGTTGGATATGCTGCCCGATCTGGCGGCATGGGGGCTGCTTGGTCTTGCGCTGTGTTCGGCGGTCGAGAAACTCGTCCCAGTCATACCATCCGCCGGCATGCTCTTGATGCTGGGTATGTTGGGTGTCGTCCATCCTTCAGATCTGCTCACCGTGATTGCCATTACCGCGGCTGGTTCAACGTCAGGCTCGTTGCTCTGGTACGGAATGGGCCGATGGCTAGGGCCTGAACGTGGCGACATCTTCGTGCTGAAGGCGGCCAGGTATCTGGATATTAAAGAAGAGTGGTATCTGCGTCTGAAGCGCAATTATCGTAGTAATCTGATACTGGTCACGTTCTTCGCTCAGCTTATGCCCGTAGTCAGGATCTATATGGCATTTCCGGCAGGCGCGCTCGGCATGCCGCTGCCAGGCTTCGCCATCGCAACGTTCTGCGGCGCATTGATGTGGAATACGCCGTTTCTGGTATCGGGCTACTGCTGCGGAGGCAGATATTTGCACCAGATACAGCAGCGCCTGCCACTATTGCAGCAATCGCTTTGGTTAATTTTCTGGTGCTTGCTCTGTTCCGACTTCGCCGGCCAAGCCGCAGCGCGGCTTAGCCGGTCATCTCGTCGCTTGCCGTCGTCTATACGGTCAGAACGGCATATATGACGCCGCCATTCTCGCCGCGTGTAAGGGAAACATCGGCGATCGGGTGTTTGACCTTGTCGATGATCGACTGGACATCCTCGTCCGTTCGCCAGATCAGCGGCCAATTCATGAAGGTCTCCATATAACCTTCGACACCGATATCCTTGGCGAAGTTTGCGAGCAGGAACTTGCCGCCGGGCTTCAGCATCTGCAGGCAGCGTTCCGTCAGTCGCACGGCTACGCTTTCGGCCAGATAGTCGTAGAGGCCTGCTGCATAGATGAAGTCGAACGTACCAAGCTTCTGCGCACGCCCCAGAATGGTGCGGACGGAGCCGTTGATCGCTTCGATGCAGCTGCCATGGAAGGCCGAGCTCACCGTCCCGACGCTGACCGGATCCTGGTCAAGCGCAACCCAGCGCTTGAGCCTGCCGCTCTGCAGAGCCTTTGACAGCTCCGCTTCACGAAGATGGCCGGCCGCAATCGCCAGAACTTCGGCGCCATCCGTCGCCTCCGCCACCGCATCAACATGCGCTGCCAGGATCTTGCGCCTTTCGCGCACGGCAACGGCGGATGCTGCACGCCGGGTAAAATCGTAAACTTCAGCGCCCAGCGCCGAAGCTTCCGCCACCTGTGCGGCAACGGCTGGATGTTCGTAAATGAAATCCAGCAGGTAGGCATCCCCGCTGTAGCCGCGCGGCTTTTCGAAGGACCATCGCGTCAGAGGGTCCTGCAGCAGGTAGGACGACACGGGATGACCCTGCGCAACGGAGGCCAAATGGGCCCAGGTCAGGGGTGTCGTCTTGCTTTTCAGCGCCTGCAGACGCTCGGTCAAGGCCTTCATCGTGCCTGGAACGGGTGCGTTTGCTTCGAAGGCCTGCTGCGTAAGGGAGAGAATGAGGGCGAGTTCGGCCTCGCCCTCCTTAATTTGGTCGGTTGTAAGGTTGTTACCGGACGATCTCGTATGTTCCGAGATGGACTGGGAGGTAACGAGGCTGAAGCCATCAAGAGCGGTTTGAAATTGTTTCAATTTTAAATCATTCCGTGAACACTACGCAAACCATATCTCATATAAAAATTGAGCGCTATGGTTTTGTTAATGTCGCTGCGGCAACGCTTTCGTTATCAAACGGATCAAATTAGCCGCCGTGGTGAAGCGAGCGATTTGTTCATTCGAGCGACGCAAAGGTAACGCGGTGGACATGAAGTCTCGGCTAACTCGGGTGATGATGAGCATGCGTCGATTGTCGGGAAGCAGCGATCTTGGTCAGAGCGAGGCTCGCATGACTAACCGCCCCGATGAGCTGCGTGCGCTCTACAAAGCCTATAGCAACGATGCGCGGCGTGCCTTGGCTCGCAGCGGTCTGTGGCTTGCCGTGCCTGTTTATGTCCTCTTCCTGATCACGGATCTGGTCTTCATTCCCGACGTTTCGCACGTGACGATCCCTGCGCGGTTTCTGATCGGTGGCTTTTCGCTTCTGACCCTGGAAATGCAGTTTTCGCGGCAACGTCGTGCCGGCGAGCTTGAGGCGACATGTGCTGCGGCTGTCGTTCTTGGATATGTCGTGTGGCTGCTGCCGGCATTGCAGACGGCCAATGCCGAGGCATTCTCCTATTATGCCGCCTTCGGCGCCATCTTCATGATGGGCGTTAACCTTTTCTTCAGCCTCGAATTCGGTTTGGCACTGCTCTCGTCGGGGCTGATCTTCGCCTTTTTCCTGCTGTCGCTGACGGAATTTCACTACAGCGCCGCCTATTGTCTGGCCTTCACCACCTTCTATCTCTGTTGCTTCGTATTCACCTCCTATGTGAACTGGAAACTGAACAAGGAGCGCTTCAACGTCTTTCTCAATGCCAGAGAAGCGGAGCTGCAGCAGCGCCAGGCGACAGAACGCGGCGAAGCTCTTCTGCGGCTCTCCATTACCGATTCCCTGACCGGGATGGAGAACAGAAGAGCTGCCGATATAAGGCTGAAACAGTTTTGGGATCGCTGGCGCGAGAAGGGCGCAGCATTCGCCATCCTGCTGGTCGATGTCGACTTCTTTAAGAAGTACAATGATTATTACGGCCATCAAGAGGGTGATCACTGTCTTGTGACGGTTGCCAATGCGCTGTCGAACATCGTCGCTCCGCTCGGTGCGACGGTCGGGCGCTACGGCGGCGAGGAATTCATCGTTATCCTCGATCTGGAGAGCAGCTCGGATGCGCTGGCTTTGGCGGATGCCATTTGTCAGGGGATCGAAGCTCTCGATATCGTCCATGCACAGCGCCTGGATGGCTTTCGGCATGTCACGGTGAGCGTTGGAGCGACCATTACGAGAGACGTCGCCGGCGCGAAGCTGGAGAATGTGATCAACGAGGCCGATCGCGCCCTGTATTCGGCAAAGGCGAGCGGCCGCAATTGCGCACGGATATTCGACCCGAACGAGCTGCCCGGCGGCGATGCGAGCGAGAATATCGCAGCCATTCTGAAGATCGCCATCCAGCAGAACCTCGTCTCGCTTGTCTATCAGCCGATCCAATATCTCCAGACCGGAGAAATCGGTGCCTATGAAGCTCTGATGCGCCTGCAGTTGCTCGACGGGTCGAATGCTTCTCCGGCCGTCTTTATCCCGATAGCGGAGCGCACCGGGGCGATCATGGAGCTCGGCTATTGGGCGATCAGAAGGGCCTGCTGTGATTTGCTTACCCGCGACATCGTCGACACCGTCAGCATCAACGTCTCCCCGATCCAGCTGCGGGCTCCAGGTTTCGCCGCGCAGGTGGCGGCTATTTTGGCGGAAACGGGCGTTTCGGGTCACAGGGTGGCGTTCGAGATCACCGAGGGCGTCGATATGGAGATACGCCCCGATGTGCTCGACAGCATTCAGGATCTGAAGAAGCTCGGCATCAAATTCTGGCTGGATGATTTCGGCACAGGTTTTGCCGGGTTGTCCTGGCTTCGTCTGATGGAGTTCGAAACCGTCAAGATCGACAAATCCTTCCTGCATGATGCGGCAAGCAACGACGGCGCGAAGATCCTTCTCGAGGATATCATCGGTCTGGTGCGCAATCGCGGCCATCGCATCCTGGTCGAGGGCGTGGAGGACGAGGAGCAACTCAATCTCGTCAAATCCTTTGGCATCGATGCCGTTCAGGGATACCATATCGGCCGTCCGGCACCTGCGCTCAAGCATCCGATCACGATGATGCATACAGGCCGCCGCCGTCTGCAGGCATCGGCCTGAAGCACAGGCCGTCTCCAGGTCGAGGTGATGAGAATGGCAAACGTCGATCTGTCCGAGATCTACCGAGGCTATATTGCCTGTCTCAACGGACAAGAATGGCCAAATCTGCGTAAATTCGTCCACGAAGACGTGTGCTATAATGGCGCCCATGTCGGGCTATCAGGCTATCGGCAAATGCTCGAAGATGATTTTCGCGCCATTCCCGATCTTCATTTCGATATCACTTTACTGATCTGCGAACCGCCACGCGTCGCAAGCCGCCTGCAATTTGATTGCAGGCCGACGGGCATGCTGTTCGGTATGGCGGTGAATGGCAGAAGGGTACAGTTTGCCGAGAATGTCTTCTATGAGTTTCTGGACAGGCGAATCCGGAACGTCTGGTCTGTCATCGACAAGGCGGCAATCGCGGCCCAGCTCTAGGACTTTTTCCCAAGGCGCAACGCTATGAAGCCTGCTACGAACGCCGCGAGGCCGCTTGCAATAATCGGGCCGGAATAGCTGCCGGTATGGTCGAAAATAAAGCCTGCTGCAGTTGGCCCGATCAGGGCTGCTACACCCACGGCCGAATAGAGATACCCGATAACTGCACCAATTTGGCGCGTGCCGAACAAGTCGGCGGCGACAGCCGGATAAAGGCCGACGCACCCGCCATAGCTCATGCCGAAGATCAATGCGAATAAAGTGAGCTGGATCATGCCTGATGCCGACGCCCATATGGCAAAGGAGGCAGCGACTGCAAGGGTGAGCGATGCCAGCAGTTGCCGGCGGCCGAAACGATCTCCCAAGCCTGCCAGAAAGAAGCGGCCGATGACGCTGCCGACACCGATAACGCTAACGAGGGTGGTTCCGTCCTGAATCGAAAGACCCATGTCGCGGGCGGCGGCGACGATATGGACGTAAGGAATGAAGGTGCACAGAGAGGACAGGAGAAGCACGACATAGAAAAGCCAGAACCGTCCGTCGCGCCATATTGCGGGGAGCGTATGGTTGCCGGCGTAAGCTAGGTGCGAGATCGTACTGTCCCGTCGCTTGCGGACAAGCAATGCCGCCGGCACGCCAAAGACCGCGAAGATGCAGGCAAGAGTAAGGAAACATCCTCGCCAGCCGATGAAGGGAAGGGCCTTGCCGATGGCGAAGGGCAGGATCAAGGTGCCAAGGCCAATCCCCGCCGTCGCGATGCCCGACGCCTGGCTTCGTTTGTGGATGAACCAGGATTGCACCGCTCCGATCGCGGGAACATATGACAGGCCGATCCCAAACCCGACGCCGAAGCCATACCAGATGTAAAGTGCCGTCAGGGATCCGGCACGACTGCCGCCGATGTAGCCAATGATCATTGCTGCCAGTCCCAGAAGAACCAGGCCGCGCGGTGACCATCTGTCGGCGAGAGGCCCGGCAATCGCGCCGAGCGAGTAGAAGAGAAATGCGGAAATGGAGAAGACGAGGGCGATCTCTCCACGCGACGCATCGAATTCCGCAGCAAGCCCCGGCAAAGTGGCGGAGAAGGAGTAGGCGGCTCCGAACGTCACGGTCGTCAGCACATGGGTGGCGGCGACGACCTTCCATCCCTCACGCGTATCGGCTTCTTCATGGTTACGCGAAAGGGTAAGGTCGGACATCGTGCGCTCGGTCAATTGTGCTGCCGGGCAATATGGCTCACAGAACAGCATTGGAAAAATGAATAGCGTTGATGTCTTCTATTGATTCTCCTGATCCATTTCATGGCTGGTGGTCGGCCTATTCGCGAATTGCCTGCGAGGCGGCCAGGTCGGTTTCAATGAAGACGCATGACCTGTCTGCCGTTTGCAGCAGTGTGTCTGCCACGCTGCCATAAGAGAGGCTGCCACTGGCCCGCTTGCTCACACCGAGCACGATCAGATTATATTTGCCGCTTCGGGCGTGCCGCAGGATCGACAGCTCCGGTGACGGTCCTTGCTGAACCACCTTCTCGATCTCGACGCCATAGTAATCCGCGATCGCGCCGACCTTGTTGAGAACGTCCCATTGGTCATTGCCCCGGTCGCTGATGCGCGGAATGGCTCTGACCTGTCGTGGCTCAACGATCAGCAGCAGGGCGCAATGGGCTCCCGCCGCCTTCGCAATCGCAAGCCCGAATTCGGCCGCCCGGATGGAGCGTTCGGTGCCGCTGACCGGCAGCAGGATTCTCAAGTCCTGGGGACTTTCGGGAAGCATACCGCGTGCTGTTACGATAGTTGACGTTCCCTGGAAGGCAGAGGTCATAATTTGCAGGGCCGTGCTGAAGCGCCCGTCTTCGCCCATGGAGGGTTCGATGCCCATGAAGAGGAGATCGTGGCCGGTATCCGAGACATCTGCGAGCAGGGTTTCCAGCGAGTCGTTCTTCTCCCGGACCGTAACATGGATATCGCTTTCGCTGGCCAAATCCTGGTGGTTCGGGGAAGCCGATGCACGCAGCTCGGTCGCGCATTGCCTCAAATCGTCGGCGACGGCTCGTCCTTGCGACGCTGCGGCTATCATCGTTGTATCATCTGAATCGTTTGTCGCGTCTTCGGGTTCCCGGATATCCAGGACGGTGACAGGCATCTTGCGCGTCACGGCGAAGAAGGCGGCGATCCAGGTGGCGAGGCGGCTGCTTTGCGAGCCGTCCACGGTCAGCAGGATGCGTTCGAAATTTCCGAGGAAGCTTTCGCTTTCGAATTGTTCGCGCTCCAGACGATTGCGCTCCTCCTCACGCAGCGGCAGGCGGGCAAGCGCCCACCGAAGTGTCGGCGGCATCGCCATTGTGGTGATGACGGCCATGGCGACGATGACGGAAAAGAGTTTTTCGTCCAGCACGCCGACCGACAGGCCTATGGTCGCGACGATCACTTCCGTCGATCCCCTTGCATTCATGCCGCAGCCGAGCGCCAGGGCCTCCGATGCCGAATAGCCGCCGAACCTGGCGGCGGCAAAAGCGCCGCCGAACTTGCCGATGCTCGCTATGACGACGATGGCGGCCGTCAGCAGCAAGATGGAGGGATCGGCAAGCACGGTAAGATCGGTCTGCAGGCCGGTCAGCCCGAAGAAGACTGGCATGAACAGAGCCGTCGTCAAGGCGCGAAGCTGCACATCGATCTGACGTGTGAGAATGGGCGATTCACCGACCAGAATGCCGGCAACGAAGGCGCCGAGCACGGTATGGACGCCGATGAGGTTGGTGATGATCGCCATCCCGCCCATGATTGCGATGATGGCGCTGAGCACGGGCAGATCGCTGCGGAAATTGTCGTTGGTCCAGCGGATGATTTCGAAGACCACCCGTCTGCCGACGGTGAAGCTGAGGGCCATGAAGGCCAATGTGCCGATGACGCTGGTCGCGAGCGTCGTGAGATCGATCGTGCCTTTTTCGGCAAGGCCGAACGTTATGGCAATGATGACCCATCCGACCGTATCGTCGATAATGGCGGAAGCGACGATCAGCTGACCGATGTTCCGGCGCATGAAGTCCATCTCGCGAACCACGGAGGCGACGATCTTCACGGAGGAGATGGAAAGCGCGGTACCAAGAAAAAGTGATGTGACCAGCCGCTTTTCGGGATCGGGAAGAAAGGCGTCCGGGATGAGCTCCCCGAGTGCAAAGCCGGCCGCAAAGGGAATGACGATGCCCGTCAGCGAAACGCCTGCCGCCGATTTGCGCAGGCGTTTCGCAAGACCGAGATCAGTCTCCATGCCTGCGAGCAGCAAAAGAAAGAGAATGCCGAGCTGACCGATCGCATCGGTCATGCTCTTCTGTGCTTCATCTGAAGGAAAAAGGTTTGCCTGTGCATGCGGGAAGATCAGGCCGAAGAGGGAGGGGCCGAGAATGATGCCGGCGATAATCTGGCCCATGATCGATGGCTGGCCGATGCGCACCATCAATTCGCCGAGCAGCCTGCCTGATACGACAAGCAGAATGATCTGGATCAGGAACAGCCCTTCCGAAGGGTGACTGGCCTTCTGCCCCTCCGCTGCGAAGGCGGATTGCGCAATCGACAGTAACAGGGCGACGGTAATGAGAATGATAACGGCGTTTGACGAAAATGGCTTCGAGACATTCTGGCGTGACGGCATGGACTGATCCCACTGAGCAGCAGGAAAACGCTCCAAAGCCTTTGCCGTTCCAGATCATTACTGATTGCCGCCGTCGCGAGGCCTGCATCGGGCGCTTGGAAGCGGTCGTGGTCCGCCGCTCATCCGGCCGCGGACCATGGGCTGGAACGATCAGACCCGTTCCAGCGCGATGGCGATGCCCTGGCCGACGCCGATGCACATGGTGGAAAGCGAATAGCGGCCGCCGGTTTCCTTAAGCTCCAGGGCGGCGGTGCCGGTGATGCGGGCGCCAGACATGCCAAGCGGATGACCAAGCGCGATGGCACCGCCATTGCGATTGACGCGGGTATCGTCGTCGGCAATGCCGAGTTCGCGCAACACGGCAAGTCCCTGGGAGGCGAAGGCTTCGTTGAGTTCGATGACATCGAACTGTTCCTGGCGCATGCCGAAGCGCGTCATGAGCTTGCGCGAGGCGGGAACCGGGCCGATCCCCATAATGCGCGGGGGGACGCCGGCGGCTGCACCGCCCAGAATGCGCGCTATCGGCGTCAGGCCGTATTTTCTGGCCGCTGCTTCTGAAGCAATGATGAGTGCGGCAGCGCCATCATTGACGCCGGAGGCGTTGCCGGCCGTCACCGTGCCGCCTTCCTTCTTGAAAGGCGTGCCGAGCTTGGCAAGCGCTTCCATCGAGGTTGCGCGCGGATGCTCGTCCTTGCCGACGATAACCGCATCGCCCTTGCGCTGCGGGATTGTGACTGAGGTGATCTCCTTGGCAAGCCGGCCGTTCTCCTGCGCTGCCGCAGCCTTTGCCTGCGAGCGGACGGCAAAGGCGTCCTGGTCTTCGCGAGTGACCTTGTAATCTTCGGCGACGTTCTCGCCGGTTTCCGGCATGGAGTCGACGCCATACTGCTTCTTCATGACAGGATTGACGAAGCGCCAGCCGATGGTGGTGTCGTAGATCTCGGCATTGCGCGAAAAGGCGCTTTCGGCCTTGGGAATGACGAAAGGCGCTCGCGACATGCTTTCGACGCCGCCGGCGATCATGATGTCGGCCTCGCCGGCGCGGATGGCGCGGGCAGCTGTGATGACGGCATCCATGCCCGAGCCGCAAAGCCGGTTGATCGTCGTCCCGGGCACCGAAATCGGCAGGCCGGCCAGCAGGCCTGCCATGCGCGCGACGTTGCGATTGTCTTCGCCCGCCTGGTTGGCGCAGCCGAAAATCACGTCGTCGACAGCTTCCCAGTCGACTGAGCTGTTGCGCTCGATCAGCGCCTTCAGCGGCACGGCGCCGAGATCGTCAGCACGAACCGAGGAGAGCGATCCGCCGAAGCGGCCGATCGGCGTGCGGATATAGTCACAGATGAAGGCTTCCGTCATGATCTTCTCCCTATGGCATGGCGCGCAAAAACGAGCAGCGGATTGCGACAACGACATGCGAAATATTATAAGCTTAAAGCATCGAGCGCGAATCTGAAAGATCGCAACGAGCTTTAGAGCGTCGGCACGATCAGGTCGGCAACCGGGCCGTCTGTATGGAGCGGCGCGCCGGTCATCGCCTGCAGCTCGTCCATCGTCATGGCGGCGAGCTTTTCACGGACGACGAAGCCTTCCTTGGCAATGTCGATGACCGCATGGCTCGTATAGATGCGGGTAATGCAGCCGACGCCGGTCAGCGGGAAGGTGCAGGCCTCCACCAGTTTTGGCTTGCCGTCCTTGGTCACATGTTCGGTGATGACGAAAACCTGCTTGGCGCCATGGACCAGATCCATGGCCCCGCCGACGGCGGGCACACCTTTGGAGCCGACGCGCCAGTTGGCGAGGTCGCCATTTTGCGCCACCTGATAGGCACCGAGGATCGCGACATCCAGATGGCCGCCGCGTACCATGGCGAAACTATCGGCATGATGAAAGAAGGAGGCGCCGGGCTTCAGCGTCACGGCCTTCTTGCCGGCGTTGATCAGATCCCAATCTTCCTCGCCTTCCGCCGGCGGCTCGCCGAAATTCAGGATGCCGTTTTCAGTGTGGAAGATCGCCTGACGGCCCGGAGGCTGGTAGCGGGCGACCATTTCCGGAAAACCGATGCCGAGGTTAACATAGGCGCCATCTTCGATATCCTGTGCCGCGCGCCAGGCGATCTGCGCGTTGGAGAGCTTGATGTCTTCGCGTGTGTCGATGGTCATACGTAGGCCACTCCGGCTCGAATGAGATTTTCTTCCTGCTGCGGATCGGTGACCTGAACGACGCCGTTGACGAAGATGCCGGGGGTAACGATGTGTTCGGGATCGAGCTCGCCGGCGGCAACGATTTTCGAGACCTGTGCGATCGTCTTGGCCGCGGCCATGCACATCAGCGGATTAAAATTGCGGCCGGCCTTGTTGTAGATGAGATTGCCCTGCACGTCGCCGACATGTGCCTTGACGATAGCGAAATCGGCCTTGAGCCAGCGCTCCTGAACATAGTGGCGGCCGTCGAATTCGGCGATGACCTTGCCGTTGGCGAGTTCGGTGCCATAGGCGGTCGGGGTGTAGAAAGCCGGAATGCCGGCGCCGCCGGCACGGATGCGTTCGGCGAGCGTCCCCTGAGGCACCAGTTCCAGCTCGATTTCACCGGCCAGATAGCGGTCGGTAAAGGCGCGTGGATCGGATGAACGCGGGAAGGAGCAGATCATCTTCCTGACCATGCCGGCATCGATCATCGCAGCGATGCCGATGCGCCCGTTGCCGGCATTGTTGTTGATGACGGTCAGGTTCTTGAGGCCCTTATCGATCAGCGCATGAATGAGTTCGATTGGCGCGCCAGAGCCGCCAAAGCCGCCGATCATGACGGTCGCACCATCGCCGATCTCGGAGACGGCAGCTGCCGTGCTCGCGATTGTCTTATCCATGCGCAAACTCCCACTTGCCAATGCGGGCGGACCAAGGCGCCCGTCCTCTTCCTTTCGAATAGATCAGCACGGGCTGGACGGCAATCATTTTGTGCGATATTTGATTTTTGTTCATATAACGCACAAATCGGATGAGGATTGGAGGCTGTTATGCGCGAAACGGATTTCGTCAGCGGCTTTGCCAGGGGATTGAAAGTCATCGAGGCCTTCGGCGAAACGCGGCAGCGCCTGACGATCGCCGAAGCATCGAAGCTGACCAGCCTCGATCGCGCCACCGTGCGCCGTTCACTGCTGACGCTCTCCGAACTTGGCTATGCTGTTTATGACGGCAAATTCTTCACGCTGACACCGAAAATCCTGAGGCTCGGCCACGCCTATCTGGCTGCGACGCCGCTGCCGATCATTATCCAGCCGCATCTCGATCAGCTTGCCGAGCGCGCCGGGCAGAATGCGTCAGCCTCGGTGCTCGATGGCACGGAGGTCGTCTACATCGCCCGCGCCTCGCAGCGCCGCGTGATGTCGATCAATCTGACGCCAGGCAGCCGCCTCCCGGCCTTCTGCGCCTCGATGGGCCGTGTGCTGCTCGCGGCCCTGCCGGAAAGCGAGGCGCGCTCCGTGCTTGGGCGAACTGATCTCAAGGCGAACACGCCGAATACCAAGACCGATCCCGAAGAGTTGATGGCCGAGTTCCGCCGGGTGAGGGAGCAGGGCTATGCCGTTATCGATCAGGAGCTGGAAATCGGCCTTTGCTCGATTGCCGTGCCGGTCGAAAACGATCGCGGCCAGACCGTGGCGGCGATCAATATCGGTGCTCCGGCTGCCTATGTTGCGGCTTCCGACATGGCCGAGCAGTTTCTGCCACTGCTGAAAGAGACGCAAAAGGCGCTGCGGCTGGTGCTGCCGTAGCTTTTGTATTTTCGGGGTTATCCTCGTCCTTCGAGGCTCCGCCTTCGGCTGTGCACCTCTGGATGAGGATGGAGCATGCTCGATGCTCGATATGCTTTGAAGCCTCTTTTTGGTGAGGCGAGAAGATTAGCCCTCATGCTGAGGAGGTCCTCAGGGCCGTCTCGAAGCACGAGGGCGGGTGGCTGCCCGCGATCCAGATTGCCAGCTCACATTCCCAGCCTCTCGCGCTCCTCGATGCGCCAGGCGCGCGGCGTCTGACCGGTCTGTTTCATGAAGAAGCGCGAGAAATAGGCGGGATCGGCAAAGCCGAGCCGATAGCTGATTTCCTGGACGGTGGCGAAGGTGAAGACCAGTTCGCGCTTGGCCTCATCCAGCAGCTTGCGTGTGATCAGCTCGTGCGCACCGTGCCCGGTTTTGCTGCGAACAATGCGGCTGAGATGGGCTGGCGAGATGCCGAGGCTCTCGGCGTAGAAGGCGGCCGGCTTGTGGGAGCGGAAGTGACGCTGGATCAGGCCCTGCAGCATCTCCATGCGGCGCTCGCTTTCGTCGCCCGGATTGGATTCCTCATCAGCCTTTTGGGCGATGCGGGCTGTCAGCAGCAAGGCCGAAGTCAGATAGGCATCCAGCAGATCGTTGCGGCCGTTGCGCTGGTTCGCAAATTCCTCCCCCAGGCGTCTCAACGTGCTGGCGACATGAGCGGCATCTTCGTCGCGGACGTCGAGCAAAGTCAGATGCGGCTCGGCAAGCCATGCGCCCAACCGGCTGCGATCACCGGGCGAGGCTTTCAGATGCGAGATCAGCACCGTGATGACGAAGCCGTCTATATCGCGCGAAAAGCGGAAGCCGTGATTGAGGCGAGGCGGCACGGTAATGACGGCGGGCGGCGTTATGGCATGGGGAGTTCCGTCAAAGATGGCATCGCCGGATCCGGCATCTATGTACAAGATCTGGAAAAAGCTCTCATGCCGGTGCGGGCGGATTTCCCAGTGATGGAGGCTGCTGCGGGACGGAATTGTTTCGCAATGCAGCCAGAAATCCGGCTTCCGGCCGGTATTTTCGCCATAGAGCTCATAGATCGGCACATTCTTCGTCATGGCACTCCTCCCTCGCCATGTTCGATTTGTGCAATTTCATGACCGAAATGTCCATTGCGGACTTGCCTCGCGCCGAAGAGACTTGAGGCAAGAAATATGCATGGGAGGAGACAATGCGCACTCAAGTCGCCATTATCGGTT
>Ga0209371_1001208_pt1 | contig 18680 bp, 16 predicted proteins | sample AgamicAtAmrz_FD_187165 | JGI IMG/M metagenome (GOLD analysis project Ga0209371, IMG submission 187165) | Agave microbial communities from Guanajuato, Mexico - At.Am.rz (SPAdes) (version 2) | ecosystem: Host-associated > Plants > Roots > Rhizosphere | place: Guanajato, Mexico | collected 2012-06-07
GGCTCCGGCTCCGGCTCCGGAAGTACAGACCAAGCACTTCACTCTGAAGTCTGACGTTCTGTTCAACTTCAACAAAGCAACCCTGAAACCGGAAGGCCAGCAGGCGCTGGATCAGATGTACACCCAGCTGAGCAACCTGGATCCGAAAGACGGTTCCGTAGTGGTTCTGGGCTTCACTGACCGCATCGGTTCTGACTCCTACAACCAGGGTCTGTCTGAGAAACGTGCTCAGTCCGTAGTTGACTACCTCGTTTCTAAAGGTATCCCGTCTAACAAGATCTCTGCACGTGGCATGGGTGAATCCAACCCGGTTACTGGCAACACCTGTGACAACGTGAAAGCGCGTGCTGCGCTGATCGATTGCCTGGCGCCGGACCGTCGCGTAGAAATCGAAGTTAAAGGCATCAAAGACGTTGTAACTCAGCCGCAGGCTTAAGTTACCCGCTCTTAAAAAAACCCCGCTTCGGCGGGGTTTTTTTATTTCAGGTTGTCGGTAAAAACGTTAAGGCTTCTCTTTACCCAACATCGCCTTTAGATCCTGCTTGAGCGTGGACATCTGCGACGCATATTTCTCTTTGCGCTCCGCGTCCTCAATCAGCTGGACGATAGTTTCTGACAACGTCACACCGCGTCGCTGCGCCAGACCGGCGAGCCGCTGCCAGACCATAAATTCAAGGTCGATGGATTTTTTGCGGGTGTGCTGATGTTCAGCATTGAAATGACGTTTGCGACGCGCACGAATGGTCTGCTTCATCCGATTCGCGAGCTGCGGATTCATGTGCTTATCAATCCATCCCAGCACTTTTACCGGCTCGTTCTCCATGCTGAGTAACAGATCAACTGCCTCTTTTGCCGCGCTGGATTCAATATAGCGAGTAATAAGCTCACCTTCCCGGTGCTTTTTCACCAGATATTTCCATTTCCAGCCGCTCTCGAGATTTTCTAGTTGTTGATATTTCATCGTAATCTCAGTGTGACCGCGTAACTCATTTCAGAATATCAGTTTTTTAGCATTTCGCTGAGCATAAATCGTCTGGATGTGAAACCGCGTAAGAATCTTAGCCTCGGGTGGCGCTTTAGCGGTGTGCTGTCTCGCTGGTTACGGTATAATCCCGCTTTTGAAATCTGACTGAAAAAACATCGACTTTGACCATTACCCGATTAGACTGGCAGGCGCTCAAGCCGGACACCGACAGCTTTGCTGAAGTGTTGACCACGCCGACAACGCATGATGATGACGTTGATTTCACCGCTATCCAGCCGCGTTTATGCTATGGACTTGAACAGTTCAATCAGCCCCGGGCGTCCTCATCATGGATGCTGGTTAAAGCGCTGGAAGCTTCTGAATACCTTCACCTGGTGGCGCAGTTAGCTGAACAGTATGCCTCCCCGAATGGGGCGGCTGCTGGCGGACGCTATGTTATTAATGGCCATCAGGTTACCCTTCACACAGCGCTATCCTCTGCAGATGATTTCGCCGCTAAAGGCGACGTGGTGGTTGCTGACTGGATCGAAAGCGAGCAGCTGTTTGGCTGCGTACGTCAGTTTGGGGCCGAGCTGAGCCTGCAACCTGGCCTGATCCATCGCGCCAATGGCGGCACGCTGGTGCTTTCCTTGCGGGCTGTACTGGCTCAGCCGCTGCTGTGGCTGCGGCTCAAGCAGATGGTGACCCAGCGTCGTTTCGACTGGCTACCCATCGATGAAAGTCGCCCGCTGCCGGTCGCGGTCCCTTCCCTGCCGTTGGATCTGAAAGTCATTCTGGTTGGCGACCGCGAATCGCTGGCTGATTTCCAGGAAACAGAACCAATGCTCGCCGAGCAGGCCATCTACAGCGAATATGAAGATACGCTGCAGATTGCTGAAGAGAGCGACATGGCGCTCTGGGCTGGCTGGGTGTCCGCTACCGCCCGGCTGCATCAGCTGCCGTTGCCCGGCGATGATAGCTGGCCGGTGCTGATCCACGAAGCCGTGCGCTATACCGGCGACCAGCAAACGCTACCGCTATGCCCGCTCTGGCTGACGCGCCAGCTGCGCGACGTCGTTGCGTTCAGCGGCGGTGAGCCTTTCACCGCCTCGCATCTTACAGAGATGCTGACTGCCCGGGAATGGCGCGAAGGCTTCCTTGCCGAGCGCATGCAGGACGAAATCCTGCTCGATCAGATCCTGATTGAAACCGAAGGCGAACGCGTTGGTCAGATAAACGCCCTATCGGTAGTGGAATTCCCCGGTCATCCGCGCGCCTTCGGCGAACCCTCGCGCATCAGTTGCGTGGTGCACATCGGCGACGGCGAGTTTAACGATATCGAACGCAAAGCCGAACTGGGCGGCAACATCCACGCCAAAGGCATGATGATCATGCAGGCGTTCCTGATGACCGAGCTGCAGCTCGACCAGCAGATCCCGTTCTCCGCGTCGTTGACCTTCGAGCAGTCCTACAGCGAAGTGGATGGTGACAGCGCGTCAATGGCTGAGCTTTGCGCCCTCATCAGCGCGCTGGCGGAAGTTCCGGTTAAACAGAGCGTGGCGATCACCGGTTCGGTGGACCAGTTTGGGCGCGCCCAGCCGGTCGGCGGTCTGAACGAAAAAATCGAAGGGTTTTTCACCGTCTGTGAAGCCCGCGGTCTTACCGGCGAGCAGGGCGTGATTATTCCTGCGGCAAACGTGCGTCATCTCAGCCTGAGCCAGAGCGTACTCGACGCGGTAAAAGAGGAAAAATTCTCTGTCTGGGCCATAGAAGACGTGCGTGATGCGCTACCTTTACTGACAACCCTGCCGTGGGATAGCGAAGGGCAAACTACCCTTCTGCAAGCCATTCAGGAGCGAATTAATCAGGCTACGCAGCAGGACGCGCGTGTGCGTCCCTGGCCGTTACGCTGGCTAAACTGGTTCAACCACAACTGATCGGACTTGTTCAGCGTACACGTGTTAGCTAACCTGCGTCCTTCACTAAAATAAGGCATACTTTAAACATGGTAGATAAACGCGAATCCTATACAAAAGAAGATCTTCTTGCCTCTGGCCGTGGTGAGCTGTTCGGTGCTGAAGGCCCGCAGTTGCCAGCTCCCAGCATGCTGATGATGGACCGCGTGGTCAAAATGACCGAAGACGGCGGTAACTTCGATAAAGGCTATGTTGAAGCCGAGCTCGATATCAATCCGGATTTGTGGTTCTTTGGTTGCCACTTTATTGGCGATCCGGTGATGCCGGGTTGTCTGGGTCTTGACGCCATGTGGCAGCTGGTTGGTTTTTACCTCGGCTGGCTGGGCGGCGAAGGCAAAGGCCGCGCTCTGGGCGTTGGTGAAGTGAAATTCACCGGTCAGGTTCTGCCGACCGCGAAAAAAGTCACCTACCGTATTCACTTCAAGCGTGTGGTAAACCGCCGCCTGATCATGGGCGTTGCCGATGGCGAAGTGCTGGTAGATGGCAACCTGATCTATACCGCTAACGATCTGAAAGTCGGCCTGTTCAAAGATACTTCAGCGTTCTGATCCCGCGTTAGTGACAGGTCTCATAAAGGCGAAACCTCCGCAGTGCGGAGGTTTCTTTTTAAAGAGACTGAGTCAGGCGATTAAAGCCCTGTCCTCCATGGCTTCTCGCCAGCCTCCCATCCAGTAAGATCTTTGGTTCAGAGTCTGATACGGACACATCTCTTTTGACCGTCCGGTGATCCCGGCCTGATATCCACGATGATGAGCCCGTTCCAGGCGATCTCTTTTTTGTCTCTTCATGCCTCGTTTCCCTCATGCGTTAGTCTGGTGGAAAAGAAAACAGTGATTACAAAATGCGCAATCACGCTTAAGCAATACGCGGAAAAGAGGTGATGGTCAATGCGCAAAATTCACGCCAATGTCATAAATGTGAAGTATGCACGGGACAAATTTTGCTGAAATATGCATGGCACAGGCTAACTGCCGGAGATAAAAAGAAAAGCCGCAACCCGAGGGCCGCGGCTTTTTTTCTATAGCATTTTTTTATGGCAGACGCGTCAGCTCGCGAGCAATCGACTGCGCTTCCTGTTGCCAGGCGGCAGCCAGCTGTTTCACCATGGCGTCGTAGCCATCTTCCTGCTGGGTCAGCTCAACGTGGAACGGGCGCTTAGTCAGCGTGCCGCGATGATTAAGCAGCCATTCACCACTGACGATCACATGCCCGTCGTAGCGCCCGTGGAAGCCGGTGACGTTAACGTTCAGCGTATCCTGGGTCGCGCCGAGTGGCTGGGAGGAGACCACCCAGCCCGGCAGAGCGCTACTCAGATTAGCAACCAGCGTATTGCGCAGCTGCTGATCCAGCGGGCTGGCCCACAGATTGCTGTTGGCGATAACGTACTGCACGTCCGTGGTCTGATACACCACGCCGTTACCGGCGAGATAGTCCGGCACTGAGACCTGCTCAACCCACAGCAGGCGGTTGTCCTGGGCAGTCTGGTTTGCCGCGTAGCTTTGCGGTGCCGACGGCAGCTGGTAGTACGTCTTATCCTCTTCGCTGCTGCTACAGGCGCTCAGCAGCATAGCGGCCACTACGGGAAGCCATTTCTTCATTGTTTCGCCCTCTTCGGCTGCGGATCCTTTTTATCCTTCGCTTCAAACACCAGCGCGTTGCTCTTCTCGTTGAGCGTACGCAGCACCGGCTGCAGTTCACGCAGCACCTGATCGAGACGCTGCATATCCGCCACCATCTTGTTATAGGCGGCCGAGCCTGGCTGGAAGCCCTGCATGCTGCGGTTCAGCTCGCGGAGCGTGGACTGCATATCCTGCGGCAGCTGCTGCGCCGACTGGCTGGCGGTGATCTTGTTCAGATTATCCAGCGTCTGCTGCAGATGACGCATGGTGCGCTGGCTTTCAGACAGCGAGTTGGTCGCCTGTTCAATCATCGGATTCAGCGGCAGGTTGTTGATCTTATCCAGGGTATCCATCAGGCGCTGCTGGATCTGCGCCAGCCCGCTACTTTCGGTCGGGATAACCTTATAGCCGTTGAAGGTGATGCGCTCATCCTTACTTTTGGCGTTTGGATAGAAGTCGAGATCGACATACAGCGCCCCGGTCACCAGGTTCCCGGTTTTCAGCGACGCGCGCAGACCCTGCTTAAGCAGATCCTGCAGATGTTTATCGACTTCCGGATTTTCACCCAGCTGCTGTTTCAGGCGCTCCGGCTCAATGCGGATCAGCACCGGAATACGGTAGTCGCCGTGCAGCGCCTGGCGCAGGCCCGGCACAAAGAACGGTACCTGTCCTACGGTACCCAGACGGATGCCGCGGAACTCAACCGGCGCACCCGGCTGCAGGCCGCGAATCGAATCTTTGAAGAACAGCAGATAGTCGATGTGATCGGTATACAGCGACTCCTGAATGCTCTTCTGATCGTCGTAAAGACGGAACTCGCTCTTCTCTGCCACCGGCTGACCAAGCTCCATGCCGTCCGGCACGTCGAAGCTGACGCCGCCGGAGAACAGCGTGGTCAGCGATCCCATTTCTACGCGCATCCCGGCGGCGGTAAGATCTACCGCGATACCGCTGTCTTTCCAGAAGCGCACGTTGCTGGTCACCAGCCGATCGTTCGGCGCGTTGATAAACAGCTGATAGCTCATGGCGCGCTTCTGAGGGTCGAAGGTGCTGGTCTCTACCGAACCAACGCGATAGCCGCGAAACAGCACCGGATCGCCGGGGTTCAACTGCCCTGCTTTGGCGCTGTCGAGCACCACGCGGATACCTTTCGCATCCGGCGGTGCCAGCGGCGGGGAATCCAGCAGTTTATACTGCTCCGGCTGGCTGCCTTTACTGCCTGGCTGCAGCTCGATATAGGCACCCGACAGCAGCGTGTTCAGCCCGGACACCCCTTCGCGGCCAATCTGCGGTTTTACCACCCAGAACACTGAGTCGCCGTGCAGAAGTTTTTCCATACCCGCATGCAGCCGCGCTTTAATTTCGACATGATGCAGATCGTCGCTCAGCACCGCGCTCTCCACCACGCCAACATCAACGCTCCGGCTCTTGATGGTGGTTTTCCCGCCTTCAATGCCTTCGGCGTTGGTGGTGATGAGCGTGACTTCCGGCCCCTGGTTACTGTAGTGATAGAAGAGGATCCAGGCTCCGATAAGCGCCGTGATGATCGGGAAGATCCATACCGGTGACCAGTTTCTCACCTTCTGAACCTTCGCGTCCCCGCTGTTATTTTCCATGCTTTGTAGGCTCCTCATGGCCTGGGTCTGCTGCACGATCCCATGACAAACGCGGATCAAATGTCATCGCTGCAAACATTGTCAAAATTACTACCAGTGCAAACATCACCGCGCCAATGGCCGGATAGATGTTCATCAGTCCGCCGATGCGTACCAGCGCAGAGAGCACGGCAATTACAAATACATCAATCATTGACCAGCGGCCAACGAACTCCACCACTTCATAAATCAGATGCATGCGTTCGCTGTCGCGCTTGCCGTGGCCATTCGCATCCCAGCACAGCCAGGCGATGGCGATCATTTTCAGCGTTGGCACCATAATGCTGGCGATAAAAATCACCAGCGCCACCGGATACGAGCCGTCGCTCCACAGCAGCACGACCCCGGCAATAATGGTCGAGGGCATATCGTCCCCCAGCAGGCTGGTGATCATGATCGGCAGCATATTGGCCGGGAAGTAGAGCATGATGGAGGTAACCAGCAACGCCAGGGTCCACTGAATGCTGTTCTTGCGTCGCACCCGGCCCTTCACGCCGCAGCGCGGGCAGATTTTTTGTTCCGCGGGCAAAATGGCCGTGCAGCAGGCGCAGGAGCGTAGCCCCTGGCGGATGCCCGGCACGCCAACACGCAGCGGCCGCTCGACCACCGGCATCGGTTCGATGTCATCCCACAGCCAGCGCCGATCCACGCACTGCATCGCCCGCAGCTGGGCAAAGCAGAACAGACACCAGGGCACAAAACTGCTGCCGACGCCGATATCGCCGTAGGCCATCAGCTTAACGAAGCTCACCAGCACGCCGGCGAGAAAAATCTCCGCCATGCCCCAGCTTTTCAGGCTAAATAACGAGCGGGCGAGGAAATGGCTGACGCTGCGCGGCAGCGAGGCGCGGTTGACCAGCAGCAGGATTGAGATAAGACAGAAAACCGGTACCCCCTGCACAAACAGCATGAAGAAGGTACCGAGGCTGGCGTAATCCTCAGAGAACATGACGCCGGGGATCTCCAGCAGCGTCACTTCGCTGACGATGCCGCCCACTTTCATATTCACGAAAGGGAACAGGTTCGACAGCAGCAGCATGAACAGCGCCACCAGCGCCCAGGCGGTGGGACGCTGACGCGGCGCTTCCCAGCGCGTAGTCAGCGTGGTGCCGCAGCGCGGGCAGTTTGCTTTATGCCCGTGCGGCAGCGACGGCAGGGTCACCATCATGTCGCATTGTGGGCACAAAATATGCTTTGCGGCGTGGTGGTGTTCACACATGCCCGTTCTCCCTAATTAGCTACCGTTCTTGAGTGACTCAAGCTCTTCCCAGCGCGCGAACGCGGCTTCCAGTTCCGCTTCGGTGGCTGCGAGTTTATCCAGCATGGCCTGAGTGACATCATGCGGCTGGCTGAAAAATGACGGGTCGCTGACCTGCGACTGCAACGTGTCCAGCTCGGCCTCCAGCGTTTCAAGACGCTGCGGCAGCTGGTCCAGTTCGCGCTGCATGTTATAGCTTAGTTTGTTGCTGCTGCGTTTTACAGTTTGTGGTTTGCTGACCGCGTCATCTTCTGATTTTTTAGCGACAGCCTGGCTCTGGCGATGCGCCTGAGAGGCCGCCTGCTGGCCGCGCGCGTCGTGATAGCCGCCCACGTACTGGCCGATATGCCCTTCGCCTTCAAAGATCCAGCACTCGGTCACGGTATTATCGACGAACTCACGGTCATGGCTCACCAGCAAAACCGTGCCCTGATAGCCATCGATCAGCTCTTCGAGCAGTTCGAGGGTTTCGACGTCAAGGTCGTTGGTCGGTTCATCGAGGATCAGCAGGTTGCTGGGCTTGAGGAACAGACGCGCCAGCAGCAGGCGGTTACGCTCACCGCCCGACAGCGCGCGCACCGGCGTCATGGCGCGTTTCGGGTGGAACAGGAAGTCCTGCAGATAGCCGAGCACGTGGCGCGGCTTACCGTTGACCATCACTTCCTGCTTGCCTTCCGCGAGGTTGTCCATCACGGTGCGATCCGGGTCCAGCTCGGCACGGTGCTGGTCAAAGTAGGCCACTTCCAGTTTAGTCCCCACGTGCACGCGTCCGCTGTCTGCCTTAAGCTGACCGAGCATCAGTTTCAGCAGCGTGGTTTTACCGCAGCCGTTCGGGCCAACCAGCGCAATCTTGTCGCTGCGCTGCACCTGAGCGGAGAGATCTTTCACCAGCTGTTTGCCGGCCATCGCGTAATCGACGTTCTCCATCTCAAACACGATTTTTCCAGAGCGGGAAGCTTCTTCCACCTGCATCTTCGCGCTGCCCATCACTTCACGGCGCTCGCCGCGTTCGCGACGCATCGCCTTCAGCGCGCGCACGCGCCCTTCATTACGGGTGCGGCGTGCCTTGATGCCCTGGCGGATCCACACCTCTTCCTGCGCCAGCTTGCGGTCGAACTCGGCGTTCTGCAGCTCTTCAACGCGCAGCGCTTCTTCTTTGGCGAGCAGGTATTTATCGTAGTCGCCCGGATAAGAAACCAGCTTACCGCGGTCGAGATCGACGATGCGCGTCGCCATATTGCGAATAAAAGAACGGTCGTGCGAGATAAAGATAATGGTGCCCGGGAAGGTTTTCAGGAAGCCCTCCAGCCAGTCGATGGTTTCGATATCGAGGTGGTTGGTGGGTTCGTCGAGCAGCAGCACCTTCGGGTTGCTCACCAGCGCGCGGCCCAGCGCCGCTTTACGCAGCCAACCGCCCGAGAGCGAGGCCAGCGCGGTATCGGCATCAAGACCGAGCTGAAGCAGGACTTCGTTGATACGGCTTTCCAGCTGCCACAGGTTGTGGTGATCCAGTTGCTCCTGCACTTTCGCCAGCTCGTTGAGATTGCGCTCGCTCGGGTCGGTCATTACCGTGTGGGAGAGTTCGTGATAGCGCTTGAGGTAGACCGCCTGCTCTTCGATGCCTTCGGCAACGAAATCGTAGACGCTGCCCGCCACGTTACGCGGTGGGTCCTGCTGCAGACGCGCCACCACCAGATCCTGCTCGTACACGATGCGTCCATCGTCCAGACCCTGTTCGCGGTTGATGATTTTCATCAGCGTCGATTTACCGGCGCCGTTGCGCCCTACCAGACAGACGCGTTCGCTGTTTTCGATGTGCAGTTCAGCGTTATCCAGAAGCGGCGAGTCGCTGAACGAGAGCCAGGCGCCGTGCATACTAATTAAAGACATTCTTATTCCTTCCCGGCATGGGTAACGAGCCAGCAGTTATGGATCTGGCGATTGCGGGCAAAATCGGGTGACAGGGTTTTCTGGGTGATCTCCTGAGCGCTAAGGCCCAGCGCCGCCATACCTTCATGATCGAGTTTGAAGCCGCGCTTGTTGTTGGAGAACATAATGGTGCCGCCGCGTTTCAGCAGACGTTTCAGATCGCGCATCAGCGTCAGGTGATCGCGCTGCACGTCGAACGAGTCTTCCATACGCTTGGAATTAGAGAAGGTCGGCGGATCGATAAAGATCAGGTCGAACTGCTCGGTGGACTCACGCAGCCAGCCGAGGCAGTCGGCCTGAATCAGACGGTGCGCACGGCCGCTCAGGCCGTTAAGACGCAGGTTGCGCTCGGCCCACTCCAGGTAGGTGCGCGACATATCCACGGTGGTGGTGCTGTTGGCCCCACCCAGCCCGGCATGCACGCTGGCGCTGCCGGTGTAGGAGAAGAGGTTGAGGAAATCTTTCCCTTTGCTCATCTCGCCGAGCATGCGGCGCGCGATACGATGGTCAAGAAACAGGCCGGTATCGAGATAATCGGTAAGGTTGACCCACAGGCGCGCGTCATATTCGCGCACTTCCATAAACTCGCCCTTCTCGCCCATCTTCTGATACTGGCTGCTGCCTTTCTGTCGCTCGCGGGTTTTCAGTACCAGCTTATTGGTCGGCAGGTTCAGCACTGACAGGGTGGCGGCAATGATATCGAACAGGCGCTGACGCGCTTTCGCCGGATCGACGGTTTTCGGCGGAGCATACTCCTGAACAACCACCCAGTCGGCGTAGCGATCCACCGCCACGTTATATTCCGGCAGATCGGCGTCGTACAGGCGGTAGCACTCAATGCCCTCCTGACGCGCCCACTTGTCGAGCTTCTTAATGTTTTTGCGCAGGCGGTTGGCGTAGTCTTCCGCCAGCTGGCCCGGCACCGCGCCGCTGGTGTTTTCCGCCAGCTGATAGTTTTTCTGTACGCAGTCGAGCGGGCCGTTTTTCGCTTTGAACTGGCGGTCGGCGCGCAGCTGCAGACAGCTCAGCAGTTCCGGTGAGGCGCTGAATAGCGACAGGTTCCAGCCGCCAAACTGGCTTTTCATAATGCGGCCAAGAATGCTGTGCAGCGCGATCAGCGCCGGTTCGCTCTCCAGACGCTCGCCGTAAGGCGGGTTACTGATGACGGTGCCGTGCGGACCTTCCGGCTGCGGGTTGCGCAGGTTTGCCACATCGCTCACCGCGAAGGTAATCACGTCACCCAGGCCAGCGCGGCGGGCGTTGGTGCGCGCGCGCTCGATAACGCGGGCATCATTATCTGAACCGTAGAAACGGCCCTGATAGTCGCTCAGGCCGCGACGAGCGCGCAGCTGGGCTTCCGTTTTCACGCTCTTCCACAGGGTTTCATCGTGCTGTGCCCAGCCGTTAAAGCCCCAGTGGGTGCGGTGCAGGCCCGGCGCGCGATCGGTGGCGAGCATTGCCGCTTCAATCAGCAGCGTACCGGAGCCACACATCGGATCGAGCAGCGGCGTACCCGCTTCCCAGCCGGAGCGCATCACGATGGCGGCGGCGAGGTTCTCTTTGATCGGTGCCTGGCCGGTGCGATCGCGGTAGCCACGCTGATGCAGGCCTTCGCCGCTGAGATCGATGGCGATGCTGGCAGTATCTTTGTTCAGCCAGACGTTAATGCGCAGATCCGGCATCTCACGATCGACGTTCGGACGCGGCAGGTTTTTACGGGTAAAGGCGTCAACGATGGCGTCCTTGACCTTCAGCGCGCCGTACTGGCTGTTGCGGATGGTGTCGTTCAGGCCGCTGAAGTGCACCGCGAAGGTGGCATCCGGGGCGAAGAGTTCGGTCCAGTTAATGGCCTGCACGCCGAGGTAGAGGTCAAGATCGCTGTAGACCTTGCACTCGCTCAGCGGCATTAAGATTCGTGACGCAAGCCGGCTCCACATCAGGCTCTGGTAGAGCAGGTGCGCATCACCTTCAAAATGCACACCCCCCTGAACTACCTGGCACTGGCTGGCGCCCAGGTTTTCGAGTTCAGTTTTTAGTAGCTCTTCCAGGCCACGGGCAGTACTGGCAAACAGAGAAATCATATCGTCACTTACTTAGATAAAGAAAATTGTTGCGCATTATAGCTAATCCGCAACGCATGTCATAAAGTTGCCCCGCTTATTTCATTCTGCACGGAGGCCGCAGTGCTCACTCTGACTCGTCTTTATGTCCATCCTGTTAAATCCATGCGCGGAATTCAGCAATCTCACGCCCTGGCGACGGAGAGCGGCTTCGCGTTCGATCGAATTTTTATGGTGACGGAAACCGATGGCACCTTTATTACCGCCCGTCAGCATCCGCAGATGGTGCTGTTCACCCCGGCACCGCTGCACGATGGTCTGCACCTCACCGCCCCGGATGGCAGCAGCGCCATCGTGCGCTTTGCCGACTTTGATGCCAGCGGCGCGCCCACCGAGGTGTGGGGCAACCATTTCACCGCGCTGATTGCCCCTGAGGCCATTAACCGCTGGCTGAGCGGCTTCTTTGGTCGCGACGTCCAGCTGCGCTGGGTCGGGCCGGAACTGACGCGCCGGGTGAAGAACCATGCGGCGGTGCCGCTCTCCTTCGCCGACGGCTATCCCTATCTGCTGACCAGCGAGGCCTCACTGCGCGATTTACAAAACCGCTGCCCCGCGGGCGTGCGCATGGATCAGTTCCGCCCGAATCTGGTGGTGTCCGGGGCCAGCGCCTGGGATGAAGATACCTGGCAGACAATGCGTATCGGCGAGGTGACTTTTGACGTGGTAAAACCGTGCAGCCGCTGTATTTTCACCACCGTCAGCCCCGAGAAAGGCCGCAAACACCCGTCCGGCGAGCCGCTGGCCACGCTGCAGCGTTTTCGTACCGCCCAGGATAACGGCGACGTCGATTTCGGGCTTAACCTGATCGCCCGGGCAAGCGGCGTCATCCGCACCGGCGATAGCGTGGAGGTGCTGGCGCGTAAACCGGCGCGTCTGTACGGGGCCGGCCCGGAGAGTGAAGCCCTGGAGGTGGAAGCGCAGCCGGAAAGCGCGCTTGAAATCGCCTGGCAGAGCCAGACCTTCCGCGGTAATAATCAGCAGGTGCTGCTGGAGCAGCTGGAGCAACAGGGCATTCGCATCCCCTACTCCTGCCGGGCAGGCATCTGCGGCAGCTGTCGCGTGCGATTAGTTGAAGGGGAAGTGACGCCGCTCAAGCAGAGCGCCATCAGAGATGACGGCACCATTCTGAGCTGCAGCTGTATTCCGGCGGGAAATATTCGTTTAGACGCGTAGTACGTCAGACGGCCTTGTCGAGCGCCACGCGCTCGACGTCAGCTAACGGGCGCAGGCGGTCGTTCATGATTTTAATCGCGTCGCCAAGCTGCATGCTGCGCCCGGCCAGGGTCAGTTCCGGCTGGGCAACCAGACAGAGCGTGGCGTTATCGCCCGCTTCCACCACCAGCAGATTCACCTGTTCAAGGTTATCGCTCAGCCATACCGCGGCGCCGTCGGCGCAGGCGGGCTGCCAGTAGCCTTCATGAGAGGTAAAGTGCCAGCTTTTCGGCATCTGCGGTTTCAGGAAGCGAATCGCCACCAGTGCATTCAGCACCAGTTCCGCGCGCTGGGCGTGGCTTAATGCCATCTCGCGGCAGCGCTCATCAAACGCGTAATAAAGCGCCGCGTCGTCCACGCAAAAACCTGATGGATTGAAGGCATCCGGCGTCAGCATTTTTCGGGCGAAGCGCGAGCGAAACACCATACCATTGGCCAGATCGAGCATCATACGATCGTGCTCTTCATCAAAATACCAGCGCCAATTATCGTCCGGTTTTATTCGCATTACATTCTCTCCGCCACCCAATCGCCGACTAATTATCGTCCCTGTCGCCGTTTCGTTTACTGCCAAAATAAGAAAAGCGCAATATGTTCAAATTTGCAACATCAGCGGAATATAAAACAACCAGATATAAAAATAAAGCACTCAGCAGCCTGAGTGATAATTCAGGCAGCAAATCGTTATTTTTGCACCAATAACGAAGCGGTAAATTTACAAACCGGTAAATAAATGTAACGGGAAGCGGATAAAAAGCAGGCGGCAGAGATTTACGTTGGGGATATAAACGGCCCGCACGGGCCGAATATCATTGCTGGAGGCGGGCAAATATCAGAGGTAGGTGACGATCTCTTTTACCAGCGGCGGCCCTTTATAAATGAAGCCAGAATAGATCTGCACCAGACTCGCGCCAGCGGCCATTTTCTCCCGCGCGGCCATCACCGAGTCAATTCCCCCTACGCCAATAATGGGTAAGCGGCCGGCTAATTCGCCAGCTAGCCGGCGAATAATCTCGGTGCTTTTTAGCTGCAGCGGACGCCCGCTCAGCCCACCGGTTTCACTGGCGTAATTCATCCCCTGAACCAGCGAGCGATCGAGGGTGGTATTGGTGGCAATAACGCCGTCAATATTATGTCGGACGAGACTATCTGCCACCTGGATCAATTCTTCTTCGCTCAGATCCGGGGCGATCTTCACCGCGACGGGCACATATTTATGGTGCTTTTCTGCCAGCGCCTGCTGTTTATTTTTAATGGCCGCCAGTAGATCGTCCAGTGCGTCACCATATTGCAGGGTGCGTAATCCCGGGGTGTTAGGTGACGATATATTAATGGCAATATAACCGGCATAGGCATAGACCTTATCCATACAGATCAGATAGTCATCCTTACCCTGCTCCACCGGCGTATCTTTGTTTTTGCCGATATTGATCCCCAGCACCCCATCGAAATGGGCTTTTTTGACGTTCTCGACCAGGTTGTCAACGCCGAGGTTATTGAAGCCCATGCGGTTGATCAGCCCTTCGGCCGCCACCAGCCGGAAAATACGCGGCTTATCGTTACCCGGCTGCGGACGCGGCGTCACGGTACCGATCTCAATCGATCCAAACCCCATCGCAGCAAACGCGTCGATGCACTCGCCGTTTTTATCGAGGCCTGCCGCAAGACCAAGCGGATTTTTAAAATTCAGCCCCATGCAGGTCACCGGTTTTGCGGGAACCTTCTGGCGCACCAGAAACTCCAGCGGGGTGCCGGTAACACGACGAAGCTGCGAAAACGTCATTTCATGCGCGCGCTCGGGGTCGAGCTGGAAAAGGGCTTTACGAACGAAGGGGTAGTACATGAACTCTCCTGGATTCCCGGTGTGCAAACCGGGGCGGTATTATCTGCGATCTCACGCCCGAAGGGAATTGACTCAGGGCAAAAAACGCCCTGGCTAAGCAAACGTTTTCCTCGATAACGCCGACTTATTCAAAATCCGGCATAAAAACGCCAGATAAATCATTTAGTGGAACCTCACGCCTCTGCCAGGATAACTCAAATTGTTATCAATGTGTTTCATATGCAAATTTTTGGTTATAAGGAGCCGCCATGCGCGTTATTACACTGGCGGGAAGCCCGCGCTTCCCTTCCCGCTCCAGCGCCCTGCTGGAATATGCCCGGGATAAGCTCAGCGCCCGCGATGTTGAGGTGTGCCACTGGCATCTGCAAAATTTCGCGCCGGAGGATCTGCTTTATGCCCGCTTCGACAGTCCGGCCCTGCTCGCGCTTATTGAGCAACTCCAGGACGCCGACGGGCTTATCGTCGCGACGCCCATCTATAAAGCGTCCTTTTCCGGAGCGCTAAAAACCCTGCTCGATCTGCTCCCCGAACGCGCCCTGCAAAATAAAGTGGTGCTGCCGCTGGCTACCGGCGGCACGGTCGCCCATCTGCTGGCGGTGGATTACGCCCTGAAACCGGTCCTCAACGCGCTGAAAGCGCAGGAGATCCTGCATGGGGTCTACGCCGATGACAGCCAGATCGCCGATTACCAGCACAAGCCAGCGTTTACCCCGTCTCTCCAGCTGCGCCTCGACAACGCGCTGGAAACCTTCTGGCAGGCGCTGCACCGCCCGCAAGCTGTTATTCCGTCTCTGACAACGCAAGGAGCCGTCCATGTTTAGTTCCCTTTCACGCCGTGCCGTCGGGCTGGCGCTCGGTGCCCTTTTGGGCGTGAGTACCCTAAGCCAGGCCGCTGAACCGGCGGCGCCCGAGGCGCTGCGCATCGGCTACCAGAAAGGCAGCGTTAGCATGGTGCTGGCGAAAAGCCATAAATTCCTCGAACAGCGCTACCCCAACACGCGCATCACCTGGGTCGAGTTCCCGGCCGGGCCGCAGATGCTGGAAGCGCTGAACGTCGGCAGCATTGATGTCGGCAGCACCGGGGATATTCCGCCGATCTTTGCCCAGGCGGCAGGCGCGGACCTGGTATATATCGGCTCCGAACCGGCGAAACCGAAAGCCGAAGTAATTCTGGTGCCGGAGAACAGCGCGCTAAAAAATGTCGCCGATCTGAAAGGCAAAAAGGTCGCGTTCCAGAAAGGCTCCAGCTCCCACAACCTGGTGCTGCGCGCCCTTCAGCAGGCCGGGCTGACCTTTAAGGATATTCAGCCGATTTATCTGTCGCCGGCCGATGCCCGCGCCGCCTTCCAGCAGGGCAACGTCGATGCCTGGGCCATCTGGGACCCGTACTATTCTGCGGCACTGCTGCACGGCGGCGTGCGGGTGCTGAAGGACGGTGAAGGACTTAAGCAGACCGGCTCCTTCTATTTAGCCGCGCGCCCTTACGCTGAGGCCAACGGCGATTTCCTGCTCGGGGTACTGAAAACCTTTAGCGATGCCGATGCCCTGACCCTTTCACAGCGTCAGCAAAGCATCACGCTGCTGGCGACCAGCATGGGGCTGCCGGAAAAGGTGATCGCCACCTATCTCGATCATCGGCCGCCGACATCGATTACCCCGGTAAATGAAGAAACCACCGCGCGTCAGCAGCAAACCGCCGATCTGTTCTACGAGAACCGCCTGGTGCCGAAGCAGCTCGACATCCGCGACCGCATCTGGCACCCCACCCTCACGAAAGGAGCGAAATCATGAGTCTGAATCTGTTCTGGTTTTTACCGACCCACGGCGACGGCCACTATCTGGGCAGCGATGAGGGTGCACGCCCGGTGGATCATGGTTACCTGCAGCAGATTGCGCAGACCGCGGATCGCTTCGGCTTTACCGGCGTGCTGATCCCGACCGGACGCTCCTGCGAGGATGCCTGGCTGGTGGCCGCCTCACTGATCCCGGTGACACAGCGACTGAAGTTCCTTGTAGCCCTTCGACCCAGCGTGATTTCCCCCACCGTGGCGGCGCGTCAGGCGGCGACGCTGGATCGCCTCTCGAATGGCCGCGCGCTGTTTAACCTGGTCACCGGCAGCGATCCGCAGGAGCTGGCTGCCGACGGCGTGTTCCTCGACCATACCGAACGCTACGAGGCCTCGGCGGAATTTACCCGCGTCTGGCGTCGCCTGCTGGAGGGCGAGACGGTGGACTTTGACGGCAAGCATGTTCAGGTGCGCGGCGCGAAGCTGCTGTTCCCGCCGGTGCAGCAGCCGCGGCCGCCGCTCTACTTTGGTGGATCCTCGGACGTGGCGCAGGATCTGGCCGCTGAGCAGGTCGATCTGTACCTCACCTGGGGCGAGCCGCCGGCGCTGGTGAAAGAGAAAATCGCTCAGGTGCGGGCTAAAGCCGCCGCCCACGGGCGCAAGGTCCGCTTTGGAATTCGCCTGCACGTTATCGTGCGCGAAACCACCGAAGCGGCGTGGCAGGCTGCGGATCGGCTTATCTCGCATCTTGATGATGACACCATCGCCAAAGCGCAGGCGGCGTTCGCCCGCCAGGACTCGGTCGGTCAGCAGCGTATGGCGGCTCTGCATAACGGCAGCCGTGAAGGGCTGGAGATTGCGCCGAACCTGTGGGCCGGGGTCGGCCTGGTGCGCGGCGGTGCGGGCACGGCGCTGGTGGGCGACGGCCCCACCGTGGCGGCACGCATCAATGAGTATGCCGATCTCGGCATCGACAGCTTTATTCTTTCCGGTTATCCGCATCTGGAAGAGGCGTGGCGCGTCGGCGAGCTGCTGTTCCCGCATCTGGATGTCGCTATCCCTGAGGTGCCGCAGCCGCAATCGTTGAAGGCGCAGGGTGAAGCGGTGGCAAACGAATTTATTCCGCGCAACGTGGCGCAGAGTTAAGGAGGCACTATGTCACTTACCGCACGCCGGCTGCTGCTGCGCCTTGCGCCCTGGCTGCTGCCGCTGACGATTGTCGTCGTCTGGCAGGTCGCTTCACAGACCGGCTGGCTGTCAACGCGCATCCTGCCCTCTCCGGAGGGCGTGGTGAAAGCCTTCTGGAACCTGTCGGCCAGCGGCGAGCTGTGGCAGCACCTGACCATTAGTTCCTGGCGGGCGCTGATCGGCTTCTCGATTGGCGGCTCGCTCGGCCTGCTGCTGGGGCTTATCAGCGGCCTGTCGCGCTGGGGTGAGCGCCTGCTTGATACCTCGATTCAGATGCTGCGTAACGTGCCGCATCTGGCGCTGATACCGCTGGTGATCCTCTGGTTCGGCATCGATGAGAGCGCGAAGATCTTTCTCGTGGCGCTCGGTACGCTGTTCCCGGTCTATATCAATACCTGGCACGGCATCCGCAATATCGATCGCGGCCTGCTGGAGATGGCGCGCAGCTATGGCCTGTCGGGTTTCAGCCTGTTTGTGCACGTCATCCTGCCCGGCGCGCTGCCGTCGATCATGGTCGGGGTGCGCTTCGCGCTGGGGCTGATGTGGCTGACGCTGATCGTCGCCGAAACCATTTCTGCCAACTCAGGCATTGGCTATCTGGCGATGAACGCCCGTGAATTTCTGCAAACCGATGTGGTGGTGGTCGCCATCATACTTTACGCCCTGCTCGGCAAGCTGGCGGACGTCAGCGCCCAGCTGCTGGAGCGTATCTGGCTGCGCTGGCACCCGGCGTGGCAGAAGAAGGAGGAAGCCGCATGAATACAGCACGACTCACCCCTGGCACGCCGCTGCTGGTCAGCGGGGTCTCCAGACGCTACGGCAGTAAAACCGTACTTGATAACCTCAACCTGCACATTCCCGCCGGGCAGTTCGTGGCGGTGGTGGGCCGCAGCGGCTGCGGGAAAAGCACCCTGCTGCGCCTGCTGGCAGGGCTGGAAAATCCCAATGACGGCGAGCTGCTGGCGGGCAACACGCCCCTGCGCCAGACCCAGGACGATACCCGCCTGATGTTTCAGGATGCGCGCCTGCTGCCGTGGAAAAAAGTGATCGACAATGTGGGCCTCGGACTGAAGGGCAACTGGCGCCAGGATGCGCTCAACGCGCTGGCGGCGGTGGGGCTGGAAAACCG
>Ga0209371_1001211_pt1 | contig 18647 bp, 15 predicted proteins | sample AgamicAtAmrz_FD_187165 | JGI IMG/M metagenome (GOLD analysis project Ga0209371, IMG submission 187165) | Agave microbial communities from Guanajuato, Mexico - At.Am.rz (SPAdes) (version 2) | ecosystem: Host-associated > Plants > Roots > Rhizosphere | place: Guanajato, Mexico | collected 2012-06-07
GTTGTGTGGTGTTCGGCATGCCGCGCGAGGCCATCAATATGGGTGGCGTGAGCGAAGTGGTCGATCTTAGCCAGGTAAGCCAGCAGATGCTGGCGAAAATCAGTGCCGGACAGGCAATACGTATTTGACTCAGGAGTATTATTTTATGGCGGATAAAGAGCTTAAGTTTTTGGTTGTGGATGACTTTTCCACCATGCGTCGCATCGTGCGCAACCTGCTGAAAGAGCTGGGCTTCAACAACGTTGAAGAAGCAGAAGACGGCGTTGATGCGCTGAACAAACTGCAGGCTGGCGGGTTTGGTTTTGTTATCTCCGACTGGAACATGCCTAACATGGACGGTCTGGAACTGCTGAAAACCATTCGTGCCGATGCCGGAATGGCGTCTATGCCGGTTCTGATGGTTACTGCAGAAGCGAAAAAAGAGAACATCATTGCCGCTGCACAGGCGGGCGCAAGCGGCTATGTGGTGAAGCCATTCACCGCGGCAACCCTGGAAGAGAAGCTCGGTAAGATCTTCGAGAAACTCGGCATGTGAGGTGATGGAAATGTTGCAACCTGCTATGAAACCCGTTGAAGAACACTCGCCGAGCGATATTATCGTCCGCATCGGCAGCCTGACGCGCATGCTGCGTGACAGCCTGCGTGAGCTGGGTCTGGATCAGGCGATTGCCGAAGCGGCGGAAGCCATTCCTGATGCCCGCGATCGTCTGGACTATGTTGTGCAGATGACCGCTCAGGCCGCGGAACGTGCGCTGAACAGCGTCGAAGCGTCACAGCCGCACCAGGATGCGATGGAAAAGGGGGCGAAAGCGCTGAGCAAACGCTGGGACGAGTGGTTTGAGAACCCTATCGAGCTGGCGGATGCCCGTGAGCTGGTGACGGATACCCGTCAGTACCTGGGTGATGTGCCGGGGCACACCAGCTTCACCAACGCCCAGCTGCTGGACATCATGATGGCGCAGGATTTCCAGGACCTGACCGGTCAGGTGATCAAGCGCATGATGGATGTTATCCAGGAGATTGAGCGTCAGCTGCTGATGGTTCTGCTGGAGAACATCCCGGAACCGGCGGCCCGTCCAAAACGCGAGAACGAAAGCCTGCTCAATGGTCCACAGCTCGACGCCAGCAAGGCGGGCGTTGTGGCAAGCCAGGATCAGGTAGACGATCTGCTCGACAGCCTCGGCTTCTGATTGTTCTGATTACCCTCAGGCTGCGGCGTCAGCCTGAGGGTAGTTCGGTTAGCGAAGATCCATCTTCACCGTCACGTTACCTTCAAAGCGGCCGGGAGCCGGGGAGGCATTCGTCGTGCTGACCGGTACAGCCTGAATTTTGACCACACCGTTTCCTTGCGCGTCCATCGTCACCGGAAACTCATAGGTCCCGTCCAGCGCGACGTTCTGACTGTTTTCATCATATACACGCACCCCGAGATCGTCCCTGTCCAGAAGTTTTGCAATGTACGGCGTACTGTTGTCTGCCACGCCCTGATCTGCGGTCAGCGTGAGCTTTATCCGGTCCGTGTTTCCCACTGCGTTATCATCGCAGTGGTAGGCAATATCAACGTTTTTGATGGCATAACGTTTTGGCGGTTGCCCCTTGATGACGAATTGCTTGCTGACGATGCTGCCGAACTCAACCTCAATGGTGCTGCCTTCGTTGATAACGCAGCTTAGCGGCGCAGATAGGGTGCCGCCAAACCAGATATCAGAGACCTGATCTGCCTGTCCAGGATCGCAGCTTCCCCCCGAGCCGAAATAAAGACAGGCATAGTTTTGCGCGACGATCGTCGAAGGGATCACCTCTTGACCCAGGATGGGTTTTTTAACGTGAAGCAGGATCGCAACGACGTTCCAGCGGAAATTACGCTTTACTGTAGCGGCGTTGCTCGGCTGGGTGCCACTACTGCAAACGTTGGCATCTCCCTCCGTTTTGGCGAGTGCATTCTCAGTAGTGTTACGCATATTACTTCTGGACGTCGGGTATTCATTGACAGCTATCGGGGTCAAAGAAGTGCCGTCCGGAGAGTTAATTGCATCAGCGTAGGCGGTGATATCGGCATCGATCTTTTCTGTCAAATAGCCGTATCCGCTTGTTCCAGGTTTGAGCGGGCTTCCAGCGAAGGTTTTTTCATAAACCATGCTCGAAGAAAATATATTTCCGGGACAGCTGCAGTTGGCCACTATCACCGGGCCATTGCCGACCAGATGATTTGGCACATCATAATCATGATTGGCGATATTTTCGCTGGACGAAAACTCATGATCGAACGTCGTGGTGTAGGCTTGCGGCGCACCGAAGCAGTCATGGAGTAAAGTCGCGGCTCCCCTGCACGGGCTGGTTGCGGTCAGGCTCAATACCGTGGCCAATGAAGCCCTGGTTACCTGTTTCTTGAGTATAGTTATCATGTGCTTATTCCTGCTGACAAAGCTCGCTAACCGAGCGAATACCGTTAGGGCTTTCGGTTTGGTTGGCTGACAGTTGCGTAATGCTGGCGCGGCACTGTTGGCCCGTGCCGTTACCCCATTTCACGGTGATCTGCGCGGTCTCTCCAATGCCTGCCAGATAGACGGTGCCGGTTTCATCGACAATGCCGCTCATCACCGGGTCGCTACTGGTCGCGATGGCGCCGAACGGAACGGGGAGACCGTTTGGACGCTTCAGGGTGACCAGCATCCGGTAGCCTGTGTGGGCGTCAAATCTGGCCAGAACTGCCGCGTTGCGCGATGGAATGACGGTGATGGCGGTATCGCTGCTGTCGACATTTTCCGGCAGGCTCGAGGTATCAATACGAATATTGTTCTCCTGGTAGGGAGTGAGCGATGGAATGACTGCGTTACCCTGCCAGTCGGTCCGAATACCCCGCTGGTTCAGGAAACGGATGCCGGAAGCGTCGTTGGCGTTCACGATAGCAAACTGGCTTCCTAAAGGTTGAGCCAGCGTGATGCCCTGAGGATGGGCTACAATAGCGCCGCCAATGCCGTAGTTAAGCTGCTGAGAGTGATCGGTGGAAGCGTAATAGCCTGCGGTCAGATTGGCGTACTGCGAGCGGTAGCTGCCATAGACGCTGCTGATATCTTCCCCGTCGTGGTTGGAGTGGCTCTGCTGCAACGAGTAGCTCAGACGCTCATCCTCCAGAAGCGTGCCGCTGAGGCCCACGTTTTGCCGCGTATAGCCATTTTTAGTGTTGCTGATGTTGTAGCTACTCCAGGCGCGTGGCAGCCATCTGGCGAGAGGAATGCTAAATCCCAAAGAGACCATCCTGTCAGACTCGTCGCCGTTGGTTTTGCTGTACGTATAGGCAATGTGATAGCTCGTGCCGGCAACAACGGTATTGAATCCCAGGGACAGGCTGCGCTCTTTTTTAGAGGTGCCCCAGTAATCCTGCTGATAACCGTTAAGATACAAACTCACCCCAGCAACGGTTTGGCTAACGCTGGCCTGAATGCGGTTGCGTTTATTGTAACGAAACTGCAGATCGTCTTCGTGAGCGTCAAGTTTTTGGTTGGCGTCGGCAAAGCTGTAATACCCGCGGCTGGAGTATCGGTAGCTGCCGAGGCTGAAGTTGGTATCGGTCGAATCCAGTTTACCGGTATAAAGCAAACGCCATGACTGGCCGGTATGCTGGCTGTTATCGTCTAGCCGGGTATCGGCCATGGTAACGTCAGCGGACAGCGAGCCCAGCGGACCGAGCGCCAGACCGGCACCGGTATTGGCTGCGTTATAGTCTTTCGAGAGCGTCAGCCCTCCAAACCAGGTGAGAAGGTTATTTAAACCGTAAATCATGCTTCCCTGGAAAAAGTCGGGTTCCTTTTGGTCGCTCCCGCTTTCAGCACGATAATGGCCTGCTGTCATTTCGTACTTCATATGCCCAGGCCGCAGCATAACCGCGATACTGGAGTAGGGCTGCGTAAAGTGATGCTCGGTGCCGTCAGCCTCTTTCACCGTAACGTCCAGATCGCCGCTGTTGGTCGTGGAGTAGAGATCGTCGATTTCGAACGCGCCCGGCGCGACATTTTGCTGATAGATGAGGTAGCCATTCTGGCGCACCGAGACTTCCGCATTTGAACTGGCGATGCCGCGTATGACAGGGGCATAGCCGCGTTGGCTGTAGGGAAGCATCTCTTCATCCGACGCAAGGTTAACGCCCCGGTACTGTAAGCTATCAAATACCTCGCCCCGCGTGTTGCTTTCTCCGGCCGTGAACTGTGCCTTGATGGCGTCAACGTCATGCTGGAGGAAGGTATTGATGTTTTCCCACAGGTTTTCATTCTCTGAATTGCTCCACGTTGAATAATTGCGCATTCGCCAGCCACCCAGGTTGGCGCCGGTGCGCAAATTCAGATACTGACTGGTGGCGCTGTTGTCGCCGCTCTCCTGATTTTTTGATCCTGAGAAAGCGTAGTCACTGAACAACACGGGAACACCGTCGTCCCACCGCGAAGGATCGATGTAATCGCGACCGGTACCCCTTAACGCGGCCTGAGGAATACTCAACGCTAATGTCATGTTTGAAAAATCAAGCCGCGCGGAGGCCTGGGGGATATAGTTGCTGATATCTTTAGGCAAAGCCTTATTGGCGGGTAACGCAAGCAAGGCGGGATACTGGTCGATAGCAACCCCCCATGCCCGCAGCATATCCGGTGTGAGCTGCGGTATCAGTGACCCTTCCGGGGAGCTGACGTAAGCGATACTGGTGGTGCTCAGGCGGTGTTCGTTCACCTGCACTCGTGAAGAATAGGTGCCGGGTAACTGAGCATTCGACTTTGAAAAGAGTGAAAGGTCGATATCCTGCTGGGCCAGCATGTCCCCTTCAAGCGATGAGGGAGAGAAACGATACTCACGGGCCAGCGTCGAGAAGCTCGCGATGAGCAAGACACCGCCAAGGCAGCGAAGAAGCGGATTCGGTCTAAAGAGCCGCTCGTATGACATATCATTACGTCCTGTCATCATCGCGGTCTTTTAATCCTGCGCCAGGGTGGCGGTGTATTTTTCGGAAGCATTGCCGTAATCGGTTATGCAGCGCCAGGTGACGCTCGTACCCTGAGCATTGGCAGGGAGAGGAATGTCAGCGCGGGATTTAGGGGCAACCATGTCGGCTTTCTCCACTTTGTGCGCTCCCAGCGCAAGTGAATCAAAGACGCTGTAGAACGCCCCCTCGTTGATTACAGTGAGCTGCTGACCATGACGAGCGAAGCGCAGGTTTTTGCAAGATTCAGAGGGCGTACCGCTCAGTCCAACAGGGCGCCAGAACAGTTTCAGACGCGTTTTATAGATTAACCGCAGGACGTTTTTGTCTCCCTCATCCGTAGCCGTGGCAGGAACGGTTCGTACGTTCATATAGAACAGAGACTCTTTATCGCCTGCTAAGGTTGTCCCGTTCCAGGTAATACGCAGGCTTTGCTCTTTTTGCGGATCGAGCCGAAAGAGAGGCGGTGTCACGATAAACGGTCCGTGTGTTTTACCATCGCCTGTATCCGTCCATGACTGTATTAACCATGGAAGCTCTTTATCATTATTTTGTAAGGGCAGGGCAACTTCCTTTTTCGCAGCATCGTAGATTATGCGTGTGCGACCGATCTGAATACCTGCTGCGTGACAAAAGGTGCTCGCAATAACAGGAGTCCATAATAAGACCTGGAGTAAAATGCGCATGGTGAAACCTTTAATAAAGGAGGTTAAGGGGAAATGATAATAGTCCGAGTCCGGACTATTATCAGATCATGACTCCTTAAGCGTCATGACGCCTAAATATATATATTATGAATATCAGTAATACGTTTATTAACGGTAAAGAATATTTACCGTCATATCAGCATCTGCCGGACCGGCGGTAACCGCATCTGCAAATGATTTATAGCGGGCATTAAAATCAGCTTTAATCGTATCTTCGGATTTTGTCGCCAGTTCGATATAGATCTGCCCTTCAGCGCCATCCATCGTGATGAGCTTATCATCTTTACCCGCCGGGCTGACGGCAATGCCGATACCGGTGGCCGCGGTTTCGCCCGTGGTGGTAATTTTACTGACGTCCAGCAGCGTCTTGGTCTTGGTCAGGGTCGTTGGGCCGTTAAAGGTCAGCTGAACAGCCGGAAGCCCAGCGCTTGTTAACGGGCAGTTCGCCAGCGTAATGGAGAACTCCGTAAGTGCGGTCTCCTTCCCAACGGTATTAAACAATGATGTAGGATAGGTACCCAGTGGGATAGTACTGTCTGTACCGTCGTCACCCTGAATGGTGCAGCTTGATTCGATAATTTCACCCGTGAAGTGAATAGTGCCGGCATTCATTTCTGCGGCGAAACCATGCATCGACAGTGTTGCAAGGGCTACGCCCGCAATAATATTCTTTTTGAAATCCATGTTAAATGTCCCTTTAAGTAAAAAGAAATATCTGGCATACATTTTGCTTTCTTATGAAAGTAAATTATGTCGGTGGAATTATAACATTTAATTTTCTTCAGGTAAGGGAGTCTCAGGATTAATGTTATAAAGATTAATCCATTTTTGGATTTTGTGTGGTAATGGTTTATATGGTTTCAATTGCTCTGAATTATTGAATTTACATAATTACATCATTCCTGCAATACCAGGTAGTTAAAATCGACGGTTATGTTAATTTTCTTTCGGAATATTTTTAGAGTAGATGTTCTTTAAAACTGCGCTTAATTCATTTTGTAATATGAAACACATCACAAAAGCTGGAGAATGTTCGTTCGAACATTCCTTGCCCTTTTTTCCCTAACCCGAATTGCGGAGGGGGGCTTAAACAGGATAAAAAGACCCGGTTATAGGGGTTTTTCTGCCCATTGATGAAAGGCGGTGCTGGCATGATACCCGTGACGTAATGGGCTGAGCATGCACTGTGGCAGAAGAGAACGACGACAAAACGGAAGCCCCCACACCCCACCGACTAGAAAAAGCGCGTGAGGAAGGGCAGATCCCCCGATCCCGAGAATTGACCTCCCTGCTGATCCTTATCGTAGGGGTGTGCATTATCTGGTGGGGCGGGGAGTCGCTCGCCCGCAAGCTGGCGGGAATGTTGTCCACCGGGTTACGTTTTGACCACAGCATGGTCAACGATCCGAATCTGATCCTCAGCCAGATTATTCAGCTTATTAAAGGGGCCATGGTCGCGCTGCTGCCTTTGATTACCGGGGTCGTGCTGGTCGCGCTGGTCTCTCCGGTGATGCTCGGCGGCCTGGTTTTTAGTGCCAAATCGCTGCAACCGAAATTTTCCAAACTGAACCCGCTGCCGGGTATCGCGAAAATGTTCTCTGCGCAGACCGGGGCTGAGCTGCTCAAAGCCGTTCTCAAATCGGTGCTGATGGGCAGTTCCGCGGGATTTTACCTCTGGTACCACTGGCCGGAAATGATGCGTCTTATCAGCGAATCGCCGCTCACCGCGATGAGCAACGCGCTGAATCTGGTTGGGCTTTGCGCGCTGCTGGTGGTGCTCAGCATTATCCCGATGGTGGGTTTTGACGTAATCTTCCAGCTTTATACCCACTTCAAAAAGCTGCGCATGTCGCGTCAGGATATCCGTGACGAATATAAGCAGATGGAAGGTGACCCGCACGTGAAAGGGCGCATCCGCCAGATGCAGCGTGCCGCCGCCCGTCGCCGGATGATGGACGATGTGCCGAAGGCCGACGTCATCGTCACCAACCCGACACACTATTCCGTTGCGCTGCGCTATGACGAAAACAAAATGAGCGCGCCGAAAGTCGTTGCGAAAGGGGCGGGGCTGATCGCACTGCGTATCCGGGAAATTGGCACGGAAAACCGCGTGCCGATTCTGGAAGCCCCTCCGCTGGCGCGTGCGCTGTACCGCCATGCGGATATCGGACAACAGATCCCGGGACAACTCTACGCCGCCGTGGCGGAAGTGCTGGCCTGGGTATGGCAGTTGAAGCGCTGGCGTCTGGCTGGCGGTCAGCGGCCTGTGAAACCTGAAAACCTTCCGGTGCCTGCCGCGCTGGATTTTATGAACGAGAAGGACACTGATGGCTAATCTGGTGGCAATGTTGCGCCTGCCCGGCAACCTGAAATCGACCCAATGGCAAATCCTTGCCGGGCCGATTCTGATCCTGCTAATTCTGTCGATGATGGTACTGCCGCTTCCGGCGTTCATCCTCGATCTGCTTTTCACTTTCAATATTGCGCTGTCGATTATGGTGCTGCTGGTGGCGATGTTCACCCAGCGTACCCTGGAGTTCGCCGCATTCCCGACCATTCTGCTGTTTACCACTTTGCTCCGACTGGCGCTGAACGTGGCGTCCACGCGTATCATCCTGATGGAAGGTCATACCGGTGCTGCAGCGGCAGGTAAAGTGGTGGAGGCATTCGGCCACTTCCTGGTGGGCGGCAATTTCGCTATCGGTATCGTGGTGTTCGTTATCCTCGTTATCATCAACTTTATGGTTATTACCAAAGGTGCAGGGCGTATCGCGGAAGTGGGCGCGCGTTTTGTGCTGGACGGGATGCCGGGCAAGCAGATGGCGATCGACGCCGACCTGAACGCCGGCCTTATTGCCGAAGATGAAGCCAAAAAACGCCGTTCGGAAGTGACGCAGGAGGCGGACTTCTACGGCTCCATGGACGGTGCGAGTAAGTTTGTGCGCGGTGACGCCATCGCAGGCATTCTGATCATGGTGATTAACGTGGTCGGCGGCCTTCTGGTCGGGGTATTGCAGCACGGGATGGACATGGGCCACGCGGCGGAAAGCTATACGCTGCTGACCATTGGTGACGGTCTGGTCGCGCAGATCCCGGCGCTGGTTATCTCCACGGCGGCGGGTGTGATTGTAACCCGCGTGAGTACCGATCAGGACGTTGGCGAGCAGATGGTGGGCCAGCTCTTCAGCAACCCGCGCGTTATGCTGCTGGCCGCTGCCGTTCTGGGTTTGCTCGGCCTGGTGCCGGGGATGCCAAACCTCGTCTTCCTGCTGTTTACTGCGGGTCTGCTGGGGCTTGCCTGGTGGATGCGTGGCCGTGAAATCAAACCGGCAGCGGAACCGGTTCAGGTAAAAATGCCGGAGAATACCCAGGCCGTCGAAGCGACCTGGAACGACGTTCAGCTGGAAGATTCCCTGGGAATGGAAGTGGGCTATCGCCTGATTCCGATGGTCGATTTCCAGCAGGATGGCGAGCTGCTTGGCCGTATCCGCAGTATCCGTAAAAAATTCGCCCAGGATATGGGCTTCCTGCCGCCGGTTGTACACATCCGCGACAATATGGACCTGCCGCCCGCGCGCTATCGCATTCTGATGAAAGGGGTCGAAATTGGCAGCGGTGATGCCTATCCGGGCCGCTGGCTGGCGATTAACCCGGGTACCGCCGCGGGCACGCTGCCGGGCGAGCAAACTATCGATCCGGCCTTTGGTCTGGCCGCTATCTGGATTGAAAGTGCCCTTAAAGAGCAGGCGCAAATCCAGGGGTATACGGTTGTTGAAGCCAGTACCGTGGTGGCGACCCATCTTAATCATCTGATCGGGCAATTTTCGGCAGAGCTGTTTGGCCGTCAGGAAGCGCAGCAGCTGCTTGACCGCGTCACGCAGGAGATGCCGAAGCTGACGGAAGATCTGGTCCCGGGTGTGGTGACTTTAACCACGCTGCACAAGGTGCTGCAAAACCTGCTCGAAGAGAAAGTGCCGATCCGCGATATGCGCACCATTCTCGAAACCCTTGCCGAGCATGCGCCGATACAAAGCGATCCGCACGAGCTGACGGCGGTGGTACGCGTGGCGCTGGGTCGTGCGATCACCCAGCAGTGGTTCCCGGGAACCGGAGAGATGCAGGTCATTGGCCTCGATACGCCGCTTGAACGCCTGCTGCTGCAGGCCCTGCAGGGCGGGGGCGGCCTGGAGCCGGGCCTGGCGGACCGTCTGCTGGCGCAAACGCAGGAGGCGCTGGCGCGCCAGGAGATGCTGGGCGCGCCGCCGGTGCTGCTGGTGAACCATGCGCTGCGTCCGCTGCTGTCGCGCTTCCTGCGTCGTAGCCTGAACCAGCTGGTCGTGCTGTCGAATATGGAGCTGTCGGATAACCGTCACATCCGCATGACCGCGACGATCGGAGGAAAATAATGCGTAAATGGCTCTGGATTTTGTTCTTCCCGCTGGCGGCGCACGCTGCCGGGGAGGGCACCTGGCAGGCAAGCAGCATGGGAGTGACCCTCAGCAACCGGGGCGTTGCTATGTCATCTAACCCGCTGTCGCCTTCTGAAGGCGTTTCCGGTCAGATGGGCCTTGTGGTCTGGAATTACCGGCTGATTGGCCCAACGCCCGCAGGGCTGCGGGTGCGCCTCTGTTCTCAGACGCGCTGCACGGAAATCGATGGCGAAAATGGCACGACGCAGGCGTTCAACGGCGTACCGGCCATTGAACCTTTGCGTTTCATCTGGGAAGTGCCGGGCGGGGGACGTTTAATCCCGGCGCTGAAAGTACAGAGTAATTCTGTCATCGTGAACTACCGCTAACACCCTGCCTTTTCACCAGCCATCAGCAATTTTGATGGCTGGCTCTCAAAACTGACCTCACCTTTTGATCAAATAGAAACGCTGTTTTATAAATCAGTGACGCGCGTGACGGTACTCTTTGCATTATTGCCATTGACCCTCTTAGTGATGGCAGAAACAGAAAGGTATCAACCGGTCGATGCATTTACTGTAGCCGTCTAAAAGCTCCCGGAAGACGCTTGCTTGCAGGGAGTCTCCCAAAACTGATTAGGGGTGACGGCAATGAGAACACGTAAAATTGGGCTCGCAAATTATCTCGCTTACGGGTCAGGCGATTTCCTCGGGGCGGGTACCACCGCCCTGACGGCGGCCTGGCTTTTATATTTTTATACCACCTTCTGCGGGCTCTCACCGATCGAAGCAACGTTTATCTTTGCCGCTGCAAGGGTGCTGGATGCCGTCGTTAGCCCGTTAATGGGCTTTTTAACCGATAACTTTGGGACAACCTGGCTCGGTAAGCGCTTCGGCCGTCGTAAGTTTTTTATCCTGCTGGGGATTCCGTGCGTGTTCAGCTACTCGCTGATGTGGGTTGGGGACATGAGCTTCTGGTACTACCTGCTGACCTATCTGGTGTTTGATATTGTCTACACCATGATTCTGGTGCCGTACGAAACGCTGGTACCGGAAATGACCGATGACTTTAAACAGAAAACCAAGTTCTCCGGGGCGCGTATCTCAATGGCGCAGATGTCCGCCATTCTGGCCTCCTTCCTGCCGGGGATCCTGTTAACCCACTTCGGGAAAGAAAACGCGATCTCCTTCTTCTACGCAAGCCTGGTCTTCTCCTTGCTCTGCGCCCTGATGCTAACCTTCGTCTGGTTCTTTACCTGGGAACGCCCGCGCGAAGAGTGGTCAGAAGCGGCGCTGCGTGCTGAAGAAGAGAAGAAGAAGCTGACGCTGGGGCAGAGCCTCAACCGCCTGATCGTTGAGTTAAGCTCCACGCTGCGCATCAAGATTTTCCGTCAGCATCTGGGCATGTACCTTGGCGGCTATATCGCGCAGGACGTGTTTAATGCGGTATTCACCTACTACGTGGTGTTCGTGCTGATGCAGGAAGCGTCAATGGCGTCCAATCTGCTGGGCACGATGGCTATTTTCCAGTTCTTTGCGGTTATCGCCATGATCCCGCTGTGCATCCGTTTCGGGCCTGCACCGTCCTACCGCATGGTCGTGGTGCTGTTTGGTCTGGCGTCTCTCTCTTACGCCATGCTCTATTACGCGGGCCTGAGTGACGTCTACGCTCTGCTGTTGCTGATCTCAGCGGTTGCCGGTCTCGGTCGCGGCGGTATCAACTATGTGCCGTGGAACACCTATACCTACATTGCTGACGTGGATGAAGCGATCACCGGCCAGCGCCGCGAAGGGATCTTCGCGGGCATCATGACCCTGACCCGTAAGGCGTCACAGGCCGGTGCGGTGATGCTGGTGGGCATCGTGATGCAGATGTCCGGCTTTGTTAGCGGTCAGAAAGTACAGCCTGCGGAAGTGAGCCACACCATTTTGACGATCCTGAGCGTGGGCACCATCCTGGTCCTGTTCTGCGGCTTCCTCGTTTCCCTGCGCTTCAGGCTCAATTTGCAGACCCACAGCACGCTGCGCGAGGAGACCGCGAAAATGCGTGAGTGTGGTCATGCGATGCCTGAGTCAGCGACGCCACTCGCCCGCGCCACCGTCGAGATGCTGGCCGGTATGCCTTATGAGTCACTCTGGGGCAATAACAACATCGGTTATCTGAATCGCAATAAGCCAGCGGCACCCTCGCTGAAGGATCGCGCGGTACTGAATTCGACATACAACAGAGGTTAAGATGATGAAAGTTTGGCCTGTCAAACATAGCCCGTTATTACGTCAGCCCGAGCGCTTTATCGCCCGGGACGAGCTGAAATCGCTGATTCAAAAGGTGACGCATAGCCTGGTCAATATCCACGACAAAACGGGTGAATTTTTGCTGCGGCTGGACGACGGGCGCGTGATCGACACTAAAGGCTGGGCCGGATGGGAGTGGACGCACGGCGTTGGCCTGTACGGTATCTGGCAATATTACTGCCAGACCGGCGACGAAGGTATGCGAGACATCATCGACAGCTGGTTTGCCGACCGCTTTGCGGAAGGCGCGACCACCAAAAACGTAAATACCATGTCGCCGTTCCTGACGCTGGCCTATCGATACGAAGAGACCAAAAATCAGGCCTGGCGGCCGTGGCTGGAAAGCTGGGCGGAATGGGCGATGGCCGAGATGCCGCGTACGGAACACGGCGGTATGCAGCACATCACTCTGGCGGAAGAAAACCATCAACAGATGTGGGATGACACGCTGATGATGACGGTGCTGCCGCTGGCGAAAATCGGCAAGCTGCTCAACAAACCGGAATACGTTGAAGAGGCGGTGTATCAGTTCCTGCTGCACGTGCAGAACCTGATGGACCGGGAGACCGGGCTGTGGTTCCACGGCTGGAGCTACGACGGCAACCATAACTTCGCCCGTGCCCGCTGGGCGCGCGGCAACAGCTGGCTCACCATCGCGATCCCGGACTTCCTTGAGCTTGTGGATCTGCCGGAAAACAGCGCCGTGCGCCGCTACCTTGTGCAGGTACTGAATGCGCAGATTGCCGCGCTGGCGAAATATCAGGACGACAGCGGGCTATGGCATACGCTGCTCGACGATCCACATTCTTATCTTGAGGCGTCCGCGACGGCAGGGTTTGCCTACGGCATTCTGAAAGCCGTGCGCAAGCGCTACGTTGGCACGGAGTATGCCGAAGTGGCAGAAAAAGCGATTCGCGGTATCGTCAAAAATATTTCGCCGGAAGGCGAGCTGTTGCAAACGTCGTTCGGCACGGGCATGGGCAGCGATCTTGAGTTTTATCGCCAGATCCCGCTGACGTCGATGCCGTACGGACAGGCGATGGCGATTCTCTGTTTAACGGAATATTTGCGGAAGTATTTCTGATAAGAAAAACCCGGCGCTTGCCGGGTTTTTTGTATTACATGCGTTCTACGGTTTCGATACCCAGGGTATCCAGACCCAGCTTCAGGGTCTTCGCCGTGAGCTGCGCCAGCTTCAGGCGGCTGTTGCGGACCGATTCGTTTTCCGCAGACAGAATAGGGCAGTGTTCGTAGAAGCCGGAGAACAGCCCCGCCAGATCGTACAGGTAAGCACACATCACGTGCGGCGTGCCGTCACGCGCGACAACCGTCAGCGTCTCTTCAAACTGCAGCAGGCGCGCTGCCAGCTGTGCTTCACGATCTTCCGTGATGGTCACTGTCGCATTCGCCAGTACGTTTTCATCAATGTTCGCCTTACGGAACACCGAGAGCACGCGGGTGTAGGCATACTGCATGTAAGGCGCCGTGTTGCCCTCAAACGCCAGCATGTTATCCCAGTCGAAGATATAGTCGGTGGTACGGTTCTTGGAGAGATCCGCGTATTTCACCGCACCGATACCCACGGCGTTGGCCAGTTTTTCCAGCTCATCGGCAGACATGTCCGGGTTCTTTTCAGCCACCAGACGGCGGGCGCGTTCCAGCGCTTCGTCCAGCAGGTCGGACAGCTTCACGGTACCGCCCGCACGGGTTTTGAACGGCTTGCCGTCTTTACCCAGCATCATGCCGAACATGTGGTGTTCAAGCGGCACGCAATCCGGCACGTAACCGGCTTTACGCACGATGGTCCACGCCTGCATCAGGTGCTGGTGCTGACGGGAGTCGATGTAGTACAGCACGCGGTCAGCATGCAGCGTCTCGTAACGGTATTTCGCGCAGGCGATGTCTGTGGTGGTGTAGAGGTAGCCGCCATCCTTTTTCTGGATGATCACGCCCATCGGTTCACCTTCCTTGTTTTTATACTCATCAAGGAACACCACCGTTGCGCCTTCGCTCTCTACCGCCAGGTTTTTCGCTTTCAGGTCAGCCACAATGCCGGGCAGCATTGGGTTATAGAGGCTTTCACCCATCACGTCGTCACGGGTCAGGGTAACGTTCAGACGGTTATAGGTCAGCTGGTTCTGCGACATGGTGATGTCGACCAGCTTGCGCCACATCTCGAGGAAGTATTGGTCGCCACCCTGCAGTTTAACCACGTAGCTGCGCGCGCGCTCGGCAAAGGCTTCGTCTTCGTCGTAGTGTTTTTTGGCTTCGCGGTAGAACCCTTCCAGGTCCGCCAGCGCCATTTCACCCGCGTTTTCCTGCTGCTGTTTTTCCAGGTAAGCAATCAGCATGCCGAACTGGGTACCCCAGTCGCCCACGTGGTTCGCGCGGATCACCTTGTGACCGAGGAACTCGAGCGTGCGCACCGCGGCATCACCAATGATGGTGGAGCGCAGGTGGCCAACGTGCATCTCTTTCGCCACGTTCGGCGCAGAGTAGTCGATCACGACGGTCTGCGCATCCGGCTGGGAAACGCCCAGACGGTCAGATTTCAGGGCCGCGTCAACGTGGCTTGCCAGGAATGCAGGCTCAAGGAAGATGTTGATAAAGCCCGGACCGGCGATTTCGGTTTTGCTGGCAATGCCGGAAAGATCCAGATGCGTCAGTACCTGCTCAGCGAGCTGTCGCGGCGGCATGCCCAGTTTTTTAGCCACTGCCATCACGCCATTAGCCTGATAGTCGCCAAACTGTACTTTTGCTGACTGACGAACCTGCGGTTCGCAATCCGCAGGTGCGCCTGCGGCAATCAGTGCCTGACTGACTTTTTCGGAGAGAAGAGCCTGAATATTCACCTGGATACCTTACGTTTTTGATGCGGGCTTACAACCGCCCGCGCCAGTTAAAGAATTTAGGGCGGGAGTATACTGCAAATGCCCTCTGGCGTCAGCATTGCGGGGCCTGAAGATTGCTCAGAATCCAGGCGGTGAAGGTGTGCATAATCATGCAGTCGCAAAAAGCCGGATTCTGCGGTTGGTCAAAACAGGGCAACAGAGTAAATTAGCGGCTTTGCGACATGAAAAGAGAGTGACTTATGGCGAACTGGCAATCCATTGACGAACTGCATGATATTTCCGCAGATTTACCGCGCTTCACCCAGGCGTTCACAGAACTTGCCACCCGTCTTGGTCTGGATATCGCGCCGCTTGAGGCCGATCACATCTCTTTGCGCTGTCATCAGAATGCCACGGCCGAGCGCTGGCGTCGCGGGTTCGAACGGTGCGGCGAGTTGCTCTCCGAGAACATCATCAATGGTCGCCCCATTTGCCTGTTCAAACTGCATGAACCGGTGAACGTGGCGCACTGGCAATTCAGCGTGGTTGAGCTGCCGTGGCCGGGCGAGAAACGCTATCCGCACGAAGGCTGGGAGCATATCGAAATAGTCCTGCCGGGTGAGCCGGAAACGTTGAACGCGCGCGCGCTGGCCCTCCTTTCCGACGAAGGCTTAAGCAAGCCGGGGATTTTTGTGAAGACGAGTTCACCCAAAGGCGAGCGCGAGCGGTTACCTAACCCGACGCTGGCCGTCACTGACGGACAGGTCACGGTGAAGTTTCATCCGTGGACCATTGAGCAGATCGTTGCCAGCGAAGCGTAAGAGATGTGAGTTCACGCCGGGACTGAAAACGGACGGCGTGTCATGATGTTTCGTTTAGTGGAATTTCAGGAGGATTAAATGGCGCTGCTGGAGATTTGTTGTTACAGCGTGGAGTGTGCCGTGACCGCGCAAAAGCACGGGGCTGACCGCATTGAACTGTGTGCGGCACCCAAAGAGGGCGGGCTGACGCCGTCTTACGGCGTGTTGAGGTCTGCCCGTCAGGCCGTCACCATTCCCGTTCACCCGATTATTCGTCCGCGCGGCGGTGATTTTTGTTACACGGCGGGCGAGTTCAGTGCCATGCTTGATGATATCGCACTCGTTCGGGACCTGGGGTTTCCGGGGCTGGTGACCGGCCTGCTGAATGAAGACGGCAACATCGATATACCGCGCATGCGTCAGATTATGAGCGCCGCGCAGGGGCTGGCCGTCACTTTTCATCGCGCATTTGATATGTGTAAAGATCCGCTCCAGGCCTTTGAAACACTTGAAGAACTTGGCGTGGCGCGCATCCTGACATCGGGTCAGCAGGCGTCAGCTGAAAAAGGACTGCAATTAATTACGGAACTAAAAGCACATTCCGGTGTTCCAATAATAATGGCGGGTGCGGGAGTCCGCGCCAGCAATCTGGAACGGTTTTTAAACGCAGGGGTAGAAGAGCTGCACAGCTCCGCGGGTAAATGGATACCTTCGCCCATGCGTTATCGCAATACAGGATTGTCAATGTCGACGGATGCTGAAGCGGATGAGTATTCACGCTATGGCGTAGAGGGAGAGTCGGTTGCGGAAATGAAGTCGCTGATTGAGCGCCATCACGTGTAGCAACGTACCGATTTTTACCGCGCATCATGTCGCCCAATATGATGCTTGCTTGTACCAGGCCCCTGCAATTTCAACAGGGGCCTTTTTTTATCCCCTCACCCTAACCCTCTCCCCATAGGGGAGAGGGGACGGCTCGGTGCGGTTTTTCTCCCTCGCCCCATAGGGGAGAGGGCCGGGGTGAGGGGAAAACTACGGCTTGGTCGCAATCAACACCGCACGCATCGGGGCTGGATAGCCTTCGATGGTTTTGCTGTGGTCGGCCGGGTCGAGGAACTGCTCCAGCGATTCGGTGATCATCCAGTCGGTGCGGCGCTGTTCCTCAATTGAGGTCACGCTGACGTCGGCAATCCGCACATCCACAAACCCGCACTTCTCCAGCCAGTTCTTCAGCGCCAGCGCGGAAGGGATGAAGTAAACGTTGCGCATCTGCGCGTAGCGATCGCCCGGCACCAGAACGGCATGTTCATCGCCTTCAATCACCAGCGTTTCCAGCACCAGCTCGCCGCCGCTGACCAGCTGATCCTTCAGTTGCCACAGGTGTTCAAGCGGGGAACGACGGTGGTACAGCACGCCCATGGAGAAGACGGTATCAAAGGCTTTCAGGGCAGGGAGTTGTTCAATGCCCAGCGGCAGCAGGTGCGCGCGCTGGTCGTTACCCAGCAGCTTACGCACCGCTTCAAACTGGCACAGGAACAGCTGCATCGGGTCAATACCTACCGCCAGATGCGCCCCCGCGCCAATCATGCGCCACATGTGGTAACCGCTGCCGCAGCCTACGTCCAGAATGGTACGTCCGGTCAGGTCGGAAAGGTGGGGCAGCACGCGATCCCATTTCCAGTCCGAGCGCCATTCGGTATTGATGTTCACGCCGTAAAGTGAAAACGGCCCTTTGCGCCACGGCATCAGGTTACGCATCAGCGTTTCGATGCGGTTGATCTGCCCGGCCGGGAGCGGCTCTTCACTCTCGGCGGTTACGCTGTGCAGAAGGTCCAGACGATGCGGGGTCAGTTCGGGCAGATACTCCACCGCGTTTGACCACTGCTTTAACAGGCCGTGCTGCTGATCGCGCTGCCAGGCGGCAATCTGCGCGGGCAAGGTTTCCAGCCAGTGGGAAAGCTGGTTTTTGGCAATCAGCTGATAGAAGTTGCTGAATTCGATCATGCGGATTCTCCCGCTTTCAGCGCCACCAGAGAGCCAAAGTTAAAGCACTGGAACCACAGTTCGCTGTGCTCAAACCCGGCTTTGCTCAGACGCGCTTTGTGGGTTTCTACGGAATCCGTCAGCATCACGTTTTCGAGCATGCTGCGCTTCTGGCTGATCTCCAGCTCGCTGTAGCCGTTCGCCCGTTTGAAATCGTGGTGCATATTGAACAGCAGTTCGCCAACCTCGGCATCTTCGAAGCTGAATTTCTCCGAGAGCACCAGCGCGCCGCCGGGATTCAGCCCTTGATAAATTTTGTCCAGCAGCAGCTGACGGTCTTCAGGCACCAGGAACTGCAGGGTGAAATTCAGCACCACCATCGACGCGTTATGGATCTCAATCTCGCGGATATCGCCTTCCACCACGTCGACCGGAACAGGGGCTTTATACGCGTCAATGTGGCGACGGCAGCGCTCAACCATGGCCGGGGAGTTATCGACGGCAATGATTCGACAGCCTTCGTGGTGAACGTTACGACGAACCGACAGCGTTGCCGCGCCGAGCGAGCAGCCCAGGTCATAGACCTGCGTGCCGGGTTGAACGAAGCGCTCAGCCAGCATGCCGATCATAGAGATAATATTGGAATAACCGGGAACA
>Ga0209371_1001214_pt1 | contig 18599 bp, 14 predicted proteins | sample AgamicAtAmrz_FD_187165 | JGI IMG/M metagenome (GOLD analysis project Ga0209371, IMG submission 187165) | Agave microbial communities from Guanajuato, Mexico - At.Am.rz (SPAdes) (version 2) | ecosystem: Host-associated > Plants > Roots > Rhizosphere | place: Guanajato, Mexico | collected 2012-06-07
CCGGGAAAGGCACGCCGTAAGCGTTGTCGATAACCAAGGGGATATCGTGCTGGTTTGCCAGCGCATCGAGCTTCATCAGCTCATCGTCTGTAATAACGTTACCGGTAGGGTTAGTCGGACGGGATACGCAAATCATTCCCGTCTCTTCACCGATATGCAGATGTTCGAAATCGACGTGATATTTGAACTGGCCATCCGGCAGCAGTTCAATGTTGGGCCGCGCTGAAACAAACAACTCTTCTTCCAGACCCGCATCCGCATAGCCGATATACTCCGGCGCCAGCGGGAAAAGCACCTGGCGCGTCGTGCCGTCGGCGCGTCGACCCGCGAAGAGGTTAAATAAGTAGAAAAATGCGCTCTGGCTGCCGTTTGTTAGTGCAATATTTTGTGGTTCGATATCCCAGCCGGATGTTTCACGCAGCATCGCCGCCAGCGCCGCGAGAAGCTCGCTCTTGCCCTGCGGACCGTCATAATTACAAAGCGCGTCAGTCACTTTGCCGCTCTGCAGCATGTCGGCAAGCAGTTGCTGGAAGTAGTCATTCATGGCGGGAATTTGCGCCGGGTTTCCACCGCCCAGCATGATGGCGCCGGGAGTGCGCAAACCGTCGTTGAGATCCTCCATCAGGCGCGTGATGCCTGCATGGCGGGTAAATTTGTCGCCGAAAAGGGAAAACGTCATAGCCGTATTGTGTCGCATTTCTTTTAAAAGAGGCTAACGATAACGCTACATATATCGCGGTGCAAATGGTCGTAAAGCCAGACGAAGCGGAGGATATGTTTTCCTGAGTTTAATTTTCAGTATGAAATATCGCTTCGCTGGCTTTCTTCATCACACCTGCCGGGGCGGCTTATTCAGGATTGCCCGCCCAGACGATGATCACCTTGTCGTCGCCCTGCTCACGCGCGAAACCGTAGCCCTGGCCCAACGCTAGCGTGGTTTGTTTCCCCGCGCCGATAGCGGGATGACGGGCGCGGAACTGGCTTATTCGCTGCCAGTGCTCAAGCATGGCTGCGTTTTTACCCAGGGCGTCCTGCCAGTTCATATCTGAACGCGTCCCCTGTAGCGGATCGGAGCCGGTCGGGCCGAAGGGGCGCGCCGTTTCATCGCCATAAAAAATCTGTACGGCCCCGGGCGTGAGCAGCAGCAATTCCGCGGCGCGCTGCCCGCCTTCCCGGAACAGGCGCGTGTCATGTGAGGAGAGATAGCTCAGTACGTTGAACTGCTGAAGTTTTTCCGCCATTTGCTGCCAGGTGGTATCGATCTCCGCCAGGCAATCCGCCGCCTTCGCCGCCTGCTCCTGATAATCGAAATTAATCATCGCGTCGAAGCCGTGCTGATAGTACTCGCTCTGCATCACGCCGTGGCCCCAGGCTTCGCCGGTCATCCAGAAAGGGGCGTCATCCAGTTTTTTGTCCGGGTTGGCGGCTTTCCAGGCCTGCAGCGCTTCGCTGGCCTGGGTTTTAAGCTGCCGCCAGGCGCCCATCTCCACATGTTTTGCGGTATCTACGCGAAAGCCGTCAATGCCGAAATCTTTCACCCAGCGGCTAAGCCAGTGGGTGAGATAGTCCCGCGGCGTGAAGTCCGCTAATTCCCGGGCGGCGGTATCGGGCTTATGGCGGTAGAAGCCAGGCAGCCCGGAGGGCTCGACAGATTCCGTTTTCAAATCCGGTAGAAAAGAGAGCGACATCGTGAGGTCGTCAAAGCCCGGGTTGTCATAGTCGCCAATATCGGTGCGGATCCATTTTTTACCCCACCAGTTTTCCCAGGCGGGGCCGTCATTGAAATTAATATAGTCGTTAAAGCTGTGCCAGCTTTGGCCGGGCCCGGGCCGCCAGTCGGTCCAGCGGTCGCCCAGCGTCTTTTTTATTTCGTCATCTTTAAGGTAAAGCGCGCCAAACTGAAACTCCTGCATATCCGCAAGCGTGGCGTAGCCGGTATGGTTCATCACAATATCGAACAGAACGCGGATGCCGCGCTTATGCGCTTCATCCACCAGCTTTCGCAGGTCTTCTTCGCTGCCCATGTTGGCGTCAAGTTTCGTCCAGTCCTGCACGTAATAGCCGTGGTAAGCGTAATGCGGGAAGTCGCCTTTGGTGCCGCCGCCCACCCAGCCGTGGATTTGCTCAAGCGGCGAACTTATCCATAAAACGTTTACGCCGAGCTGCTGCAGGTAATCAAGTTTGCCGGCAAGGCCCTGCAGATCGCCGCCGTGGAAAGTGCCAATCTCCTCCACCCCGTCTTTGTGACGACCGTAGCTGTTGTCATTCGCCGGATTGCCGTTGACGAAGCGGTCGGTCAGCACAAAGTAGACCGTGGCGTTTTGCCAGCTAAAAGAGGCTTTGCCAGCCGCTTGCGCGGGTTCGAGCAGCAGCAGGCCGTCGCTATTAGCGGCGGGGGTCAGGGTGATGGCGCCATTCGTTACCGTGGCGGTCTGGCCGCTGTAAAAATCACGCACTTCGCTGCCTTCAGGGAAAACGCTGTTTACCTGCACCGTTAACGGCTTGCCGTCCCATTTCGGGCACTGGCGCGCGACTTCCTGCGTCGTGTCGTCCGCTTCTTGCTGCACGCTTAACATCAGCGTGGGCGTGCCGGAGCGGGTATCAATCTGCACGCGGTAATTGCCGTCGCGAAACAGGCGCCACTGCGGCGGCGCGCCATCGCAGGGTTTTAGCGAAAGCATCTGGTTGAGCCTGATGGCGTCTGCCGGCTGCCAGCACGCCTGGTAAAATGTCAGGGTAAGAGGAAGCGTACCTTTTGCGAGCGTGGCGTCGCTGACAAATATCCCGGCGGGCTGTTCGTGAAATTCAGGCAGTCCTGGCGCAGACCAGTTGGCCCAGACAAGGCCTGGCATAGCCAGCAGGGCGAGGAGCGAAAGTTTCATTAAGCGGCGTCCTGTGCGGTTTTTCTCCATTTTCGCCTGGCTGCCATGAAAGTAACTCATCCTTTATTCGTAGTGAAAGGGGAGGACGATACGGGCTGAGTTTTGAGGTCATTCATTGGTATTATCACGTAAAAAATTGACGACTTTTATTTTTAATAATCAAAGAGATATAAAAATCATACGTGACAGTTTTTAGGATTTGGACTATTTCTTTTGATGCTATCGACCGGTATTTTTGATACGATTTCAAATTCGTTTCTTAAATATTTGTGAAAAATAAGGTGTTGGAATGCTTATATCCGACCAGGAGAGCTGATGATATCGACTCGATTACACCGATTCGGGGCCGCGATATTCATGTTGATCACCCTTGGCTTATCGGGTGAGGTGCTGGCAAAAGAGCACACAACTAAGAAGACTCATACAGCCCACGTAACAGCAATAAAAGACGGTAAAAATCTGGCGAGCAGTAAAAAAGAGTATTCTCGCAATAGTGAAAGCGGTTCACTTCCTGACTTGCGAAAATACCCTTCCGGGACACCAAGGAAAAAGGCGTTTCTCCGGACAGTAATGCCCTATATTACCAGTCAAAACGCGGCAATTACGGCAGACCGTAACTGGCTTATTTCTAAGCAGTATGAGGGCCGTTGGTCGCCGAGTGAACGCGCGCGCCTGAAAGATATCACGAAGCGCTACAAGATTAGCTGGAGCGGCAATACTAAACGCATTCCGTGGAATACGCTGCTTGAGCGCGTGGATATTATTCCAACCAGCATGGTCGCGACCATGGCGGCGGCGGAAAGCGGCTGGGGCACCTCTAAGCTTGCGCGCAGTAACAATAATCTGTTCGGCATGAAGTGTGCGAAACGCCACTGTAATAATGAGCCGGGCAAGGTGAAAGGTTATTCGCACTTTACTTCGGTAAAAGAATCCGTGAATGCTTATGTGGTAAATCTGAATACGCACCCGGCTTATAACTCCTTCCGTAAATCACGCGCCCAGTTGCGCAAAGCGGATCAGGAAATTACCGCGAGCAATATGATTCATAAGCTCAAAGGCTATTCGACGAAAGGTAAGAGCTATAACAATTACCTGTTTGCCATGTACCAGGATAATGCCCGGTTGCTTTCGGCAAACTAAGCGGACAGATAAAACGCCTTCCAGCCGGAAGGCGTTTTTTATTGCTTAAATCAGCACTTCGCTATACCTGTCCCGATAATCTTTCGGGGTCGACTCGTAAGCCTTTTTAAACACCGAGTAAAAATATTGCAGCGAAGGGTAGCCGCACATTTGTGAGATTTCGTTAATAGTTAACGAGGTAGAAATAAGCAGGCTGCGCGCTTTATCCAGCTTTTCTGCATGAATAACCGCATGAATGGTTTCGCCCACCTCTTCTTTAAAGCGCTTTTCCAGATTAGAACGGGAAATGCCTACGGCATCCAGCACCTGTTCAACCTTGATGCCTTTGCAGGCGTGATTGCGAATGTAATGCATCGCCTGGATAACTGCCGGGTCATGCAGTGAACGGTAATCCGTGGAACGCCGTTCTACTACTCGTACGGGCGGCACCAGCACGCGCTGCAACGGCATCGACTCATTATCGAGCAGGCGATGCAGTAACTTAGCTGCCTGATACCCCATCTGTCGCGTGCCCTGCGCCACTGAAGAGAGCGCCACGCGCGACAAATAGCGCGTCAGCTCTTCGTTATCAATGCCGATAACGCACAGCTTTTCCGGCACGGGAATGTGCAAATGTTCGCAAACCTGTAGAAGGTGACGCGCCCGCGCGTCCGTCACGGCGATAATGCCGGTCTGGGGCGGCAGCGTTTGCAGCCAGTCCGCCAGCCGGTTTTGTGCGTGTTGCCAGTTTTCCGGCGCGGTCTCCAGCCCCTGATAGATGACGCCCCGGTATTTCTCCCGCGCCACCAGTTGGCTGAAAGCATGTTCGCGCTCCGCCGCCCAGCGTTTGCCGCTGGAAGCAGGCAGACCATAAAAGGCGAAGCGATTGACACCTTTTTCTTTAAGGTGCAGGAAGGCGCTCTCTACCAGCGCCTGGTTATCGGTAGCGATGTAATGTACCGCCGGATAGTACTCAGGCAAATGATAAGATCCGCCGACGCCGACAATCGGCACGTCAACGTCGGCCAGCAGCGTCTCTATCTCCCGGTCATCAAAATCAGCGATGACGCCATCGCCTAACCACTCTTTGATATTGTCGATACGGGCGCGGAAATCCTCTTCAATAAAAATATCCCACTCCGATTGTGAAGCCTGTAAATATTCACCCACGCCTTCAACGACCTGCCGGTCATATGCTTTATTCGCGTTAAATAACAACGTAATGCGGTGACGCTTCTCAAACATAGTGTTGATTTCCAGGCCCATAACCTGTGTCTGAATACCATATTCCGGCGGCGAGCGGCGAACCCCGCACTGACATTGTGATCTGCCGCCGGGTTTGTTCAGGCGCGACGCTTGGTTGCCGAATCCATCCAGACGGCGAGCAGCAGAATGGCGCCTTTAACGATGTACTGCCAGAAGGTGGGCACATCCATCATGCTCATGCCGTTATCCAACGAAGCCATAATAAATGCGCCCATCACCGCGCCGGCCACGCTGCCGATACCGCCTGCCAGGCTGGTGCCGCCAATCACGCAAGCGGCGATGGCATCCAGTTCCGCAATATTCCCGGCCGAAGGCGAGCCTGCGCCCAGGCGGGAGCTGAGAATTAACCCTGCGATAGCGACCATTAAGCCATTGATGGCAAAGACGGCAAGCTTGGTGCGCTCCACGTTAATACCGGAGAGGCGCGCCGCTTCCAGGTTGCCGCCAATAGCGTAAATGCGCCGGCCAAATGCGGTACGCGTCGCCATAAACAGGCCGCCCAGCAGCAGAAAGGCCAGGATTAGCACCGGGGTTGGCACGCCGCGATAATCATTCAGCAGCCAGATAGCGCCCAGTACAACGATAGCGGTAATAGCCTGGCGTCCCACTACGCCGCCCGAGGCGTGTGCGCTGAGACCCAGCGCCTGACGACGCATACGTCCCCGCCACTGCCAGATAATAAACGCGCCTAAACCCAGCGCGCCTACCGCGAAACCGACGCCATCCGGCAGGTAGCTTTGCCCGATTTGCGACATCGCTGCGCTGGTGGGCGAGACAGTAGTACCGTTAGTGATGCCTATCAGCACGCCGCGAAACGCCAGCATGCCGGCGAGCGTGACGATAAACGAAGGGACTTTGCGGTAGGCGACCCACCAGCCGTTCCAGGCGCCAAGCAGCAGCCCCAGCAACAGAGTGACGACCACCGTCAGCGGCAGCGGCCAGCCCAGCCAGACGTCAAAAATCGCCGCCGCGCCGCCAAGCAGGCCCATCATCGAGCCCACAGAGAGGTCGATTTCGGCCGAGATAATCACAAATACCATCCCTACCGCCAGAATGCCGGTAATGGCGGTCTGGCGCAGCAGGTTCGAAACGTTACGGGCGCTCAGATAAGCGCCGTCGGTCATAAAGGTGAAAAAGAGCATGATGGCGACGATGGCGGCAATCATGACAAAAACTTGTAAATTCAGCGCGCGCAAATTGCCGAGCGGCGTCGCCAGCGGCGCGGCCAGTTTCATTTCAGACGGGTTGCTTTTCGACATGGCTGTCGCTCCTCAGTGCGGCTTCCATCACCTGCTCCTGGGTCAGGTTATGGTTGATAAGATTGGCTTTCAGGCGGCCTTCATGCATCACCAGTACGCGGTCGCTGAGGCCCAGCACTTCCGGCAGTTCGGAGGAGATAACGATGACCGCGATCCCCTGTTGCACCAGTTGGTTAATTAGTTTGTAGATCTCATATTTGGCTCCGATATCGATGCCGCGGGTGGGTTCATCCAGAATCAGCACCCGGGGGTTAAGCAGCAGGCAGCGTGCAAGAATCGCTTTTTGCTGGTTGCCGCCGCTTAAGCGGCCGATAGCGAGCATGGGCGAGGCCGTTTTCACCTTCAGCCGCTGTAGCGACTGTAAGATGCACTGCTGCTCGGCCGCGTCGTCCAGCGCGCTCAGCGCGCCGGAAAAGTTATCCAGCGCCGCCAGCGTAATGTTCTGTCCGACCGCCATTACCGGCACGATGCCGTCTCTCTTGCGATCTTCCGGCACCATGGCGATGCCGTGCGCGATGGCCTGTTTGCAGTTGGTTATCGTCACTGGTTTGCCATCGATAAAGATTTTGCCTTCATGACGGCCGGGCCAGACGCCGAACAGGCACTGCACCGCTTCTGTTCGTCCGGCGCCTACCAGGCCTGCGATGCCAAGAATTTCACCGCGGCGCAGTGAAAAAGAGACATTATTTACCCGCTTGATGTGCCGGTTAACCGGATGCCAGGCGGTCAGGTTTTCCACGCGCAGAATCTCTTCGCCTGCGGTGTGCGGCTCGTTAGGGTAGAGCGCTGTCAGCTCCCGGCCGACCATCATGGTGATGATATCCTCCTCGCGCATCTGTTCGGCTTCCCGGGTGCCGATGTGCTGCCCGTCGCGGATAACGCAGATGGTGTTGGAGATCGCCTTTACCTCGTTCAGCTTGTGGGAGATATAAATACAGGCGATGCCGTGGTTTTGCAGGTCGCGGATAATCTCCAGCAGCACGGCGGTTTCCTGTTCGGTGAGCGACGCGGTGGGCTCATCCAGAATCAACAACCGCACTTGCTTATTCAGCGCCTTGGCGATTTCAACCAGCTGCTGTTGGCCGAGACCTAAATCGCCGACCCGGGTATCGGGTGAGATAGCGAGGCTGACCTGGGCGAGCAGCTTCTGGCAGCGTAGCGTCATGGTGTCGTAATCCAGTACGCCGCGGTGTGTTATCTCGGCGCCAAGAAAAATGTTTTCCAGCACCGTCAGGTGCTTCACAAGAGCCAGCTCCTGATGAATTATCGCGATGCCTTTACGCTCGGTATCGCGAATGTGGTTCGCCTCCAGTTTTTCTCCGGCGAACCAAATTTCGCCCTCGTAGCTGCCGTGCGGGTAGATGCCGCAGAGCACTTTCATCAACGTTGATTTACCAGAGCCGTTTTCGCCGCACAGCGAAAGCACCTCACCCGGATTCAGCGAGAGCGTGACGTTATCCACCGCTTTCACCGCGCCGAATGCTTTAGTGATGTTTTTCATTTCGAGTAAGTAAGGCATAGCACCCTCGCCCGACGTTCAGACAGCAGCAAAGCGCCCATGGCGAACCATGAGCGCCGCCAGGTTAAAGCTCGCTTTTCTTATGAAAACCATCTTTGATGACGGTGGTTTCGATATTGCTTTTATCCACTTCGATAGGCGTTAACAGGCGCGCCGGCACCTCTTTCAGACCATTATTGAGCGTGGCGTCCGATTTCGGTTTTTGATCGTTGCCAAGCTCTACCGCTATTTCCGCCGCGGTATTAGCAAGTTGCGTAATAGGTTTATAAACCGTCATGGTCTGCGTGCCGGCGATAATACGCTTCACGCCTGCAAGGTCCGCATCCTGCCCGGAAATAGCCACTTTGCCCGCAAGCCCCTGCGCGCTCAGCGCCTGAATAGCGCCGCCCGCCGTGGCGTCGTTGGAGGCGACCACCGCGTCAATTTTGTTGTTGTTGGCCGTCAGCGCGTTTTCCATGATTTTCAGCGCGTTTTCCGGCAGCCAGCCATCGGCCCACTGATCGCCGACAATTTTAATTTTGCCTTCATCGATATAAGGCTTTAATACTTTCATTTGCCCGGCGCGGAATAACTTCGCGTTATTATCTACTGGCGAGCCGCCCATCAGGAAATAATTTCCCTGAGGCACTTTGTCGACCAGGCTTTTAGCTTGTAATTCACCGACTTTTTCATTGTCGAAGGAGATATAGAAATCGATATCGGCGTTATTAATCATGCGGTCGTAAGCGAGAACTTTAATTCCTTCGCGTTTCGCTTCCGCCACGACGTTGCTTAATACCTGACCGTTGTAGGGAATAATAACCAGCACATCCACGCCGCGGTTAATCATGTTTTCAATTTGCGACATTTGCGTCTCTTCGTTGCCGTTGGCCGACTGCACGAAAACTTTCGCGCCTAACGATTCCGCTTTGCTGACGAAGATGTCGCGATCCTTTTGCCAGCGCTCAAGGCGCAGGTCATCAATAGCCATGCCGATTTTAACTTCTTTAGCGATGCCGCTGAAGCTCGAAAGCATCAGCGAGGCGCACAGGGTAACGAGTAGGGTTTTCATTTTCATAGCGTTAATACCTGTAGTAGGGGTGAGAAAGGTCGTACAACCATTAAAGCTAAAGGCAAAGAGATACTTTCAGACGCTGGCAATTTTTAGCGCAGACTCGCCTGTTATCAATTACAGATTTTTATCTTCTGATTATGATTTTTTGTTTATTTTTGCTTTTATGACGGCGATCGAATTTCATTTTTCAATGCATAGCGCAATTTCAAAAAAGTGGAATAAGCCTCGAAGATGTTTATTTCATTTTGCACGCTATTTTGAGAGCCGCCGCACATTTGCGTATTCTCTTAATCGCAGTGTGAAATAACGTAATTGAGCAGAACGAAAGGTAATTCCAGGATAAAGCCATCCTCGCTGGAACGGTCCCTGATTACGGAGTCAATTATGCAAAATTATTTCGACCAACTTGAGCGCGTGCGTTACGAAGGTCCGACGACCACCAACCCGCTGGCGTTTCGCCACTACAATCCTGACGAGAAGGTGATGGGCAAGCGCATGGAGGAGCACCTGCGCTTCGCGGCCTGTTACTGGCACACCTTCTGCTGGAATGGCTCGGATATGTTCGGTGTGGGCGCCTTCGACCGCCCGTGGCAACAGCCGGGCGACGCGCTGGCGCTTGCAAAACGCAAAGCGGACGTGGCGTTTGAATTCTTTCACAAGCTAAACGTGCCCTATTACTGCTTCCATGATGTGGACGTCTCGCCGGAAGGCGCATCGCTGAAAGAATACCTGAACAATTTTGCGCAGATGGTCGACGTGCTGGCGGAAAAGCAGCAGCAAAGCGGCGTGAAGCTCCTGTGGGGCACGGCGAACTGCTTTACGAACCCGCGCTACGGCGCCGGGGCCGCCACCAACCCGGATCCGGAAGTCTTCTCCTGGGCGGCAACGCAGGTTGTAACGGCGATGAACGCCACGCATCAATTGGGTGGGGAAAACTATGTGCTGTGGGGCGGGCGCGAAGGGTATGAAACGCTGCTCAACACCGACCTGCGTCAGGAGCGCGAGCAGATTGGCCGCTTCATGCAGATGGTGGTCGAGCATAAACACAAAATCGGCTTTCGCGGCACGCTGTTAATAGAGCCGAAACCGCAGGAACCGACCAAGCACCAGTATGATTATGACGTCGCGACGGTTTACGGCTTCCTCAAGCAGTTTGGCCTTGAAAAAGAGATTAAGGTTAATATCGAGGCGAACCACGCCACGCTCGCGGGTCACGCCTTCCATCATGAAATCGCCACGGCTATCGCGCTCGGCATCTTCGGTTCGGTAGACGCCAACCGCGGCGACCCGCAGCTTGGCTGGGATACCGATCAGTTCCCCAACAGCGTGGAGGAAAACGCGCTGGTGATGTATGAAATCCTTAAAGCGGGCGGCTTTACAACCGGCGGATTGAACTTCGACGCCAAAGTGCGCCGCCAGAGCACCGACAAATACGATCTCTTTTATGGCCATATCGGCGCGATGGACACTATGGCGCTTTCGCTGAAGATTGCGGCGCGGATGCTGGAAGAGGGCGAGCTGGATAAGCGCGTCGCTAAACGCTACGCGGGCTGGAATGGTGAGCTGGGCCAGCAAATTTTGAAAGGGCAGCTGACGCTCGCGGAGCTGGCGAAGTACGCTGAACAGCATAATTTCGCGCCGCGTCATCAGAGTGGCCACCAGGAGCTGCTGGAAAACCTGGTTAATCACTATCTGTTTGATAAATAAAAGCCAGCGCCGCCACAAGGCGGCGCTTTTTTAAGGAGTCGCCGCTATGTATGTCGGAATCGATCTCGGGACATCGGGGGTTAAAGCGATACTGCTGGATGAGCAAGGAACGCTATTGGCCTCGCATACGGCACCGTTAAGCGTGTCGCGACCGCAACCGCTCTGGTCTGAGCAAGATCCACAGGCGTGGTGGCAGGCAACGGACGACGCCATGAAAGCGCTGGGCGCTAAGCAGAGCCTGCGCGGCGTCAAGGCGCTCGGTCTGACCGGGCAGATGCACGGCGCCACGCTGCTGGATAAGCAACAGCGCGTGCTGCGCCCGGCGATTTTATGGAATGACGGCCGCAGCGGCGAAGAGTGCGCGCTGCTGGAAGCGAACATTGAAACCTCCCGCGCGATCACCGGCAACCTGATGATGCCAGGCTTTACCGCGCCGAAGCTGCTGTGGGTGGAGCGTCATGAGCCGGAAATTTTCGCTCAGGTAGACAAGGTCTTGCTGCCAAAAGATTATCTTCGCCTGCGCATGACGGGCGACTTCGCCAGCGATATGTCCGATGCGGCGGGCACGATGTGGCTTGATGTGGCGAAGCGCGACTGGAGCGACGTCATGCTGGAGGCGTGCCGGCTCACGCGCGACAACATGCCCGCGCTGTTTGAAGGCAGCGAAATTACCGGCGTGCTGAAGGCGGATGTGGCTGAGGCGTGGGGCATGCCAGCCGTGCCTGTGGTGGCGGGCGGTGGCGACAACGCGGCGGGCGCCGTCGGCGTTGGCATGGTGGATTCCGGCCAGGCGATGCTGTCGCTCGGCACCTCCGGCGTCTATTTCGCGGTAAGCGACGGCTTTCGCGCAAAGCCGGAAAGCGCGGTGCACAGTTTCTGCCACGCATTGCCCAACCGCTGGCATCTGATGTCGGTCATGTTAAGCGCCGCTTCCTGCCTCGACTGGGCTGCGAAACTAACCGGTTTTCACAGCGTGCCGGCGCTGCTTGAAGCGGCGCAAAACGCGCGCGGCGATGCAGGTGTTATCTGGTTTTTACCCTACCTTTCCGGTGAGCGCACGCCGCACAACAACCCACAGGCGAAAGGGGTCTTTTTCGGTTTGACGCATCAGCACGGCCCGGCGGAACTGGCGCGCGCCGTGCTCGAAGGGGTAGGTTATGCGCTGGCGGATGGCATGGACGCAGTGCATGCCTGCGGCATCGAGCCGCAAAGCGTAACGCTTATCGGCGGCGGCGCGCGCAGCGGTTACTGGCGGCAAATGCTGGCGGATATCAGCGGCAAAACGCTGGATTACCGCACCGGCGGCGACGTGGGGCCAGCCCTTGGCGCGGCGCGGCTAGCGCAAATCGCCCTTTCGCCCGGACAATCCCTGCACCAGCTTCTGCCGCAGCTGTCGCTTGAGCAGCAACACCAGCCCGATAACGAGCGCTATCAGCGCTATGCCGGGCGACGGGAAACTTTCCGCCAGATCTATCAGCAACTGCTGCCGCTGATGTCATAGCGAAGAGGCTGAAAGCGTATCGCGGAAGGCGAGAGATTAAAAATCCCCTTTTTTGTCGTATAAGCGCGCCAGCAGGCGCGCTTTTTCGTTGTCCTGAACCAGCCTGTTTCTGTCCTTTTCTGGTCTGCTCCCGCCAGCAAACCTCGCGCACAATGGCTACGAATCCCTTTACCGGAGTCCGAAAATGACACGTAGCGCATTGCTTAATATCGATACCCAGTGTTCCTTCTTTCACCGCCATTACTGGCAGGAAACGGAGTTTCCGGCCTTTCAGCAGGCGCTAAACGAGCTTATTCGCGGCTGCGAAGCGCTTCAGGTGCCGGTAGTGGATATTTTTCACGTCGACGGTGACGATGTCTTTACGCTGGAGTCCGGCTTTGTTACGCCGATGCCCTTTTTAACCCATCGTCCGGCGGTCGCTTTTCATAAGCATGTGCATAACGCTTTTACCGACACCGGGCTGGATAGCTGGTTGCGCGGGCGCGATATTAATCATCTGATAATTGCTGGCATCCGTACCGAACAGTGCTGCGAAACCACTGCGCGAGTAGCTTCCGACCTTGGCTATAAGGTAACGTTTGTTAGCGAAGCCACGCTGACTTTCCCGATGACGTGGCAGGGCGTCACGCTGGACGCGCAAACCCTGCGCCATCGTACCGAAACGGTGCTGCAGGGCCGCTTCGCTTCCATTCTCACCGTAGCGCAAACGCTGGAGCAGCTTGCATGATGACAGATGTCTGGTTTGTGGTGTTGCCGGGGGTACTCGCGCTGGATATGACCGGCCCGGCGGAGACGCTGCGGCTGGCGGGCGGGCGCTTTCGTCTGCACTATATTGGGCCGGACGAAGAGGTGGAAACCTCGATCGGGCTGAAAATAAGCGGCGTTGCGCCGCTGCCGGAGCACCTGCCCGCAGGCAGCCTGCTGGTGGTGCCGGGCGCGGAAGATTCAGCCCGCTGGTTCGCCACGCCGCAGGCGGAAACGGTACGCCGCTGGCTGACGCGCCAGCAGCCGCAGATCCACAGCCAGCAGCTTACGCTGGTCTGCATCTGCTCGGGCGCGTTGCTGGCCGCCCGCGCCGGGCTGATGCACGGCGTCGCCTGCACCACGCACCACGACGTGCTGGAGCGGCTCAAGGCTGCCGCGCCGGGCGCGCTGGTGCGGGAGAACCGCATTTTTGTCGAGGACCGAGGGATCTGGACCAGCGCCGGCATTACTTCCGGCATTGACCTCTCGCTGCACCTGATTAACCGGATCTGCGGGCCGCAGACGGCGCTGGAGGTGGCGCGAGAGATGGTGGTCTGGCTGCGCCGCTCCGGCGACGACCCGCAGCTTTCGCCCTGGCTGCGCTATCGCAACCATCTTCATCCGGCCATTCATCGCGCTCAGGATCTGCTGGCGGCCGCGCCGCAGCGCGCCTGGAGCCTGCCCGTATTAGCGGAAAAAGTCCATGTCAGCCCGCGCCATCTTTCGCGGCTTTTTCAGCAGCACCTCGGCATTAGCGTGCGGGATTATCTGGAGCACCTGCGCCTTGCCGTGGCGGAACAGTGCCTGTTGCAAGGGCAAAGGACCGAGCAGGCGGCGCTGGCGGCCGGGTTCTCTTCGCCGCGCCAGTTTCATCGCGCCCGCGGTCGCGCTAGCTAACCAGCCGTCGGGTATCGATGCGCTGCAACAGCACGGAAAGCAGCAGTGAGCCGGCCAGCGTCGCGCCGAATATCCACGCGAGATCCAGCACCGGCCAGGCGGTGAATTCAATATCATGCGTGCGCAGAAAATGAATAAACAGCGCATGAAAGCCGTAAATGCCGAGGGAATGGCGGGAAATAAAGCCGAGTACCGGCAGCGGGCGTCCATCAAGCGTATTTTTCACCAGCACCAGCAGGCTGATAGCGGCGATAAACACCAGCGGGCCGCAGTAGATGTAAAAGATATCTGAGAAATTACCCTGGATTTCGAGTTGCGTATGGGTGCCGGTTGAAATCATCACCACGCATAATACGAATAAAAACGCCGCCACCGCGCTGACCACGCCGTTTTTCGTCTCCAGCATGCCGATAGCCCGGCCAAGCAGGCCATAAAGCACGTAGTAAAAGGTATCGCCGCGAATATACAGGTTTATCGGCAGCCATTTCACCTCGTGGATGACCTGCGGCACGGTATTCGGATTGGCGATGACCCCCAGCAACACCATCAGTCCCAGAATCGTTGTGGCGTTGACCCTTTTTACGCAGATAAGCGGTGAAAGCAGGTAGATGACTGCAATCGCGAAGAAAAACCACAGGTGATAAAAAACCGGCTTTTGAAACAGATAGATAAGCGAAAGCCGCGGGCTGATGGGCGTTAAGAGCGAAATGTAGATAAACGCGACCGTGCTATAGAACAGCACACAGAGCGCGATGCGCAGAAAGTGGCGCTGTCCGGCGCTGCGCTCGCCGAAAAAAAGATAGCCGGAAATCATAAAAAAGAGCGGCACGCTGACGCGCGAAGCGGAGTTCAGCACGTTCGCTAAATCCCAGCTCCAGGCGCTGACCTGGCCTGAATTAGTGATGTACCAGGTGGTGGTGTGAATCATCACTACCATCAGGCAGGCGATGCCGCGCAGGTTATCTATCCAGTTAATTTTTTGCTGCATGCCATCCTCTGTACCATCTTTATTCTCTGGTGGCGTCATCCGCCCGGAACAATCTGAGTTTAGCGCTGGCCGGTTGCCTGCGGTTGCGGGGTTTCGCACAATGCGGCCCCTTTCTGTGACGGACCACGGCATAAACGCGGAAAGGTCGATACTTTAACATGGAGATAACAAGTAATGGCGAAGCGGTTTCTCTGTATGGTGCTGGCGACCTCCGTTCTGACGACAGGCTGCATGATGCAGCAATCAGAGCCGCAGCATGCCCAGAACGCGCAAAAGACGCATTTAACCGCGGCGCGTTCGCTGGATATGGAGCAACTGTGCAAAGGGGAAGCTGCGCACCGTTACAACACCGGGCCGCAGCAGGTTAACGTCGTCGGGTTCGATACTTTTCAGGGAAGCTATGAATTACGCGGCTACACCGCTCGCGAAGAGGGATTTACCTGCTCTTTTGACGCTGACGGTCGCTTTTTACACCTTTCCATGCGCTAGCACCTCACTCTTCCTTCAACAGCCGGGTTTTGTACGCGGATCCGGGCTGTATATCTTGCGGTCAATGGGTATACTGACCGCTTCCCTATAAAACCACTCGTATCGCGTGCGAAATTATATGCAAAAGTTTGATACCAGGACCTTTCAGGGCCTGATTCTGACGCTTCAGGATTACTGGGCTCGCCAGGGCTGCACCATCGTTCAACCTTTGGACATGGAAGTCGGCGCCGGAACGTCTCACCCCATGACCTGCCTGCGGGCGCTCGGACCTGAGCCTATCGCGGCGGCTTATGTACAGCCTTCCCGCCGTCCCACCGACGGCCGTTACGGCGAAAACCCGAACCGCTTACAGCACTACTACCAGTTCCAGGTGATCATCAAGCCGTCGCCGGACAACATTCAGGAGCTTTACCTGGGCTCGCTGAAAGAGCTGGGCATGGACCCGACCATTCACGATATCCGCTTCGTTGAAGACAACTGGGAAAACCCGACGCTGGGTGCCTGGGGTCTCGGCTGGGAAGTGTGGCTCAATGGTATGGAAGTCACTCAGTTCACCTATTTCCAGCAGGTAGGCGGTCTGGAGTGCAAGCCGGTTACGGGTGAGATCACTTACGGTCTTGAGCGTCTGGCAATGTATATCCAGGGTGTCGACAGCGTTTACGATCTGGTGTGGAGCGACGGCCCGCTGGGTAAAACTACCTACGGCGACGTGTTCCATCAGAACGAAGTAGAGCAGTCCACCTACAACTTTGAATACGCGGATGTGGATTTCCTATTCACCTGCTTTGAGCAGTACGAGAAAGAAGCGCAGCAGCTGCTGGCGCTGGAAACGCCGCTGCCGCTGCCAGCCTACGAACGTATCCTGAAAGCCGCGCACAGCTTTAACCTGCTGGATGCCCGCAAAGCCATCTCGGTAACCGAGCGCCAGCGCTACATTCTGCGTATCCGTACGCTGACCAAAGCTGTGGCTGAGGCCTACTACGCTTCCCGTGAAGCGCTGGGCTTCCCGATGTGCAACAGGAATAAATAAGAGGCTGCCATGTCTGAAAAAACTTTTCTGGTGGAGATTGGCACTGAAGAGCTGCCGCCAAAAGCCCTGCGCAGCCTTGCGGAATCTTTTGCTGCGAACTTCACGGCTGAACTGGACGCTGCGGGCCTCGCCCATGGCGAGGTGAAATGGTACGCGGCGCCGCGCCGCCTGGCGGTGAAAGTGGCGAGCCTCGCCGCTTCTCAGCCCGACCGCGAAGTGGAAAAGCGCGGCCCGGCCGTGTCGGCGGCGTTTGACGCTGAAGGTAAGCCGAGCAAAGCGGCGGAAGGCTGGGCGCGAGGCTGCGGCATTACCGTCGACCAGGCGGAACGCCTGACCACCGACAAAGGCGAATGGCTGCTTTATCGCGCCCACGTGAAGGGCGAAAGCGTGCAGGCGCTGTTGCCGAATATGGTCAGCACCGCGCTTGCTAAGCTGCCGATTCCCAAACTGATGCGCTGGGGCGATTCCGACGTCCAGTTCGTGCGTCCGGTGCATACCGTCACCCTGCTGCTGGGCGACGAGGTCGTGCCCGCCACCGTGCTCGGCATCGATTCTGACCGCGTGATCCGTGGCCACCGCTTTATGGGCGAGCCGGAATTCACGTTGGAGAATGCCGATCAGTATCCGGAAATCCTGCTGGAGCGCGGCAAAGTGATCGCGGATTACGAAGCGCGTAAAGCGAAGATCAAAGCAGACGCCGAAGCGGCGGCCCGTCAGATTGGCGGCAACGCCGACTTAAGCGACAGCCTGCTGGAAGAAGTCGCCTCGCTGGTGGAATGGCCGGTGGTGCTGACGGCGAAATTCGAAGAGAAATTCCTCGCGGTGCCTGCCGAGGCGCTGGTCTACACCATGAAAGGCGACCAGAAATACTTCCCGGTTTACGGCAACGACGGCAAGCTGCTGCCGCACTTCATCTTTGTGGCGAACATTGAGTCTAAAGATCCGCAGCAGATTATCTCCGGTAACGAAAAAGTGGTGCGCCCGCGTCTGGCGGATGCGGAGTTCTTCTTCAATACCGACCGCAAAAAGCGTCTGGAAGACCATCTGCCGCGCCTGGAAACCGTGCTGTTCCAGCAGCAACTCGGCACCCTGCGCGATAAAACCGACCGCATTCAGGCGCTCGCTGGCTGGATTGCCGGGCAGACTGGCGCAGACGTTAACCACGCGACCCGCGCAGGCCTGCTCTCCAAATGCGACCTGATGACCAACATGGTGTTCGAGTTTACCGACACCCAGGGCGTGATGGGGATGCACTACGCGCGTCACGACGGCGAAGCCGAAGATGTGGCGGTTGCGCTGAACGAGCAGTACCAGCCGCGCTTTGCGGGCGATGACCTGCCTTCTAACCCGGTCGCCTGCGCACTGGCAATTGCCGACAAAATGGATACCCTGGCGGGCATCTTCGGCATCGGCCAGCATCCGAAAGGGGATAAAGACCCGTTCGCGCTGCGCCGCGCCGCGCTTGGCGTGCTGCGTATTATCGTTGAGAAAAACCTGCCGCTCGATCTGCAAACGCTGACCGAAGAAGCGGTGCGCCTCTACGGCAGCAAGCTTACCAATGCTAACGTGGTGGATGACGTCATCGACTTCATGCTGGGCCGCTTCCGCGCCTGGTATCAGGAAGAAGGCCACAGCGTGGATACCATCCAGGCGGTGCTGGCGCGTCGTCCGACCAAACCGGCGGATTTCGACGCTCGCATGAAAGCGGTATCGCACTTCCGCACGCTGGAAGAGGCCGCTGCGCTGGCCGCCGCCAACAAGCGTGTTTCCAACATCCTTGCGAAGTCGACCGAACCGCTGAACGAGACGGTTCACGCTTCGGTGCTCAAAGAGCCGGCGGAGATTAAGCTTGCGGGTAACCTTGTTGTGCTGCGCGATAAGCTGCAACCCTATTTCGCCGAAGGGCGTTACCAGGATGCGCTGATTGAGCTTGCCGCCCTGCGCGAGCCGGTGGATGAGTTCTTCGACAAAGTGATGGTGAACGCGCAAGAGCACGAGGTGCGCATCAACCGCCTGACGCTGCTTGCAAAACTGCGCGAGCTATTCTTGCAGGTGGCGGATATCTCGCTGCTGCAATAAGCCTGATGAAACCCGCCGCAAGGCGGGTTTTTTATGTGAGGGATAACATGAAATTAGCCTTAACA
>Ga0209371_1001216_pt1 | contig 18581 bp, 14 predicted proteins | sample AgamicAtAmrz_FD_187165 | JGI IMG/M metagenome (GOLD analysis project Ga0209371, IMG submission 187165) | Agave microbial communities from Guanajuato, Mexico - At.Am.rz (SPAdes) (version 2) | ecosystem: Host-associated > Plants > Roots > Rhizosphere | place: Guanajato, Mexico | collected 2012-06-07
ATGATGAAGATGGCCACGACCCAGGCAAAAATGGGCCGATCGATGAAAAAACGTGCCATGAAATCGGTCCTTATTGCTTGGCGGCCGGGGTCTCAGACGAGGTCTCGGCCGAAGCCGCGTTCTCGCTACCGGCAGAGGCAGTGGCGTCGGGCTCCGCAGACCATGGTTCAGGCTTTACCTTGGCGCCCGGGGCGGTCTTCTGGAAACCTTCGGCTACAACGCGGTCGCCATCCTTCAGGCCTTCCGAAATCACCCAGCGGTCGCCGATGGAGCGGCCGACGCTGACGCGCCGCTGCTCGACCGTGTCTTCGGCATTGACGACAAGCACGCTCGCCTGCCCGCCCGCATCGCGCTGCACCGCCTGCTGCGGCACGGCGAAGGCCGCTTTCTGGATACCCTGCTGGATCTGCACGCGGACATACATGCCCGGCAGCAGATCGCCGCTCGGGTTCGGGAACTCACCGCGCAGCGTCACCTGGCCGGTGGTTTCATCCACCGCCGCTTCGGAAAACAGCAGGCGGCCGGGCAGCGGGTAACGGCTGCCATCATCGAACAGCAGATTGACTTCGGCCTCGTTCGGGCCGGTCATCAGCTGGCCATCCTGCAGGGCCTTGCGCAGGCGGATAAGATCGGCCGCCGGCTGGGTGAAGTCGGCATAGATCGGATCGAGCTGCTGGATCGTCGCCAGATTTTCCGAGCCGGTTGCGCTGACGAGTGCGCCTTCCGTAATACGCGCGCGACCGATGCGGCCGCTGATCGGGGCTTTGACATCGGCATATTGCAGATTGAGCTTCGCTTCCGCGACGCCTGCTTCGGCCACGGCCACCTCGGCATCGGCCTGCGCCAGCTGGGCGATGGCATTGTCGAATTCCTGCTGGGAACCGACATTGGAACGGCGCAGCTGCTGCTGCCGGTCGGCCGTCTGCCGCGCCTGAAGCTGCGCGGCCTGCGCCCGGCGCAACGTGCCTTCGGCGCTGTCGACGCGCACCTGGAACGGCGCGGGATCGATCCGGTAAAGAACGTCGCCCTCCTTCACCAGCGAGCCCTGCTCGAACACCCGCTCCACGATGATGCCGGAGACACGCGGGCGCACTTCGGCAAGCCGCGTCGGCGCAATGCGCCCCGGTAATTCGTTGGTGATGGGCAGCTCTTCCTGGCTCACCGTCACGATCTTCACCGCACCGGGCGGCGGTGCGCCGGGCGCAGACGCCTGTTCATCGCTACATCCGACCAAAACGATGCCCGTCAACAACACCGCCGCGATCTGCCCCAGTCTCTTCGCCATACTGCGCTCCGAATCCATAAAAAAGGTCACATTTACATACATACTAAGACGTATGTAAAATTTCGGCAACGGAATTGTTGCAGTGCAAAAGCCGTCTCACGCGCTTGTGAAGGCGTGTGAGACGGCTTCCACCGGCCGCTGTGATTGCGAAGGGAGGATTAACTGGCGTTCAAGGCAGGACATATCGCGACGAGCTGGAGGCGACAGTCGGACGAATGAAGCTTTCTGCTGCTTCCGTCAGGCCCAAGCCACAGCTTGCGGTTTTAATTCCGAAGGTGAGCATTCTCTCGACGTCATCCTCGGGCCTGTTCCGAGGATCTGCAACCGATTGATTTTATTCGACGTGATTAGATCCTCGGCACGGAGCCGAGGCTGACGTCGGGGCTGAGGGAATGTCCCACGACGCCCTCGCTCACTCTAGGACAAACGCTTCAGCGAGGAAGCTTCCGGCTGCGGGCCGGGTTTCGTCGTATCGTTATTGTCTGCGGATCTGTTGCGCAGAGCCGCGTAATAGGCGTTCTTCTGCTCGTACATATTCATATCGGCGCGACGCACCAGCGATTCCATCGTCTCGCCGGCCTCGCTGGTGGCCACACCCAGCGACAGGCTGAGCGGCGCGCTGGAATAGAACTGGTTGTTGATCTTCAGCAATTCATAAACGGTTTCGACCATGGCGGCGGCAATCTGTTTGTCGGCGCCGGGAAGAAGGATGGCGAATTCGTCGCCGCCGATGCGCGCGGCATGGTTCGGCGCGGTCACCACGCCGTTCAGCACCTCGCCCACACGCCGCAACAAAGCGTCGCCGGCATCGTGTCCCAGCCTGTCGTTGGCGTCCTTCAGGCCGTTGAGATCAATGACGATGGCGGAAACCGGCCTGAGCGCGCTACGCTCCAGCCGGTTCAGCTCATCCGAATAGAAGGCGCGATTGTGGAGCTTGGTCAGCACATCGTGCTTGCCGAGATATTCGAGATAGGCTTCCGCCTTCTTGCGCGCGGTAATGTCCGTCAGCGCCACCTGCACCAGCGACCAGTCGCGCTCATGGCCGGGGAAAACCGAAAAATGCAGGAGCACATGCCGCTCCGACCCGTCAAGCGCGTAATTCACCACCTCGCGATGGTGGGTGAGATTGCCGTTCCAAAGCTCCATCAGCTGTTCCCGGAACGGCTTTTCCATCTCGCCGCGGAAAATATCGCCCAGCCGCTGCAACAGAACCTGCCGGTCCGGCGCACAGAACAGGTCGAGCGTCGCGCGGTTGACGTCGATGACGCGGATTTCGCTCATGCATTGCCGCACGAATTCGGGGTGCACATCCATGAACACGCGGAAATCGACGATGCCGCGGTCCCTGACCTCCTCGATCAGCCGCCGCACCCGGCTGAAATCCTCCACCCACAGGGATACGGGCGAATGTTTGAACATGCCTTCGGCGTAACGGCGGTTGAGAAGCTCCTTGCGGCGAGCCTCCTCCCGCTCCGTCACATCCTCGGTGGTCAAAAGCAGCCGTCCGAGGGTTTCTTCGTGGCCGGGTATGACCGCGCCGCGCAACTGGATATCCAGCCGCTTGCCGCCGATTGAATAATTGACCGCGTTGCTGGTGAATTCCGTTTTGCCCGCCCAGAGTTCGGAAAGCTCGTTCACATGGCTCTCCAGCATGTCGTCGCGAAAAATCCGGTGGAGATTGTCGACGAGATGGGCCTGATCGCGGGCCTCGAACAGTTCCAGCGTCCTGGCGTTGACCTTGATCACGCGGATTTTCTGCGAGCAGGCCGCCACCCTCGATAAATCTTCCAGAAGAAACGCCCGGATATCCTCGACGCCCTGCGATCGCCAGATGTCGAACTGGCTTTTCACCTCGCTGAAATCCTCGATCCACATCGCCACGGGGGCAAGATTGAAGACATTGGTATCGATTATCTCATTCATACGGGAGGTCTTCTCAGGATAGCAGGCGAATGCCGAAACGGTGCGGCACAGCGATAGCCGTCCGCATAACCGGATTTATTAGTGATATTCGATTTAACGCAAGCATTTATCGCGCAAACCGCCGGATTGCGCGATAATTCATGGGTTTTGCGGATATGACGCCCGTTACCAGAGCTTCACGTGCCGGTTCACATCCTTGTAAAGCAGGTAACGGAAGCGGCCCGGCCCACCCGCATAGCAGGCCTGCGGGCAATAGGCGCGCAGCCACATGAAGTCACCCGCCTGCACTTCCACCCAGTCCTCGTTCAGCCGGTAGACGGCCTTGCCTTCCAGCACATAAAGGCCGTGTTCCATCACATGGGTTTCCATGAAGGGAATGGTCGCGCCCGGCTCGAAGGTGACGATATTGAGATGCATGTCGTAACGCACGTCTTCCGGATCGATGAAGCGGGTCGTCGCCCATTTGCCGTCCGTGTCCGGCATGGCCGACAAAGCGTGCTCATCCTCATGCGTGAAGATCGCCGGCGGCGGCTCCAGCCCGTCAACCGCCTGGAACGCTTTGCGGACCCAGTGGAACTTGGCAGGCGCCTTGCCCGAATTGCGAAGCTGCCAGCGGGAACCGGCCGGCAGGAAGGCGAAGGAGCCCTCCCGCAACGCATGCTGCACGCCCTCGAATTCCACGGTCATTTCGCCGTCAACGACGAAGATCGCCGCTTCGGCCCGCGCGTCCGGTTCCGGTCGGTCGCTGCCGCCGCCGGGCTGAACCTCGACAATATATTGCGCGAAGGTTTCAGAAAAACCCGTCATCGGCCGGGCGATGATCCAGGCCCGGGTGCCGGTCCAGTGCGGCAGCACGCTCGTCACGATATCGGACATGACGGTTTTGGGGATGACCGCATAGGCGGTCTTGAACACCGCCTTGCTCGACAGAAGTTCCGTCTGTCCCGGCAGACCACCCATATCCGAATAATATCTCTTCATTTCAGCCATTCCATTCTGCAACGCATTCGGCGCGGATTCTTAGGCCCGCGCCGAGGTTTAATCAAATGGTTATTGGCAAGCAGAGACTGGCCCGAAGAACGTCACACCTTCTTACGCATCGTGGCGTAGACGATGTTGTGGTTCTCGCCGAAGAACACATCCGCCTCGATGCCTGCAGGATCGGCGCTGGCATTGACGATCCGCCACATATCCGCTTTCGAACGCAACAGCAGCGCCCAGTTCATGAAGGTTTCCATGTAACCGTCGACGACGATGTCCTCCGAGAAATTGGCGAAGAGGAACATGCCGCCGGGCTTCAGCATTTCCATGCAGCGCCGCGTGAGTTTGATCGCCACGCGGTCGTTCAGATAATCGTAGAGACCGGCCGCGTAGATCAGGTCGAAAGTGCCAAGTTCCTGCGTGCGCAGGACGATATCGCGCACGGAACCGTCGATCGCCTCGATGCAGCTGCCGTTGAAATCGCGGGCGACGGAACCGACGCTCAAGGGGTCCTGATCGAGCGCCACCCAGCGCTTGATTTTGCCCTCTTTCAGCGCCACGGAGGCATCCGCCTCGCGCAGATGGCCGGAAGCGATGGTGAGGATTTCCGCCTCATTGCCATGCCGGGCCGCAGCCTCATCGACGAACCGCGTCAGCAAGTCGCGCCGCTCACGCACGGCAACCGAGGAGCTGGCATCCTTGGTGTAATCGTAAAGGGCCGCACCGAGCGGCGTGGCCTTGTTCACCAGTTCGGCAACACTGTCGTGGCCATAAATGAAATCGAGCAGCTGCGCATCGCCCGAATAACCCCGCGGCTTTTCGAAAGACCAGCGCGTGAACGGGTCCTCCAGAAAATGGGCGGAAACGGGGTGATTCTGTACAAGCGGAATCAGTTCAGCCCACACGCTTGAGTGGAGCTTTTCTCGCAGACCGTGAAGTGCACCCGCCGTCCGATGTATTATCTCACGTGCTGAAACACGATTGTCGAATTGCTGTTGTGCCAATTCGAGAATGAGCGCCACCTCTGCTTTCGCAACTGCGAACTGCTCATCGAATGTTTCCGTTCTGCGTGCAAAAATCTCTTTTGCGACAGTATCCGGGGTAATCAGACTTGCCCCGTCAAGATTTTTCTTCTTTACCCGCACCACTTCAGCCTCCAGTATTAACACATTGTTAACTATACGTTTCTGGGAGGCGGAAGGCCACTCGCTTTCGATTTTTGAGCGGTGTAGGGATACATTAGTAGATTAGCGTATTTTTTTGGTCACACTCGTGAGGACGGGAGAAAGCAGATACGCGGTTTAGTGAAACTTAATGTTGCGAACGTATGATGCGTTCTTCCTTTCCATGTTCTCCGCACACATCGGCAGAGATCGACGGGAACCCGCACTGGGTGCGACAGCACACGGAAAAGTGGAATAAGCAGTTACTTAATAAAGTATACGCAACACTATGGGAAAGTGCATGAAGCACACATTGGGAGAGGTGAGTGGACAGCAAGACTATCGGCGGCCGGACTCCCGGTTTTCTGATGAACTTCTTGCCCTTTACCAGCAGGAAGGTGAGCGCAGCCGCCGCGGTTCGATCCGTCGGGGCCTGTGGACCGCTGTCTTCATCTATATGCTGTTTGCCGCAACCGACATCATTCTGATACCCGACGTCGCTTTTTACACCATTGTCGCACGCTTCGCGGTCGTCCTGTCATCCCTTCTGACGCTGGAAATCCAGCTGCACAGGGGCGCCAGCACCGCAGCGCTCGACCTTACCTGTGCGACCGCTCTCGTCATGGGATATATCGGCTGGCTGTTGCCCTCGCTGCTGACCGACAATACCGAAAACATGTCCTATTACATGGTTTTCGGCGCGATCTTCATGATGGGCGCCAATCTGTTTTTCACCTTCCGCTTCCATCTGTCGCTGGTGTCTTCAGGCATCATTCTCGTTACCTATTTTCTGGCGGCAACGCAGTTTCCCGAAGACAGCTTCTACAAGTTCGCCTTCGGCACCTTCTACATATCCTGCTTCGTTTTCACCTCTTACGTGAACTGGAACCTGAACCGGGAGCGCTACCACGTCTTCGTCAACGGGCTGGAAGCGAAGGCGCAGCAAAAGGCAGCGGACGAACGTGGCCAGGCGCTGCTGCGGCTTTCCAATACCGACTCCCTGACGGGCCTGCAGAACCGCCGCGCCATCGACCACCATCTGCGCCTGCTGTGGGACAATTGGATCAGGAAGGAGGAAGGCTTTGCCGTTTTCCTGATCGACGTCGACTTCTTCAAGAAATACAACGACCGTTACGGCCACCAGGAAGGCGACAAATGCCTGGTGACGGTGGGCACCGCCCTGCGGGATGCGATCACCGAACACGGCGCTTCCATCGGCCGCTATGGCGGCGAGGAGTTCATCGTGCTGGCGCCGTTCAAGTCCAAGCAGCAGGTGGGTGAGCTTGCCGAGACGATCCGCCACACTGTTGAAAACCTGTCGCTGGCGCATGACCAGCGCCGGGATGGCACCTTCATAGTCACCGTCAGCATCGGTGCGTCCTTCACCCGTCCCAATGCGGATGGCAAGCTGGAAAAGATCATCAACGAGGCCGACCGCGCGCTCTATATAGCAAAGGGCAATGGCCGCAACTGCATGAAGCTGTTCGATCCGGACGATCCGCAGACCAGCGACGAGACGGAGAATATTGCCGCCCTGCTGAAAATCGCCGTCGCGGAAGATCTCGTTTCCCTCGTCTATCAACCTATTCTCAACGTTTCGACCAACGAGACCGCGGGGGTCGAAGCGCTGATGCGGCTTCGCCTGCTGGATGGCAATCCAGTCGCACCCGGTATTTTCATTCCGATTGCCGAACGCACCGGAACGATCATGGAACTGGGCCTATGGACCATCAAGACCGTCTGCAAGCAGATACTGGCCGATGACAAGGTGGCGGTCGTCAGTGTCAACGTATCGCCGATGCAGTTGAAAAATCCGGGGTTCGCCACCTCGGTGGCCGCCATTCTCGTGGAAGCGGGAATTGCCGGCAACAGGCTTGCCTTCGAAATCACTGAAGGCGTCGACATGGAAATGCATTCGGACGTGCTGCGTTGTCTGAACGACCTGAAAACGCTCGGCATCAATATCTGGCTGGATGATTTCGGAACGGGTTTTGCCGGCCTTTCGTGGCTGCGCATGACGGATTTCGATACCGTCAAGATCGACCGCTCCTTCCTGCACGACAGCAAGACCCCGCGTGGCCGGGCGATGCTGCAGGACATGATCCGCCTCATCCGCAATCGCGGCCACAAGATCCTGATCGAAGGCGTCGAAACCGAGGAACAGCTGAGGCTCGTGCGTCAGATGGAGATCGACTACGCGCAGGGTTATTATATCGGCCGCCCGATCGGGGCCGAAAGGCTGGGCGCGGCGGCAGCGCCCTATCCGCGCCCGAACATGCTGCTGCGACCCGCCTGATCATGGGATGACGGCGGAACGCCGCCGTCATCCCGCGGGCTGCTTTAATGATAGGCCGGCGGGATGACCGAGAATTTTGCAGCAAGTTCCGAGAAGGCCGCCCGCGTCACGGGATCGACAGGAGCCCCTTCCCTCTCCCGTCTTGCTGCCACCGCCCACTCCCGGTCACCCGGCGCCATGACCTTGCAGTCTTCCCGCACGGGGGATCCACGCAGGACCTCGAGATAACGTTTCATGCCCTCGTCGAACACCTCGCGCTCCAGGAATGCTTCCGGCTTCAGCGCCAGAACGAAGGCCCCAAGCCCGCGCGGCGTGGAAAAATCCGGCCCGCCCATGGGAGCGATATCGAAGCTGAGTTTCATGCCCGTGAGAACGGCGCTGAAAATCTCAACCATTCCCGCAAGCGCCGCACCCTTGAAACCGAACTCGCCGCCGACCGGGGCAAGCATTTCAACGGCATGCGGATCGCGCGTATCGACACCATCACCATCCGAGGCCACACCTTGCGGCAATTGCTGGCCAAGGCTCCGGTAAAGCAGGACACGGTTATAGGGCACCGCGCTGGTGGCCATATCCAGCAGCCAGGGCATGTCATCCGCTGCCGGCACACCGATGGCGATGGGATTGGTGCCGTGGAAACGCATGGCGCCATCGTGCAGGCGCACGAAACTGTCGGAATTGCAGAAGGTGAGGCCGATATAGCCCTGCCGCGCCGCTTCCAGCGCATAAGCGCCGGCCGGACCGAAATGCGATGAGTTGCGGATCGCCACTGCGCCAATGCCGAATTTTTCCGCGAGCGCCATGGCGCTGTCCATCGCCGCATAGGTGGCGCGGGCGCCATGGGCGTGGTCGGCGTCGATCGTCTCCACCGCGCCGAAGCCCGAAACGCGGCGGATCTGCGGCCGCCGATTGAGACGCCCGCCTTCGAGCGCGGTGATATAATGGGCTAGCAGACGGACGCCGTGGCTGTCCACACCAAGCCTTGTGCCATGCATCATGGCGCGCGTCGCCGCATCGGCCGTTTCGTCATCGGTGCCGGCGGCCAGGAAAACGGCGCGGCAAAACCGCTCCAGCTCATCCAGACTCGCCAGAACGGTGGCTTTTTCATTGCTGTGCGCCATGAGGGAATCCTCCCAATTCCAGAATCCATGCCGCACAAGCTATTCACGGGGCGCGTTTTTGCAATCGAATATCGCGCGCCCCGAGGGCTCAATCAGTCTTCCGCTCCCATGGCATCGTAAGAAGAGCGTTCGCCGGCGATGATCGCGCGTTTGCCGACATGGTTGGCAGGCCCAACAATGCCTTCCTGCTCCATGCGCTCGACCAGCGAAGCGGCACGGTTATAACCGACGGACAGGCGGCGCTGGATATAGGAAGTGGAGCACTTCTTGTCGCGCATCACCACCTTGACGGCCTTTTCATAGAGATCGTCGCTATCGTCCTCGCCCATGGCGGTCTTGTCGAAAACAGCGGCTTCCTCTTCCACCTCTTCGTCGTTTTCGTCAGCGTCTTCGGTAACGGTGCCGAGATATTCCGGACGTCCCTGCGTCTTCAGATGCGCGACCACCTTTTCCACTTCCTCATCCGAAACGAAGGGACCGTGGACACGGGCGATGCGGCCGCCGCCCATCATGTGCAGCATATCGCCCTGACCGAGCAGATGCTCCGCGCCCTGTTCGCCAAGGATGGTGCGGCTGTCGATCTTCGAGGTCACCTGGAAGGAGATGCGGGTCGGGAAATTCGCCTTGATCGTACCGGTGATGACATCGACCGACGGGCGCTGGGTTGCCATGATGAGATGGATGCCGGCCGCACGCGCCATCTGCGCCAGACGCTGGATCGCGCCTTCGATTTCCTTGCCGGCCACCATCATCAGGTCGGCCATTTCGTCGACGATGACGACGATATAAGGCATGGCCGTGAGGTCCATTTCCTCCTGCTCGTAGACCGCCTCGCCGGTGGCGCGGTCGAAGCCGCTCTGCACGTTGCAGAGCACCGTCTCGCCCTTGGCGCGGGCGGCAGCGGCCCTTGCATTGTAGCCATCGATATTGCGCACGCCGAGACGCGACATCTTGCGATAACGGTCTTCCATTTCGCGCACGGCCCATTTCAACGCCATGACCGCTTTTTTCGGATCGGTGACTACAGGCGTCAACAGATGCGGAATACCGTCATAAACGGAAAGCTCGAGCATCTTGGGATCGACCATGATGAGACGGCACTCTTCCGGCTTCAGGCGATAAAGCAGCGACAGGATCATGGTGTTGATGGCGACCGACTTGCCGGAGCCGGTGGTGCCGGCCACCAGCAGATGCGGCATCTTCGCCAGTTCGGCGATGACAGGTTCGCCGCCGATGGTCTTGCCCAAGCAAAGTGCGAGCTTCTGGCGGGTCTCGGCGTAATCGGTCGCTTCGATCAGTTCGCGCAGATAAACCGTCTCGCGCACCGGGTTCGGCAGTTCGATGCCGATGACATTACGGCCGGGCACGACGGCGACGCGTGCCGAGAGCGCCGACATGGAGCGGGCGATATCGTCCGACAGGCCGATGACGCGCGAGGACTTGACGCCGGGGGCGGGTTCGAACTCATACAGCGTGACGACCGGACCGGGGCGGACATCGATGATCTCGCCCTTGATGCCGAAATCCTCCAGCACGCTTTCGAGAAGCCCGGCGCTCTGCTCCAGCGCTTCCGGCGTCATGGTCGTCGTCTGCTGGACGCGGGCCTCCTGCAGAAGATCGATGGAGGGGTATTCATATTCCCCCTCGGCGAAGACAGGCGCTTCGCGGAACATCGGCTGCGAGGCCTGGATGGACGCACGTGGCGTGAAGCGCGGCTCGGGCGCAATTCTCTCAACCGGCTGAACCTGCTCCACAGGTCTCGGCGTTTCGACAACCATCGGCGCTTCCGCGACGGGCGGCGGCGCGACTTCCTGTTCCACGACCGGAAGGCAGGCAGGAACGACGGACTGACGCACGCCGATCTCGCGGTAAAGCCGGATTGCGGAACCGCCCGGTACGGTGACAACAGGAGGTTCGGACGAAAGCACGATCGCAGCGGCTGCCGGCGATACGACAGCGACCGGCGCGACTATCGCTGGCGCCGTGACGACCGAATTTGCCAGAACAGCGCGCGTGGACGCGGAAACGCCCTCGCCGGCACTGCCCGGCAGATCGAGCGTCATCACTTCCCAGAAAAGCTCATCCGGCAGATGGGCGGCGAAAGCAGGAATGACGGCCTGAGCGACCTCGACAGCAGGCGCGACGGATTGCGGCTGAACCGACGGGAATATCTGCGGCACAGGCGCCTCCACGGCGACGGAGATACCCTCCTGAACCGGCATCTGCGCAGCGGCAGCCGCCTCTTCCGCCTGCTTGCGGGCAAGCTCCAGCCGCAATTTGTAAGTCAGCGCTCTGGCGCCCCGGGCCTCCGGCGGCTGCGGCAGAAACGGCATGCGCGGCGGCGGCACGCGCTGCTCCGCCGGTTTCACGACGGGTTGGGAGACAGGAGCAACCTCCTGCTGCTGCGCCACCGCTTCCTGCTCCACCGTTTCAGGCGGAGCTACAGCCGGGATTTCCTCTTCCGGAATATTGGGTGTCTCGACCGGCATGCGCCGGGCAAAGGCGCTTTCCGGCGTGCGGGTGAAACGCACATTCGGGCCAAGCACGAAAGCATTCTGCCAGCCGGGCATCTCGGCGCGGCCTTCGATGGCGTCGGCTGCGCTGACGTCGGCATTCGGCCGGGATGCCGCGCCGGCCTTCATTCCCGCCGTCTGCTGACCGGCAACCGACTGGCCGCCGGCATGACGAGCCTTCTCGCTCCCCTCCCCTACGCTATTGGACGAATTCTGGAATCTGGATCGGGAGAAACTCATGGCAGCGTGCACACTCATCATAAACGTACATATTTCGGTCTCCCTGAAATAGAAAATAAAGGTTAATTACCCCTTTCCAAACCGGGTCATCGCGGCAGATTTTCGCTCCGTCCATAGGCGCAACAGGGCACACACGGCCGAAGCATCGGCGTCCCAACCACCTAATTTCATTGCGTTAAATCAATTTTCCGGAACATCGCCGCCGGCAGGACCGCAACAGGAGAAAAGCGTATTGCCGCCGGAAAGCATATTGTTTCCGCAAAGGCCCGCGCAACGTAAAATCATTGCTGTAAAGCCCGCGAATTAACGTGGACACTGCCGAGGTTGCAGTCTTAAGATCGGCCGCCGCGGACCAAGCGGAAAGGCCCGCCCAGTCCTCATTTCCGGAGTGAATCATGTCGCCTGTCCACCTGTCCCGCCGCTCGCTTCTCAAGACGTCACTCCTTCTTGCCGCAACCACGGGTTTGGCGGGCATCGCCGCCGCGCAGCAGGCGGCACCCGGCGGAAGGCTGATCGTCGCGGCCGATTCGGAGCCGAAGAACCTCAACCCGGCGATCGTCGCCTCAAACGGCGTGTTTTATATCGCCAGCAAGATCATCGAGCCGCTGGCCGAAGCCTCCTTCGATGGCAAGGACGGGCTCACGCCACGGCTTGCGACCGAATGGCAGGGATCGGATGACGGGCTCAGCGCCGCTTTCAAGCTGCGCGAAGGCGTGACCTGGCATGACGGCAAGCCGTTCACCTCGGCGGATGTGGCCTTTTCGGCGCTCTCCATCTGGAAACCCTTGCAGAATCTCGGGCGGCTGGTCTTCGCCAATCTCGAGAAGGTGGACACGCCGGATGAACATACGGCGATCTTCCGCTTCTCCAAGCCCACGCCCTTCCAGCTCATCCGCAACGCGCTGCCGGTCGTTACCAGCGTCGTGCCGAAACATCTTTATGAAGGCACCGATATCGCCACCAACCCGGCCAATACCAAACCGGTCGGCACCGGGCCTTTCGTCTTTGCCGAATACAAGCCCGGCGAATATTATCGCCTGACCCGCAATCCCAATTACTGGGGCAAGGACGAACCGCAGCTCGAAGAAATCATCTACCGCGTCCTGCCGGACCGGGCGGGTGCAGCTTCCGCGCTCGAAGCAGAGGAAATCCAGCTCGCCGCCTTCTCCGCCGTGCCTCTGGCCGATCTCGACCGCATCTCGAAGGTGCCTGGCATCAAGGTCATTGCCGATGGCTACGAGGCGCTGACCTATCAGCTGGTAGTCGAAATCAACCATCGCCGCAAGGAACTGGCCGATCTCAAGGTCAGAAAGGCCATCGCCCACGCCATCGACAAAAAATTCGTCATCGACAAGGTCTTCCTAGGTTACGCCACGGCATCCACAGGCCCGGTGCCGAAGAACGCCCCTGAATTCTACACCGACGATGTCGAGACCTATGATTTCGATGTGGCCAAGGCCAATGCCCTGCTGGACGAGGCGGGTTATGCGCGCGGCCCGAACGGAACACGTTTCTCGCTGAAACTTCTGCCGGCGCCCTATTTCAACGAAACCAGGCAGTTCGGCGCCTATCTTCGTCAGGCGTTGCAGGAAATCGGCATCGATGCCGAGTTGGTCAATAATGATTCAGCTGCTCACCAGAAGGCGGTCTACACCGATCATGCCTTCGATCTCGCCATCGCGCCGCCGGTCTTCCGCGGCGACCCGGCAATTTCCACCACCATTCTCGTGCGTTCCGGCATTCCGGCGGGCGTAGGTTTCTCCAACCAGGGCGGTTACGAGAACAAGACGCTGGACGAATTGATCGACAAGGCGGCGATAACGGTCGATACCGCCGCACGCACGGCGCTTTACAAGGATTTCCAGAAGCAGGTCGCCGCCGATCTGCCGCTGATCAACGTTGCCGAATGGGGCTTCATCACGGTGGCGCGCGATACGGTCAAACATGTCGCCAGCAATCCCCGCTGGGCCGTTTCCAACTGGGCGGATACGGCGGTCGATACGTAAGGACGCATCGTGAAGCGTGCAGTAACATTGCTGAAGCGAAGGGCAGTCAGCGCCATTCCGGTGCTGCTGATCGTTCTCATCTTCACCTTCCTACTGCTTGAAAATGCATCCGGCGACGCGGTGGACGCCTATCTCGTCTCCATCGGCGGCGGCGATGCCGGGCTCAGGGATGTGTTGCGCGAGCAATACGGCCTGAACGGTTCGGTGCTGGCCCGTTTCTGGCTCTATGCCAGCTCGGTGCTGCGGCTCGATCTCGGCTGGTCGCTTGCCTTCGACCGGCCGGTGCTGGGACTGATCCTCGAGCGGTTGCCGAACACGCTTCTCCTGATGGGCAGCGCCACCGCATTCGCCTTCATTCTCGGCACCGGGCTTGGCATTGTGGCAGGTGCCCGTCCCGGAGGGCTGACGGATCGCGTGCTTTCAACGCTTTCGCTGGCGCTTTACGCCACGCCCGGCTTCTGGCTCGGCCTCGTGCTGGCCATCGTCTTTGCCGTTCAACTCAAATGGCTGCCCACCTCAGGCATCGAAACCATCGCCTCGGGCAAGCAGGGATTTGCAAGGGCGCTCGATATTGCCCGCCATCTCGTGCTGCCGGTCGCCAGCCTCGGCCTTATTTATCTCGCGCTTTTCCTGCGTGTCATGCGCACCGCCATGGCGGCGGTATGGCCGCTGGATTTCGTGCTTTTTGCTCAATCCAAGGGGCTTTCCAAACGGCGGATCGTGCTGCGCCATGTCGCGCGCAACGCCGCTCTTCCGCTTGTCACCGTGCTTGGCCTGCAGGCCGCAACCATGCTGGGCGGCAGCGTGGTGATCGAAAGCGTCTTCGCCATTCCCGGTTTCGGCCGGCTGGCGCAGGAGGCGGTCAGCGGCCGCGACACGCCGCTTTTGATGGGCATTATTCTGACAAGCGCCGTCTTCGTCATCCTCGTCAATCTCGCCGTAGATATTGTCTATGCCGTTCTCGATCCGCGCATCGGCAGCGGGGAGCGACAGGCATGAGTTTCGCTCTCCGGCTGCTGCGCAGTTTCGAAGGCGCCACGGGCACCATCATTCTGGTGGCGCTTGCCATGACGGCGCTTGCCGCCCCCCTCCTCTTTCCGGGCGACCCGCTGGCCATCGTCGGCGAGCCGCTGATTGCGCCCTTTACGGATGCCGCCCTGCCGCTGGGCACCGACCGGCTGGGCCGCGATGTGCTGGCCGAGCTTGCCCATGGCGCGCAGGCCTCCCTGCTCGTTGGCATGGGTGCTGCCGCCGCCGCATTGGTTATCGGCACCGTCATCGGCACCATTGCCGGATTTGCCGGCGGCCTCGTGGATGAAGCATTGATGCGCGTCACCGACGCCTTCCAGATCGTGCCGAATTTCCTGCTCGCGCTCGCCTTCGTCAGCACCATCGGCCCTTCCATGCCCATCGTCATTCTTGCCATTGCGCTCGGCGCATGGGCGGATCCGGCGCGGCTGATGCGGGCGCAGGTGTTGAGCATACGCGAGCGCGATTATGTTCAATCCGCCCGCGCCATCGGCATGCACCCGCTGGAGATCGCCTTCCGGCAGATCCTGCCCAACGCTCTGCCGCCGGTTCTGGCGCTGGCCGCCATCATCGTCGCGGCAGCCATCCTCACCGAAGCGGCACTGTCCTTCCTCGGACTTGGCGATCCGAACATCGTCACCTGGGGCTCAATGATCGCCGAAGGACGCAACGTCCTGCGCTCGGCCGCGTTTTTATCCGTCATCCCCGGCATCGGCCTTCTGGTTACGGTTCTCGGCGTTTATCTTCTCGCAGATGGCATCAACAGGGCGATGGCGACGAGGAGAGAAGCGCCATGAGCGGAAATGCGCTGTGCCGGATCGACGATCTCAGCGTTCTTTATGCGGCAGGCGATACGCCGGCGTTGCAGAATGTCTCGCTGACGATCCGGCAGGAGCAGAGGCTGGCGATCATCGGCGAAAGCGGTTCGGGAAAATCCACGCTCGGCAAAGCCATTGCCGGGCTTCTTCCCCGCAATGCGCGGGTTTCCGGCGATATTTCCTGGAGCCGAGATAGTGGTCTGTTTCACGGCAGGCCACAGCCCGGACGCGATATCGGCACGATCTTTCAGGATACCGGCGCGACGCTCAACCCGGTTCTCACCATCGGCGAACAGGTGGCGGAAGGCGCCGTGCGGCATCTCGGCCTGTCATGGAGGCAAGCGCGCGATCTTGCCCGCGATCTTCTGGAGCGGGTGCGGCTGCCCCACCCCTCCCATCTGCTCACCGCCTATCCGCACCAGCTTTCCGGCGGCCAAAGGCAGCGCGTGGCAATTGCGGCCGCCATTGCCGCCAGTCCTTCGATCCTGATTGCCGACGAGGCCACGAGCGCGCTCGATACGGTCAGCCAGGCCGCCATCGCCACGCTGCTGGACGATCTGGTGCGGCAGGAAAACAAGACGCTGGTGTTCATCACCCATGATATCGGCCTTGCCTCCAGCCTTGCCGACGAGATCGCGGTTCTGCGCGCGGGGCTGCTGGTGGAACACGGCCCGACGCGGCGGGTGCTTTCCGCACCCAGCCATGACTATACGCGTGCGCTGCTTGCCGATTATCTCGATCTCTCCACCCCGCCGCTCATCAGCGAGGCCGCGTCATGAACGAAGCCCTTCTGAGTGTCGACGGACTGTCGAAAACCTATCGCACCGGCGCAAGAACGGTGGCGGCGCTTTCCGACATCTCCTTTTCGCTTCAGCCCGGCGAGACGCTGGGGCTTGCCGGTCCCTCCGGCTGCGGGAAATCGACACTCGCACGCATTCTGATGCGGCTGATCCCGGCCGATGAAGGCACGATCCATTTCAAAGGCCGTGACTGGCTGGCGCTTGACGGCGGCAAGCTTCGCGCCGCCCGCCGGCACATGCAGATTGTGTTTCAGGATACGCATGGCGCCTTCAATCCCCGCGCCAGCGTCGAGGATGCCATCGGCGAACCGTTGCGCATCCATCGCATGGTCAAAAGACGCGAACGCGCGGCGGAAATACACCGCCTTCTCGAGCGCGTGGGCCTGCCCGCCAGCTATGCCGGCCGTTCGGTCTTCGAGCTTTCCGGCGGCCAAAGGCAGCGTATCGCGATTGCACGGGCCATCGCGCTCAAACCGTCGCTTCTCATTCTGGACGAAGCCGTCTCCGCGCTCGATGTTTCGGTTCGCCGGCAAATCCTCGAACTGCTGGTGGAAATACAGCGCGAGACGGCCGTTTCCTGTATTTTCGTTTCCCATGATCTCGCGGTCATCCGTGCCGTCTGCCACCGCGTCGCCATCATGGAAACGGGGCGGATCGTTGAAATCGGCAGGACGGGAAATATCGTCTCGGCGCCGCAATCCTCGACCGCCAGAACCCTGATCGACGCCGCACCGCGCCTGACCATTGCCACGTAAGGAAAAGACATGCCCGTTCCCGATTATGCATTGCTGCTCGACCCACCCGCTTTTCCCGCGGAGCGTTACGCGATTCTTTCTGACCGGCTGGCAGCCTTGATGGGCACGGGGAACGACGTCCTTCTCATACAGGCGGAAGCCGTACTGGCGCTCGAAGCGGCGGCGATGAGCCTTGCCCGACCGGGTCTTAGAGCGCTCAACATCGTCACCAGCCCCTATGGCGCATGGTTCGGCGGCTGGCTCAATAGAGGCGGCGCGACGGTGCGCAACCTGGCCGCCAGCCCGGCGAAGCCGGTCACGCCGGAGGAGGTGGAGCGGGCGCTGAACGAGGGGCCGGGCTTCGATCTTCTCGCCATCGTCCATGCGGAATCGGCAAGCGGCATTCTCAACCCCCTGCCCGCCATCGCCGCGCTCGCTCGGGAAAAGGGTATCGTCACGCTCGTCGATGCCGTCGCCTCCATCGGCGGCCATGCCTTCGAGGTCGACCGGCTGGGCATCGATATCGCCGTGATCGGCCCGCAAAAGGCGCTGGCCGGCCCGGCGGGGGTTTCCGCCATTTCCGTCAGCGAAAAAGCGTGGGAGCTTCTTTCCCACGGTGAGGCGCCGGAAAACTCCATGCTCTCGCTTCTGGACCAGAAAAAACTCTGGCTCGATGCCGGCCGCGGCGCACTGCCCGGAACACCCGCTCCGCTGGAATTCTACGCGCTGGAGGCCGCCCTCGACCGGATAGAGGCGGAAGGCCTGGCATCCGCCAACGAACGTCACGAAAGAGCGGCGGCAGCCACCCGGAACGGCATCAGGGCGCTTGGTATCCCGACCTGGGTGGAAGAGGCACACGCCTCCGCCCTCGTTTCCACGGCGATCCTGCCGGATACCGTGGAAGCCAAGGCGTTCCTCGCCGCAGCATCCCAAAAACAGGGCGCGGATCTTTCCGCCGGTGTCGGCCCCGGCGCGGAACGGCTGATAAGGCTCAATCACACCGGTCGGAGGGCGCATCCTGACGCGGTGAAAGCCAATATCGCGGCCTTCTCCAGCGCCCTGAAAAGCCTCGGCCATGCCGCAGATACCGATTCCGCACTGGAAGCGACTGAAAAAACCTATTCTGACGCCCCCGCGAACGACGTTTGACCGCGCCGATAAACGTTCATTGCGCCAAATCCGGCAGCGGTGGAATGTCAGTCACGACATTGTTGTTAAAAATAGTAGACAAATTCCTCGGCCAATCTTGACGAAATCATGGCAACGCGCGAAACTTAACACACCGTTAACTCGCGTGAAGAAGGGAAATGGCCATGGTAGCAGGGTTCAACATGCTCTCCTTTGACCTCTTTGGCATCGGCCGAAGGATGCCCGTCGTCAATGAGCGGGTGGAGACCGAGTTTCAGGACAAAACACCGCGCAGACCCGACGACGAGTCGCACGACGATGAGCGCGATCAGGAATATGAACTGTTCTTCTGGTCGCTTTACCCGGTGATCTGAGACACTCATAGCGGCTTGCAGCCATGAACCTTGCCAAGGCCCCCCGGTTCATTCAATGATTGCCGCATGCGCCGGTCCGGAAATGAAAAGAACTCTGCAAACAGAGACTTGAAACTGCTGCGCCGCCTTCTGCGGGCCAAGGATCATATGGACGCGGCGCCCCATGAGGC
>Ga0209371_1001218_pt1 | contig 18553 bp, 18 predicted proteins | sample AgamicAtAmrz_FD_187165 | JGI IMG/M metagenome (GOLD analysis project Ga0209371, IMG submission 187165) | Agave microbial communities from Guanajuato, Mexico - At.Am.rz (SPAdes) (version 2) | ecosystem: Host-associated > Plants > Roots > Rhizosphere | place: Guanajato, Mexico | collected 2012-06-07
TTCACCGCCGATGATATTCGCGAATTGCGCGAAAGCCATCCGGGCGTCACCGTGCTGGCGCATCCGGAATGTCCGCCCGATGTCGTCGAGGCTGCGGATTTTTCCGGCTCCACCGCCGTCATGTCGGATTATGTCGGCCGCGAGCGCCCCGCCCGCGTGGTGCTTTTGACGGAATGCTCGATGAGCGACAATGTCGCCGTGCATCACCCGGATGTCGAATTCATCCGCCCCTGCAATCTCTGCCCGCATATGAAGCGCATCACGCTTGGCAATATCCGCACGGCGCTGGAGGAAAACCGCCACGAAGTGACGGTCGACCCCGCCATCGCTGTCGCCGCCCGCCGCGCCGTGGAAAGGATGCTGGAAGTATGAGCGAACGCCTCCCGTCGCATACGGGCTGGACGGTCATTGTCGGCAGCGGCATTGCGGGCCTGATGGCGGCGCTGACGCTTGCGCCGCAGCCCGTGCTGCTTCTCACGCGCGGCGTTCTCGGCGGCGAGACGTCCAGCGCCTGGGCGCAGGGCGGCATTGCCGCCAGCCTTGGTCCAGATGACCGCGCGGCCCTGCATCTTGCCGATACGCTCGCTGCGGGCGATGGCCTTTGCGATGAAGATCTGGCAGTTGAGATTATATCCGCTGCCCCCGCCGTCATCGATGCACTGGAGCGGGCGGGCGTTCGCTTCGACCGTGACGCCTCAGACAACTATGTGTTCGGGCTGGAAGCCGCCCATAGCCGACGACGCATTCTCCATGCCGAAGGCGACGGGTCGGGTGCGACGATTGTGAGGGCACTTGCAGCCGCCGTTCTTCGCACGCCGTCCATTACAGTTCTGGAAGGCACGGAGGTTCGCCGCCTGCTGACGGAAGACGGCGTCATCACCGGTCTTGCCTGCATCGGGCCAAAAGGCTGCTTCACTTTGCCGGCAAGCCAGGTCGTTCTCGCCACCGGCGGCCTCGGCGGGCTTTATGAGGCGACGACCAATCCTTCCGGCAATTTCGGGCAGGGCATCATGCTCGCCGCCCGCGCCGGCGCCATCCTCGCCGATATGGAATTCGTGCAATTCCATCCGACGGCGCTTTCCTCGCCCAGACGGCCGCTGGCGCTGGTGAGCGAAGCGGTGCGGGGCGAAGGCGCGCTGCTTCTCAATGAAAACGGCGAACGGTTCATGGCTGCCGTTCCGGGTGCGGAACTCGCCTCGCGCGATATTGTCGCCCGCGCCATCGACCGCGAAATCCTGCGCGGCGGCAAGGTCTTTCTCGATGCCCGCAAGGCGCTCGGCTCCGGCTTTTCCGCCCGCTTCCCCTCGATCGACCTGCTCTGCCGCGAAGCCGGGATAGACCCGGCCCATGAGCTCGTTCCGGTGCGCCCGGCGGTGCATTACCATATGGGCGGCGTCGCCACCGATGGCAGAGGCCAAAGCTCGGTGCCGGGCCTTTGGGTTGCCGGCGAAACCGCCTGCACGGGTCTGCATGGCGCAAACCGGCTTGCCAGCAATTCCCTGCTGGAAGCGGCGGCCATGGGCATGCGCGCGGCTGAAGACATTGCCGGCAGGCAGACATATGCGGGAAAACAGGCAGCGGATATCGCAACGCTCCCCGTACCCGATTTCCCGGCAGCCGACCTCTCCCCCCTCCGGCCCATCGTTTCCCGCCATCTCGGCATCGTAAGACATGCGGAAGGGTTGACGGGCGCGATCCGCGATCTTCTGCCACTGGCTGAGCGGAACGGGCCGGCATCCGATCCTGCCCTTGTCGCGCTGGCCATCGCCGTCTTTGCAGCGCTGCGCACGGAATCGCGCGGTGCGCATTTCCGCGACGATTTCCCTGAAAAACATGCGACGGCGACAAGGCGCAGGCTGAACCTCAGCGACGTCCTCGCCATCGCCCATGAATTTTCCTCTTCCAGCCATTCTTCGGCCAGCCTCGCGCGGAGCGCCTGACATGACCCTTTCACCCCTGCCACGCCTCATCATCGAACCGCTCGTGCGCAACGCCCTTGTGGAAGACCTCGGGCTGGCGGGCGACATCACGTCCGCCGCCGTGATTCCAGCCGATCATCGCTCGGTCGTCGTCATGGCCGCGCGCGAACCGGGCGTTATTGCCGGTCTCGACGCGGCGGAACTCGCTTTCCAGCTCGTGGATCCGGCCATCGTGATGAAACGGCATCTGCAGGATGGGGCCGCCGTAGCACCCGGCGATATCATCGCAACGATCGAAGGCCCCTCGCGCGGCCTTCTGACGGCGGAGCGCACGGCGCTGAATTTCCTCGGCCACCTGTCGGGCATCGCTTCCGTCACCGCAAAAATCGTTGCCGCCATTGCCGGCACCAGGGCCTCGGTCGCCTGCACCCGCAAGACGACGCCGGGGCTGAGAGCGCTGGAAAAATATGCCGTGCGCGCCGGCGGCGGCACGAACCACCGTTTTGCGCTTTATGACGCTGTTCTCATCAAGGACAACCATATCGCCGTGGCCGGCGGCGTGCGCGACGCCATCCGCCGCGCCCGGCAGGGCGTGGGGCATCTCGTCAAGATCGAGGTGGAGGTCGATACGCTTGCGCAGTTGCGCGAAGTCATGGATGAGGGCGTCGATGCGGTCCTTCTCGACAATATGACGCCCGAACAGCTACGCGAAGCGGTGGGGATCGTCGCCGGTCGCGCCATTACCGAAGCGTCGGGCCGTATCAATCCGCAGACGGCCGCAGCCATCGCCGCAACCGGCATCGATCTCATCTCCGTCGGCTGGCTGACCCACAGCGCGCCGGTTCTCGATATCGGCCTCGACTTTCAAAGCCAGAGCTAAAGAATATGCGGCGCATGGTTCGCCGCACGGAACCAATCGCCCATATCGTCGTTATTGCTCCGCCTGAGGTCTATTCAAGGCGGGGGGATCAGTGCGCGCAAAAGCCTGTCCATATGCCTGCGGACCTCTCTCACAAAGGAAAGGCTTGTTATGGAAGACGCACAAGTTGGCTGGATTGCAGCAATCATCATCGGCGGCGTAGCCGGTTGGCTCGCCGAACAGTTCATGAAAAGCAATATGGGTCTTTTCATGAACATTATCCTCGGCATTGTCGGCGCCATCGTCGCCAATTTCCTTCTGGGGCTCGTGGGCATTTCGCTCGGAGGCTGGATTGGCTATCTCATCGCCGGTTTCATCGGCGCCTGCATTCTCATCGCCGTCGGGCGGGCATTTCGCCGCTAAGGAGAGGACACCATGAGCTTTTTCGACAAGATCAAGAGCGCTATTTTCGGCAAGGCCGAGGCCGCACCGCAGACTTCGGCTCCGGCCGGCACGCCGGCACCCACGGCAAGCCCGGCCGCACCGGCAGCACCTGCTCCGACAGCCGCGGCTCCGGCTCCCACCGGCAATGTCGACGTCGCTTCGATTCTGGATGCGGCGGTCAAGCAGAACGGCCAGAAACTCGACTGGAAACATTCGATCGTCGACCTTCTGAAAGCGCTCAATCTCGACAGCAGCCTCAGCGCCCGGAAGGAACTGGCCGGCGAACTCGGCTATACCGGCGACACCTCGGATTCGGCGACCATGAACATCTGGCTGCACAAGGCCGTCATCAAGAAACTGTCCGAAAACGGCGGCAAGGTTCCAGCCGACCTTCTGGATTGAACCGATAAACGGGAGCGCCGTGATGGACGACTATTCCAGCCTTCGAGAGCAGATCGGCCAGGACCTCGACACCCTGCACAGGACCGAGAATCCGAAATCGATCTTCGAGATCGCCGACGACTATCTTCTGGGAAATCCAAATCTCAAGAGGGCCATCGTTGAAGACATCATCAAGGAAGAAGCGGACAAGCGCGGCATCGCGATCCACTGACGCCGCGCATCGCACGCACGGCTGTTGTACCCAAAAGGGCGGCATCCCAACCGGATGCCGCCCTTTTTATATCTGGCGGAGTTACATCATCCGCACTCCGTCACCCCGGACCGGATCCGGCATGACGGAAGAGAGGCTTCCGCCAAAGCCCTATTTATCCAGCTTCGCTTCGGCCTTTTTCGCGTTTTCTTCCATCAGCTCATACCACATGGCGTTCATGACGGCGAAGATGGCGGCGAGAGGCAGGCCGAGCAGCCAGGCAAAATACCACATGTTCGATCTCCTTCTTTCTCAATCAATAAGCATGACCGCTGTCGTCGCGGATCGCCTTTTCATCCACCTTGCCCCACAGCACGCGATAGACCCATGACGTATAGGCGACGATGATCGGGATGAAGATGAGGGCGACGACCAGCATGATGAACAGTGTCATATGGCTGGACGACGCATCCCATACCGTCAGGCTCGATTTCGGATCGACCGAAGACGGCAGGATGAAGGGAAACATCGTCAGCCCCACCGTTGAAATGATGCCGAAAATCGCGAGCGAGCTGGAAAGCAGCGCCAGCACTTCCCTGCGGGCCCGGAGCAAGACGAAAGCGACGAGCGGGAAGACAAGACCGAGCGCCGGCGCCAGCATCATCCAGGGATGCGCCGCATAATTGGCAAACCAGACACCGCCCGCAACCTCGACCGTCTTCGACAGCGGATTGGACGGACCGTCGGTCACGACCTCCGAGGTGAAGCGATAGCCATCGACACCGAGCCACAGAAAGACGCCGCCGAGCGCAAAAAGAACGGCGGTGGCAAGCGCCGCGATGCTGCCGAAACCGCGGGCACGGGCTGCGACCGGACCATCCGTCTTCAGCACCAGCCATGCCGCACCGTGCATGATAAGCATGGCGACGGATACGAGGCCGCAAAGGATGGCGTAGGGGTTCAGAAGCTCGAACAGCGTCGTGCCATCGTAGAAAATCCTGAGGTCGTCATTGAGGTGGAAGGGAACGCCCTGCAGCACATTGCCGATGGCCACGCCGAAGATCAGCGCGGGAACGAAGCCGCCGATGAACAGAGCCCAGTCCCAGCCAGTGCGCCAGGCGGCGCTTTCACGCTTGGAGCGATATTTGAAACCGACCGGCCGCAGGATCAGCGCAAACAGGGTGGCGAACATCGCCAGGTAAAACCCTGAAAACGACACCGCATAAAGCGGCGGCCAGGCGGCGAAGATCGCACCGCCGCCGAGGATGAGCCAGACCTGATTGCCTTCCCAGACGGGGCCGATGGAATTGATGACGACACGCCGCTCGATATCCGTTTTCGCGACGAAGGGCAGGAGCGCGCCGGTGCCTAGATCGAAACCGCCAGTCACGGCAAAACCGATCAGCACCACGCCGAGCAGCAGCCACCAGATGACGCGGAGAATTTCGTAGTCGATGAGTTGGTGCAATATCATGATCGTTTACTCCGCAGCGACGAGTTTTTCAGGAACGAGCGGCGCTTCCGGCTCATGGTCCGGCTCGGGGCCCTTGCGGATCGCCTTCAGCATCAGCCCCATTTCGACGATGAACAGCACCGTGTAGATGGCGATGAAACACAGGAGCGTGATGAGGACCGTGGAGGCGCTGAGGCTGGAGACGGCCGCGGCCGTGGGCAGCACGCCTTCGATGATCCACGGCTGGCGGCCGAATTCGGCCACCACCCAGCCCATTTCCGCCGCGATCCACGGGAGGGGAATGGCGAAGACCGCCACTTTCAGCAGCAGCGGATAATGATCCAGCCGGCGGCGGGCCGAAAGATAAAAGAAGGTCGCCGTCAGCAGGATGAAGAAGATGCCAAGGCCGACCATGATGCGGAACGACCAGAACAGGGTCGGCACATGCGGAATGGTATCTGCCGCCGCCTTGGCGATCTGCTCTTCATTCGCCTGGCGCGGATCGTCGACATATCGTTTCAGCAGCAGGGCATAACCGAGCTCATGGCCGAGTTCGGCAAAGGTGCCGCGCACCTCTTCCGGCAACTCCGCGCCCTTGCCGGTGGCGCGTATCTGCATCAGCGCGTCATAGGCCTTGACACCGTCACGGATGCGGGTCTTGGCCTGCTCAACCAGATCGTTGATGCCCGGAATTTGCGTGTCGAGCGAGCGGGTGCCGATGAGGCCCATCACCCACGGGATCTTCACGGCGAAATGCGTTTCGCGCGCTTCCTGATCGGGAAACCCGATGGCCGTGAAGGGGGCCGGGGCCGGCTCGGTTTCCCACATGGCCTCGATGGAGGCGAGTTTCATCTTCTGGTGTTCGGTGGAAAGATAGCCGCTTTCATCACCCAGCACGACGACCGACAGCGCGGACGCCAGACCGAAGGAGGCGGCAACCGTCATCGAACGCTTGGCGAGATCGACATGACGGCCTTTCAGCACATACCAGGCCGAAACGCCGAGCACGAAGATGGAGGCCGTAACATAACCCGCAGACACCGTGTGAACGAACTTCGCCTGCGCCACCGGGTTGAACAGGACCTCGAAGAAGTCAGTCACTTCCATACGCATGGTCTGGGGATTGAAGGCCGATCCCGTGGGATTCTGCATCCAGCCATTGGCGATCAATATCCATAGCGCCGAGAAATTCGAACCGAGCGCCACGCACCATGTCGCGACGAGATGGCCGAGTTTCGACAATTTATCCCAGCCGAAAAAGAACAGCCCGACGAAGGTGGCTTCCAGGAAGAAGGCCATCATGCCCTCGATGGCCAGCGGCGCACCGAAAATATCGCCGACATAATGGCTGTAATAACTCCAGTTCATGCCGAACTGGAATTCCATGACGATGCCGGTGGAAACGCCGAGCACGAAATTGATGCCGAACAGGGTGCCCCAGAATTTCGTCATCTGCCGCCAGACCGTGCGGCCGGTCATGACATAGACCGTTTCCATGATGGCGATCACCACCGACAGTCCGATCGTCAGGGGAACGAACAGAAAGTGATATAAAGCCGTCACTGCAAATTGCAGGCGCGACAGCGCCACTATGTCGAGTTCCATAGTCCTATCCACCTTTTCCGGAAGGCCGGCCTTCCATTTTCAAGACGACGCCGGCTCTCAAAAAATCTCAGTCCGGGCGCAGTGTCTCCAGCACTACGCCGTATTCCGGGGTGCCGCTTTGACATTCATCAAATTGACGCCCCTCTTTCAGCACGATGATGCGATCGGCAAATTCCGCCTCGCGGCGATTATGGGTGATCATCACGACAGTCTTTTCCTCTGCCCTCGCAAACAGCCGGGAGAGCACGTCGCGGGCGGTTTCGCCATCCAGCCCTTCCGTCACCTCGTCGAGAAGCCAGAGCGGCCGGTTAGCCAGCAGGAAACGGGCGAGCGCCAGCCGGCGCGACTGGCCGCCGGAAAGCCCCTGGCCCGCCTCGCCAAGCCTTGTCTCCAGCACGGCGGCCAGGGATTTGACGTGTTCGGCAAGGCCTGCCGCATCGAGCGCGTCCCATAACTCGGCCCCGGTTGCGGCGGGTTTCGCCAGCCGCAGATTGTCGGCGATGCTGTCGCGGAAAAGCTGGCTTCGTTGCGTCATGAGAGTGGACGGCAAGGCGTTGACCGTGCCCGCAGCCGGCCGCAATTCACCCGCCAGAAGCTGGATGAGGCTTGTCTTGCCCGCGCCGCTCTGGCCGATGATGGCAACCCGTTCCCCGGAAGCGATTGCAAGGTTGATATTCGTCAGGACAGGGTTGTCGTTCCCGTCCCGCTCCAGACGCACGTTTTTGAGCTCTGCCGCCATGCCGTCGACCGGCGAGGCGGGACAGCGGCCCTCAGCCGTTGCTGAAAGACGCGGCGCGATGCGCCTTGCGGAAAACAACGTGCGCCCAAGCTCCATCGCCCCACGACGAAGCGCCGTGAAAGGCTCCAGCGCGGCAAAACAGACGAGCAGCCCGAGTGCTGCGGCCGGCGCGCTCACCGCCCCCTGTTCCGCAAGCCAGGCCATGCCGAGAAGGGCTGTACTCAAAAGAACGGCCGCTGAAACCCCGAAGGAAAAACCGGCACTGGTTTCGATGCGGTTCAGGGTATCATCGCAGGTAGAGAGGTAATCATCCGCCCGTTTCACAGCCGCGACCTGCGCGGAAAGGCGGCCGGTGGTCAAGAGCTCCGTCTGCCCGCTCACGAGGTCGGCTGTGCGGGCACGAAGGGCTTCCAGCCCGATTGCCCGGCGGCGCGAGAATGTTTCCGCCCGCAAGGCGGCGCGAACCGAAATTCCAAGCCCCACCGCGACGAGGAAAACCGCCGCCAGAATGCCCGCCAGAGGATGGAGAAAAGCAAGCCCGAGACCTGTCGCAATTGCGGCAAGGATCGCGACAGCGGCGGGAACCAGCACGCGCAGATAAAGCGAATCCAGTGCATTGATGTCCGCCGTCAGCCGGTTGAGCAGGCGCGCAGGCCTCGCCTCCAGGGATTTCGCGGCCTGCGGCGCGGCAAAACCGCGAAACAGCTTTTCCCGAAGGGCTGCAAGCACGGAAAGCGTGGCGTCATGGGTCGTCATGCGTTCGCCGTAACGGGCGGCGGTGCGCGCCAGCGCCAGAAGGCGAATGGCGGCCGAAGGCGCAAAGACATCGAAGGCATAGGCCGTTGCCGGCAGAAGACCGGCAATCGCCGTTGCGGTGATGAACCAGCCGGAAACGCCGAGAAGACCAACGCCCGCCAGCACCGTCGTTACCGCCAGAGCCGCGCCCGCCATCAACATGCCGCGCCGTGCCGACCAGAACAGGCCGATAATGGGTTTCAATATCGCAAAACGTGCGATCATGGCTGCCCCCTCGAATGGATCGCCGTCATATCCACGATCCTGTCCATGCGCGCCGCAAGCACCGGATCATGGGTCGCGACGATCAATGTCCTGCCATTTGCCAGTTGCAGCAGGTTATCCGTGACGAGAGCAGCCGTTTCCCGGTCGAGATGGGCTGTCGGCTCATCGGCCAGAACAAGCTGCGTTGCGGGGTCAGCGAAAGCACGCGCAATGGCAAGCCGCACCGCCTCCCCGCCCGAGATTCCATATCCGCCATCGCCGATCTGCAGATTCCGGCGCGCATGTGACAAGCCCTCGAGCCCGGTGCGACGCAGCGTCTCTTCCACCATGCCATCGCTGACAACCGAACGGCCGAAGCGAATATTCGCCTTCAGCGAACCGGCAAGAAAGAACGGCTTCTGGCTGACCCAGCCGATCGTCCTGCGCAGCCCATCCGCCGTCGCATTATCGAGCTTGACGCCGCCGATCCTGATCGAGCCCTCTCCAGCCTCGGCCAGCCCGGCAATCAAGGAGAGTACAGTGGATTTGCCACAACCGGAAGGCCCAAGAATTGCTACCCGCTCACCCTGTTGAACGGTCAGGTTGAGATTTTGGATGACAGGTGGGTTGCTCGGATAAGCGAAGGAGAGATTAGCTATCTCCAGCAGGCCGGGCGTCGGGGCTGCGACAGACGCCACATCCACGCCCTCGCCCGCGATGGTCGCACCGCCGGCCGTCAATTTGCCGAGCGCATCGAGCGCCGCTTCACCGGCCGCGCGGTCGTGCCAGACGGCGGAGAGTTCCCGCAGCGGTTCGAAAAACGCCGGCGCCAGCAGCAGGATGAAGAGGCCTTCGGCAAGCGTCAGCTTGTGGCCCCAGGCGCCGAAATCGAGAAAACCGAGCAGATGAAAACCGATATAGACGGCGGTCATGGCAACGCCGAGCGCTGCGAAAAGCTCCAGCACCGCCGAGGAGAGAAAGGCGATCCTGAGCACCGCCATCGTCCGCTTCTTCAGGTTCTGCGCATCGGCGCTGAGACGCTCCGCCGTCAGATCGACGGCTTCAAGCGTGCGGATCGTTTCCAGCCCGCGCAGGCGATCGAGCAGGAAGGCATTCATATTGCCCGTCTCGGCAAGCTGCTTTTCGCTGGCGGCCTTGGCCTGCCAGCCGATGAGCGCCATGAAAAGCGGGATGGTTGGCATGGCGAGCAGCAGCACCAGTGCCGCAATCCAGGTAAAGGGCAGGATCGCCAGCACAAAAACCAGCGGCACGACGGTCGCCTTCATCCGCGCCGGCTGGAAACGGGAGAGATAAGGCACCAGCGCTTCTGCCGCCTCGGCCACGACGCCTGCCGCCTCACCGGAGGCGGTGCGCGACAGATCGAGCGGGGAAACCTTCGCCACAGCCTGCAGCGCTTCCAGCCGCCGCTGCGACAGCGCCGCGCGCGCGGCACGAAACGACAGCCGCGCCGCGATCTTTTCCAGCCATGCCTTGATGAGGCCGAGGATGAGAACCGCGGCCGCAGCCGGCACGATCGCCATCATCGGCGCGCCACCGGCAATTCTTCCGACTGAAAAGGCAAGCAAACCTGCCTGCGGTAACCAGAGCAAAGCCGCCAGCACATGCAGCAGGGCAACGGATCTCCCAACCGCCAGCGAGCGTGTCATTTTCGCCCGCCCGGCAGCCCTGTCGTGGGAGGTTTTGCGATTGCGGTTGCCGAAGAAGCGCCGACGCGTTGCACCGGGCGAGACTCCAACCGGAGCGGGACAGACTACCCCGTCACCATCGGCCCCCTGGCGGATTTCCACGGACATGCTCACGGCCGATCTCCTCACCCGTCCTTCTTCGCGCCACGGGGTCTGGCGAGGGAGACGATCTTGTCCTTGGCCTCCAGAAGCTTCGTGACCTTCGAACCGAGCGCCAGAAGCGAGGCCAGCCGTTCCGTCTCCAGCCGCTTCACATCGTCATACCAGCCGGTGAGTTGCTCGATCAGCGTTTTCATCTCGTCGATGCGCTTCTGCGCATGCCGCTCATCTTCGTTTTCCGGCGTTTCCATCAGAATTTCGCGCAGCACGCTGAGCGTTGGATCGATCTCGCGCTTCTTGCGCTCTTCGGCAAGGGTGCGCAGAATTTGCCAGACATCGTCAGGCGTCGTGAAAAAATCGCGCCGGTCGCCGGGAAAATGCTTGAGAATTGCAAGGTTCCAAGCCTGCAACTCCTTCAGGCTCATCGACACGTTGGAACGGGAGATGCCGAGCGCCTCCACAATCTCGTCCGCACACAGAGGCTGCGGCGAAATATAAAGCAAAGCATAGACTTGGCCGACAGTGCGGTTGATGCCCCAGCGGCTGCCCATCTCACCGAAATGCAGCACGAAGGACTGAACGAGCGGGGACAGGCTGGCCGGCATTTCTTCACTTCCTGAATTTTCAGTAATTTCTGAAATTTCGATAACGCAAAAAACGACCAGCCGCAAATCACCTTTTTGACCTGCGTCAAAATGTGCAAATGGGCAGAGACGACGCTCGTAAAGACGGTCGTGGGTGCAGCCTGGGGCAAAATATGCGGTGATCGTGTTGGGGCTTTGTGACAGGCTGGGCGTTTTCTGGGGTCCGTCACTCTTCGTCCGTCATTCCGGCCCTGAGCCGGAATCCAGCCGACGCGCGTCTGCGCGGCGAGAGAGGTCTTTTTCAGCCCAAGGACTTGGGCTGGCTGGATACCGGCTCAGGGCCGGTATGACGGCAATCAAGCGTGGACTCGATGGAATTACCGCCTTGCGTCCATACCTTCATACTCATCGATGATATCGATAACATCGCCATCGCATGGAGGCGGGCGGAAAACCGCCCATAAAAAATCGGCGGCGGGATGACCCGCCGCAGATCGAAACTTCGACACATTCGCGCGTAGAAACCTTGCTTACGAAAAAGCGATCTGCACCTTCATCGCGCGGCTGCGGTCCGAGGCGAATTCGAAGGCCGAGATGGCGTCGGCGAGATCGACGGTCTGGGTGATGAAGGGTTTGACGTCGATCAGGCCCTTGCGCATCAATTCGACCCCGGTGGCGAACTCCTCGTGGAAGCGGAAAGAGCCGCGCAGATCCAGTTCCTTGGCGGTGATCGCCATCATCGGCAGGCTCATATCGCCGCCAAGACCGAGCTGGACGATGATGCCGCGCGGACGAAGCGCCGCAATACCGCCGGCAAGCGCCACGGCCGCGCCCGAGCATTCGTAAAGAACGTCGAAAGTGCCCTTGTTCGCGCCATAGGCGGCAAGTGCGTCGGGCTCATCCTTGCTGTTGATGACACGATCCGCACCCGCCTCACGCGCCTTGGCAAGCGTGAAATCGGAAAGATCGGTCGCGACGATCTCAGCCGCGCCGGCGCGGCGCGCGGCCAGAATGGACAGAATGCCGATAGGGCCGCAGCCGGTGACGAGCACGCGTTTCCCCAGCAAATCACCGGCGCGGCGTGTGGCATGCAGCGTCACCGCCAGCGGCTCCGCCATGGCGGCCTCGCCGGCGCTGAGCCCATCGGCCGGCACGCATTGCAGGGCGTCCGCCACCAGAACCTCACGGAAAGCACCCTGAATATGCGGGAAAGGCATGGCGCTGCCATAAAAGCGCATGTTGAGGCACTGGTTGTGCAGGCCTTCCTGGCAGAAACGGCAGGTTCGGCATGGGCGGGACGGCGAAACGGCAACCAGACCGCCGACCTTCAGCCCTTCCACGCCCTCGCCCAGTTCTTCGATGACGGCGGAGACCTCATGGCCGAGCACCATGGGTTCACGAAGCCGCACCGCGCCGAAACCACCATGGTTGTAATAATGCAGATCGCTGCCGCAAATTCCGCCCCGGACCAGACGAAGCCGCACTTCTCCCGGCCCCGGCGCTTCCTCCGGCCGCTCCTCGATGCGCACATCCTTTGCCCCATGGGCAACAATCGCTCTCATAAATATCTCCCGTTCGACATCGCACCTGAGCGGCGCGACAAAATAATCCGCATCCCTGTCACCGCCGCCTGCCGCGCATTTGCACGTAGTGCGGCCTCCCCGCCCGCCCGATCCGTACCGAAACCGGGCGTTTAAGCCTTGACATCCACGTCTGAAAGGGATGAATGTTATCGATAACATAAACCTGTATGAATGCAATGTCGAGAGACTGGAGGAAACAGTGGGCCTTAAATTGTTCGATCTTTCCGGCCGCCGCGCCCTGATCACGGGTTCGTCCCAGGGCATCGGCTTCGCGCTGGCGCAAGGGCTGGCGGAAGCGGGAGCGGAAGTGGTGCTGAACGGGCGCGACGAAGCCAAGCTGAAAGCCGCCGCCGCCGGCATCAAGGGCGCGAAAACGCTTGCCTTCGACGCCACCGATCATGAAGCGGTGCGCAAGGCTATCGACGGTTTCGAGGCGGAAGTCGGCGCCATCGATATTCTGGTCAACAATGCCGGCATGCAGCACCGCACGCCGCTTGAGGATTTTCCGGCGGATGCCTTCGAGCGCCTGCTGCAGACCAACATCGCCTCGGTGTTCCACGCCGGACAGGCGGCCGCGCGCCACATGATCAGCCGCGGCCGTGGCAAGATCATCAACATCGCCAGCGTTCAGACCGCGCTTGCCCGCCCCGGCATCGCGCCCTACACCGCCACCAAGGGCGCCGTCGGCAACCTGACGAAAGGCATGGCGACGGACTGGGCCAAATACGGCCTGCAGTGCAACGCCATCGCACCCGGTTATTTCGACACGCCGCTCAACGCGGCCCTGGTGGCGGACGAGACCTTCTCGGCATGGCTTGAAAAGCGCACGCCCGCCGGTCGCTGGGGCAAGGTCGAAGAGCTTGTCGGCGCCTGCATCTTCCTGTCGTCCGATGCCTCGTCCTTCGTGAACGGGCATATTCTCTACGTCGACGGCGGCATCACCGCTTCGCTTTAAAAACACCGAAACCGGATGGCCGGCTGCGGCCGCCATCCGGTTTTGAACCGACGACACCACGACACTTTGGGAGGAGGCCGTGAACACCATGACCGAGAAGAACAAAGTCGCCCTGATCGGTGCCGGCGCCATGGGCGGGGCAATCGGCACACGGCTCATCGAGACCGGAAATCAGCTGACGGTTTTCGATCTGGATGCGGAAAAGGTGGCGGCGCTGACGAGCCTTGGCGCGCAGAGCGCGGGTACGGCGGCGGAAGCGGCTTCGGTTTCCGATGTGGTCATCCTCAGCCTCAATTCGCCGAAAATCGTCCGCATCGCCGTCTTCGGCAAGGATGGCGTGGCTGCGGGGGCGAAGCCCGGCACGCTCATCATCGACATGTCCTCCATCGATCCGGAAGCGACGAAGGAACTTGCGGCCGATGCTGCCGAAAAAGGCCTGCGCTGGGTGGACAGCCCGCTTTCGGGCGGCGCGCCCAAGGCGCTCATCGGGCAATTGACGCTGATGGCCGGCGGCAGCGAAACGGATGTGGCCGATGCGCATCGCGTGCTGCGGCATGTGGCCAGCAATTACACCCACATGGGACCCTGCGGCGCGGGGCAAACGACGAAACTCATCAACCAGGTTCTGTGCGGGCTGAACTTCCTTGCGGTGGCGGAAGCAACGCAGCTTGCGCTGGATGCCGGCGTCGATGCCGCCAAAATCCCGCAGGCGCTGAAGGGCGGCCGCGCCGACAGCGCCATCCTGCAGGAATACATGCCGCGTTATGTGGCCAAGGATTACCGCCGCACCGGCCGCATCGACAATATGGTGAAAGACCTCAACGGCGCGCAGGATCTCGCGCGGCGCACCAACACGGCCATGCCGCTGACGGCGGTTTGCGCCGAGGTGCACCGCATGCTGACGGCGGCCGGGCTGGGTGGAGAGGACCAAGCCGCGCTGATGGAATATTTCAGCGGCGCGAAACGGACCTTTCCGGACTGATTGCCCGACAGACATAGGATGGCAGGAGCCTGTTGATACAGCCCTTGCGGACCCTTAACGGCCATTGCGAAATTGTCCTTCAGCGAAGATGATCGGGCGAATCGGCACGGCAGCTGCCCCGATTGCCGCAGACGCATGCATGCAAAGGACAATTTCCCGATGACACCCTCCACCACAGGCACGGGAATTGCCGGTCTGACCGTTTCTGGAAACGGTTTCATTGCCGAAATCGCTTACGAGGGCGCGACGCTTTTAAGCTGGCGGCCGGTCTCTGCCGATGGCGGCGAAGGCGAAAATCTTGTCGACGGATATTCGACGCCCGCCGAAATGCAGTCGCAAAACGGCGTGAGAAACGGCATTCTCGCACCCTTCACCAATCGCATCCCGGATGGTCGGTTCAGTTTTGGCGGGCAGATGCACCGCATTGAGCCGGTGCTTGCCCATGAAGCCCTCGTCTTCCACGGATTTGCCAGAGCCCTGCCCTTCGCGCTTGCGCAGTCTTCCGAGGAAAACGGCGCTCACATTCTCGTCTTCCGCGCCGAAATAGCGCCTGCGGATTTTGAGGGTTATCCTTACCGTCTCGCCATCGAGGTGGAATATCGTTTCGCCGGCCATGAGGTCACCATCGACATACGCGGCATCAATCGCGATGACCGGCCCCTGCCTTTCGCCGCCGGCTGGCATCCCTATTTCCGCCTGCCCGGCACGACGTCTATCGACGATCTTCTCCTCACGCTGCCCTCGCGAATGGCGATTGAAACCGACGAGGACCTGATCCCCTTGCGCAACCCACAGGGCGGGATAATCAAACGGGACGACAGCCGCTTTCTCCATGCGCCGCTGGCCGGCCATGTGCTCGATGTCTGCTTCACCGACCTCATCGCATCCGAAAACGGGCTTTACGAGACGAGGCTCGAAAACCGGCACGACGGTTCGAGCCTGACGGTATGGCAGGAGCGCGGGCACATGCATGTCTTCACCGGCGATACGCTCGCCCGCGACAGGCGGCAATCCATCGCGCTCGAACCGGTGGAAACGCCGACCAACGCCTTCAACCAGCCGGAACTCGCGGATGCGATTGCGCTGCAACCGGGCGAGACGCGAAGCTTCCGCTTTGGCGTCCGTTTCGTGGCGGGGCGATGATCAAGGTTCGATGATCACTCAGATATGTGTCGTCGGCAGCGAAGACGACAGCTTCACGGTCTCCATGGAGATATAGGCGGACATGTCGTAAAGCTCGACGCGGCGCAGGATCTGTTTGTAGATCGTGTCGTAATATTCGACATTCGGCAGCACGAGTTTCAGAATATAGTCGAAATTGCCGGTCAGCCGGTGAACCTCGACAATTTCCGGTATGGTGCTAACGGCAGCATGGAACCGGTCCAGCCAGTCCTCCGCATGCAGGCCGGTTCTCACCAGCAGGAAAACCGTGGTCGGCAGGTTGATCTTGCGCCGGTCGAGCAGCGCCATCGTACCCGTCACATAACCTTCCGCCCGCAACCGCGTGATGCGCCGCGAACAGGCCGATAGCGACAGCGACACTTCCTCCGCAATGTCGGCAAGCGGCGTTTCAGCATTTTCCTGGAGAATCGCAAGGATTCGGCGGTCGCGATCATCAATCATCGATAAAGAATGCACGGGTTAACGCAAGGGCGCAAGAAGTTTGCGACATTTTGACAAATAGCGCGCCAATTTTGCATACACGCCGCGAAATTCCTGCAAAAACGCATGCCGTTTTCGCCCCGACGATGGCATCCTTCTTTTCAATCAAACTTGATAAGGGAACTCTTATGAAACGGATCGGCCTGATCGGCGGCATGAGCTGGGAATCCACCGCAACCTATTACCGCATGATCAACGAGGCCGTGCGCGACAGCCGCGGCGGGCTGGTTTCGGCCGACATCGTCATGCATTCGCTCGATTTTTCCGAAGTCGTCGCTCTTCAGAAGGCCGATCGCTGGGATGAGGCCGGTGCGCTTCTGGGTGCGGCCGGCGCGCGCCTTGCCAATGCGGGCGCCGATTGCGTGCTGATCTGCACCAACACCATGCATCTGGTCGCGGACACCGTGGAGAAGATGTCCGGCGTGGCATTGATCGACATCATCGATGAAACCGCCGCAGCCCTGAAGGCGGACGGACGCCGCAAGCCGCTGCTGCTCGCCACCCGCTACACGATGGAACATGGTTTCTACACCGACCGCATGCGCCGCCACGGTGTCGAGGTGGTCGTGCCCGATGCGGAAGACCGGGTTGCGATCCACGACATTATTTTCGGCGAACTCTGCCAGGGCGAAATCAAGTCCTGCTCGCGCGAGCGCTATCTCGCGGTCATCGAGAAGGCCCGCGCACTCGGCGTCGATTCCATCATTCTCGGCTGCACCGAGATTTCGCTGCTGATCGATCCCGACGCGCTGCCGCTGCCGGGTTACGATTCGACTGCCATTCACGCGAAGGCCGCCGTCGGCTTCGCGCTCGGAAACAAGGCCCTGAACAGAGCCGCATGAATGTGCCGCCTCTTTGCCTATTCCGGTAAACCGGTCTGGCTCGACAGTCTGCTGATCGAGCCGGAAGCATCGCTGGTCAGCCAGTCCATGGCCGCAAGGGAAGCAAAGACCGTCGTCAATGGCGATGGTTGCGGCCTTGGCTGGTATGGCGAACGCGGAACGCCCGGCGTTTTTCGCGATACAAGGCCCGCCTGGTCCGACGCCAATCTGGCGGCGCTTTGCCACCAGCTCCGCTCGGGCATGTTCATGGCCCACGTCCGCTCCGCCACGTCGGGCGAAGTGTCCCGCGCCAATTGCCATCCCTTTGCGCATGGGCGATACCTGTTCATGCATAACGGCCAGATCGGCGGTTACGAGCAGATCAGGCGCGATATCGATTCCCTCATTCCCGACGATATCTATGCGTCGCGACGCGGCACCGGCGACAGCGAAGCGATCTTCCTCATCGCCGCCGGGCATGGCCTCGACACCGAGCCGGTTCGCGCCATTTCCACCGCGCTGCGGCTTTGCCAGGAAAAGATGACAGCGGCAGGCGTGTCTTCCGCGCTTCGATTCAGCGCCGTCCTGATGGATGGCGATTGCCTGCATGCCTTCCGCTGGTCGAGCGACGACAAGCCGCCGACACTCTACTGGCGCGGGCTCGATGAGGGCATCGCATTGAGTTCCGAACCCTTTTCCTTCGATTGCGCACCCTGGTGCGCCGTTCCCCCCAATACCAGGGTGACGATCCGCGCCGGCGAGATGGCGATGGAACCTTTTCTCCTGCTGTAAACAGCGCCATTGGCGACAATCGCAGCCGGTTTTTACGCCCGCGCCACCACGGGTCGGCGCGGCAGTGGCGCTGCCCTGTTTATTTTCCCTGTTTATTTTCCCTGTTTATTTTCATTGAATTTTCGCAACCGCGAAGGCTAGTGTGTGATCCGATAGTTCGAAACAGATTTCAGGACCGGTGAACCATTTCAGAAGTATTGCAGCCTCTTCCCCTTTTCCGCGCGATGCCCGGCATCGCAAGGACCAAGAAAATCCGCTGAAGAACGGCGCAGACAGGGCGATCAATGCCTTCGGCGATCCTTTGGACGCCGAGAAAAACACTTATTTTTCATTGCGCTAAGCTGTTCAATTTTCCGAAAAAATTGCTGTTGCCACGCCTCCATATCGATGCATAAACTGGCATCAGCAAAGGCAAACCGGATCGACCTCATCAGACCCTCTCCTCCCACCAAGGTGCTGACCGACCAATGATCAATAATCTTAACGCCGCCGATCTTCCCCGTCCCGCCCCGCGCAGTTCCAACCCGGAAATCATGGCGTCGGAAATCATCGAACGCCTCACCTACCGTATCGGCAAGGATGTCAAGGTTGCCAAGCCCCATGACTGGCTGACCGCAACCATCCTCGTCGTGCGCGACCGCATCATCGACAAGTGGATGGAATCCACCCGCAAGGCCTATGCCAACAATTCCAAGCGCGTTTATTACCTGTCGCTCGAATTCCTGATCGGCCGCCTGATGCGCGACGCCATCTCCAATA
>Ga0209371_1001220_pt1 | contig 18539 bp, 18 predicted proteins | sample AgamicAtAmrz_FD_187165 | JGI IMG/M metagenome (GOLD analysis project Ga0209371, IMG submission 187165) | Agave microbial communities from Guanajuato, Mexico - At.Am.rz (SPAdes) (version 2) | ecosystem: Host-associated > Plants > Roots > Rhizosphere | place: Guanajato, Mexico | collected 2012-06-07
GACTTCGGTCCAGTAGGCAGCCTTGGGGAATTCGATGAACCATTCACGCGCCTTTTCGCGCGCTTCCGGGCGACTGAGACAAAAGGTCTCGCGAACGAATTCACTCTTTCCACCGGCGGGATGGTCCTGCCGGTAACGGAATATTCTGCGTCTCAACCCATCAAGGGGCGGCGGTCCAGGTATCCTCATGATAAAACCTCGCCTTTGAGAGAGGGAACATAATACCGCATTGTGAAATTTGCGAGTCGATTCTCCTGCGACGTTGCTGCACTGGCTGCGCCGCAATCTTGCTGATATTCCAACTGACGATACATACGGTGCGAATCGCGGGCCGCCGGCTGCTCGCACCGTCGGAGAGCATGAATGGAACGACCCAATCTTCCCAAGGGATTACCCGAGGATATTGAAGAAAAGAAAGAGGCAGCACGACACTGGTTCGAAGGCCTGCGCGATACGATCTGCGCGGAATTCGAGCAGCTGGAAAGCGAGCTGACCGGCCCGCTTTCCGACCAGGAACCGGGCCGCTTCGTCGCCAAGGACTGGCAGAGAGACAAGGGTCAGGGCGGCGGAGGCCGCATGTCGATGATGGAGGGACGCGTCTTCGAGAAGGTCGGCGTCCACACATCGACCGTCTATGGCGAATTCTCTCCCGATTTCCGCAGCCAGATTCCGGGCGCCGAGGAAGATCCGCGCTTCTGGGCTTCGGGACTGTCGCTGATTGCCCATCCCGTCAATCCGAACGTGCCGACCGTGCATATGAACACGCGCATGGTGGTGACGACAAGCCAGTGGTTCGGCGGCGGCGCAGACCTGACGCCGGTGCTCGATCGCCGTCGCACCCAGGAAGATCCCGACAGCGCCCTCTTCCACCGCGCCATGCAGATCGTCTGCGACCGTCACGCAGTCGCCGACTACCAGCGCTACAAGAGCTGGTGCGACGAGTATTTCTTCCTGAAGCACCGAAACGAGCCGCGTGGCATCGGCGGCATCTTCTTCGATTGGCTGCATTCGCCGGAAGAATCCGGCGGCTGGAATGCCGATTTCGCCTTCACGCGCGACGTCGGCCGCGCCTTCGCGATGGTCTATCCACGCATCGTCCGCTCCAATTTCAACGAAACATGGACGGAAGAGGATCGTGACGAGCAATTAATTCGCCGCGGACGTTATGTGGAGTTCAATTTGCTGTACGATAGGGGTACAATATTCGGACTGAAGACAGGCGGCAACGTGGAGTCGATCCTATCGTCTCTGCCGCCGGTGGTGCGCTGGCCCTAAGACACGTCGCGCAAAAGCAGGCGGCGATTTGCGATAACGACGCAGGGAAAGCCCCGAACTTCAAGCGCAGCGAACGAATCCGAAAGATCGCGATGCGCTTGAAACGTTCAACATTAAATGATCGGACGGTGTCCTGAAATCGGCGGGAGGAGTGCCTAAGTGATCTAATGCTCGTTTCAATCGGAGGAGGTTGTAATGGCAGCAGAGAAGCAAGTCACGGAAGCTTCGAAAGAACAGAAACTTTCGCGCACAGTCGATAGTCCGGAGTTCATCATCCGACTGGCCGAGGATATGCGGACCCGCAGCGGGTCCGATCTGCCGCTTTCCTGCTTTGTGGAGCAGGTGAGAATGCAATTGGCAGGCAAATCACCGAGCGATATCGCCCGCTTCGCGGCCGATCGTTCGGCCAGGCAGCCGCCAATCACCCGATATCAATCGTCGGATTGCTTCAAATCCTGGGCAATGCCGGATTGATGTCCGGAAGAGAGCCGCCGGCAAGCGGGAGACTTGCCGGACGGCAGAAACCTTTTCTCGTTCGTGGCGTTTAGGCCTTCATGCCCTTTGCATGAAGGGACGGGAAATTATTGAGAAATGAGGAGGAAGATATGCGACTGTTCGAATGTGGTACGCTCGTGCCCGGTTGCGCCTGGCACACCCGCGCCAAGGATGACGCCGAGGTGGTCCGTCGCGCCGTCGAGCACATGCGCGAAGCGCATGGCGAAACCATCATCCGCGAAAACATGGTCGACAATATCAAGGCCCGGATTCGCGACGAGGCCAACGCGGCCTGATTGGCGGGCCGCCCAGTCAGTCCCGTCAATCAGGCCTCATTATCAGGCATTGGCCAAATCCTTGAGTCGGGCGAGTAGGCTCGCCCGGTTCATCGTAAAATTCCCGTCGAGCCATTCCTGCTCAAGCTTACCAAGAAGCTCGCCCACGCGCGGTCCCGCATCGACGCCCGCAGCAAGCGCATCTGCACCGTTGAGCGGAAAAGTCGGCTTCTTCCAGTTTGCCGCCCGTTTCAGCAATTTCCCGAGCCGCGCGACGCGCGCCATCTCCTCGAAATCGCCCTCCGCCTTGCTCCGGGCAACAGACTGCGCCAGCTTCAGGCGAACCATAACACCGGTCAGATCATGGCGATAAAGCAGGCGGTCGAAGGCCGCGTCCGAAATATCGTCCTTGACGATTGGCGCATTCGCCCAGGCCTGCAGATAGGCGCCTTCCGCTTTCGAGAGGCGCAGCCGCTCGGCAAGTTTGGCGAGCCTTGCCGCATCGGGCGGCACGATGGCCGCCAGACGAAGCAGAGCCTCCGGCGGCCAACCGAGAGCCTTCTCGGCGGCGATCAGTCCCGGAATGGCGTCGATGCCCCATTTTTCGGTTTCCGGCAGCACTTCCGTCAAAATGCCGATCTGGCGCATCCAGAGCAGCGCCCTGCCTGGGTCCGGTGCCGCCAGCAGCTTCTTCATCTCGGACCAGACACGCTCGGCCGAGAGCGTTGATATCTTCGACTTTGCGGCGGCACAGGCGCGCAAGCCATCGGCATCGGGACGGCCGCTGCCGTAATAGGCAAAGAAGCGGAAGAAACGCAGGATGCGCAAGTGATCCTCGGCAATCCGCGTCGCAGCATCGCCGATGAAGCGAATGTTACGGCGCTCCAGATCGGCAAGCCCGCCGACGAGATCCACGACCTCGCCATCGGCGGATGCATAGAGCGCATTGATCGTCAGGTCCCGCCGCTCGGCATCGGCCTGCCAATCCCGGCTGAAGGCCACTACGGCGCGCCGCCCATCCGTCTCCACATCGCGTCGCAAGGTGGTGATTTCGAACGGTTTTCCATTGATGACTAAGGTAACCGTGCCATGCGCAATGCCGGTCGGCACCGCCTTGATCCCTGCCGTCTCGGCTCTTTGGACGACGGCCTCCGGCACAAGAGTCGTGGCTATATCAATATCGGCGACGGGCAGCCCCATCAGGCTGTTGCGGACGGCACCGCCCACCACGCGTCCCTCGCCGCCATCGGCATCGAGCAGCGCCAGCACCCGCTGCAATGCCTCATCGCGAAACCAGGCCTCATCGGCAACGGACGTCATGTATAAAGCCTTTCATAAAGCGTGCGGACGATGCCCGCGGTAATGCCCCAGATCATGCGCTGCCCATAGGGCATGCGGTAGAAATGACGCTCGGTCCCTTGCCAGAGCATCGTGTCGGTCACGTGGTGGCCGGGGTCCATCAGGAAGGAGAGCGGAACCTCGAAGGCATCCTCCACTTCCGTCGGATTGAGAGCCAGATGAAAGCCCGGCTTCACCACTGCGAGAATGGGCGTGATGCGAAAGCCGGTCGCCGCCAGATAATGCGGCAGCCGCGCCACCGGCTCGATGAAGATGTCGGCCAGCCCGATTTCCTCGCCCGCTTCGCGCACTGCCGCCATTTCCGGCGAGGCGTCCTCCGGATCGATGGCCCCGCCTGGAAAGGCAATCTGGCCGGAATGCTTGCGCAGCGTCGATGTCCTGAGCGTGAAGATGACCTTGGCGTCGTCGCCGCTGTCGACGACGGGCACGAGCACAGCGGCATCCTTGAGCTTTAGGCCGGCCACCTGCGATATGGTCTCGGGATTGAGGAGATGATCGCCGTGATCGCGCCAGGCAAGCTCCACCGGCCCACCGCTCTGATGGAGGGCGCGACGGCGGAATTCATCCGCAGAATAAAGGGGAAATTCGTTCATCGAGTGAGTGCATCCAGTTCGGCAACCGGCATGACGGGAAATATGGAGCTGCCGGAACGCACGCAAAAGATCTCTCGCCCGGCAATCACGACGTGCTCACCAAGCTCGATGAGATCGTACATGACCGCACGCGTCACCAGAGCCTCGAGCCGCCCGCGGACATGCAGATAAGGCTTCAGCTCGTCATTTTTGCCACCAATGACGAAACGGATTGGATGATCCCTGCCCGCCTCGACGACATCGCCGACATTGGTGCGGAAGGTCAGCACCCGTCTGCCCTCACGCTCCGTCACGCTCATCTCGACAGCCACGAACGGCGCGTCGACGACGCGGATACCGACCTTTTCCACAGGCGTGACCAGATAGGTCTTCCCATCCTCGTCCTTGCGCAGAACTGTGGAAAACAGCCGCACCAGCGGCGCCCGGCCGATCGGCGTGCCGAGATAGAACCAGGTGCCGTCGGCGCGGATCTCCATGTCGATATCGCCGCAGAACGGCGGATTCCAGCGATCCACGGGCGGCAAACCCTTCTTGGAGCCGCCACTATCGCCGGCCGCGCGCGAAATCAGCGCCGCGAGGCTTGCGGCATCGCCCGTTGTCCTGATTTCCTCGGTTGCCATTCTTCTGTCCCGGTTGGTCGTTAGTCAGGAATATGACAGTTCTCACGAGATAGTCATTTGAAACGTGCTTGTCAGCTATCTTGCTGGCGATAAGTTGTATTGAATATGAGGCAAATGTGTAACGTCTGCGAATCGCGCGCACCGTTTTTCTGCCATTGGAGACGCAAATGGGCATGATCAAATCGACCGAAACGAGCCTTGACGAGCAGGCCATCATCGCCTCGGCCGAAAAGGCACTGGGCGATATCGCCACCATTCGCCAAGAGGTGTCGAAGGTCATTTTCGGCCAGGAAAGCGTCGTGGAAAACACGCTGCTCGCCGTGCTCGCCGGCGGTCATGCCCTGCTGGTCGGCGTACCGGGTCTCGCCAAGACGAAGCTCGTGACGACGCTCGGCGCCGTCCTCGGCCTCGCCTCCAACCGCGTACAGTTCACGCCGGACCTCATGCCGTCGGATATTCTCGGTTCCGAAGTCATGGACCAGGACGAAACCGGCCGCCGTTCCTTCCGTTTCGTCAAGGGTCCGGTCTTCGCGCAATTGCTGATGGCCGACGAAATCAACCGCGCCTCGCCGCGCACGCAGTCCGCCCTGCTGCAGTCCATGCAGGAATATCACGTCACCATCGCCGGCCAGCGATACGATCTGCCCGCTCCGTTCCACGTTCTCGCAACGCAGAACCCGCTGGAGCAGGAAGGCACCTACCCGCTGCCGGAAGCCCAGCTCGACCGCTTCCTGCTGCAGGTCGACGTCGACTATCCCGAGCTTGCCGACGAGCGCCGCATCCTGCTCGAAACCACGGGCTTGAGCGAGGCAACGCCGCAGGCGGTCATCGACGCCGAACGCTTGCTGGAAATCCAGCAGCTCATCCGCCAGATGCCCGTCAGCGACGGCGTCGTCGATGCAATCCTGTCGCTGGTGCGTTCGGCCCGCCCGGGCCAGGGCAATGCCTCTACCGACAAGCATGTCGCCTGGGGCCCCGGTCCTCGTGCCGGCCAGGCGATGATGCTCTGCGCCCGCGCCCGCGCCCTTTACGAAGGCCGGCTTGCACCGTCGATCGACGACATTCATGCACTCGCCGAGCCAGTATTGGAACACCGCATGGCGCTGACTTTTGCAGCCCGCGCCGAAGGCATGTCCGTACGTGATGTTATTTCAGGGCTGGTCAAGCAGTCGAAGTCGTGACCCGGATGTCGAGGAGAGTATAGCGCGTGGCATCCATCGGACAGACCGTCAGACCGACCTCAGGCAACGATGCCCTCTCCCGAGCCCGCAGCCGTGCCGCCCTCGTGCCGGATTGCCTTGTCGAAGCCAAGCGCATTGCCAACACGGTCATCGCCGGATGGCACGGCCGGCGCAAGCGCGGCATCGGCGAGAATTTCTGGCAGTTCCGCCCCTATACCGAAGGCGAAAGCCTTTCGCGCATCGACTGGCGGCGCTCGGCGCGCGACGATCATACCTATATCCGAGATCATGAATGGGAAGCCGCGCATACGATCTGGCTCTGGGCCGATCTGTCGCCATCGATGATGTATAAGTCGACCTATGGCCATGTGTCCAAGGAAGGCCGTGCACTTGTCATCATGCTGGCGCTGGCGGAAATCCTGTCCCGCTCCGGCGAGCGCATCGGCTGCCCGGGCATCATGGAGCCGGTTTCGACCCGCAACGCCGCCGAGCGTCTGGCTGCAGCCCTGATGCATACCCCGCTCGAAGGCGGCTTGCCGCAGACGGCGATGATTCGCGGCTGGAGCGATATCGTGCTGATCGGCGATTTTCTCGACGATGCAGATAGCGTCATGGGCAGGATCGGACCCTTGGCCCGCCGCGGCTTGCGCGGTCACGTGATCGAGATTGCCGACCCCGCCGAAGAACTATTTCCCTATAGCGGGCGCACCGAATTCAGCGATCCCGAAACGGGCTCGAAGCTGATCGCCGGCCGCGCGGAAAACTTGCGTGAAGACTATCAGCGCGCCTATCTGGCGCGACGCGAAAATCTCGGCCAGTCGCTGCGCCATCTCGGCTGGACCTTCGTCAGCCACCGCACCGACCGGCTGGCTTCCGAAGCCTTGGTCGCCGTGCATATGTATCTCTCAGGCATGCCCGCAAGGGTCGCGTCTGGAGGCCAGCCATGAGCGGTCTCTCCTTTGCATTCGCATCACCGGCCATCCTGGCTGCGCTCATTCTGCTTCCTGCGATCTGGTGGCTGCTGCGCCTGACTCCGCCGCAGCCGCGAACCGAAGTGTTCCCGCCGCTCCGCATTCTGGCGAGCATCCTCAAGCGCGAGGAAACCCCGGCCCGCAGCCCGTGGTGGCTGACGCTGCTGCGCATGCTGCTGGCCGCCCTCGTCATCCTCGCCATCGCCAATCCGATGTTCAATCCGCGCACCAACACGCTCTCTAGCAGCGGCCCGCTGGTGCTGATGATCGACAATAGCTGGGCGAGCATTTCGGATTGGGAACGCCGTGTGCGCACGGCGGACGCGCTGATCGACGATGCCGACGCCAAGAGCATTCCGGTCTCAATCGCCTTCACCGCCGAACAGGGCAATGACGCGACGCCGGGTGCCGCGACATCGGCCCGCGACAAGCTGCATGCAATAAACCCCCGACCACTGGTGCCGGATCGGCAACGCGCCGCCGAAGCAGTGAAAGCGGCGCTCAACGGCAGCAAGCCCGGCACTGTCGCCTTCCTCTCCGACGGTATAGAGAGCAAGGACAAGGACGATATCGTCAGCCGCCTCGCCGCCCTGCAGCCGAGTGAGCTAAGACTCATCGAGGGCGATGGCCGCGATGTCGTCGCGCTCACGGGCGCAGCCAATACCGCCAGCAACATGACCGTTACGGCAACACGACTGAACGGCAGCGGCCCGATGCGCCTCGGACTGACGGCGCAGGACAATCAGGGACGGCCGATCGCCGCCGGTTCGCTCGATTTCTCGGGCGGGCAAACGGTTGCGACCGGCTCCATTGCCGCGCCCTTCGAAATGCGCAATGATTTCGCCCGCATCAGCATCGACCGCCAGGCAAGCGCCGGCAGCGTCTATCTGCTCGACGACGGTTTTCGGCGTCGCCGGGTGGCGCTCCTCTCCGGACAGGCCGCCGACGAGTTCCAGCCGATCCTGTCGCCACTCTACTATATCCAGCGCGCTCTTCAGCCCTATGCCGATCTGACGCAGCCCAACAGCGCCGATCTCGCAAAGTCAATCCCCCAATTGCTCGCGGGCAATCCTTCCGTCATCATCATGGCCGATGTCGGCCGCCTGCCGCAGGAAACCTATGCGCCGCTGCAGAAGTGGATCGAGAGTGGCGGCACGCTCGTCCGCTTCGCCGGACCGCGCCTCGCCGCAGCTCCCGCCGACGATCCGTTGGTCCCGGTTACATTGCGGCAGGGCGAGCGCACCTTCGGCGGTGCTCTTTCCTGGGCCGAGCCGCAGCCGCTTGCAGATTTCCCTTCTTTCGGCCCCTTCGCCGGCATGCCGAAGCCGGATGATGTCCTGATCAAGCGGCAGGTTCTGGCCGAGCCGACACCGGATCTCGCCGAGCGCACCTGGGCAAGCCTCGCCGACGGCACGCCGCTGGTGACGGAAAAGCAGATGCAGGCCGGCCGCATCGTCCTCTTCCATGTCAGCGCCGAGCCGCAATGGTCCGATCTGCCGATATCTGGCAATTTCGTCGAGATGCTGCGCCGTATCGTCCAGCTGTCGCGCGCCGGCGGCGTCGCCTCGGGGCAAGCGACTGCTTCCAAGACAAGTGAAGCAATGCCACCCTACCGGCTCCTGACCGCCAAGGGCGTCTTGACCAGTGAGATCGGCAGCGCCCGCCCGCTGGAACCAAGCAACAAGCGAACCGCAGTCGCAAGTTTCGACAACCCGCCTGGCCTCTATGGTTCCGAAGAGGGCTTCAGCGCGCTCAATACCCTGCCAAGCGGCGCAGCGCTCAAGCCGCTGGATACCTCGGCAGCTGGCGTAGCGGCACATGAAGGCCTGATTGGGGGCGAAGCCTGGTCGGCCAAGCCGATCCTCTTCACCCTCGCCTTCCTCCTGCTGCTGGCCGACAGCATCATCGTCCTGTTCATGAATGGCGCCTTCCCACGCCTGGGCAGATCGGCCAAGACGATTGCGGGCGGTGCGGCGATGCTGCTGCTGGCCGTCTCGCTCGCCATGTTCCTGCATCCGACAGGTGCGCTCGCCGACGATTCGAAACCGGGCGACGACGCCATCTTCTCGCGGCTGGACAAGACGCATCTCGCCTATGTCGTGACAGGCGAAACGGACATCGATCACATTTCGGAGCGTGGGCTTGCCGGCCTCTCCGACTATCTCACCTATCGCACGACGCTCGAACCCGGCCCACCGGTAGGGGTGGATCCTGCCAAAGATGAACTCGCCTTTTACCCGCTGATCTACTGGCCGATTTCAGCAACCGCGCCGATGCCGTCCAATGACGCCATCAGCCGCATCGACGCCTATATGCGCAACGGCGGAACCGTGCTCTTCGACACACGTGACGCGATCGACACGATGGGCGACACTTCGTCGCCGAGCCCGAACGGGCAGCGACTGCAGCAGATCCTCGCCAATCTCGATATCCCTCCCCTGGAGCCTGTGCCTGCCGGCCATGTGCTGACCAAGTCCTTCTACCTGCTATCGAGCTTCCCCGGGCGCTATGCCGACAGTCCGCTCTGGGTGGAAGCGCGTCAGGATGCGCGTCGCGATGCAAACGCGGTCGCGACCTCCGACGGGGTGACGCCAATCATGATCACGGGCAATGATTTTGCCGGCGCCTGGGCCATCGGCGACAACGGCTCGCCGCTATTGCCCACCGTGCCTCCAGACGAGACCCAGCGAGAATATGCCTATCGCACGGGCGTCAACATCATGATGTACATGCTGACCGGAAATTATAAGTCCGATCAGGTCCACGTTCCCGATATCCTGCAGCGCTTGGGGCAATAGTATGAATATCGGTTTTGCCCCCTTCCTCCCCTGGCCTGTGCTTGCCGCTTTGGCGGTGCTGACGCTGGCCATCGCAGCACTTGCCATCTACAGGCGCCTGCGCGGCGGTTGGATCCGCGCCCTGGCGGGCCTCGCCCTGCTGGCGGCACTCGCCAACCCGGTGCTGATGCAGGAGGATCGCGATCAGCTGACGACGATCGTTCCCGTCGTGGTTGATCGCAGCCTCAGCCAGCAGACGCCGGAACGTACGAAAATGACGGATGAAGCTTTGGCGATGCTCAAGGATCGACTGGCGCAGTTCCCCCGCATTGAGCCTCGCATTGTGGAATTCCGCGATCCGGCGGAATCGGAATCGCCTTCAACACGGCTTTTCTCTGCCCTTTCCTCGGCAATCGCCGACGTGCCCCCGGCCCGCATTGGCGGTGCCATCTTCCTGACAGACGGCCAGATTCACGATATCCCCGGCGCCAATCAGCAGCTCGGCTTTGACGCGCCCGTCCACGGGCTAATCACGGGCAAACCGGACGAATTCGATCGCCGCATCGAGATCGTGCGCGCCCCTCGCTTCGGTCTTGTCAACGAAGAGCAGCAGCTCGTCTTCCGGGTCGTCGACGATGGCAAGAGCCCCGGCGGCACTGCGGCAGTCACGGTCAAGATGAATGGCGACGAGATCGCCACGCTGCAGGCCACACCCGGCCAGGACACGCCCTTCAGCTTCAAGGTGCCGCGCGCGGGCAACAATGTCCTCGAATTCGCAGTCGCCGAAGTGCCTGGCGAAGTCACCGGCATCAACAATCAGACGGTCCAGCTGATCGAAGGCATCCGCCAGAACATGCGCGTTCTCCTTGTTTCGGGTGAACCGCATGCCGGCGAGCGCGCCTGGCGCAACCTGTTGAAATCGGACGCCTCGGTCGATCTCGTGCACTTCACCATCCTGCGTCCGCCGGACAAGCAGGACGGCACGCCGATCAACGAGTTGTCGCTGATCGCCTTCCCGACCCGCGAGCTTTTCGTCGACAAGATCAGCTCTTTCGACCTGATCATTTTCGATCGCTATCAAGACCGTCAAAACGTCCTGCCGACAATCTATTATGATTACATGGCGCAATATGTCGAAAACGGCGGCGCCTTGCTGGTCGCGGCCGGCCCCGAACATGCCGGCGGCAGTTCGATTGCGCTGACGCCGCTTGCCTCGGTGCTGCCGGCCGAGCCGACGGGCCAGATGATCGAGAAAGCCTTCTATCCGCGCCTTTCGGACCAGGGCAAGAAGCACCCCGTCACGCGCGGGCTGGACGGCTCCGAAACCGAGCCCCCGCATTGGGGCCGCTGGTTCCGCAGCGTCGATGTGGAGAGGCCGCAAGGCCAGACCGTAATGGTCGGCGCTGACAACAGTCCCTTGCTGGTGCTGAACCGCGTCGGCCAGGGTCGCGTCGCCATGCTGCTCTCCGACGAGGGCTGGCTGTGGGCGCGCGGTTTCGAAGGCGGCGGCCCGCACGTGTCGCTCTACCGACGCATTGCCCATTGGCTGCTCAAGGAGCCGGCACTGGAAGAGGAGGCACTGACGGCCAATGCCGCCGGGCGCACGCTGCAGGTAACGCGCCAGACGATCGGCAACGATCCCGGCCCGGCCACGATCAAGTTGCCTTCCGGCCAGACGGAAACCTTGCCGCTGAGGCAGACCCAACCGGGTCTCTATCAGGCCGAGAAGCATATGAACGAAATCGGGCTCTACCAGATCGCCAACGGCAATCTGTCGACGCTCGTTCATATCGGCGCAATCGATGCTCCGGAATTCAAGGCGATGATCTCGACCACCGAGACGCTGAAGCCCCTAGCACAGAAAACGAAGGGTCTCGTCACCCGCGTTGCCGGCGCAAATGGTGGCGTGACGGTGCCGCAGGTTTTGCCGGTGCGCGGCGCCGTTCGCGTCGCCGACGGTCAGCGTCTGACCATCCGCATGACCGACGAAACCGTGCTGAAGGGGATCAATACCCTGCCGCTCTTTGCGGGCTTTGCCGGCCTTGCAGCCCTTCTCTTTGCTTTTTCCGCCACATGGTGGCGCGAAGGACGATGAATGTGATGAAGATCGAAGTGACCGATACGCCATCGGAAAGCGAGCTTGCGGCCATCAGCGAGGGATTGACGGCTTTCAACACCATCGACGTCGGCCCCTCCGGCCGGCAATCCCTGGCCGTTCTGATCCACGATGATGCCGGTAAGACCATCGGCGGCATATCCGGTTACACCGCCTGGGGATGGCTGTTCACCCAATGGCTCTTCGTGCCGGAAAGCCTGCGCGGACAGGGCATGGCCGGAAAGTTGCTGGACGCGGCGGAAGCGGAGGCGAGCACGCGGGGCTGTTTCGGCGCATGGATCGATACCTTCAACCCGCAGGCGCTGAAAGCCTATCAGCGGCAGGGCTATGCCATCTTCGGCGAACTGCCGGATTTCCCCGTTGGCCGCAGCCGGTTCTTTCTGCAGAAGAAATTGTCGCCCCGCTGACATCAAGCAGGGCGATTTTTCGTTGCGCGTGCCTTAGACCGCGATTGCCGTAAGCTGCACGACATCATCCAGATCGTCGTCGTCTTCGGCTTCCACGGCCATAGTGGAATCATCGCGCCATGCGATCGAGCCTTGCAGCCGCGCATGCGTGTCTACGGCGATCGGCACGACCAGCACCCGGTTGGGATCGACCGGCCCCGGGAAGGTCAGCGCATTATAGGCAACCTTTTCGAAACCGAGCGGGCAATAATAGGGCGGATCGCCGATGAGGATGACGGCTTCCGATCCCTTGCGCTGCGCGGCCGCCACCGCGATCCGCACGAGCTCGCGGCCGATTCCCTTATTCTTGTGCGACGGACGCACGGCAAGCGGGCCGAGCAGATGTCCCTTGACCGATCCGGCCAGCACCGGCGTCATCCGCACGGAGGCGATCGTCTCGCCATCATCGGCGCAGATAAAAGACAGCAACCGGTCATGCGGCCCCTGCTCGCGAATGCGCGCAGCGGCGCGGGTAAACCGCCCCGGACCGAAAGCTTCTTCGTTGATGAGTTCGATAGCAGCGTCGTGCGACGCATCCTCAGTGAGGTAGACCAGATCGTGCTTGTACATTAGCCCAGAAAACCAGTAGACGGACGATATTGTTCCCGAAAGCGCTCATCGAGCGTTCAAGATCATCGGCGTCGTCGCAGGCTTCTGGTTACTTTCATGACAAGGGGTCCTTAAAGTGTGAAAAGCCGGATAGCAGGAAATATCCGGCACGTCCAATGCAAAATGCATCCTGCCGTTCATTCATGCAAGATCTCGATCTCGACACCACCCCATAAGCCCGCGAGGGGCACCTATGACGCAGTGTTCATCATTTGCCGTCTCGAAATCCGGAGCGCATACCGTATCTCTAGAGATATAGTTTCGGTAGTTTTCCGGAAGGATGAAGCAATGGGTATGTTGGTTAACGGCGTCTGGCATGACGTCTGGTATGATACCAAAGAGACGAAGGGTCATTTCAAGCGCGCTGCATCGCAGTTTCGAAACTGGGTGACCGCGGATGGCAGCGCCGGCCCGACAGGCACCGGCGGCTTCAAGGCAGAGGCCGGACGCTATCATCTCTACGTGTCACTCGCCTGCCCTTGGGCGCATCGAACTCTGATCTTCCGCAAACTGAAGAAGCTTGAGGAGCTGATCTCCGTCTCGATCGTCGATCCGCTGATGGTTGAAAACGGCTGGGAATTTAAAGGACAGGATGGCGGCACCTTCGACCATCTCTTCGGCGCGACGAAGCTCTGGGAAGTCTATGTGAAGGCCGATCCGCATTATTCTGGCCGCGTGACTGTTCCCGTTCTCTGGGACAAGCAGACCGGCACGATCGTCAACAACGAGTCGGCCGAAATCATCCGGATGTTCAATACGGCCTTCGATGGCTTGACCGGCTCCAAGACCGATTTCTATCCTACCGATCTACAGGTCGATATCGATGCATTGAACGAGCGCGTCTACCATACCGTCAACAACGGCGTCTACAAGGCCGGCTTTGCGACGACGCAGGAGGCCTATCAGGAAAACGCACTCCGCCTCTTCGAAACCCTCGATATGCTCGATGAGCGACTGGCGAGGCAGCGCTATCTATTCGGCGATCGCTTGACGGAGGCCGACTGGCGGCTGTTCACGACACTGGTTCGTTTCGACGCGGTCTATGTCGGACATTTCAAATGCAATATCCGCCGCATCGCCGATTATCCCAACCTCTCGGCCTACCTCCGGGATCTCTATCAGATCGGCGGCGTTGCCGAGACGGTGAACATCGGGCACATCAAGAACCACTATTATCGCAGCCACAAGACGATCAACCCGACAGGCATCGTGCCGATCGGACCGGAACTCGATTTCGATCGCCCGCATGGGCGCGAGCAGCTGGCAAAAGCCGCCTGACCCAGGCGTCAGAGGCTACCAATAGCTGGAGGGAGCCTCCGCTCCTTCCAATTCCTTCAACCGGCGATAGGTTGCCTTCGTCGTGCCTGGCGGCAGCGCATCGACCGGAAAGAAGCCGCTTTCGACGATTTCGCGATCCGGCTTGCGCGGCGAGGTCTGGGTGACCTCGACGCGATAGAAGACGACGTGGTCGCGTTTGCTGGTGTGATTGTTGAAATAGACGTGGAAGAGCTGCGGCTTGCCTGAGATCGCCAGATTGCCTTCCTCACGCAGCTCCTTTTCGAGCGCCTGCTCCACAGTCTCATGGCGTTCGACGCCGCCGCCGGGCATGTGCCAGCCGGCGATATAGGAATGCCGAACCAGGAAAATCCGCCCTTGGCGATCGAAGCAGGCGGCGCGCACGCCGATTGTCATGCTGCGGGTCAGCACGAAATAGACATGCAGCGCGCGGCCGAACAGACGCACAGCCAAACTCTGTCTTTCATCGCGTCGATTGTCTTCACTCATGCCTAAACCCCGGCATCGTGATCTGCAATCGGACCGGGAATGTATTTGTTTTGACAATAGAGTGGGCTATGTCTCATCCCATGTTCAAACTCGCGCATATTTCCGATGTTCACCTTGGTCCACTGCCACGTCTTTCGATCAGAGAACTCGCCTCCAAACGCATTACCGGATTTGTGAACTGGCACCGGAACCGGCGCAAGCATCTTTTTGGCGATACGCTCGATCTCCTTCTTGACGACATCAAGGCGAAACAGGCCGATCACCTGGCCGTAACCGGCGATCTCGTCAACCTTGCGAGCGGCATGGAGATCCAGACGGCGGCCACATGGCTGAAAACGGTCGGCGATCCTCTCCACACGTCAGTCGTTCCCGGCAATCACGATGCCTATGTGCCTGGCGCCTACGAAAAGGCCATGCGCTCCTGGTATCCCTATGTCCGCGGCGATGAGGCTCCCGCCGAATGGCAGGAAGACCAGCGCATTTTCCCCTATCTGCGTATCCGAGGTCAGGTCGCGCTTGTGGGCTGCTCCACAGCCGTCGCCACCCCACCCTTTGCCGCAAGCGGCTTCTACTCCTCACGCCAGGCGCGCGAGACGGTGAATATCCTGCGTGCAGCCGGAGATGCCGGGCTCTTTCGCGTCGTCATGATCCATCACCCGCCCATTCGCGGCGCGACCAGCTTCTACAAGCGGATGATCGGCATTCGCCGTTTTGCCGCCGTCATCTCGACCGGGGGCGCTGAACTTGTCCTGCATGGCCACACACATCTCAACACCTTGCACTGGCTGCGCGGCCATATGGGCCCGGTCCCGGTCGTCGGGATTGCCTCAGCATCGCAAGGGGTCGGCGGATTGAAGCCGCGCGCGGCCTATAATCTCTTCACCATCGCCGGCCGGCCGGGCGCCTGGGAACTGAAGGCGGAACGTTACAGCCTCAATGACAATGGCAGCGGCGTCGACCCCGAAAGCCTCGATATTCTGGCGACATGGTGAGCCTTTTAGCGTCGTTGTGCGCATCGTTTCGGTAGCGTTTTCTAAGATACGGAGCTACAATCGAAGCATTGGAATCTCGAAATGCGGGACGGATTTTGAGGTCGTGACAAGGAGCACCGCAATGCCGGCTTTCGGAGCTCGTATCCGGCAGGGTTGCTGCTTCTTGGAAGGCTCGGGCCAGCGCCGGGACAGTACCGGCTGACACATTGTGGGATTACTGCAGTGAGAATGACAGTCAAGCGCGCGGGTGCTTTTGAAGACTTGCGAAACGGCACGGAAATGGTTCATACCAGTACAGGACAATTATTCCGCTCGCATCACCTTTCTTACGGGGAAGGCTGTCCATCGCGGAAGCAGATTGTCGATGTAACAACCTCCAACGCCTTCCTGGAACGATCATGCCAACGCCGGTAGCAGCCATTGATATCAGACGCGATCTGGTCGGCCTTCTTCCGAAGCTTCGCCGTTTTGCGGTGACGCTGACCGGCGATCTCGCCGAGGCGGACGAGCTTGTTCAAAACGTCTGTCAGCGCGGCATAGCCAAGTTCCATCTTTGGAACAGCGGCGGCAAGCTGGAAAGCTGGCTCTATACGATGGCCCGGCATCAATGGGTCGATGAGGCGCGACGCCACAAATTGCGCCCCGCCGCAAAGGGCAGTGCACTGGAACAGGGCGAGCCGATATCCGGCACCCATTTAAATCTTGTAGAAGCCGGCGAAGCGCATCGTCTCGTCACATCTTTGCCAGAAGGTCTTGCCAGTGTCTTCCTGCTGGTCGACGTCGAAGGGCACAGCTACAAGCAGGCCGCCGACGTCCTCGGCATCCCTTTGTCGGCAGTGATGTCAAGGCTCTCCAGCGCACGCCTTTACCTTGCCTCCCAGGGTCATAGTCGCTCGCCTCGAAGGTTTTAAGCGTTGCAGGACATGAAGAAAACGCCGCTCGAAGTCCGCTTGTCCGCCTTCATGGATGGCGAGACGAGCCGCGAAGAAAAAGAAGAGCTGGAAAAGCTCATCGCCTCGGATCCGAACGCGCGACGTATTTTCGATGAGCTGAAGCATGGCTCCGATGTCGGCCGCAAGGCTTTTGACGAGGTTTTGAAGGAGCCGGTGCCGCTCGCGCTCGTTCGCTCCATCAAGAGCGCTCAGCCTCCGAAGAACCGAGATCCCTCTCCCCGCCTCACCCGGCAATCGTTGAAGCTGGCGCCCACGGGCAAGCAATCGCTGGCCGCGGCTCTCATCCTGTTCGCCGTCGGCGGCGGCATCGGTTATCTTTTCGGCGTGCAGCCCGCTGACGTCCCAGCAAACTCTCCGCCGACCCCGACACAGGCTATGACACGCAACTGGCTGGATGATATCGCCGCCTATCACCGCATCTATTCGCGCCAGCCGCAGCGTATGGTCGAGCTGCAGGCAAGCCAGCTGGACGAAATCGCCAAGTGGCTGGTGAGCACGGTCGGCGTCAAATTCAATTTTCCGGACCTTGCTGCCGATGGTCTCGTCTTCCAAGGCGCGCGCATGTCCATCGCAGCCGGCAAGCCAGTCGGCCAGCTGATCTACAAGAACCTCGACGGTGATGTCGTCGCCATCTGCTTTACCAAGACGGACAGCGTTGCCGACGACGATTTCAGCGAAACCATCAAGGACGATATCAGCATCGTGTCCTGGCACCGCAACGGAACCACCTATGCGATCGTCGGCCCCTCCTCGGATGCAATGCTCGATCAGATCGCCAATCGGGTATCCTCGGAAATCTGACTGATATCCCATCCGTTTTGCGGCTTGCGGCTGCCAGCCGGTCGGTGGATAATGGGCAGCGATAACCGCATGAGCTTGATAGTCTTGCTGGAGTTTCGACATGTCCGATGTTCTGCTGACCATTCCTGAAATCGACAGACGTATCGCGGCGATAAGGGAAAACCTTCGCGAACTGATCGAGCAGGCAGCAGCCTTTTCCGGCGCCGCCGACGAAGAACGGACGTCTGAGCGGATAGCCGAGCAGGAAGAAGAGCTCGAGCGTCTGACGAAGCAGCGCGATGAGCTTGCCAAGGGCAAGGCCTGAGCAAAACTCACCATTGAAGCACATATGCTTGGACGAGCTCGACGCGAGCCTTGGAAAGAACGGCACTCGCCCTTCGATGTCGAACGATCACGATACAATTGCTGCTGACATCGGCGCCGATACACGCTATAGAGGTTGTACCGACCCATGAGGAGAGCACTCTGATGAAAAATCACGGCACAGGAAACCACCGCTGAAAGGCAGTGCCGTGAAGGGCTGCTTTATCGGCCCGATCATCAGATTGCTATTTTTCGCCCGTGGAGGGCACTCATGTTTCGTCGCTTTGAAGAGCTTGTCGATCCGTTTCAGGATCATGACGAGCCGCAGCCATCACCCAAGGCCTGGCGCTATCTCCTAACCAATCTTCGCCCGTTTCGCACGGTCGTGGCGATGAGCCTTGGTCTAACCGTGATCGGCGCCATCATCGAGATCTGGCTCATCGGCTATTCGAGCCGGCTGGTGGACGATCTCGCCGCCGCCCGACAGGATGATTTCTGGACATCCGAAGGAGGCGGACTGCTGGCCGCCGCCGCCCTCGTCCTGATCGGACGGCCTCTTGCCGGCTATCTCCGCGAAAGCCTGGATGACATCGCGTTCCGGCCGAATGCCGAGACGCTGTTCCGTTGGCGGGCTCACCGTCGTGTCCTTCGGCAATCGGTCAGCTGGTTCCGTCAGGACTTTTCCGGGCGTATCGCCAGCCAAGTGCGCGACATAGGCACGGCAGCAACGGGCGCGGCCTATCAGGTCCTGCACACGCTTTCCTTTGTCACGATCTATGTCGCCGGCTCGCTCTGGCTGATGGCCTCGATCGACCCGCGCCTCATCTGGCCCTTATTGGTCTGGCTTCTCTGCTATCTCGGCCTGATGGCCTATGTCATCCCTCGCCTGCAGAAGGCCTCCGCGCAATACCAGGGAGCCTATGCCGAGCTGACGGGCATGTTGGTGGAAAGCTATGCCAATATCGACCTCATCAAGCTTTTTGCCGAT
>Ga0209371_1001228_pt1 | contig 18441 bp, 31 predicted proteins | sample AgamicAtAmrz_FD_187165 | JGI IMG/M metagenome (GOLD analysis project Ga0209371, IMG submission 187165) | Agave microbial communities from Guanajuato, Mexico - At.Am.rz (SPAdes) (version 2) | ecosystem: Host-associated > Plants > Roots > Rhizosphere | place: Guanajato, Mexico | collected 2012-06-07
GCTGGCAGCGAGACAGCAGACGTCGCAGCCAGAGACTTTCTGCCTCGCTGTGCCATTACTTTTTCCTTTTTTTCTGGACGTTTTTAAAAAAGAAACTGAGGGCGCGGTCTTTAAGATTTTGCTGCCAGAGTTTTACCCCTCCCCCGCGCCAGCCACAAAGATAATGATAATAGTTATCAAATGGGCCTAAGCACACCGAGTTGGTGCCTCCGGCTGACTTCAAATGATATTGATTATCACTTCTCGATGATTTGCAGGTTTTCGCGTGACAGGCTGGCAGGTACCAGGCTCTTCCCGATACCAATCGGGATTGACATGCTGACCGATGGCATGGCTTCGCCCACTTCATGACTGAACCCGATGGCTGTAACCGAATTGAACTGAATGCCGTCGATACTGAACTCAACTAACTTGCCGTCTCTGTATTCAATCTTGAGGTCTTTCATTAACTTCTCCCGTTACCAGATAACACGGCCATCATCGTCGAACTCAGTCAATGTTCCGCCCTTCTCCAGGCGCTGCTTCACGGAGTCATGACAGCGCTTGCAGAGTGACTGTAGATTGTCGGGGTCATGAAACAATGAAACATTGCCTTTGTGTGGCGTGATGTGGTCAACAATAGAGGCTGAGATAACCTGATTGCACCTGAGGTGGAACTCACACAGTGGTTGCTTTTGAAGCTGGTAATAGCGCAGGCGGTACCAGCTCTTAGTGTTATAGAGATTATGCCAGGGTGAATTGGATGCCATATTCACTCCAAAAAAACCGCCGATTGGCGGTTATGTTTTCTTCAATGCTTTTTTCTGATTCGCAGCATCAATTATAGCTTGAGACCTTAACCTTCTATTTTCTCTTTCAACATACCAATCTTTGAGTAGAGTTTCGATAAGATCTATCAGCAATCCTGCTTCATCTGAATCAACTTCAATGATGAAATTGATATCTTTTTCCATATGAGCACCAATATTTCCAATGCTACGGATTGCGTCTATTGCATACCATGTATGAGAGTCCACTTTATTTTCAATAGCCTTGATTTCTTCATAGAGATTCTTCTCTTTTACGTTCCAGAAATCCCTAATCATCCCCTGCAAGCATCTTCGTGAAAGTGTTGCTGAAGCTTTGGGTGACAAATTTTTTATCAGAGCCGATTCTTTGTAGTCTTCTAATATTGTTTTGGGTATGTAATCTGGAAAACTTTTTGCTGTACCTTGAGGTCTAATCATCCATTGATCAACTTGCTCGCCGGTAGGATATACATATGAACCATCAACATATCCTTTGTTGACTTGTGTAGAATATATATATTCTTTGCATTCTGGATTTGGACATACAGCAATGAAACATTGAAAATAAATGGGTCCGTGTTTCGTGTCGCCATTGAACCCAAACTGTTGTTTCATGCTCTTAATTGCCTCTGATGTGGCGAGTTTGCTACAGTAAGGACATTCCCAGGTTGCCATTTTTTTCTCCATCCGAGAGGAGATTACAAAATAGCCGCAACACGACTATGAGTGAAGCTTTTTTATCTCATAGTGTCGCGATGCTTCACAGCTTGGCTAGCTTTGTTCCTTGTCGGCGGATTCGATTGACCTAAAATGCGTAAACATGAAGCCTTCATATGGCAGCGGCATATAACAGGCCAGCAGTGTGATCAGGTCAAAGAACCATTCAGGCACACCATTAGCAGCACACGCATCAGGTTCGCCTGACTCCATATTGCGTAAGTAAACCGGAACGATGTTGACGAACAGGCCGGTATGCTCCCATTCGCTCTTATCAACCCTGCCGAAGAATACTGCCATCTTATTCCCCTGATTCGATGCGCCGGATTGTAGCGCGGTCAATGTTGCACTGCCACAGAGCGCCATATAATTCAGCGTTGAGGCTTACGCTGTCGCCGCACGTCATATCCTATGCCCGAACTGGCACGTCATTCTGGCTTGTCAGTTAAGCCAAAAGGCTTAGCTGTGGCTGCTTTTATGTCCGATACTCCACCAGCGCATTTTGCTGCGTCGCGCAATCTGTCCGCAGCATCAACATTAACCTGCTCGTTGCGCTAAGCTTTAAGTTCGGCGATCCTTTTGGATGTTAGGTTTAGTTAGGTTCTCGCAACCTGATGCGCGGGCGTTCTTTTAGTTGTACCCCGCCAGGATGGCCGCTTGCGTGACGTTCATATCGATAAGGTACTCGCGACAGAACATCTCTTGTTTGTCGGTGAGCGCCATGTAAATACCTTTGGAGAAATCAATGGATAAAAAACAGTCGTCGATAGGAAGAAGACTTGAACAATCACTCAACAGCCTGATAGCCAATGATTACGAGAGTTCGCTTGTCCATTTTTTTCCTGCCTTAGATAAAACAGCAAAATTAAGAAGGCCTGGCTCTAAGATTGGAGTTGGAGAGCGAATTAAAGGCTTTCTTAGGGATGAGGAGCCCTTCATATCATTTTTGGCCTTTAGAATAATTTTCGAGAACGCTCGATTTGATGGAGTAAGTTTCGCGGAAGCAATTTATAAATTCGGCAGAACTTCAATAATGCATGAAGGAGAACTCGACAGGAGGCTGAGTTTCGAAAATGTCGACCAAATTATGATAATTGGAGACACTTGAAAACTATCACCTTCCTACATTGCCGCTATGATTACCGCCGTGATGGCTGCTAGTGAAAATGCTCAAGAAACTTTCCTTTCACCAAAAATTCTTCACCTTCATGACAGAGCGTTAAATGCGAACGATATTTGGGGCAAGAAAACTGAGTTACAAGCTTTGCTTAAGATGCCAGTGAGACCCTAACGTAAGCATTGCTCTTTGATGTACTGCTGCAGCACGGCTATTTGCTTTCCGGCGACCTCGATTCGCTCTCTGAGGGTGAAATAATCCCGCTGAGCGGCGTCAGTAAGTCGGGCGCTGGCTGCATCATCCATGCTGACGGTGCCGGTGGCGGATTGCTTCGCACACGTGGCGCTGAGTAGCAACCGACGCTTGCCAGTAGCAACATCATCATGGAGATGATCGATAGTGGCTTTAGCACTTGCTAACTCCTTCGTGTATTTTTCATCGAGTGCGCGGATATCGCGCTGGCGTATCTGCATGTCGGTGATAGTGTCATTAGCTAGTTTGAAATTGCCGGTTGCGGTATCACGCTGCGCTTTGTAGTCGATGGCATTGCCACGGTAATAGAACGCGTATGCTACCGAGGTGGCTAATAGCAGCAGAACCAGCAGGATGAGCGCAGCAATTACCTTAGCCTTTAAGGTCATCAGCACTCTCCGCCAGGCACATCGAGCGCTCCATATCGCGCCGGTTCATTAACCCTCGCCACTTCTGACCACCAGCATAAATCCAGCGGCGCAGCTCTTCGCATGCGCCATCGACATCGCCAGAGTTGAGTTTCTTCAGCAGTGACGATTTAGAAAATGCACCGGAGCCAACGTTGTAAGTAAAGCTGTAGAGCGCGGCTCGCTGATACTCCCCTAACGGGACTTTTACCAGGCTGTCTACCGACTTTTTAACCGGCTGCAGATCGTTCCACATCAGGCGATCGCATTCGCGGTCGGTGTACTTCTTGCCTTTGATGATATCTGTGCCGGTATGACCATCGCAGACAGTCCATACGCCAGCCACATCTTTGTAAGGCTCGTATACCCTACCCTCTACACCGTCTTTACCACCGAGGAATACCGTAGCGATAGCCATAGCTCCGCCACCCGCGACAGCAATAAGCTTATTGCGCAGGCTGTTAGACATAGCCATGAGTTAATCCTCGTTGATGCCTGGCGCGGTGGGCCAGCGCTGAAGGGCTTTGATTTGCGCCAGGGTAGCCTTGCGTTTGTAATACCAGTTGATGCCGAGCGTGAACAGCGCGACCAGAATACCGGCCAGCACGCCTACAGCACTCCATTCATCGGGACTTAACCTGGTCAGCAGACCATTGGCGATTGTCCCGGCAGATGCGCCGTATGCCGCGCCGGAAGCCAGTTTGCTCATATCGATACTCATATCACCTCCGTGATTACGGGCGGTGCTGTAGGTAGTCAGAAGAAAAGATCGCTCCTCCCCATCACAGCAATGAGGGTCATCCGATTTAGTTTTAGGAGGACGCAAAATAGAAAAGGCCGCCATTTGGCGACCTATAGATTTTTGTCAGAATTTAAAACCAAGGCCAAATCAAGCTAATTGCGCCAAAAATCAACCTTGCAAGAGGAGATTGCCTTCTTGCTATGTAGTCCTTGGTGCTCTGAAGCTCCTCAGTTATTTTCATATTTTGATAAGCAGTATGTACTGACCAGCGAGATATTAACCGGTCAATCAGCCTTAAACTTCTTTGATAATAAAGTGGGAAGAACCTCAATTGATAAATGCTATCCAACTGATAATCTATAAATGCACCACCCGCTTTACCCTCATTTAAAACCTCAATGACCTTTTGGTATGCCTCAAGCTCCCTGTCCTTACTTTCAAGAATTGCTTTATGCATGAAAGTCAACGCCGTCCACATTCCACCGAAAAGTAAAGCGGTAACAGATATAACTAGTGGGATTGATTTTTCGGGGTTTTCTATAACCCATTTGAAACCTTCAGTTATCATCACGCCTCCTTAATAATTAAGGTTATCGGCATGAAGATTGACATCTTCAGATATAAAAAAAGCCCAGCCAGCTGGTGAGGCTGCGAGGCTTTCTGACATCCACTTAATATGCAACTGACCCGCCATCAGCGAACCAGATAATTCTGTTTAGTGCGGAAGACTCATAAAACCCCCACTATGAGGAGATATTAATCCATTCCAGGACAAAAGCAACAGTTATCTTTGGCTGGGGAATCTTTCATTTCCTGTAATTTTCTGAAAGGTCTGGTCAGCGTGAGACTCTTCCTGCTCAAGCTTAGCCACCAGCGCATCAAAAAAGGGCCTCCAGTTACGGTTCCACGTCCTCTCCTGCAGTTCAGGAATCAGCACGCTTATCGCTCTGAATGCCTTTGTACCCGGTGATCGGATAAATCCTCGCCCTCCGCAACGCTCACAATTCTTATCGACGATGGTATTGGTCAGCCTGGATTTTTCAATATCACGCACACGGCCAGTGCCATTGCACCGGCAGCGCTCTGTCACTGCGCCCTTGCCGTGACATGTCACGCACATCTTCTCCAGCGTTTCCAGCCGGTATTTTGGCGGGACGTAATTATCGTTGTCAGGTGTTGAGCAGCCAGGGTGAATCATCACGTGCTCAATGCTGTTGGTGACCCCGCGCCCGTCACAGTCAGGGCAAGCGTGGGTGCTGGCTGCTGATCGGACATAATCTTCATACGCCAGCTTGGATAGAACTCTGATACATGATGGCAGCTTTGAGCCAGCTGATTTGAGAACGAGCTTTGGGGTAATGCGTCGTGCGTGAACCATCAGCAGGCCGATTACTCGATCTTTCTCTTCTTCGCTGACACCGGACTTAGCCAGAACGGCTGCAATCCCCATTGGTGACTTTGACTGACACATTCCGATAGCGGCCATCAGGTCTGTACCTGTTAGCCCATCACTCCCGGTTGCGCGGGAAGAGTCGCTGATCTGCATACTCTTTGGATTGAAATGCTTCAGCGCCGATTCTATTTTCATGCTCACCTTCTCCACACACTTTATTTTTTGTCTGCCCCAATCACTCCGACTGCAATCGCGTGATCGAGGAATCTGAACAGCAGCTCAATCTGGCTGCCGTACTTCGCTTCAAACGCTTTCATATCCCGGTGCAGTTCATCGTGATGCGCTCTGCATAGCGGTATCACGAATAAATCATGGGCCTTTGTCCCCATTCCCCCCTGACCGTGCCCGATGATGTGATGAGGATCGTCCGCATGACTACCGCAGCATGCACAACTCTGCGACTTAACCCATCGTGTGTATTTCTCACTTTCCCAGCGCCGACGCTTGGGGCGCTTCATGAATGATTCTGGTGATTCCGGATCGGCTCGGAGGCTGATTATCTTTTTGACGACCTGAGCAGCGTCCTGAATCACTTCGCGGGCCGGACGCGCCGGAATGATTCTGGCCTCTTTGAGTTCGCCAGCCTGTATGAACTCTTTTGGCATACGCAGAACGCGCCGGGCCGGTGCCTCCGGTATGAGATCAATCAGGTCATTCAGTGAGGCCCACCAGCACAGCTCAGGCAACGTCAGCTGGTGGTCACCTGTTAGTGCCATCTGACTGCATGCCGCCCTGATGATCCAGAGGGCTGTGTTACCTTTGGCGATATTCTCCAGACTACCGGGTATGCCGTTTTCCCTGAATTCATTATCATGGCTGTAACAAAGAGACACCAGGCCGTTTTCGATTTCTGAGACTGTGAACTCATGGTGATGCCATGCTTCGGCCTGCTCCCACTGACAGCAGCCAAATGACTGGACGAAAGATGCCAGCGCATTAGGCCCACCAGCAGCCGCTATAACACGTTCGTGACCGAAGAAGGGAATCAGTGATGGTTCATCAAGCAGCGGCTGTGTGCCGTCATTCAGCCGCCCTGATGGAAGGTCTGCCATATCCAGTGTCGGCGTGCTAATCACAACGCGGGACTTGAACAGCTTCAGCAGCTCTGGCCCCGGTCTGAACAGAACTATCCCTGTGCGCGGCGCTATTTCAGGTGTAAGCAATGCCCTCATTCAGCACCGCCTGCAGCTTTGTGCGCCGTCCAAAGCCCGCCAATCCACTGAACATCCATCGCGGTAAAGCGGGACTGACTAAGCATATAATTTGAGTTGATGTGAGCAAATATGCTCACATCTTCCTGACGCTGAAGCAACATGGCTTCAATGTCTCGCTTAACATCTGGTTGACACTTCACTGTGAGATCTTCAATTTCACGGCTGGTCATGATTAGGGCATAAATTTCACTGGCGGCAGACGTAACGATGCCCGCTGATTGATTTAGCATTCTGTCTTCTCCACACACTGTTTTTAACCGGCCACACCACTTCACCTGCATGTGAAAGAGGCCAACCTTTATCTCAGGCATCTGCAATATGCCTGGTCATCACGCTATAATTTTTTAGCTTCTAACCCATTTAAATGCTAAAAACCGAGGAAAATCCCATGAATTCGGATATAAGGACTGAATTTCATTTTTAGGCATCGGCTCCGTAATATTAAGCAACTGAAACCCATACTTAGAAAAGACTGAAATATATTTCTCCAATGGCCTATGAATGTGTGTAGTTTTAAATTCCGAGCCAGATAAAGATATCCTAAAAGGAGCTTTAACCATTATCTCTTCTTTGTAAGAAAACCATGACTCTTTTTCGTACCCCCAGTACCTTGGCCAGAAACATGGGTGAGGAATAGTTGCAACAAACTCATCACCTGAATTTGAAACCTTTGATAATTTCCTAGCAAACTTATCAAGATGAGGATCTGCCGAAAGCATCATAGCAGCCAAGAAAACTTTTTTCTCGCAAGAAGTATTAAATAACTTGTCCAAACAGTCTTCAAAATCCGAGTGAACAAAAAATATATTATTAAATTCAGAAAGAATTGACTTTGCCACGTCCAAACTTCGGGCTGATGGCTCTACACAAATAACCCTCTTAAAACGTCTAGCAAGGCATGAAGTAAGTTCTCCTGTGCCTGAACCTATATCTATCAAAGTTGCTTGAGTATCATGGGCTAAAAGTGACTCAACTAAAGGTACCATCACATGAGTGAATGTGATGTCCAAACCTGCACTTATCTGACGATGCCTCTCATCAGCCAAGTTGTCCCACTCACTAGCTAACTCAAGAGAGGATATATTCTCGATGTGTAAAAATTTTGGAATCATAACTCGTTTCCATTAATTTTTTCTGAGGCTTTTTTTGCGATTTGAACAAGCTCATTAGCTAAGTTAAAGGCAGGATGAGAGCCAGTATCGAACTCCTCAATTATATGCTTATCTGATTTAGCTCTACCAATGGCCACTTGACTACCATCTCTACCATAGTAAGCAATAGTAAATCGAGCACTTGGATTTTTAAGCAGCTCCTCACCGTAAACATAGATTTCAGCTCCATCTTTTTGTAACTCTTTTGATAAGGTAGTATGAGCTGGTAAACAGATAATTAACTCACCGCTTTTTGCTTTTCTTGTCAGAAGAAACCTTGAGCGATCATCACTTGCCCAACTCATGTCCCGAGTCCATATTGCAACTCGTCCCCCATGGGCAATCCAGCTAAGCATATATTTATTTATTGAAGCTGAGTCCGATTGTTTAAAGGTATGTTTTCCATCGAGACTAGAAATTTCATAGTAAACCAAGAAACTGTATAGCATAAGCAACAATATAATCACTGTAGCTATACCTGCAGCAATCCAAGGTGTTATCTTACTATGGTCCACCAAAGGGTAAAGTGTAGCAAATAACCCGACCATACCTAAAAAGATAACAACCAGTTTTACTGTAAGCGCCTTGTAATCTTTAGACCACTTAGGACGGGGCCATTCATCTTCACTTCTATTAGACATTTTTTATCCTTAAAATTTCGTTCTCTTATAAAGGCTAGGCATGTACAACCTGTCGCATGCCATGTTGCATGAACTAATAGTAACAATAAAAGACTACCATAAATGATGAACCTCCATGAGTTGATTTATCTTTTTATGAATAGAGAATGATCTTCATTGCGCCACAAGTGGCTTACAAAAATTTGTCAAAACACACAGATCACGCTCATTCTGTACGATAGTGCGATAAACCCTTAAAAGGCTTAATCATAATGTCTACTTTGCCTTTCTTGACTTGGACTCCCCATTCTACAGTGAATCGCTTAATCTGCTTATCATCGCCCCACACATCTGCATGCGTGAGGCTATCGAATAACGCTTTGAGGTAGTTATCAAGATCACGCTGGCGCTTATCTGGCGGGAACAGCAGCACGCTTACCTCTACATTACCTGTAATCGGCTGAAGTCGGCGTTTAAGTTGCTCCATGACGGCGGCGAGGGCATTGGAGCGGAAACAGCGCCCGGAGGCGCTGATCAATACTCCCTTTTTAGGGTTACGACAGTACGTGTTTACGCTTGGCGGGAACGGGAGAGTTAATTTCATGCCGCGCTCTCTCCCACATCTGGGATTGCCATCTGCCCGGCCGCCTCACGAACTGCCTGACGCAGCATGCGAATGTTTGACCAGCAATCTCGGTTTGTCTGCTCCACCAGCGCGATGAATTCCTGAACGGTGCATGGATTGTCCTGGCGAATCTCTGACAACACTGCTGAGAAGCGCTGCAGCTGCTCAATAGCCAGCTCTGAATCATCGTGCTGCTCTGACAACCACAGCTTTAGTTCAAGAGCGTCCTGGTGCTGCCTGATGAGACGAACGGCGCTGGCAATCGTCTCTGCTGGTACTGTCACACAGGTAGGGTTCTCTACAGAGTCTGCCGCCCAAGTATGCGCCCACTTGGATTCGCTGTAGGTGTACTCAGCTTTCATTTTGAACGCGGCGATAATGCACGCCCACACCTCAACGCCGCTTTGCTCAAGGATTTCGTGCTTCAGCAATGGCAGGTCATCACCATCACTGCTCTCTGTTTTGGCCGGTACCGGTTGCTTACTAACTGATTGGGTAACGCCGTAGTGCTCTTTAGCGATCAGAACAATGTCCATCAGCTCAGCCGCCTGCAGGTCAGTTTCAAACGTCAGAGTGATGCGAGAACCTTCCTCGCCCTGCTCGGCCTGGCAATGCTTAGCAATCAGCTCTGCCAGTTTGCGTGCCTGTGCTGCACTGAACTGCGGCATAGCATCGGTCTTGGTCAGCTTCTTCTTGCCAGCTGCTTTGGCCTTCTGCATCTGCTCCTGTGCAACAGAAGAGGCTTTCACACCATGCTCACGCTGCAGGGCTACTGCTGTGGTCGCGGCCACTTCGCCGGATTTCACCATCTCAATCAGAGGTTCGCCCACGGTCAGCAGCTGCAGGTGCTGTTCAACATCGGTGATCGAACGCTTAACCTTTGCGGCAATCTCTGCTGGCTCTAATCCCTGGTTAACGAGGCGCTGATAGGCGGCTGCACGTTCCAGCGGCAACAGGGCGCGTCCCTGACTACTGGTGACCATGAAAGCAACGCTGTCAGCTTCACTGCCCACGAAGTCCTTACACTCAAGACGCAGGGTGTAGCCCTCTTCCTGAGCCAGCTTCGCACCGTAATAGCGGTGATGGCCATCGATGATTTTAATGCCTTTCTCGGTGACCTTAACAGCCAGCGGAGGCACATGCTCGCCAGTGATGAAGGCATCGCGGAATTCCTCGACATGGGTCTGATCGATATCACGGATGTTGTAATTAGTTTCGACATACAGCTCATCAACGCCCAGCAGGTAGGTTTTACGGGTGGTGATGTCGGTATCGCTGTTTTTTTTGTCGTCGTAAATGCGCGCTAAAGTACTCATGCCGTGGTCAGCTCCCATGTCAGGACAAAAATCAGTGCGGCAATCATCACTACTGCTGTGCGGATGGCCTGATAGAAAATCTCGTTGCGTTCGTAGTGGCTTTTCAGGTGCGCTCTCATAACAAATCCCTGTTCACACTGGCTGAAATGATGCGGCCGGTATCGAGTCCGCCATAGCTGCCGCAGTTGAGTGAGCCCTTCACAGCGCAGCGGTCGCAGTTCTCTTTGGCTTCGTTGCGTGAGGCGTCGAACTTCGCCACCGGCATTGCCTCGCGCCATACCTGAGCTGCACGCAACCAGAACCCTTTACTCTCCAGTTCGGAGGCCTGCTTCGCCTTGTGGCTGTATCTCTCGCTCTCAACCGGCATTGGGTCGGTGTTGATCGAGTAACTCCAGTCGCTGGCACGCTTAAGCAGACCCTTAGTGAACAGCGGTTTGATAAAGCGCTTAACTAACGTCTCATGAAGGCCGGTTAGCTTGCAGAGTTCGCGGACCTTCAGCGGACCATTGCGGTTAATAAGTTCAAGAATTTTTGATTCGTGGTTAATCATCGCTCTGTCCCCTTATGCGCCGCGAAAGCCGTGAGGCGTTGATGTGTCCACCTGAGAAACAGCCATCACATCGCGCTGCCACTTGCCGTTAATGCAACGTGGACGCCCCGCTTTGTCCCACTTCTGAGCTGAACCCAGATAGCCGGGAAACTTACCCTGCCGAAAAATGGTTTCCGGACGCACGTATTCACGCATTTTGGTGTCCTCCCCCCATTTAGCGATTGAGTAATCGACAGTGAGGATCAGCTCATCAGCAGTGAAATCTTCAGCCAGGCGACCGCGAATAGGCCCCAGCGATGATTTTGATTTCTGAAAGCGCAGGCCAGAAGCACGCACAAGATGCTCCAGCACAGTGAAAGCAGCCTGATTTGCATCACAGGCATCGTCGGGTTGCGACGCAACCTGACAAGAAGGGGTTGTTGTAATCTTTGTAGTAATCTCTGTTGTATTCTCTGTAACATTGGGACAGTTTGACCCGATGGAGTGGGACAAGTTGACCTTATCCATAGGGACGGATTGACCTTTTCGATTAGGACAAATTGTCTTTCTCGATAGGGACAAATTGTCCTTATCGGTCAGCAAAGGGTTTGCGTAGTTAATTGCGTAATAATTGGTCTGGTCGTGCTGTTTCTTTTTTAGTTGCTCAACAAAAATCAGCCCCATCTTCTTCAGCGACGAAACCGTTCTTTGTATGGTCTTCGTGGTCCACCATGGGAACTGCTCATTCCACGCATTGATGCTGTTATAAACCCAGCGTTTTCCCTCATATTCAACGCCTGCTGTGGTGTCTTCCAGCCAATAGCAAATCTGTTGCAGGACTATCGCTTCATTCAGGCCGATGCGCAGCGCAAGTTCCGGGCTAATCACCAGCGGTTTTACTTTCAGAAGTAGGCTCATGATCTAAACCGACCTCCCTGAAGTACTGCTTGAACCGTTCGAGAGAGCTGAAGCACTCGCCATGTTCATAGTTGTCACGCAGGTAGATAACCCGGTCGTTCTCTGGCTCCCAGCGAATGACCCGCACAGGGATGCCGCGCTTATCTCGGAAGATTCGGTCGAGCTCTCGCATCTGGCAGCCTTCATTTGCTGGTTGATATAGCCCACAGCCCAGCTGAGAAAGCTGTGGTTAACTTCTTCGGTGACACCTAGTACATTAAGCACATACCGCAGCGGCTCATTGCTGAAGCGGCCACCAGCTGAAGGAAGGCAACAGAATTGCGGTAATCCTGATTTTCTGGTTAAATTGATCACGCGATTAGTTCTCCACACACGTTGATTTAGTCGCATCGAACGCCGCGGACTGCAATCCTGCGGCGTTCACCTTTTCTGGGGCGCAAAACACGCGATACAGCAGCGTCAGGTGCTCCTGCCACTTTGCCATTACCTGATAGCTGTTCTCTTCAATCTGCTCACGTTCAGCCGAGTCAATCACACCATCTGCTGTTGCTTTGCGGATGTAGGCAGAATGCTTACCAATCCACTCAACCGACTCCATTAGGCGCTGATTGATATCCGCGTTATCCACGTCCTCAATATCCACCAGTGGGACGTTGACGCTTTTTGACTGACGTGAAACAGCATTCGCGATATGCTTTGTGCCGCTTGCCTGCTGCAGAACCATCGCCCAGCCCATTGGGAAAATCTGATCGCCATTGGTCCGCAGACGGTTAAACAGTGCATCTTCAGTAACGTCCAGCCATTCAGCTGCTTCCGCATAACCACCTGGAAGACTTGAAATCGTCTTCTTGATTGCTGCCACCAGCCATGCCGGTTGCTTTTCAACTTGCCAGTGCTTCTGATCCACGGTTAAGCCCTCTTTACTGTGGTTTCGCTACTGCCGGAGTAGCAGATAAAGTTTTGGTGTCGTTCAGGAAGCGCTGGGGATAAAGAATCTCCAGCTCACTGATTTCACCGTCAAAAAAAACTGCTAATCGCTCAGCAACATCCAGTGATGCAACCTGAAGACCGCGCTCGATGCGACTTAGGTTTCCGACATCCAAGTGAATAGCTACAGCAACTTCACTTAGGGTTTTCCTTTGCGACATGCGCAATATTCTTAATGGTGAATGCATTTTCGCCTCCTTAGTTGCGTAATGTGCATGTTATTTCACGCAATCAGATTGCGCAAGTTAATTTGCGTTTCATGCAAACCAGCCATTAAATAGGCACATGAACATAGGAAACCGAATCAGAGAGCTTCGCCTTGCGCGGGGAATGAGAATCAACGATCTGGCTGATGCCGTTGGCGTCGATCAGGCGAATATTTCACGTCTTGAGACAGGAAAACAAAAATCCTTTACTGAGCAATCGCTTAATAAAATCGCAAATGCGTTAAATGTTAGTCTCGGCGAACTTTTTATTCCCTCCGGTCCAGAAAGTACTGTATATAATAACAGTAAGGATATCGTTAAAGGCATACAAGGGGGGGATGTGTATCGTGTGGAACTGCTTGATGTAAATGTGAGTGCTGGCCCAGGTGCCTATGTTGGAAGTGACATTATTGATGTCATACGCTCCATTGAGTACAACACAGAGCATGCTAAGAACTTCTTCGGTGGAAAGCCTCAATCCACTGTGAAGATGGTCAACGTGCGCGGCGACAGCATGTCAGGAACTATTGAGCCGGGGGATCTGATTTTCGTAGATGTTTCAGTGACTCAGTTTGACGGTGATGGAATTTATGTGTTTGGTTTTGATGGGAAGATACATATCAAGCGCCTGCAAATAGTTCCTGACAAAATCGTAGTTATTTCTGATAACACTCGATATCGGGACTGGTTCATTGATGAAACTAATGAGCACCGCTTTTACATCTTCGGCAAAGTCATGATCAGCCAGTCGCAATCCTTTAAGCGACACGGTTAGCCCTCAGCAAATCTTACAAAACCCGGCATGACCGGGTTTTTTTGCGCCTACAACATTCAAATTTTGCAATTAACGCATTTTATCACTTGCGTTATATGCATATTGGTTTTATTGTTTGTCTGATCAGCGGTTACTTCGGTGGGATAGCAGATGAATTTCTCCAAACAAATGGCTAACAGTAAATTTTGGGACCTAATTACTTTCCTATATCTATTCCCAGACGCAGACCTCATCTGTGATGGAGATACTGGCGTTGTGAGTATTCAGTGTGGGAGCCAAAGCTTGGCTTACGGTTTAACGTTTTAAGAATGCGGAATTGCTGTGTTGGCGGTTACTCATGATGTTTTGTTTAACCGCCCTTTTTCACAACGATAAGGGCATTTGCAAAGCGGGTGTTTTCAAACGCTTTAGAGACGTGGAGTAAGTGTCCTTTTCGTTGTGGTGAATGCGGCCAGCGCGCGCGGAAGACTGACAAAGATTGCACACAGTCTAAGAGTTTCCGCTCTGGTGTCTGTCAGTCTGACCAGAGCACCGGGAGGCACCCGGCACCGCAGCAACTTTTCAAATGTGTGGAGTAATCGGCTGTGGGTTATTGCAGTAGCTCACCAGCCAACTTAAACGAATCCAAAAAGTTTTTTATTGCCGTCACTGGCAAGGGATTCATGCAACCAAAAATCGTGTGTGGAGAGTTTCATGGAAAAGCCAAACGACCATATCACCGTAGGCATTATCACCCTGCCCTACAGCCATATCCTCAACGGCTGGGTCATGCCTGACGGTTCAGTAATCACTAATCCCATCAAGGCGCAGAACGAAGCTGAGCGCCTTAACAGCACCATCACCATTCACTGAGGGCGATGACATGCATCACTTCAAATCGAATAAAGAAGTTGTCGCTGCCGGCCACCAGTTCGCTAAGAACATCGGTGCGGACACGCCTCTTATTGAAATGACAAAGATGGTGACTGAGCTGGCTTCACGTCTTGAGGTCGCAACCGTTCGCGCCAATCTCATGGCTGGAGAGGTTCTCCGCATCAACAGCGTGCTGCCTGACACCATTACCGCACTTCAGGCTGCTGGGGCTGACATGCCCCTGATTGATGACCTGAAAGCAGCGCTCGCCACTCCAGCATGTGAGCAGTGGATTAGCACACTGCGCTGTGAAGCTCTCGGCGAAGCCCGCCGCGCTGTAACGACGCTCAGTAACCACCAGCAACCCGGTATTTCACATGCCATCAACATCATTTCCCAAATGGAAATGGATTTGCTCCGCACCCGCACGGCAACGCTGAGGGTGGTGTCATGAAAAAGGTCGCACAATTCCGGCGCAGCACCGGAGCGAATGCTGGGTTCAGTGAAAAGTTAGCCTGGCAGTTATCAAAAGGACCGGCAACGGGCCGGGAGCTGGCAGAACGTCTCGGTATGACCCTCTGTGAGTTCAACCGTTTAGTTCTCCACATAATGCGCAGAGGTGGAGAAACGCTACAGGTTGAAGCCACTAATAAAATCTGCCTGGGCGGTGGTTCTATTGATCGCACTTACAATCTGGTCAGAAACCCGCGCCGTATTGCTCGCAGTCCTTCTAAACCGATGGTGATTAACCACAGAAATGACTGTTCTGAAGAGCAGAAGAAGCGCAACTGCAAAGCAGCAAAACGCCGCGCCCGTCTGATTGCCAGCGGCATTTACATGGAATGTATGGGTTAAGGGGATCGAGATGAGTGAAGTAAAACGTTACGGCTACTTGGGCATTATAGAGGAAGAGGATGGCGAAGTGGTTAAGTGGGAAGACTACGCTGCCCTTAAATCAGAGCATGACGCGCTGGCAATGGATAATTCGGCGCGGGGCGAAATTATTGAACGCCTGATTGGCCAATTTAGTGCGGCAGGTTATCACGCCTTACAGAATTCACTGAACCCTGCACAGTCACTGCTATACGACGCCATGCAGGTGCTGAATCAGTCAGCCACCGACGCCTACCTCAACTCTGTGCGGGCTGATGCAATTTCCAACGCCCTGGATGCATCCTCAAACCATTGCGAGACAGATTGCGTCATGGATGCATACGACTGCAGCTATGAGATAGCAGAAATGCGCTCCGCTGGCGCTATTGATCTGCATGATGGACTTGTCACGTACGCCAACAAACTCCGCGCCGGTAAGGATGGTGAGTGATGGAAAAGCTGGATGACTTGGTTTTGTTGGTTAACTCAAAAAATAACCCGTTTGATAATTACAGCACTGTCAAAGATGAAACCATCCTCGCTATTGCCGAAGCATTTCGGGTGCTGGAGCAGCGCGCAGAAGCAGTAGAGAAAGAATCAGCACGTCTAGCTGATTGGGTTAAGTGTGTTGAAGCGGAGCGAGATAAAAATATCGCCTGGCACGCCAGCCAACTTAAGCGCGCAGAATCAGCTGATGCGAAGCTGGCAGAGCTGGAAAAGCGGAAACCTGACTTTCACGTGCGGCAGATACGTACTGAACAAGGTCCAGCCTGGACAGAGTGTGGCGCAGATTATGCGCGGGGGAGTCATTTCTTCACCCGCCCCGCACCCGCCGTCAGCCTAGCGGAGCTGGTGCAAAGAGTAATGCCTGCTGCCGCAGATAATAACATTGAGCAGTTTTACGGATGTAGCGATGATTTTTGCGTAGGCTGGAATCATCATGCTGCCGCCGTCCTGCGCAACATTGAGGAGGCGGGTTAATGCCTAAATCCCCCGCCGAACGCAAAGCAGCGTAGCGTGCCAGACAGGCCGCTGCCGGTGGTAAAAAGCTGGAGCTGGCGCTGGATAATCAGGAACTGGAGATGCTGGCGCATAACTGCGTCGCACGCCGCCCCGGTCGTGAACCGTATGAGCTGAACGAGTACATAGCGCTGTTAATCCGGAAGGATGCCGCTGACCTGGCGCAGCAGGTTGAAGCGCTGGCCCACCAGCAGTGCGGAAAGTGCAAAGAGCAACTGCCGGTGCAGTCATGCCCTTGCCAGGGTGAAGCAGCGTGCTGGGCCACCAACGGCTGGCACAAACTTAAATTGAATATCGATACGCCGTGACCTGTCACGGCTAAAAACCTGATGCAGCAGGAATGTGTGGAGAAACTATATGTCTGATATCAATAACGCAATTATTTCTGATGCCGATATCGAAAAGATAACCGGCTATAAAATCCCGTCTAAGCAATGTCAGTGCCTAAAACAGGCTGGTATATTTTTCGTCGTCCGCCGTGATGGTCGCCCGCGGACAACCTGGCAGCATTTCAATGACCCAATGTCGTCGCGCAAAGCCCCAGAAATGAATCAACCTGAACCCAACTTCGGAGCATTAGATTAATGGCTCGTGTTCGCAAAAATAGTGCTGATGCCTGGATGCCGCCGCGTGTTTATCGCGGCAAATCGGCCTATGAGCTTCATCCCAAAAACGGAGGCGCTATACGCCTCTGTGCACTGGATGCAGCTCAGTCCGCAGTATGGTCTGCATATGAGGCGCTGATCAATGAAATACCTGACGACAAGCTGCTGGCGTCACTGGCTGAACGTTTTTTCAAATCGGCTGATTTTTTTGAGCTTGCTCGTGAAACACAGCGGGATTACCTAAAGTATTCAAAAAATGTTTTGGCTGTCTTTGGTGCCATGCCCTCCGATGCAATTCGTCCTGAACACGTTAGAAAGTACATGGACAGACGCGGGTTGAAAAGTCGAGTTCAGGCCAACCGGGAAAAAGCGTTTATGTCCCGCATGTACCGCTGGGGCTATGAGCGTGGCATGGTAAAAGGTAATCCGACCAAAGGAGTTAAAAAGTTTAAGGAGACATCGAGAGATCGATATGTGACTGATGCAGAGTACCAGGCTCTGTATTCATGTGCGCCGGACATCGTGAAGATAGCCATGGAACTGGCATACCTTACCTGCTCCCGACAAGGTGACGTTCTCGCAATGAAAAAGAGCCAGATCATGGATGAGGGCATACTGATTAAACAGAGTAAAACCAGTGTTGCTCAGATCAAAGCATGGTCACCAAGGTTTGCTGCAGCCATAAAGCTGGCATCTGAACTACCCCTCAAGCCGGGCATGAGTAGTATTTTCATCATCCACCAGCCTAATGGTTCAGGTTACACGCGGGACGGGTTTAACAGTCGGTGGAGTGCTTCTCGTGAGGCGGCAAAGCTTAAATTTCCAGAGCTCCTTTTTGATTTCACATTCCATGATTTGAAGGCCAAGGGTGTGTCTGATCTGGAGGGAGATTTGTACGAGAAGAGAGCCATAACAGGGCATAAGAATGTGGAGCAGACTGCGGCATATGACAGGAAAATAGTTGTTGTCCCGGTAGTCGGAGGGCAGGCGAAACTTAAGTAATATTAGGAAGGGGGATTAGGAATAGTAATTTAGATACAAAAAAACCGCCTCTAAGGGGCGGTCATACGACACTGCTTATCATTGATTTTATTGGTAATTCGATATGGTGCCCGGGGCGGGACTTGAACCCGCACAGCCTTACAGCCGAGGGATTTTAAATCCCTTGTGTCTACCGATTTCACCACCCGGGCAGGGTGTAACTGGAGGCGCGTCCCGGAGTCGAACCGAGGTACACGGATTTGCAATCCGCTGCATAGCCACTCTGCCAACGC
>Ga0209371_1001231_pt1 | contig 18432 bp, 14 predicted proteins | sample AgamicAtAmrz_FD_187165 | JGI IMG/M metagenome (GOLD analysis project Ga0209371, IMG submission 187165) | Agave microbial communities from Guanajuato, Mexico - At.Am.rz (SPAdes) (version 2) | ecosystem: Host-associated > Plants > Roots > Rhizosphere | place: Guanajato, Mexico | collected 2012-06-07
AAAATACGGTGGCTTCCTATCGGCTTGATCTGATGTCGCTGGTGAACTGGCTGGCGCATCACCAGCTGGATCTGCTGCATGTAGACAGCGCCGGGCTACAGAACTTTCTGGCCGAGCGCGTGGAAGGTGGCTATAAGGCCAGCAGTTCCGCTCGCCTGCTCAGCGCCATGCGGCGCCTGTTCCAGTATCTTTACCGGGAAAAGCTGCGTGAAGACGATCCCAGCGCGCTGCTGGCCTCGCCTAAACTGCCGCAGCGGCTGCCGAAAGATCTCAGCGAAGCGCAGATAGAGCGGCTGCTGCAGGCGCCCTCTACGGATATCCCTATAGAGCTGCGCGACAAAGCCATGCTGGAGCTGCTTTATGCCACCGGGCTGCGCGTCACGGAGCTGGTCAGCCTGACGCTCAACAACGTCAGCCTGCGCCAGGGCGTGGTGCGCGTGGTGGGCAAAGGCGATAAAGAGCGGCTGGTACCGCTGGGTGAAGAGGCGCTGCACTGGCTGGAGCATTACATTGAATATGGTCGTCCGTGGCTGCTGAACGGACAGACGCTGGACGTGCTTTTCCCCAGCAACCGCGCGCAGCAAATGACCCGACAAACGTTCTGGCACCGCATCAAGCATTATGCGACGCTGGCGGGCATCGACAGTGAAAAGCTCTCCCCCCACGTGCTGCGACACGCTTTCGCCACGCATCTGTTGAACCACGGCGCCGATCTGCGGGTCGTACAGATGCTGTTAGGGCATAGCGACCTGTCCACCACGCAAATTTATACCCATGTCGCCACCGAGCGGCTACGGCAGTTACATCAACAGCATCATCCCCGCGCCTGACGCGGTGATCAAACGGCCAAACTATAAGGCCATGAGGATAATCAATGAAAAAGCGTTACTTTCTCCTTTCTCTGCTGGTAGCAGCTGGCCTGGCGCACGCCGACGATGCGGCCATCAAGCAATCCCTGGCGAAGCTGGGACTGCAGCAGATGGAGATCCAGCCGTCGCCTTTGCCAGGGATGAAAACCGTGCTGACCGAAAGCGGCGTGCTTTACGTCAGCGAAGACGGCAAGCAGTTTATTCAGGGGCCGCTGTACGACATCAGCGGCGCGCAGCCGATCAACGTCACCAACAAACTGTTGGAGAAAAAAGTCGACGCGCTGAGCAGCGAAATGATCGTGTATAAAGCGCCGAAAGAGCAGCATGTCATCACCGTCTTTACCGACATCACCTGCGGCTACTGCCATAAGCTGCATTCGCAGATGGCGGACTACAACGCGCTGGGGATCACCGTGCGCTATCTGGCCTTCCCACGCGAAGGCATGAACGGACAGGTCGCCAAAGAGATGAAATCAATCTGGTGCGTGGCCGATCGCAAAAAAGCGTTCGACGCGGCGATGAAAGGCGAAACCCCTGCGGCGGCCGACTGCAAAATTGACCTGGCTAAGCATTACCAGCTGGGCATTCTCTACGGTATTCAGGGCACGCCAGCCATCCTGCTGCAAAACGGTATGATGATCCCTGGCTATCAGGGGCCGCAGGAGATGAAAAAGCTGCTGGATAGCCAGAAGACAGGCGGCTAAGCCCAGTGAAAGGAAAAACCGAATTACGCCGCCGCGTGGCGGCGCAGGCGTGCGAGCTGCCGGAGGATCTCCATCCTCTGCTGCGTCGCCTCTATGCGCATCGTGGCGTTAAGCAGGCCGTGGAGCTGGAGCGCGGTGCCAAAAATCTTCACGCGTTTCACTCGCTCAGCGGCATTGAGCGGGCGGCAGAGATCCTGCAAAAGGCCATTGCCGATAACCTGTGCATTATGATCGTTGGCGATTTCGACGCCGACGGCGCCACCAGCACCGCGCTGACCGTGCTGGCTTTACGCAGCATGGGCGGCCGCAATATCAAATATCTGGTGCCAAACCGGTTTGACGATGGCTACGGCCTGAGTCCGGAAGTGGTGGAGCAGGCGGCGGCGCGCGGTGCGCAGCTGATTATGACCGTGGATAACGGCATCTCTTCCCATGCTGGCGTCGCGCTGGCGCACGAAAAAGGCATCGCCGTAGTGATCACCGATCACCACCTCCCCGGCGATACGCTGCCGGATGCGGAAGCGATTGTTAATCCTAACCTGGCGGACAGCGAGTTTCCTTCACGCACGCTGGCGGGCGTGGGCGTCGCGTTTTATCTGATGCTGGCGCTGCGCGCGCGGCTGCGCGACAGCGGTGTCGCCACGCTGCCGAACCTGGCCGAGCTGCTGGATCTGGTGGCGCTGGGCACGGTGGCGGACGTGGTGCCGCTGGACGCCAACAACCGCATCCTGGTCTGGCAAGGGCTGAGCCGTATTCGCGCCGGCAAATGCCGCGTCGGCATCCGGGCGCTGCTGGAAATCGCCAATCGCGACGCGCGCCAGCTTGCCGCCAGCGACCTGGGCTTTGCGCTGGGGCCGCGTCTCAACGCTGCCGGACGGCTGGACGATATGTCGGTCGGCGTCGCGCTGTTGCTTAGCGAAGACATCGCCCAGGCGCGCATGCTGGCCAGCGAGCTGGATGCGCTGAACCAGACGCGCAAAGAGATAGAGCAGGGGATGCAGACGGAAGCGCTGGCGTTGTGCGATGCGCTGGAGCGCAGCAGCGAAGCGCTGCCGCTTGGTATCGCCATGTACCATCCGGAATGGCACCAGGGCGTGGTCGGCATCCTGGCTTCGCGGCTGAAAGAGCGCTTTCACCGTCCGGTTATCGCCTTTGCGCCCGCCGGTGACGGCACGCTGAAAGGGTCGGGACGCTCCATCAGCGGGCTGCATATGCGTGACGCGCTTGAGCGGCTGGATACGCTCTATCCCGGCCTGATTATCAAGTTTGGCGGCCACGCGATGGCGGCGGGCCTGTCGCTGGAGGCGGAAAAGTTCGATGAATTCCGCCAGCGCTTTGGCGAGCTAATCGGCGAATGGCTCAGCGAAGAGTCTTTGCAGGGCGTGGTCTGGTCAGACGGCCAGCTGATGGCGCAGGAGCTGACGTTGCCCACCGCAGAGCTGCTGCGTGAAGCCGGGCCATGGGGGCAGGCGTTTCCCGAACCGCAGTTTGACGGCAAATTTAAGCTGATCCAGCAGCGGCTGGTGGGCGAGCGTCATCTGAAGGTCATGCTGGAGCCGCTGGGCGGCGGGCCGCTGCTGGACGGTATCGCTTTCAATATTGATACCGCGCTCTGGCCCGATCCCAGCGTGAAGCAGGTAGAGCTGGCCTACAAGCTGGATATCAACGAGTTTCGCGGCAACCGCAGCGTGCAGCTGATTATCGAGCATCTCTGGCCGCTGTAGCCTGAACAGGCAAGTCTTACTCAGTCAGGAAGAGGTTGTGATTTGTCATGGCAGAGGGATAGCGTAATAAGTAAGCGCTTTTCATTATCTTGCAGTCCCAAAATGGGACTGGTATAGTCAAGGCGAATGTTTACCCAGGGAGGGGACATGAAGATTATCGCGGTAGCGCCATTACGGGAATTCTGGACCCTCCACAATCAGGCTGAGCAACCGCTTAAGGCCTGGGTTGATGAAGTCAGAAAAGCGACCTGGCGGACGCCACAGGATATAAAGAGGCGCTATCCGTCAGCCGATTTTGTGGCGAAAAACCGGGTGATATTCGAGATAAAGGGTAACGACTATCGGTTAATAGCCGCTGTGGCTTACCGCTTTCAGGCGGTATACGTGAAGTTTGTTGGAACCCACGCCCAATATAACGACATTGACGCTAAGACGGTGGAGCTATGACAAAGTATCAAATCAAACCTATTCGCACTGAAGAAGATTATCACTATGCGCTGGCTGCGGTTTCGCCGCTTTTTGATAATGAACCTGAACCCGGCTCAGAGGCGGCAGATTTTCTGGAAGTGACTATTTTGCTTATAGAAAAATATGAGCAGGAGCATTATCCCATTGAAGCGCCGGATCCAGTCGCGGCCATTAAATTTCGCATGGAGCAAATGGGAATGACCGCCAACGATCTGGTGCCGGCAATCGGTCTCAAAAATCGCGTTTATGAGGTGCTGAATTATAAACGAACGCTGACGCTGCCGATGATCCGCAGGCTGCATAAGATGTTTAACATTCCTCTGGCTTCGTTAGTGGCAGAATATCCGCCCGAGCCCCCAGCTTCTGCCGGTTAAGCGTCAACAAGCGTAACCAGCGCCGGTGCGCCTTCCGACTAAGGGATTGGCTGCGGTAAACTGCTGCCGCGCTAACGCTACAAACTCCCCGCAAATTCGTTTAAACTGCGTAGTTACATTGCAGACTTTTGAAGATCTAAATCATGTTTGAAATTAATCCGGTAAAGAACCGAATTCAGGATCTCACTGAGCGCAGCAGCGTTCTCAGGGGGTATCTTTGACTACGATGCCAAGAAAGAGCGCTTAGAAGAAGTTAACGCCGAGCTGGAACAGCCGGACGTCTGGAACGAGCCTGAACGCGCGCAGGCGCTGGGCAAAGAGCGTTCCGCGCTGGAAGCGGTAGTAGAAACGCTGGATCAGCTGAGCCAGGGGCTGGAAGATGTTGCCGGCCTGCTGGAGCTGGCGGTAGAAGCGGACGACGAAGAAACCTTCAACGAAGCGGTTGCCGAGCTGGACGGGCTGGATAAAAAGCTCGCCGATCTGGAGTTCCGCCGCATGTTCTCCGGCGAATACGACGGCGCGGACTGCTATATCGATATTCAGGCCGGCTCCGGCGGTACGGAAGCGCAGGACTGGGCCAGTATGCTGGTGCGTATGTACCTGCGCTGGGCCGAAGCGAAAGGCTTTAAAACGGAAGTGATCGAAGAGTCCGAAGGCGAAGTAGCCGGTACTAAATCCGCCACGCTGCGCATCAGCGGCGATTACGCTTTCGGCTGGCTGCGTACCGAAACCGGCGTGCATCGTCTGGTGCGTAAAAGCCCGTTCGACTCCGGCGGTCGTCGTCATACCTCTTTCAGCTCCGCGTTTGTCTACCCGGAAGTGGATGACGATATCGATATCGAGATCAACCCGGCCGACCTGCGTATTGACGTTTACCGCGCTTCCGGCGCCGGTGGTCAGCACGTTAACCGTACGGAATCGGCGGTGCGTATCACCCATATTCCAACCGGTACGGTGACCCAGTGCCAGAACGACCGTTCTCAGCATAAGAACAAAGACCAGGCGATGAAGCAGATGAAGGCGAAGCTGTACGAGCTGGAAATGCAGAAGAAAAACGCTGAGAAACAGTCGCTGGAAGATAACAAATCCGATATCGGCTGGGGCAGCCAGATCCGCTCCTACGTGCTGGACGATTCACGCATCAAGGATCTGCGCACCGGCGTGGAAACCCGTAATACTCAGGCGGTGCTGGACGGCGATCTGGACCGATTTATTGAAGCAAGTTTGAAAGCAGGGCTATAAGGAACTGACATGTCAGAACAACAACCGCAGGGCGCCGACGCCGCACTTGAGCTGAATAATGAACTGAAAGCGCGTCGCGAAAAGCTGAGCGCGCTGCGTGAGAACGGCGTGGCATTTCCCAACGATTTCCGTCGCGACAGCCTTTCCGACAAGCTGCACGCAGAATATGACGCGAAAGAGAATGAAGAGCTGGAAGCGCTGGGCGTAGAAGTCAGCGTGGCGGGACGAATGATGACGCGCCGTATTATGGGCAAGGCATCCTTTGTTACGCTGCAGGACGTAGGTGGCCGCATCCAGCTGTATGTTTCTCGCGACGATCTGGCGGAAGGCATTTACAACGAACAGTTTAAAAAGTGGGATCTCGGCGATATCGTCGGCGCTCGCGGCAAGCTGTTTAAAACCAAAACCGGCGAGCTCTCTATCCACTGTAGTGAACTGCGTCTGCTGACCAAAGCGCTGCGTCCGCTGCCGGATAAGTTCCACGGCCTGGCCGATCAGGAAACCCGCTATCGCCAGCGCTATCTGGATCTGATCTCCAACGACGACTCGCGCAAAACCTTTAAAATTCGTTCGCAGATCATGGCGGGCATCCGTAGCTTTATGGTCGGCCGCGACTTTATGGAAGTGGAAACGCCAATGATGCAGGTGATCCCCGGCGGCGCGTCTGCCCGTCCGTTTATCACCCATCATAACGCGCTGGATATTGACATGTATCTGCGCATCGCGCCCGAGCTTTACCTGAAGCGTCTGGTGGTCGGCGGCTTCGATCGCGTCTTCGAGATTAACCGTAACTTCCGTAACGAAGGGATCTCGCCGCGCCATAACCCAGAGTTCACCATGATGGAACTCTATATGGCCTATGCGGACTACAAGGATCTGATCGAACTGACCGAAAGCCTGTTCCGTACGCTGGCGCAGGACGTGCTGGGCACCACGGTAGTGCCTTACGGCGATCAGGAGTTCGACTTCGGCAAGCCGTTCGACAAACTGACGATGAAAGAAGCCATTCAGAAATACCGTCCGGAAACCGATCTGGCCGACCTGGATGATTTTGACAAAGCCTGCGCTATCGCGCAGTCGCTGGGCATCAAGGTTGAGAAGAGCTGGGGTCTGGGCCGCGTGGTAACGGAAATCTTCGAAGAGACGGCGGAAAGCCATCTGATCCAGCCGACCTTTATTACCGAATATCCGGCCGAAGTGTCGCCGCTGGCTCGCCGCAACGACGTTAACCCGGAAATCACCGACCGCTTCGAGTTCTTTATCGGCGGCCGTGAAATCGGTAACGGCTTCTCCGAGCTGAACGACGCGCAGGATCAGGCTGAACGCTTCCTGCAGCAGGTTAACGCCAAGGATGCGGGCGACGACGAAGCGATGTTCTACGACGAAGACTACGTAACGGCGCTGGAGCACGGCCTGCCGCCAACCGCAGGCCTGGGCATTGGTATCGACCGTATGGTGATGCTGTTTACCAACAGCCACACCATTCGCGACGTGATCCTGTTCCCGGCGCTGCGTCCGTCAGGAAAATAAGCAACGGCTGTGAGATTAAGGGGCGACTTGTCGCCCCTTTTTTACGGCTGATTTCAGGCGGGAGCTGGCGATGGCCTGAACGGTTCCGGGAAGTCCCCATCAAAATGACGGGTTTTGCTCTTCGCTGGGCTAAAGCCTGCGCTGGCATAAAGTACGTAATGTTTGCCTGCGCAAAACCGGTTTGTTACCGGAACCAGCAGCGCGTCCGGTGCCGCTCTTTGACCACCATCGCCCTTCATGTCGAAATAGCGATAAGCTCCTGCGGCCAGCGGAGTAAGCCGCCATGCCGTTACGATTTTATCGCCTCGTCGAGCCAATCCTTAAAGCGCGCGTAGGGCACGTACAGCGAGACGTTTTTATACAGCGTTTTACCGGTTTTAATATCGTTAATGCGGTTGGAATAGCCAACGATAACGCCCGCCACGGAGTCATCGGACGCGTTATAGACCGCGCCGCCGGACATGCCCTGCACCACGCCCGCGTCTGAAGCCACCACAACGCAGCTCAGCTTGTTCCAGTCGTTCTTCAGGCCGGTATTCACCAGATTGGTGCCGGTTGAGGCCACCGGCATGGCAGAGATAAAGCTGTAGCCATACAGATTGATTTTGTCGCCCATAAAGCCGTTACGGAAGCGCGGCGCGGGAACGTTGCCGTTTTTATGGTAAACCACCGCCAGGTCGCATTCAGGATGGCGCGACTTAACGCGATAAAGCGAATATTTCGCCACGTGCGCCGCCGTCAGGCTGTAATCGGCGGTCAGCGGAATAGTGGTGCCCAGCGTGCCCACGCCCAGAATGGTCGGAATGCCGGTAACGGTCATATCCACACGCTTCTCTGCTTCGCTGCTGTACTCATATTTTCCTACTGAGCACCCGGTGATACTCAGCGTCAGCAGGCAAATAGCCAGTCGCATCTTTGCTCCTCGGTAATGAATCGATCAAGCACAGCTCAATAAACGCCCGTTGCATCCATCATCGAGGTATCGGCCAACACTCGGAAAACTTTACCTATTTAACCTCACTCCGCGTCAAATGATTATCAGATAATTGATAATTTTCCGTAATGATTGCCGTCTCAATGCGCGCAAAACACGACCATTATTTACTAAAGTAGCGGCGTATTTTCCTCAAGTATAGACAAACCGCGAGGCCCAAAAACGCGCCGGAAAGGCTAAAATCGGTGGATCTGACGGTCAGTCGGCGGCGATTATTGCCTTTCAGGCAAGAGATTGTTGCCTGAGAAGGGGTATAAGTCCCTGATGAGCTGTGCTTTAATCTCTGATGTGATGCAGATCAAAATTCACATTCTGTAATACTTTCCCCGCCCTTTTTTTGCCTGTCGACCGCTGTCGGCGGAAAGATAATTTTTTCTGGAGAAGATGAGATGCCCGTTTCTTTACTGGCGCTGGCGCTGAGCGCCTTTGCTATAGGCACCACGGAATTCGTTATTATGGGCCTGCTGCCGGAAGTGGCAGGCGATCTCGGCGTAACGATCCCTTCGGCGGGCTGGTTAATCAGCGGCTATGCGCTGGGCGTGGCGATCGGCGCACCGATTATGGCGCTGCTCACGGCTAAGCTGCCGCGTAAAAAGACGCTGATTTTACTGATGTCGATCTTTATTGTCGGCAACGTGCTTTGCGCGCTGGCTTACAGCTACAACCTGTTGATGATGGCACGGGTGATCACCGCGCTTTGTCACGGCGCATTTTTCGGCATTGGCGCCGTGGTAGCCGCCAGCCTGGTCGCGCCCGACAAACAGGCGTCCGCCGTGGCGCTGATGTTTACCGGCTTAACGCTGGCTAACGTGCTGGGCGTGCCGTTGGGTACCTGGTTCGGCCAGCTGTTTGGCTGGCGCGCCACCTTCTGGGGCGTGGCGGTGATTGGCGTGCTGGCCTTTATTGCGCTGATCGTCAGCCTGCCCACCAACCGCAACGAAAAGCCGGTACATCTGGCCAGCGAGGTCAGCGCGCTGGCTAACGGCAAGCTGTGGCTGTCGCTGCTGATGACGGTGTTTTTCGCCGCCGCCATGTTCGCGCTGTTCAGCTATATTGCGCCGCTGCTGCTCCAGGTTACCGGCATCAGCAACAAAGGCGTCAGCTGGACGCTGTTTTTAATCGGCGGCGGCCTGACCGTCGGCAATATCCTGGGCGGCAGGCTGGCCGACTGGAAAGTCTCTTTTAGCCTGATCCTCAGCTTCTCGCTGATCGCGCTGTTTTCGCTCGCCTTTAGCTGGACCAGCCATGCGCTGTGGCTGGCGGAAATCACCCTGTTTTTATGGGCGATGGCAACGTTCTCTACCGTGCCGGGACTGCAAATCAACGTGGTTCGCCACGGCAAAGAGGCGCCGAACCTTGTGTCTACGCTGAATATCTCTGCGTTTAACGTCGGCAACGCGTTTGGCGCATGGGCGGGCGGTGCAGTGATTGACGGCGGTTACGGGCTGACTTCCGTGCCGGTCGCGGCGGCCGTACTGGCCGTTATGGGCCTGCTGATTTGCCTGCTGACCTTCCGCCGCCCGCGCGGCCAGCAGCAGGCGGCGCGCGCTTAAGCCAGTAATGCCGCGAGGCGCTGGTTGAACAGGCTGCTATGCTCGCGCAGATGCAGACTGAACGCGTCAACCAGCGCCGAGCCGGGGCGGTGCTGCGGCCGGATCAGGCTGACGGTAAAAGGCACCGCAATGCTGAAGCGGCGGATCGCCACGCCGTTGCCCGCATAGTCCAGCGCCGTGAGCGGATTGACTATCGAAACGCCCACGCCCGCTCTTACCATCGCACAAACCGAGGCCGCGCTGTGCGTCTCCATCACCATTCTGCGCTGAACGCCCTGCTCGCTGAATAGCTGATCCAGTAACTGACGATAGCTGTCCGTTTGCGACAGGCTGATAAAGTTTCTCCCGGCGAAATCCTGCGGCGTCAGGCAGCTTTTTTCCGCCAGCGCGTCGTCCTGCGGCAGCACGCAAACCTCATTACCGGTAAAGATTACGCTGCGTTCCGTGCCGGCCGGCGTCTGGCCGGTTTCCGTTAAGCCTAAATCGTAACGCTGCGCCGACAGCCACTCTTCCAGCAGCGGCGACTCCTGCGGAATGATATTCAAACTGACGTCGGGATAACGCTGCAAAAAGGGCTGGCAGAGCAGGGGAAGCAGCGACTGGGAAAACACGGGCAGACAGGCCACAGACAGCTCGCCCTGGCGAAACTGGCGCAGGCTTTCGGCCGCGTTGATAATCCTGTCCAGACCGTACCAGGACCGCTGCACTTCCTCAAACAGCTTCAGTCCCTGAACGGTAGGGTGCAGACGGCCCCGGATGCGATCGAACAGCTTCAGGCCGGTCAGCTTTTCCAGCCTGGCCAGTTCGCGGCTGACCGTGGGCTGCGAGGTATGCAGCATGACCGCCGCTTCGGTCAGATTGCCGGTGGTAACAACCGCATGAAAAATTTCGATATGCCGCAGCGTGATGCCAGCCATAAATACCCTCGCAAAAAGACTAATTCATATCATGAATGAATAGACTTCGCTAAAACAGATATTTTTCATCCCGCTGTCGCTATGGCGTAATAACGCTATTACTGACAGGAGAAAGCCCGATGCCACGCCCGCTGAACACCACTGAAACCGCTCTGAACCGTGACAATTTGCTCCAGCTGGCGCGCCAGTATGGCGGCCCCGTCTGGGCTTATGATGCCGATGTCATTGCCGACCGTATCGCGCAGCTGCAACAGTTTGACGTAGTGCGTTTTGCGCAAAAAGCCTGCTCTAACGTTCATATCCTTAAGCTGATGCGCGCAGCGGGCGTTCGCGTTGATTCGGTTTCGCTGGGAGAAGTGGAGCGTGCGCTGGCGGCAGGCTTTCAGCCCGGCGGGGAAGAGATCGTCTTTACGGCCGATCTGCTGGATGCGCCTACGCTTGCCCGCCTGGCAGAGCTTGCGATCCCGGTGAATGCCGGTTCGGTTGATATGCTGCATCAGCTGGGCGAAGTGTCGCCGGGCCATAAGGTTTGGCTGCGCGTTAATCCGGGGTTTGGTCACGGCCACAGCCAGAAAACCAATACCGGCGGTGAAAACAGCAAGCACGGGATCTGGCACGGCGATCTTGAGCTGGCGCTGGCCGCTATCCGGCAGCATCGTCTGCAGCTGGTCGGCATCCATATGCATATTGGATCGGGCGTGGATTATGGTCATCTGGAGCAGGTTTGCGACGCAATGGTCAGGCTGGTTATCGACTTCGGACAGGATGTGGAGGCGATCTCAGCCGGCGGCGGGCTTTCCATTCCCTACCGTTTTGGCGAAGAAGCGATCGATACCGCTCACTACTTTGGGCTGTGGGATGCGGCGCGCCAGCGAGTGGCGCAGCATTTAGGCCATGCGGTGAAGCTGGAAATTGAACCGGGACGCTTTCTGGTGGCGGAATCTGGCGTGCTGGTGTCTGAAGTGCGCGCCGTTAAACAGATGGGCAGCCGCCACTTCGTGCTGGTGGACGCCGGTTTTAACGATCTGATGCGTCCGGCGATGTATGGCAGCTATCATCATATCTCCGCCATTGCGGGTGATGGACGCGATCTGCAAGAGAGCCGGACGATTGACACCGTGGTGGCGGGGCCGCTGTGCGAATCCGGCGACGTTTTCACCCAGCAGGAAGGCGGCAAAGTCGAAACCCGCGCGCTGCCGCACGTCAGGCCGGGCGACTATCTGATATTTCATGATACCGGCGCTTACGGCGCGTCGATGTCCTCTAACTACAACAGCCGCCCGCTGCTGCCGGAAGTGCTGTTTGAAAACGGCCAGCCGCGCCAGATCCGCCGCGCGCAGACCGTTCAGGAACTGCTGGCGCTGGAGGCGTAAGCATCAGTCCGGCGAGCCGACCGAATGGCGGCGCACCAGCGTCGGACTGAACAGATTGGTCACCTCCGGCAGCGGCTGGTTATTAGCCAGCGCTAACGCCAGCTCCGCTGCCTGCTGCGCCATGGTGACGATAGGGTAGCGCACCGTGGTCAGCCTCGGGCGGACATAGCGCGATACCAGCACATCATCAAAACCAATCAGCGACATCTCTTCCGGCACCCGCACGCCGTTATCGCTGAGTACCGCCAGCGCGCCCGCCGCCATTGAATCGTTATAGCAGGCTACGGCGCTAAAGGCTTTGCCGCGCCCCAGCAGCTCCGTCATCGCCTGTTCGCCACCGATCTCATCCGGTTCGCCAAACGCGACCAGGCGATCGCTGCCCGGCAGATTGTGCTCTTTCAGCGCGTCGTAAAAGCCCTGTAGCCGCTCGTCCGCATCGGAAATAGGGTGGTTTGAGCAGATAAAAGCGATGTTCTGATGGCCCTGTTGGATTAGATGGCGCGTTGCCAGCCACGAGCCGTAGCGATCGTCCAGCGCAATGCAGCGCTTTTCAAAACCCGGCAGCGCACGGTTAATCAATACCATGCCGGGGATCTGCTTCATCAGAGGGATCAGGTCGGCGTCCGGGATTTTTTTGGTATGCACAACCAGCGCGCCGCAGCGGTGCCGGATCAGCTGTTCAATCGCCTGGCGCTCTTTTTGCTCATTGTGATAACCGTTGCCAATCAGCAAAAAGTTGCCGGTGCCGTAGGCGACCTGCTCGACCGCCTTAACCAGCGCGCCGAAAAAGGGATCGGAAACGTCGCCGACGACCAGCCCCATGGTTTCCGTTGACTGCTGCGCCAGCGCGCGCGCGTTAGCGTTGGGATGATACTGCAACTCTTCCATTGCGCTGTTAACGGCCTGGCGAGAAGCGTCGCTGGCTTTAGGCGAATTATTAATTACGCGAGAGACCGTAGCGACGGACACACCCGCCAGCCTGGCGACATCCTTAATGGTAGCCATAGTGACAAAGCCTTCCAGGGTAAACGTTTACATGGCTCCAGTGTTGCGGAAATTGCCAGCTACTTCAAGCAGGCAGAATGCTGCGAATGTCGCAAAGCCGATGAAAAAGGCGAGGTATTATCGGCGGCTCCTTTTACCGGGCCGTCTTTCCCTTAACGCTTTGCCGCTTCCCGCGCACAAGTACGCCAGCCCAGGCATTTGGAAAGAGCAGCTTCAGTAATGTGCTTTTAGCGCATCAGGCACCGGGTCAGCGGGCTTTTACCACCGCATATCGGCCGCACAGAAGTTTGCTGAAACGCACCGGAAAAATGGTAGCCTGTAGGCTGACACGAACACCAGCCGGACTGCCTGCCATGACTCTAAAAAAAGTGCCGCATCTTGCCCACTGGGGCGCCTTTACCGCCGTTGTCGAAAACGGCAAACTGCAGCGCTGCGAACCCTTTTTCGCCGATCGCGATCCGTCGCCAATGCTTAACACTATTCCCGAGCTGGTCTATTCCGACCGGCGCATTCGTCAGCCGATGGTGCGCCGCTCCTGGCTTAAATCGCGCGAGAAAAGCGACCGTACGCTGCGGGGACGGGAAGATTTTGTGGCGGTGGACTGGGAAACAGCGCTGGATTTAGTGGCGGAAGAAAACCGTCGGGTGCGCGATCGCTACGGCGCCGCCGGTATTTTTAACGGTTCTTACGGCTGGTCTTCGGCGGGGCGCGTTAATCATGCCCGCACGCTGATCCGTCGCTTCTACTTTACCGGCGGCGGCGGCGTCGATCAGCTGGGCAACTACAGCTGGGGTGCCGCGCAGTTTTTCCTGCCCTATATCATCGGCACCTATATGCCGTTGACCGGTCGCGTTACCGACTGGCCGAGCGTGGTAGAACATTGCGAAATTTTTGTCGCCTTTGGCGGACTAGCGCTGAAAAACGGCCAGGTTGCCTCCGGCGGCGCAGGGCAGCACAGCCTGAAACCGGCGCTGCTTGAACTGGCGGCCAAAGGCACACCGGTGATCAACATCAGCCCGATGCGGGATGACTGCCCGGAATTTGTTAACGCCGAATGGATCCCGATCCGACCTAATACCGACGTGGCGCTGATGCTGGCGCTGGGGTACGAAGTGGAGCGGCTGGGCGCGGCGGATCGCACTTTTCTGGCTTCGCACTGCGTTGGCTATCCGCAGCTGCGTGGCTATCTGCTGGGCGACAGCGACGGGGTGGCAAAAACCCCGCGCTGGGCCAGCGAGATCACCGGTATTCCGGCCGCGCGCATTGAACTGTTGGCCAGACAGCTGATCGGCAAACGCAGTTTTATGACCAGTTCTTATTCCGTGCAGCGTGCCCATCGCGGCGAACAGCCTTACTGGATGATGATCGCGCTCTCGTCGATGCTGGGCCAGCCGGGCCTGCCGGGCGCCGGGTTCTCTTTTGGACATGGTTCCATGAACAGCGTGGGCAACCCGCGCATTGACGGGCCGGCACCGATGATGTCAACCGGCGTCAATCCCATTGCCGACCAGGCGATCCCGGTAGCGCGCATCAGCGATATGCTGCTGCATCCGGGCGAGCCATACGCTTTCCAGGGCCAAACCCATACTTATCCCGATATTCAGCTGATCCACTGGGCGGGCGGCAATCCGTTTCATCATCATCAGCAGCTTAACCGGCTGGTCGAGGGATGGCAGAAGCCGGAAACGGTTATCGTGCAGGATATCGTCTGGACGCCTGCGGCGCAGATGGCGGATATCGTGCTGCCGGTGACCACCTCGCTGGAGCGCAACGATATCGGCGGCTCGTCCCGCGACCGCTTTGTGCTGGCTATGCATCAGGTGATCGAACCGCAGCATCAGGCGCGTAACGACTTTGATATTTTTGCCGATCTGGCGGAGCGCCTGGGCTATCGCGACGCTTTTACCGAAAACCGGAACGAAGCGCAGTGGATTGAGCACCTTTACCAGCAGTGCGGGGTGGCGCACCAGCGTCGGGGCGTCGACTGGCCGGATTTCCAGACTTTCTGGGAACGGGGCTACGTGGAGGTGCCAGAAGGCGACAAGCCGTTTATTTTTATGGAGGATTTTCGCCGGGATCCGCAGCAAAACCCGATCCAGACCGCCAGCGGCAAAATTGAGCTGTTCAGCGAAACCATTGCGGGCTTTGGCCTGGTGGATTTTGCGCCGCATCCGGAATGGCAGCCGCCGCAGGAGTGGCTGGGAGCGGAAATCCGCCAGCGCTTCCCGCTGCATATGATCTCCATGCAGCCTGGCGATCGTCTGCACAGCCAGATGGATGCGACGCCGACGGTGCAGGCTAACAAAACGGCCGGAAGGGAAACGTTGTGGATGCATCCGGAAGATGCCGAAACGCGCGGGATTGCCGATGGCGACACCATTGAGGTCAGCAACGATCGCGGGCGGATGCTGGCTGGCGTCAGGCTTACGGACGGCGTCAGCCGCAGCGTGGTGCTGATCGCCACCGGCGCCTGGTTCGACCCGGGCTTTGGCAAAGCCTGGCTGCCGTATGACCAGGCGGGCAATCCCAACGTGCTGACGCTGGATATCGGCACCTCTTCGCTGACGCAGGGGCCAAACGCCATGAGCTGCCTGGTAGAAATCTGCAAGGCGACGGAAGTCTGATGCCAGCAACAAAACGGGCACCACTCTGATAGTGCCAATAATTGTTGATAATGGAGTGAAAAAGATTAAAAATTAGCCTGCTGACAGACCGGGCAATACAGATAAAAACCGTAAAGATCGTTTCTGCTGTCCTGGAGTGGATGGCAGTTTTGAAAGCTTTCAAGGGATTATCATCCGGTTGCCCGCCGTCTGGCTAAAAAATAGCCATGATATAGCTATCAGGGGGGGATAAATTATGTATGGAACTGAAAGGGATGCGGTGCCGTTTCCCGGCTATTGGGAAAAAAGCGGCGGCAGAGGGGGAAATATGCGAAATCTTGTAAGGAAGCTGGAAGAAGACGTAGCGGGCATTCGGATTGATATTGCCGTCATCAAGTCGAACTATATGACAAAGCAGGATCCCGGCGTTTTCAGAGACGAACTGAAAGGGGATAACAGCACCCCTTTAGAAGAGGTTCGCAAGTTGAACGTGGCAATTAGCGATGCAAAAAACGCAATTATTTTTTGGTGCGTCAGCGCCGTGATTTTTGCCCAGATCATACCCACTCTGCCAGCTATCCTGAAAATTCTCTTTCCTTCCTGAGTCCGGCAGTCATCCCGCTAAGGCGGGATGTAGCTTTCAGCAACCCACTAACGTTGCAAAAACACATAGAAATCACATGGCTGGTTACATTTTGCGGGTAACTGTTGCGAATGTGGGCTGGCGAGCAGGCTGGCCCGGTTGCTACAGTTTATGTCCCAGAGGTATTGATGGGTGAACATCAAAATAACTTTGTTTCACCGACCTGCGCAGATGCGCAGGTTTTTTTTATCTGACGCTTTTGCTAAACCGCACGGCAATAATCACGATCTGAAACACAGTTTTCCTGTTATCACCCCTGCATTTTTTGTATAACTCCCGGTCAGTTATCCGCTATTCGCCGACAGAAGAGCCATGCCCCGCTTAAAGAAATCACTGGCTAAAGACCAGGAGCCGTTTCATCCCGTTCGCTTTCGCCTGATTTGTCTTGGCGTGTTCGTTTCCATGCTGCTGCTGTTGCTCTGGGTAGGGGATTTGCAGCTGATTAATCATCCTATGCTGGAAAAACAGGCGGACGAGCGCTCGCTGCGCACGGTCACTATTCCGACTAATCGCGGCACGCTGTTGGATCGTAACGGCGAAGCGCTGGCGCTGAGCGTGCCCTCGCGCGATATTATTGCCGATCCGCAGCGCGTGCTGGAAGCCAATCCCGATTTTACCAGCGCGAAATGGGAATATCTGGCTAACGCTTTGGATCAGCGACCTGAAGAGATCGCCCGGCAGATCAAAGCCAATCCCAACCGTCGCTTTCTTTACCTGGGCCATAAAATCGAGCTGGGTATCGCTAAAGATATCGCCAAACTGCATCTTTCCGGCATTTCCACCGTCTATGACGACAGCCGCTTCTATCCGATGAGCGAGGCGACTGCGCCGCTGCTCGGCATTGTCGGCGCGGACAATAGCGGCCTGAACGGGCTGGAAAAAGGTTTTGATAAGGTGTTGCAGGGCACGGCAGGCGTAGAGAAATATCGTCAGGATGCCCACGGCAATATTATCGCCATGATTAACTATGAGCCGCCTCGCCAGCCGCCGACGGTGCAGCTCAGCATCGATAAATTCGATCAGTACACCCTGTACACTAAGCTGCGCGATGGCGTACTGCTGAACAAAGCCGATTCCGGCGCGGCGGTGCTGGTTAAAGTCGATACCGGCGAAATTCTGGGGATGGCGTCTTATCCTTCCTATAATCCCAATAATTTCAGCAACGTTTCGCCTGACCAGATGCGTAATGCGGCCATTAACGACAGCTATGAACCCGGCTCAACGGTAAAACCGCTGGTGGTGATGGAAGGGCTGGCGCGCAAGCTGGTGCGCCCGGATTCCGTGCTGGATACCACGCCTTATCGCGTTAACGGCCACCTGATCCGCGACGTGGGCCACTGGCCGCGACTGACCATGACCGGCATCCTGCAAAAATCGAGCGATATCGGCGTATCGCATATTGCGCTGGCGATGCCCGCTGAAGTGCTGGTCAACACCTTCCACTCTTTTGGCCTGGGGAAACCCACCGGCCTGGGGCTGACCGGCGAAAGCGTAGGCTACTTCCCGCTGCACCGTGAACGCTGGGCCGATATCGAACGGGCCACTTTCTCCTTTGGCTATGGTCTGCGCGTCACGCCGCTGCAAATAGCGCGTGAATACGCCACGCTGGGATCTTTCGGCGTTTATCGTCCGCTTTCGATTACCAAAGTGACGCCGCCCGTGATCGGCACGCGGGTAGCAGACGAAGATATCGTGCGCTCGGTGGTCCATATGATGGAAAGCGACGCGCTGCCCGGCGGCAGCGGCGTGCGCGCGGCGGTACCGGGCTATCGACTGGCAATTAAAACGGGAACGGCCGAAAAAATGGGCTCGAGCGGTAAATATGACGGCGGCTATATCAACTATACCGCGGGCGTAGCGCCAGCCAGTAATCCTCAGGTCGCGCTGGTGATTATGATCAACCACCCGACGGCAGGGGATCACTTTGGCGGCTCGGTCGCCGCGCCGGTCTTCGGCAATATTATCGGCCCCGTGCTCAAGCATATGAACGTGGCACCGGACGCGCTCTACTCCACGCACAGCGGCACCTGATACTGTCCAATACCTGAGGCCGCCGTCAACAAGAAGCCCACGCCAGCGCGTGGGCTTTTTTTATCTTAGCCTCCCGTCATCCGCTCCGGCTTTAACGCACAAATACCTCTGTTAAACATCAGCTATTCTGACAATTGGAAATTGTGTGATCTATTAAAATATCAATATCTGTTATATCTCCAGATAAGATCTAAACTGTTTATATCAAAGCATGGATGGCTCTACTTTCATACGATCCAAGAGGACATTCGTGCACATTATCAGATCGACTCCTGACTTTTCGGCACCTTCTCAGCTATCGGTGCTGGCCGTTTTAATCAGTACGTTATTACTTGTCGGATGTGGTGGTGGTGGCGGCGGCGGTGGTGGTGGCGAAACGCTGAACATGGCGCCGGCGCCTGT
>Ga0209371_1001232_pt1 | contig 18426 bp, 14 predicted proteins | sample AgamicAtAmrz_FD_187165 | JGI IMG/M metagenome (GOLD analysis project Ga0209371, IMG submission 187165) | Agave microbial communities from Guanajuato, Mexico - At.Am.rz (SPAdes) (version 2) | ecosystem: Host-associated > Plants > Roots > Rhizosphere | place: Guanajato, Mexico | collected 2012-06-07
GGATTTCCACCGCAACCTGCTGAAAGGCGGCATCTACCTCTACCCGAGCACCGCGAGCCACCCGGAAGGGAAACTGCGTCTGCTGTACGAGTGCAACCCGATGGCGTTCCTGGCTGAACAGGCCGGCGGCAAGGCGAGCGACGGCAAAGAGCGTATTCTGGATATCCAGCCGGAAAGCCTGCACCAGCGCCGCCCGTTCTTTGTCGGCAACGAGCACATGGTGAATGACGTCGAGCGTCTGATCCACGACTACCCGGACGCGTAAGCTTCGCCGGAAAAAAAAGGGCAGCCGAGGCTGCCCTTTTTTATTGCGGTGTTCAGGCTAGTTTACAAAGGTTCGCTTCACCCGGACCGACACGATGAAATAGGGGATCCAGATAAACAGGCTGATGAGCGTACGGCCAAGCGGGGCAACATTCTCATAGCTCAGCGGCATATCCAGGTAGCGGTAGCCGAGCCAGAGATCGGCGCACAGCACCGCCAGCCCAAATAGCAGCATGCCGATATAAAAGCGCGGCAGCTGGCGTTTCTTCCTGATAAACAGGCTGGAAACGTACAGCGCCAGCAGGAATAGCCCGCTAAACAGCAGCAGTTCGGTAATCAGCACGCCGCGCACTTCGCCGCTAAACCAGCCATAGTTGTCCAGCAGCATCTTCAGGGCATAAAATGCCGACCATGCGTTGATAACCAGCGTTGCCAGCAGGCCCAGCGCGGGTAAATAAAGCCAGCCGCCAATTTTTTTAAACATCTTTTCTTCGCACGGCGCGCAGTAGTCGGCGTCCGGCTGCGCCGGGTTATCACAGTTAATACAGATTGCCATACATCCCTCATCATTCACTTATCGCGGCAAGCGTCATGTGCCCGCCGCGTATTGCGTCATCCCGATTATGACTGAGGCTGCAACCGGAAAGAAGCCATCGCTTCGGTCAGCTGCTGAGACTGCTCCTCCAGCGAGCGCGTGGCCGCGGACGACTCCTCCACCAGCGCGGCATTCTGCTGGGCTGATTCATCCATCTGGCTGACGGCGATATTTACCTGTTCAATACCGCGACTCTGTTCGTGCGAGGCGCTGGCGATCTCTTTCATCAGACGCGTCACGCGCATTATCTCGGCGGCGATATCATCCATCGTCTCACCGGCCTGCTGCGCCAGCTCGCGCCCTTCCCCGACGTGGGTCCGGGAGTCGATGATCAGCGTGCGGATCTCTTTCGCGGCTTCACCGCTGCGGCTGGCGAGGTTGCGCACTTCGGTCGCCACGACCGCGAAACCACGCCCCTGCTCGCCGGCACGCGCCGCTTCCACCGAGGCATTGAGCGCCAGAATATTGGTCTGGAAAGCGATACCGTCAATTACGCCGAGAATGTCAGCGATACGATCGGAGCTGGTGGCGATGTCGCGCATTTTCTCGATGACGTAGCACACCATCTCGCTGCCGTGATCGGCGGTGTCGGAGACCGCCTGCGCCAGCTTGTGCGCCTGCTCGGCGTTCTCTGCGTTCTGCTTCACGGTAGCGGTGATCTGCTCCATGCTGGCGGCGGTTTGCTCCAGCGAGGTGGCGGTGGACTCGGTACGCTGAGACAGATTCAGGTTACCGGCGGTCAGCTCGCGGCTGCCGGTATCAATCTGTGAGCTGGCATCGCGCACGCGCTGCACCGACTCGCGCAGCGCCTGGCGCATGGTTTCGATGGCGTGCGCCAGCCGACCCAGTTCGTTATCGCTGGCGGGTGGCAGCTCGCGGCTAAGATCCCCCGCCGCGACGTATTCCAGCTGCGCTATCGACTGTTCCAGCGGCTTCAACAACAGGTGGCGCAGCGCCAGCCACACCAGCACGATGATGCCCGCGGTCAACGCCGCAGCGATGATCATCAGCGTCAGCACCACGTTTTTCTGGGTGGCAACCGCAGCCACTTCCGCTTTACCCCGTGCGTCGCCCCAGGCCTGGAAAGTCTGCATGGCGTTGTTGAAATCCCGGGCCACCGGGATCAGGCCGTTTTCCAGCAGGTCATAATATTGATCCGGACTCTGAGCGTGCAGCGCCGCCAGCATCGGCGTGATGCCGTTGCTGTCATAAGCGCTGAACGCTTTCGCCAGACTGGCAACCAGCCGCTGCCCCTCTTCATCATCGACCGGGGTGGCGATAACGGCTTTCAGCTGCGCCCTGGCCTTAACCACTTCATTTTCAATGACTTTAGTGGCGGCCGCCGCATCGTCGAGCATGCCGACTTCCATCTGGCGTACCGCCTGTCCGGCTTCGTTGCGGGCGCGCAGCATCAGGGTATAGCCATCGCTGAGCTGCACCATCTGCTCACCCTGGAGATGATTGATGCGTTGCAGCGCGTTGGAGCTTTGTGTGAGGGAGTAAATACCGATACCACTAACTACTAACAACAGCAGCGTCATAACTGCCAGCAGGGACAACAAACCAGTACGAACAGACAGATTTTTCAGCATGTGACGTTTCCCGGTCATCGCGATAGCGTGTGAAATGGTCAGAAAATCGTTATCGGCAATAACCGGGGAAATATTAGGTATTTCTTTCCATAACAAAAACTTATGGAAGGCGCGGGGCGACGCTAACCCGCGTTACGGCGGCATTCTGGCGGTTTTCCCACAGCACCGTCAGACCCCGTTGCAACGCAATAAAAATGAACAGCAGCAGGCCAATGGCGATTTTGGTCCACCACGAACTGAGCGTGCCGTCAAAGTTGATGTAGGTCTGGATCAGCCCCTGGATCGCCACGCCGAACAGCGTACCCAGCACCGTTCCCACCCCGCCGGAAAGCAGCGTACCGCCGATGACCACCGAAGCGATGGCGTCCAGCTCCACCCCGACGCCAGCCAGCGCGTAACCTGCCTGGGTATAGATGGAGAAGACAATGCCGGCCAGCGTCGCCAGCCCGGTGGAGAGCATATAGATGCGGATCGTGGTGCTGCGGGTGGAAATCCCCATCAGGTTCGCCGAGGTGGCGTTTCCACCGATGGCGTACACCTGATTGCCAAAGCGGGTGCGATGAGCAAGGAAGATACCGAGTACCACCACGCCCAGCATCAGCAGCCCCATCGCACTCAGGCGTCCGCCGCCGGGGATCTTCCACGCCAGGCTGGAGAGGGTGTCGTAGATGGGGTGATCGATGGGGATCGACTCCTCCGACACCAGATAGCTGACGCCGCGCAGAAAGAACATGCCGGCGAGGGTAATGATAAACGCCGGAATTTTCAGCGCATCGATCAGCAGCCCCATAAAGGCACCGAAGGCACAGCCCATCGCCAGCACCAGCGGGAACGCCACCAGCGGCGACAGCCCCCAGTAGCCGATGGCTTTAGCGAGGAACACCCCGGTAAAGGCGATCACCGACCCGACTGAGAGATCGATGCCGCCGGAGAGGATCACAAAGGTCATACCGACGGCGATAATGCCGAGAAAGGCGTTATCGGTCAGGATATTGCAGATCACCCGCGTCGAGGCGAAACCGGGGAACTGCGTCAGGCAGTAGAGATACCCCAGCACGAACACCGCGAGGGTAATCATCAGCGGCAGGTTACGTTTTATCATGGCGTCGTGCTCCCTTAATCAGCGTAATAAAGCGCGGCGACTGGACGATCAGCACGCAGAGCACCACCACCGCTTTCACCACCTGGTTCAGCTCCGGCGGGAAGCCGGACAGCAGAATCCCGGTATTCATGCCCTGAATAATCAGCGCCCCGACCACCGACAGCGCCAGGTTAAAGCGCCCGCCCATCAGCGACGCGCCGCCAATCACGACCGCGAGGATGGCGTCCAGCTCCAGCCACAACCCGGCGTTGTTGGCATCCGCGCCGCGAATATCGGCGGCAACAATAATCCCGGCGATGGCGGCGCACAGACCGCTCAGCACGTAGCTCAGCATCACTACGATGCGGGTGTTTACCCCGGCGTTTTTCGCGGCGCGGATGTTGATGCCCACCGCTTCGATAAACATGCCGAGCGCGGTTTTGCGGGTCAGCACCCAGAACAGGATGAGCGTGACCAGGGCGATGATGACCGGCGTCGGGAACAGCAGCAGCGAGCCGCTGCCGAGCCAGGAGAGCGACGGCGAGTTGAAGGTCACGATCTGACCGGAGGTGATGAGCTGCGCCACGCCACGCCCGGCAACCATCAGGATCAGCGTGGCGACAAACGGCTGGATTTTGAGAATGGCGACCAGCACGCCGTTCCACAATCCGCACAGCACGCCGGCACCGAGCGCGGCGAGGATCACTACCGGCAGGCTATGGCCTTCAACGGTGAGCGTTGCCGCTGTGGCGCCAGCAATGGCGATGATCGCCCCGACGGAGAGATCGATGCCGCCGGTGGCGATCACCAGCGTCATGCCGATGGCCAGCAGCGCGACCGGTGCGGCGCGGTTAAGAATATCTATCGGACTGCCGAACAGGCGGCCATCCTGTAGCAGGATCTGGAAAAAATGCGGGGCGACGAGGCTGTCCACCAGCAGGATCAACGCCAGCGCTGCCAGCTGTGGGACACCCGGCGGCCAGCGGAAGCGGCGTTCAGCTCGCCCGGTTTGAGGCAGGGAACGGGGCATCACGTCTCTCTCCTTACGCCGCAATGGCATTCATGATGGCCGGGACCGACAGCTCGCTGAGCGGGATCTCCGCCACGTGCTTGCGGTCGCGCAGAATAATGACCCGGTCGGCGTAACCCACCAGCTCCTCCAGTTCAGACGAGATGACCAGCAGCGCCAGACCATCAGCGCACAGGGTTTCAATCAGGCGAATAATTTCGGCGTGAGCGCCCACATCAATGCCGCGCGTGGGCTCATCAAGGATCAGGAACTGCGGGCGCGTCAGCAGCCAGCGCGACAGCAGCACCTTCTGCTGATTGCCGCCGGAGAGAAACTCCACCGGCTGTTCGGCGCTCGGGGTGCGAATGCCTAACTGGCGGATAAAACGCTCGGCGATCTGATTCTGCTCCCGGCGTGGGATGGGCCGCAGCCAGCCACGCTGGGCCTGCAGCGCCAGGATGATGTTCTCGCGTACCGATGCGGCAGCGATGATGCCATCGGTTTTGCGATCCTCCGGACAAAAGCCGATCCCGACCCGGGAGGCGATGGCCGGCGATCGCAGCGTGCGCGGGCTACCCTTGATCAATGCGCTGCCGCTGTCGGCAGGCCGGATACCGAAGATCACTTCGGCGGTTTCGGTGCGGCCTGAACCCAGCAGGCCGGCGAGGCCGACGATCTCACCGGGGCGAACCTCAAGATCGAACGGGGTAATCACGCCTTTCTTGCCGAAATCCTTAAATGCCGCCACGGGTTTCTCACTCAGCAAGGTGCGCCCGGCGCGCTGCAGCGCGTTGGTTTCCAGCTCGCGGCCCAGCATCATTTTGACCAGCTCGATCTGCGGCAGATCGGCGGTGTCGCGCGTGCCGACAAACTGCCCGTTGCGCAGGATGGTAATGCGGTCAGTGACCTCATACACCTGATCGAGGAAGTGGGTGACGAAGATCAGACTGACCCCCTGATCGCGCAGTTGGCGCATCAGGGTAAACAGCATCTCAACCTCTTTGGCATCGAGGCTGGCGGTGGGTTCGTCGAGGATCAGCACCTTCGCAGAAAGATCGATGGCACGACAGATGGCAACGATCTGCTGCATCGCCACGGAAAAACGGTTCAGCGGCTCGCGCACATCAAGGGCAAAGCCATAGGACGCCATCAGCGCCGTGGCGCGTTTTTCCATCTCTTTACGTCGCAGAAAGCCGAAGCGCCGTGGCTCCCGGCCAATAAACAGGTTATCCGCCACCGACATATTCGGCAGCAGGTTCACTTCCTGATAGACGGTACCGATACCCAGTTGCTGGGCGTGGGCGGTATTTTTGGGAGCGATGGGCTGGCCTTCCAGCCAGACGGTCCCGCCATCCGGCTGATAAACGCCGGTCAGGGATTTAATCAGCGTCGATTTTCCGGCACCGTTTTCCCCCAGCAGCGCCATGATTTCGCCGCGCCGCAGGCTGAAGTCCACCCGATCGAGCGCCTTCACGCCGGGAAAGGTTTTACTTAATCCTTCGGTGCGCAAAATTTCCTGATATTTGTCATGGGGCATGGCCACCTCCTCACTGCCTGCATGCTGCCAACAGCGTGGATGCGCTAACGCTTATCCACCCATGTAGCCTGAATGTCGGGATGTATAAGCGCAGCGCACCCGCCGCCACGCGGGATCAGTACCCCATGTTTTTCTTCTTCTCTAACTCTTCTTTTGCCGTATCCGGCAAGTAGAGCGTCGATTTGGTCATGGTCATTTTTTCAGGCTCGGTGCCGTCTTTCTTGAATTTTTCCAGCGCATCGAACGCCGGCCCGGCCATGTTTGGCGTCAGCTCCACGCTGGCGTTGGCTTCGCCGTCAATCATGGCTTTGAAGATGTCCGGCACGCCGTCGATAGATCCGGTGAGAATATCTTTGCCCGGTTTCAGGCCGGCTTCTTTGATGGCCTGGATTGCGCCAATCGCCATGTCGTCGTTATGGGCATAGACCATGCAGATGTTTTTGCCGTTGTTCTCAGCCTTGATAAAGCTTTCCATCACCTCTTTGCCTTTAGAGCGGGTAAAGTCGCCGGACTGAGAGCGGATGATTTTGATGTTGGAGGCGTTGCTGATGGCTTCCGCGAAGCCTTTCTTGCGGTCGATGGCTACGCTGGCACCCACCGTACCCTGCAGCTCCACCACGTTACACGGCTTGCCGTTTACGGTTTTGATCAGCCACTCACCGATAAGCTTCCCTTCCAGCACGTTGTCTGCGGTTACGGTGGTCATGTAGAGCGATTTATCTTTCACATCAATGGTGCGGTCGAGCAGGAAAACCGGGATTTCAGCGTCTTTCGCTTCTTCCAGCACCGGTTGCCAGCCGGTCGCTACCACCGGTGCGATGAAAATGGCATCCACGCCCTGAGCGATGAACGAACGCACCGCTTTGATCTGGTTTTCCTGTTTCTGCTGCCCATCGGCGATTTTCAGCGTGATGCCGCGCTTTTCAGCTTCGCTTTTGGCAACGTTAGTTTCCGCTGCGCGCCAGCCCGATTCGGAGCCGACCTGAGAGAATCCCACGGTTAATGGAGCGGCCATCGCGAAAGACGACATCGCCGCCGACACTGCTGTGACAAGAAGTAAGCGCTTCCACATATTTTTATCCTCGTAGGGTAGTGTGAGTGACGACTTCACCTGCGGGATGACTATAGACAACGTGCTATGTAACTGAATGCGTTACATCACAAATCGAAAAAGTAACGAAAATGTTAAAGTCAGGTATAGCGCGGCATGACGGCGAACAAGCGCAGTGGCGCGCCTGGCCCGCTATCTCACTGATGAGGAAAAAGTTATAGCGATATGCGCAAAAAAACGCGCTTTGTAAGCGGTTACAAGAATTTATAAATGATGCGGCTGTGATTATGGACAAATCACTCCGAATAACGTTCTGAAAAACAGGCCGCGGGCCGCGCCGGGGTAAAAACAACCTGAGACAATTAGCCGCAGTTAGCTATAATACCCGGCACTTGTTTGCCATACATTTTAAGGAAACAGACATGAGCCTTCTCAACGTTCCGGCGGGTAAAGATCTGCCAGAAGATATCTACGTTGTTATCGAAATCCCTGCCAACGCAGATCCAATCAAATACGAAATCGACAAAGACACCGGTGCGCTGTTTGTTGACCGTTTCATGTCCACCGCGATGTTCTATCCGTGCAACTACGGTTACATCAACAACACCCTGTCTCTGGATGGCGACCCGGTTGACGTACTGGTCCCGACCCCTTACCCGCTGCAGCCGGGTTCTGTTATTCGCTGCCGTCCGGTTGGCGTGCTGAAAATGACTGACGAAGCGGGCGAAGATGCCAAGCTGGTTGCCGTTCCGCACACCAAGCTGAGCAAAGAATACGATCACATCAAAGACGTGAACGACCTGCCGGAACTGCTGAAAGCGCAGATCGGCCACTTCTTCGAGCACTACAAAGATCTCGAAAAAGGCAAATGGGTTAAAGTTGAAGGCTGGGCCGACGCCGCTGCTGCGAAAGCAGAGATCGTTGCCTCCTTCGAGCGTGCTGCGAAGAAGTAATTCTTACGCTAACGCAAAAAACACCGCCTTCGGGCGGTGTTTTTGTTTGTGTTGTCATATTCTTGTCATGTAAGTGCAACAAAACTCTGTTATCACGACATATCACCGCCAAATCCTGTATTTAAACGTAAATTTCTGGTCATTTTCATAAAGTCTTATTTTTAAGCTCCGATAACATCGACTTAATCCCCGGTTAAACCGGGTTTGATGTTCACCTCGGAAATCGTCTATGAAACTCAATCACCTCACCATCGGACAGCGCCTCGGCTTGCTGGCTACCCTGCTGCTGCTCGCGACGCTGTTCATTGGCCTGCGCGGCATCACCATTAACGCCGACAGCCTGGCGCAGAGCAATGACACCATGCGTACCCAGATGCTGATCGCGCAGAGTATCGATACCGCGAGAAATGCGCAGGTGCAGTTTAAAATCCAGGTTCAGGAGTGGAAGAACACGCTGCTGCGCGGCACCCAGGGGGAGGATGCGTTCACAAAGTATCACACCGCCTTTGTGGCGCAGAGCGAGAAAACCCAGGCGCTACTGGCGCAACTGATCACGCTGCTGCCGCAGCTCGGTATGGACACCGATACCGCGCAGCAGACCCGCACGCTGCATGCCCAGTTGGAGCGGGAATACAGTGCGGCGCTGAAGCAGTACGTGCCAGGTGATATCAACAGCCCGCAGCGCGTTGATAAACTGGTTACCGGCATCGACCGCCAGCCGACCAAAATGATTGACGATCTGGTGGCGGCCACCCTCGCCCACGCTGCGCAGCTGCATCAGCAGATTGACGCCCGCAACCTGGCGCAGTTTGAGAAAACGCGGCTGATGCTGCTTATCGCGATGGGACTGACGCTGGTGGTCGGGGCGCTGATCACCCTGTGGCTGATCCGCAGCATTACCCGTCCGCTGGCCCAGGCGGTAAACATCGCCCGCACCGTTGCCGCCGGCGATCTGCAGGCCGATATTCCGGTAACCGGGCGTGATGAAACCGCCGAGCTGATGCGCGCGCTGCGCGAGATGAACCATAACCTGACCGACATCGTCTACGGCGTGCGCGAAGGCACCGAAACCATCGCCACGGCTTCCGCACAAATCGCGCAGGGCAGCCGCGAGCTGTCATCACGCAATGAGGCGCAGGCCAGCGCGCTGGAGCAGACGGCCGCCTCGATGGAAGAGCTGACCTCGGTAGTGAAGAACAATGCTGATAACTCGCGCCACGCCAGCAATCTGGCGCGCAATGCCTGCGACGTCGCGGGCCAGGGTGGCGATGCGGTAGAGAAAGTTGTCCACACCATGAGCGAGATCCACCAGTTCTCCACCGAAATCAACAGCATCATCAGCGTGATCGACAGCATCGCCTTCCAGACCAACATTCTGGCGCTCAACGCTGCGGTGGAAGCCGCGCGCGCTGGCACTGAAGGACGCGGTTTCGCCGTGGTCGCCGCCGAAGTTCGCGCCCTGGCGCAGCGCTCGGCCTCGGCCGCGCAGGATATTCGCGTGCTGATTGACCGCTCGGTGTCGCGTATCGCCGACGGTAATCAGCTGGTGAAAGAGGCGGGAGATGCGATGGATGAGATCCTGCAGCGCGTGAAGCAGGTGAGCGAGCTCATCGACACCATCTCAATGGCGAGCCATGAACAGAGCACGGGTATCGACCAGGTGAATGTGGCCGTGACGCACATGGATGCCGCTACCCAGCAAAACGCCACGCTGTCTCAGGAGTCGTCCAGCGCAGCGCAGTCGATGCACAGCCAGGCGGAACGCCTGCTGGCGTCGGTTAGCGTGTTTAAACTGCGCGGTGCGGTCGACCACGCCTGATGCGTTAAAAGTAAAACGGATAACCACAGCGAGCAGCAGACCCAAAAAAACAACGCCACCCGAAGGTGGCGTTGTGCGTTTTATTACGGGGTTCTGTCTAACCAGTTCCCGCTTTCTATTCTTGTGCGTCCAGCGACCGAATGTTGGTACACGTACATCCATGCACTTCCATACGGCGTCTGAATCAGCTGACGCTTATATTCACCGCGTGCGGTGCGCAGGGCATCAAGCTCAGCGAGGGTGCTGGCATCGATTCGATACACTTCGCCTTTCACGCTACCTTCGCCAGGTACCGCGCCCGGATAGTGGCCCAGGCTAAAAAGCTGATAGTTATCGACGTCGAAGTCCCCCAGCCACTGGGCGTTGGTCATCCAGTGGCTGTTGCCTTGTTTGCGTCGTAAACTGCCGTAGACAAATATTCGCATTGCTAAAACTCGAACTGATAGAGCAAATCGAGTGCCTGATCGACCCCAGACACGGCTTCCAGATATAGCTTAGGCATCAGGCGATAGCGTAGGGTAAGCGTCGCCAGAGAGTCAAAAATGCCCACCCCATATTTCACCTGCAGACCCGGCAGCACATAGCCGCTGACCACCACCTGGGAGGAGTCGCCCACCCCTTCGGTGTCCAGCGCCAGATTGCTTACGCCAAACGTCTCGCCGATTTTACCCACAACCTGCCCACTTTGTGCAACCCCCAAGCCAATAAGCATGGAGGTCATGGCTTCGCTGTCGCTCTGCGTACTCTCCAGACCCTGGCCGCGAAGCAGGTAGGACAAGGCTTCCTGCTGCGACATCGCCGGATCGGAGAACACTTCTGCCTTCGGCTCATCCGCCGACCCGGTCACCCTGACGCCAGCAATAACGTCATTTTCCGTGGCGTCCGGGTTACGAATCGCTTCGATATTCAGCAACGGCTGGTCCGGCGGGCCGGAGAACAGCAGTTCCCCCTTGCGCACAATCAGATCCTGGCCGTAGGCGTGGAAGCGCCCTTCCGGGATGTTGATCTGGCCGTTAAGCCCCAGCCCCTGGCTGTCCTGCGCCACTTTCAGATCGCCGGTAAGGCGCGCTTTCAGCCCGAAGGCGTCGAGCCGCACGTTATTGCCGACGTGGACGATCAGGTTGCTGTTAATCGGAATTCCCGCGCTCTGCGTCTCTTCTGGCTTGAGGTTGTTATCGAGCAGCACTTCGTCGCTGGAAACGCCGACCGCACTCTCCGGCAACTCATGCACCACGATGCGCGCCCAGGGCACGTCGACGCGGCCATCCAGCGTAAACAGGTTCGGCGTGGCTTCAAACACCACATCCGGCGAGACGTCGAGCCGCACCATCGGCGGCACGGTAATGCGTACCCGGCTGCCTTTGGCGGCAATACGCGCCCGCCAGTTATCGATCTGGCTCCAGTTGGCATCGCCGCTCAGGGCGATTTCACCCTGGCGGGTGCGCACCACGCCCTGCAGCGTGGAACTCATGCCGTTGAAGTTCAGCGCCAGCTGGCTCGGCTGCATATCGAACGGCATAAAGTTTCCGTCAACCTCTGCGCCATTGAGCTGCATCTGCCCGAACAGCTGCGGCTGCTCAACGTTGCCGCCGAGACGCAGGCTGGCCCCCAGCGTACCGGTCACCTTCTCGCCGCGGGAGAAGATCGGGTTCACCATCGCCAGCGAGAAGTTACGGATGTTGATGTTACCGCCGAGATTGCGGCGGTTCTGCGGGTCGGTAACCTCGACCTGGCCGTCAAACTGGCCGTTGTTCGCCAGGCGGATCAGCCAGTCGAGACGAGCACGGTTGTTACGCAGCTCGGCGTTAAGGTTGAGCGTATCAAAGGCTACCGGCAGCGCCGCATCGTTCACCGTCTGGGTCACTTTCACGCCGCGTCCGGCCAGGCGAACCTGCCCCTGCGGCAGCCCTTCCTGGGTGGTATCCCAGCTGACATCCGCATTACCGGTAAAGACGCCGCTGGCCTGGGTGGTTTCCGGCATAAAGGGTTTCAGCATCGCCAGATCGAAGCGGTTGAGGTTCACCTGAGCACGCCCTGAGGCACCCGCGTCGATGGTCTGCGGCACGCACAGCTGGGCGTTCGGGTTATTCCAGCAGTGCGGCCCGATGCTGACCTTCTGCTCTTTACCGCGGTAATCGAGCGCGATGGCGCGACTGATCGACCACGGGCCTACCGGCGTGTCGAACCGGGTATTGTTCAGGTTGCCGCGCCAGCGCTGTTCAGCGCGATCGAAGCTGCCCTCAAGATTCAATTGGCCCGCCACCGGCTCGCCCTGCACGCGCAGCGCCAGCTTATGCTGCTTCTCGCTGCCGCTGGCATCCAGCGTCACCAGACCGATATTCACGCCCGGCTGCACCACGCGCTCCACGCGCAGATTCAGCTTGCCGCCCAGCTGGTCGGTAGACTTCACGTCACCTTTCAGCTGCACCTGAGCCACGCTCAGCTCCTGCCAGCGCAGCCCGCGGGCGGTAACGTCCGCCTGCAGCTCCGGCGCATCCACGGTGCCGCGAATGTTGATCAGCCCTTTCGCCGTACCGCCAAGACCCGGCAGCGCATTATTCAGATTGGGAGCATCAATCTTCGCGTCCAGCGCCAGCTCTTTCACCCCCAGCTCGCCCTTCACATCGGCGCTGTTAGGGCCAAGCTCCAGGTGAAGATCCGGAATGGTCCACTGCAGATAGCTGTTGCCCTTAAGCTGACCGGCGACCTTCACGCGGTTCTGCTTCACGTTACCGTCCAGCTTCAGCTCCGGCACATCAAGCTGCCAGGTGCCGCCATAGAGGCTGCCGCGCATCTTCATCAGGCCGTTCAGTTTTGCCGGCCACTCCGGGAAGGCTTTCGCGGTGTCGATGCCTTTGAGCGTCAAATCGCCACGCCAGCTGATCGCCTGCTGCCAGTCGAGCAGGGCTTTAAGCTCGGTGGTGCCTTCCAGCGCCGCGACGCGCAGGCTGTCGAGATTAATCTGCTGCTCGTTACCTTTGGCGTCGAGCGTGATGGTGGCCGGCGGGATCTGCGCACCGCGCACGGCGGTTTTAAACGACAGCGCGTAGTCGGTCATTTTGCCGCTGAGCTTCAGCTTCAGATCGTCGGCCTGGTATTGTCGTTCGCCGGTAAATGGCCAGTAGAGCTGCTCGCTGGTGATATCCAGATTGAGCGGCAGCCCGGCTTCCGCCAGCCGCGTCTGGGCGCGCAGCACCATATCCACCGGGCCGGAAAGATTGACCCCCACCTCAAGCTGCTCGCGCAGCGCTCCACCGATTTTCAGCTTCACCTTCTCGCCCTTCAGCGGCTCGACGTTGAGCGTGCTGTTGAGGGTGAGATCCACCGGCCAGCTGTTACGCAGTTCGGCGGTGCCGGTGGCATTGAGCGTGCCCTGGTTGGCATCGATATCCAGCGTGTCGAGGGAGGTTTTGCCATCAATGCTGCTCACCTTCAGCAGCAGGTTGCGCACCGTCAGCTCGGTCGGACCGGTGACGCGCAGCTGCTCGCCGCGAAACGACTCAATATTCAGGTTGAGCGGGAGATGGACATCGGTCATCTCCGGCAGCACCGGTTTGGCGAACAGGTCTTTCAGCGTCTCGCCAAGCGGTTTCTCGTCCGGCTTCGGCTGATTGATTTTCGGATCCACCACCTCTTCCTGCGCCACTTCCGCGACTTCCGGCAGCGCGATCAGCAAGCCCTGCAGGGTAGTCGGGCGCAGCGTCAGGTTTTTCTCCTGCCAGTTCAGGCCGGAGGTGAAATCCATCACCGACACCAGGGTGTCGTCGATTTTGATGTTGATGTTGTTGAGCGCTACCCGGCTCAGGGTGATGGGATATGGCGTCGAGAGATCAAGCGGGCCGCTCTCCTCCTCTTCCACCTGGGCGGCAGGCGGCATCTTTTTGGTATCGACCACCACGTTGATGTCGCTCAGCGACAGATCGTTAACGCACAGGCTGCTGTCGCGCAGGCAGGCGAGCTTCACGCCGAGGTGTATCCGCCCGGCGTTGACGCTTACCCCCGGCTGGTCATAGCGAATATTTTGCAGCGTCAGATCGCGCCAGCCGCCGGTAACAGAGCCGATTTCCAGCCCCGGCACCCAGCGGTTCGCGGCATTAAACAGCAGGTGAAGCCCGGTGGTGGTCCCCACCAGAAAGGCCACGGTGCCCAGCAGCAGCAGGATAAACACCAGGATGCCGAGGCTGATTTTCTTCCATAAACTCATAATTCAGGCCCCAGACCGATGTAGAACTGCAGATCGTTTTTCTTCTCTTCGTCACCGATGGGAACGGCGAAATCAAGCTTGATCGGGCCCACCGGCGACTGCCAGCGCACGCCGACACCGGCCCCGGTTTTGAAGTTGCTGCGGCGAATGTCCATTACTGCTTCACCCGAATCGATAAACGCGGCGCCCCACCACTTGCCAGTGACGTTGTACTGATACTCCAGCGATCCGGTGGCAAGCTTTGACGCCCCGGTCAGCTTGCCTTCGCTGTCTTCCGGCGAGATGGATTTATATTTGTAACCGCGAATACTGCGATCGCCCCCGGCGAAGAAGCGCAGATCGGGCGGGACGCGGTCGAAATCACCGGTTTCGATCCAGCCCAGGTTGCCGCGCACCACGAAGCGGTGGCGATCCTGCAGGGTGCGGATCCAGACGTTCTGCGCCTGCCACACCACGAAGTCCACATCCGATCCCCATGCGGTATTGGAGTAATCCACCGAATAACGCTGTGAATCGCCCCAGGTAGGCATCAGGCCGCCGCGCGAGCGGGTGCGGCTTATCATCACGCCCGGATAGAACAGCATAGTGGTGTGGGTGACATCGGCCTGGGTAAAGTGATCGAGGCTCCAGCGCAGGTTGATGGCTCGCTGCCAGCCGCTGGAGAGATCCCAGTAGCGCGACACCGCCAGGGTGGTGGAGTCAGCTTCGGTATCGTTTAAATCGGTGCGTTTCAGGCCGCCCTGCACAAGGTAATACTGTTCGAGCGGATTTTTCAGCAGCGGAATTTTGTAGCTGAAATCAAGCTGCTGCTCCGGCGCGGAGATGCTGGCGCTGGTAGTGAAGCTGTGGCCGTAAGAGTTAATCCAGGGCTTGCGCCAGGTCGCTTTCAGGCGTGGGCCGACGTCGGTGGAGTAACCCACCCCGGTTTCAATGGTGTTCTGGGTGCGCGGCGAAACCACGCCCTGCAGCGGCAGGATTTTGGTTTTGCGGGATTTTTCGAACTCCGGAGCCACCACCACTGAGTTAAACCAGCCGGTTGCGGAGAGCCGACGGTTCAGCTCGGCGAGATCGCTGGAGGTGTAATAGTCGCCCTCATCGAACGGCACCAGGTTTTGCAGGTATTCATCGCGGATCTGCGAGTTCCGGAAGGTTACCGGCCCGAAACGGTAGCGCTGGCCGCTGTCGTAGTCGATATCCCAGAACGCCTGACGACGCTCCACCGCCACCCCGAGCTGGCTTTTCTTATAAGCGCTGTCGAAGTAACCCTTGCGCAGAGCCGCGCTGGTGAGTCCTTTTTTGAAGCTGTCGTAGTCGTTGTGATTCAGTACCGTGCCCACCGCCGGGCGTTTTTTCAGCAGGCCGATAAAATCTTTATCATCACGCGCACCGCCGCGCAGGATCACATCCGTGCCGCCGATACGCACCGGCTCGCCGGCAGTGACTTTTGCCAGCAGCACCTGCCGACCGCCGTTAGCCGGCGGCGGACGCAGTTCGAAATCAATCGTCGGTTCGTAGTAGCCGAGGGCTTTCAGCCCTTCTCTTATCGCATCATCAACGCGCGCCTGAAAACGACGGTCGGGCGTGACCTCGTCGCTCTGAATAGTCGAGAGCTGAGCGCGGACGTTTTTTTCCAGCGCGCCGGATAACCCTTCAACCTGCAACCGCACCGACGCCGCGCTCGCGGCACCCGATGCCAGCAGCAGGCTGGCAATACACATAAGACGGAATCGTGGCACGTTCTCTCCTGAATATCCTTGTTTCCACCCCTGAAGGAAACGTGGTACCGCTCCGCGGCGTAACAAAACTCCAACAACCGGAGTTGAAAAACAGACGATCACCCAAATATTTCTTATGTTTTAATTTAGGCGGTGTGCGGCAAAAGTCACGCTGCGTCTCGCTTTACGTGAGCGAACACGCGCAGACTATACCCTGATGACCCGCGCCGCCGTTCGGCTGCCGCAGTAATCGCCTTCAGTACGTTTCGCTTAAAGCGAAAGCGTATTGTCCGCAAACAGGCACCCTGTGACAACCTTAGTAAAGGTTGTTAACACTTCATTCATTCGCGGGAGACCACTATTGTGACGTTATTTGATAAGAAACACCTCGTATCCAGCGACGAAGCGCTGCCCGGCCGCAGCACGCCGATGCCGGTAGCCACCCTGCATGCGGTTAATGGCCACTCGATGACTAACGTGCCGGAAGGGATGGACGTTGCGCTGTTCGCGATGGGCTGCTTCTGGGGCGTGGAGCGCCTGTTCTGGGCGCTGCCGGGGGTCTACAGCACCGCGGCGGGCTACACCGGTGGCTATACGCCAAACCCGACCTATCGTGAAGTGTGCTCCGGCCAGACCGGTCATGCTGAAGCGGTGCGCGTGGTGTACGACCCGTCCGTGGTCTCTTATGAGCAGCTGCTGCAGGTGTTCTGGGAAAACCACGATCCGGCCCAGGGCATGCGTCAGGGTAACGACCACGGTACCCAGTACCGCTCGGCGATTTATCCGCTGACCGCAGAACAGGATGCCGCTGCCCGCGCCAGCCTCGCGCGTTTCCAGGCGGCGATGGACGCGGCCGGTGACGATCGCCGCATCACCACGGAAATCGCCGAGGCAACGCCGTTCTATTACGCGGAAGACGACCACCAGCAGTATCTGCACAAAAACCCGTATGGCTACTGCGGTATCGGCGGGATTGGTGTCTGCCTGCCGCCGCAGTTAAACGCTGGCTGATTCCACTGTGAAAGCGCCGCACTGCGGCGCTTTTGATTTTTCAGCCTGGCTTAGGCGAGGTAATTCAAAAAGCCAGAATTAACGCTAACACAACCAGTATTAATGACAGGGTACGTTCGGGGAGCAATACCGATTTCAGCATAATAATTAACTGTGCTCCGGTAATGACTATCAGGATCAGGATGCGAAATAACATGCGGTTGTCGCTATCCTGCGAAATAAGAGAAGGTGATACGCCAGGGTCAACCTCTGACATCCACGCATATTTCGAGCCAGAAAAAAGCATAAGCAACACAATCCCTGCCAGATAGGTAAGATATATACCCGTTCGCCAGTACTTATTCATTTTTACATCACCATAGCAGCTGTGAATAATGGTTCCAGTTGCTGACAATAAAATCGCCGTAGCTGGTGTTTTTTCTGATTGCATCAAGCGGCAGCGCACTGCCGCGGTTGTAACGCGCACCAATTATGCGCACCTGGTCTCTGTTTATTTCACCAGTAAACCCATCGTGATTTGCTAACTGGCGAAGGTGTCTGGCAACGATATCAATGTTGAAAGCGTCGTACTCCAGGCATGATGCCAGTTGGTTTAGCTGCAGGAGACTCAAATCAGCTGGCTTAAGCCCAAGCGTATGAGCAGCGGTACGCAACTGCATACTGACTGAGCCGAAGGAGGTTTTTTCTGGTGGGCTCGTTTGCGTGAGCGTTTTATCGACGATGGAAGGCCCACTCCAGTCAATCAGTCTGGCGATAAAAGCGACGCGATCGATAAAATTTGGGTCGCCCGCCACCTCGATCCAACAAACGCCAGCAATTAACTCAGCGGGTAAACGCTGCTTCTGCGCCGCTGCCCTGATGTTTTGCTTATTAAACCTCACCCAGGCATTTTTGAAGTCCTGAATATAATGAACGCCGCCGCCGAGTTGCTTCGATAACACTTTCCATTTAAATAAATCCACTAATCCCCAGGTCGGCGCCCGGAATTTATTCTTACAATCAAACGTAACCGTTATTCCATTCATAATTACTCCATGCAGATGTATGCGCTTTCCTCAAGCGCAGCACGCGTTGGGAGTAAATTATCTGGGTCGATGACTGAACCTTCAAATTTATTATTACGGGGGGAAGATAAATCAGAATTCTGCGTGAAGTGATTTATATTTTATGTTATTTACCGCCCACCTTCAGATACCGTGCTGGGTTTGAAATCTTCTTTCCGGTACAGGCCGGTCACGAGGCTATCTACACGGTTGCGCATACCCCCTCGTCACTCCCCTCTGGCAGCCCTTCCCGCCCTGCTGCTATACTAGCCGTTGAAATTATGGGCTATCGTGATTTTTGACCCCATTTTTCACGTGGTTACCACATGGATTTTTCAACTTTCCCTTCCGAGGATCTGGCCTGCAGGCTGGATAAGATATGTTAAACAGTATTCTACTGATACTTGCTCTCATCGCCGTCAGTGCGTTCTTCTCACTCTCTGAGATCTCGCTGGCCGCTTCGCGAAAAATCAAACTTAAGCTGCTGGCTGACGATGGCAACATCAATGCCATGCGCATTCTTAAAATGCAGGAAACGCCAGGCACCTTCTT
>Ga0209371_1001233_pt1 | contig 18414 bp, 17 predicted proteins | sample AgamicAtAmrz_FD_187165 | JGI IMG/M metagenome (GOLD analysis project Ga0209371, IMG submission 187165) | Agave microbial communities from Guanajuato, Mexico - At.Am.rz (SPAdes) (version 2) | ecosystem: Host-associated > Plants > Roots > Rhizosphere | place: Guanajato, Mexico | collected 2012-06-07
GGGCCGCAAGGCGTCGCTGCTGCTGTCGATCGATGCGTAGGTCGGCATCAGCGCGATCAGCAGCGTGCCGGCCATCATCATCGCGATCGACAGCAGCAGCGACGCCTTGCGGCCCGCGCGGTCCGCGTACGCGCCGAGCACGAAGCCGCCGATCGGCCGGATCAGGTAGGACAGGCCGAACGTGCCGAGCGTCAGCATCAGCGACGTCGCTTCGCTCGTGGCGGGGAAGAACAGCTTGGCGATCGTGACCGCGAAGAAGCCGTAGACGATCAGGTCGAACCATTCGAGTGCGTTGCCGATCGACGCCGCGAAGATGATGCGCCGGATCTTCGCGGCGCTGGGGCGCGCGGCGTCCTGCGAGGTCAGGGTGGTCGTATTCATCGTGTGTGCAGGTCCCGTGAAAAGGGGCGAAGCGCGTTACAGGGCGGTGCCGGCCGCGGCGGATGCCGCGCGGCGAACGGGCGGCGCGTCGTCGCCGAGATCCCAGAAGAGGCCGGCCATCATCTGCAGCCCCTCGCTGACGACGCTCGCGAGCAGGTGCTCGTCGGGCGCGTGCTGCGAGCACGCCGGGTACGAGTGCGGCACCCACAGCGTCGGCAGCCCGAGCGTGTCGGCGAACACGTCGTTCGGCAGCGTGCCGCCGAGATTGGGCAGGATCGCGGGCTTCTTGCCGGTGGTGCGCCCGAGCGACGCGACGGCCCAGCGCACCCACGGATCGTCCGGCGGCACGCGCGTCGCCGGTGCGCCGCGTTCGACGTCGATCTCGACGTCGGCGAAGCCGTGCGCATCGAGGTGCGCGCGCAAGTGCGCCTGCAGCGCTTCCCAGTCGGTGCCGACGACGAAGCGCAACTGGCAGTGCGCATACGCGGTGGGCGGGATCGCGTTGACGGGATGCTCCGGATTGCCGGCCTTGAACGCGAGGATTTCGAGCGTATTCCAGCCGAACACGCGCTCGGCCGCCGACAGGCCGGGCTCGCCCCAGTCGGCGTCGAGCGCCGGGTCGCCGGGGCCGCCGCCGACCAACAGATCGGCGAGCGCGTCGCGCACCGCGGCCGGGATCGGCGGCGGGCGCAGCCCCGCGACGCGAATCGCGCCGCGCGCGTCGACGAGGCTCGCGAGCGCATGCGCGAGCACGATCGCCGGGTTGCGCAGCAGTCCGCCCCAGTTGCCGGAATGATGCGCGCCGTCGCGGGCGCGCAGGCTCAGCTTGAAGTTGACCGCACCGCGCGAGCCGAGGAATACCGTCGGGCGCGCGGCGGCGATGCGCGGGCCGTCGGACGCGATCAGCACGTCGGCCGAGAGCGCCTCGCGCTCCCGGCGGCACAGCGCGTCGAGGCCCGGCGAGCCGGTTTCCTCGCCCATCTCGATCAGCAGCTTCGCGTTGAAGCCGAGCCGGCCGCCGCGTGCGTGGAGCACGCTCGCCAGCGCGGCCAGGTTGATCGTGTGCTGGCCCTTGTTGTCGGCGCTGCCGCGGCCGTACCAGCGGTCGCCGTCGGCCGTCAGCGTCCACGGCGACAGCGGCGCGCGCCACTGCGCGTCGTAGCCGCGCACGACGTCGCCGTGGCCGTAGATCAGCACGGTCGGCAGCGCGTCGTCTTCGTGGCGCGACGCGAGCAGGAACGGGCCGCCGCCGTCGACGGGGTTGTCGACGATGCGCGACGTGAAACCGAGGCGGGCGGCCTCCGGCGCGATCTCGTCGGTCAGGTAGGCGCGCAGTGCGGCTTCGTTGCCGTGGTCCTGGCTTTCGGTGCGCAGGCCGACGCGGCGGCTCAGGGTCGTGAAGAACGCACCGGACTCGAACTGGTTCAGCGCGTGCTGGATGGCGGCGGTACGGCTCAAATCGGGTCTCCTCGGTCGGGTTCGCCGTGCGCGGGCCGCGCAGGCAATGTGAAGTGCGATCGATTCTAGAAAGCCGGTTTTTTTGTCACAATGATCGAATTTCGAACCTTTCTTTGCCGAAATGGCAAAGCAGCGCGGCCGGATGCGCGCGGAGACACGACGATGGCGGCTTTCCTGCATGGCCTGGCACTGCGGTATTTCGTCGAGGTGGCGCGTACCGGCTCGATCAGCGACGCGTCGGCGCGGCTGCACGTGGCCGTGTCGGCGATCAGCCGCCAGATCGCGAAGCTGGAGAGCGAGCTCGGCGCGCCGCTGTTCGAGCGGCGGCCGCGCGGGATGGCGTTGTCGGAGGCCGGCGAGCGATTGCTGGCGTTCGCGCAGCGCAGCCTGCTGGAGGCCGAGCACGTGATGAAGGATATCGGCGGCCTCGACGCGCTGCACGGCAGCCTGCTGAAGATCGCGTGCTCGGAAGGGTTCGCGATCGATTTCCTGCCCGGCGTGCTCGCGAGCTTCAAGGCGCGCCACCCGGGCGTCGATTTCATCGTATGGGTCGTGTCGCCGGCGGACGCGACCCGGCGCGTGCGCGACGGCGATGCGGACATCGCGTTGACCTTCAGCCTCGCGCCGGAGAAGGGCGTGCGTGTTGACCACACGGAGCGCGCGCCGGTCTTTGCGCTGGTCCGGCACGATCACCCGCTCGCGGCGCGCGACGCGGTGTCGCTTGCCGATGTCGCGCGGTACGCGCATGTGCTGCCCGAGGCCGGCACGACGGTGCGCCAGCTGATCGACATCGCGTGCGCGCTCGACGGGCTGCTGCTCGAGCCCGAGCTGACGAGCAACAACACCGCGGCGATGTACGGCTACGCGCGGCGCACGGGCGCGGTGATGTTCACGGGGCTGCTGTCGGTGCGCGACCGTGCCGATGCGGACGGCTTCGTCGTCGTGCCCATGACGAACCCGCAACTGCGCGAACGCAGCATCCAGGTGCAGACGATGGCGGGGCGCGATCTGCCCGCGTCGGTGCGCGCATTTCGCGACCACCTGATCGACGCGATGCAGGCCGCCTCGCCGCCGCCGACTGCCGCGCGAGGCCCGGGACGCCGGCCCGTGAGATAATCGTCAATCCGCCTTCCGTGCCCATGCGGCTCCTCGAGCCGCATCGCCCCTGTTCGACGCCAAATTGAAGAACCTGATTGTCACCCTCGATCGCGCCGGCGAGTTCGACGAGATCATCGACGTGCGCACGCCGCTCGAGTTCGCCGAGGACCATATCCCCGGCGCGCTGAACGCGCCCGTGCTCAGCAACGAAGAGCGCGTGCTCGTCGGTACGATGTACCGCCAGGTGTCGCCGTACGAGGCGACGCGTGTCGGCGCGGCAATCGTCGCACGCAACATCGCGCGCCATCTCGACACGACGTTCGCCGACCGGCCGCGCAACTGGCGGCCGCTGATCTACTGCTGGCGCGGCGGCAAGCGCTCGGGCTCGATGACGACCTGGTTCAACCTGATCGGCTGGAAGGCGCGCCAGCTCGACGGCGGCTACAAGGCGTACCGCCAGTCGGTATGCGCGACGCTCGACTCGCTGCCGACACGCTATCGCTACATCGCGCTCGTCGGCCATACGGGCTGCGGCAAGACGCGCCTGCTGAACGCGCTGCGCGACGTGGGCGCGCAGACGCTCGATCTGGAAGCGCTCGCGTGCCATCGCGGCTCGCTACTCGGCGCGCTGCCGGGCAAGCCGCAACCGGCGCAGAAGGGGTTCGATTCGGGGCTCGTGGAGGCGCTTGGTCGTTTCGACCCCGAATGGCCGGTATTCGTGGAGTCGGAAAGCCGCAGGATCGGGCTCGTGCAGCTGCCGATCGCGCTGATCGAAGCGTTTCACGCGGGCCCATGGGTGCAGGTCGAAGCGGCCCATGACGAGCGGATCGCGTTCCTGCTCGACGATTACGCGCACCTGTTCGACGAGCCGGATGCGTTCAAGGCACAGCTTCATCGGCTGATCGGCCTGCACAGCCGCGAAGAGGTGACGCGCTGGAAGGGGCTGATCGATGCCGGCGCGCGGGCCGATTTGTTCGCCGAACTGATCGACAGGCATTACGATCCCGCCTACGCGCGCACTTACCGCGCGACGTACAACAAGCCGAACCGGGCGCTGACCTTCACGTTCCGGCCCAACGCGGCCGACGTGCGCGAGCAGGCGCGCCTGCTGCTGGCCGAACTCGCGCAAGCCGGGTTGCCCGCATCGGCCGCGCTCGCCGCCGGCACGACATTCGAAACCGACAAAGATCCATCAACGACCACCACACGATGACGACCACACGCACTCAACCGAATCCGGCCCTCGGCTGGATGACCTTCCTGCTGATCGCGGTCGCGGGACTGTTCTATGTGAAATGGTTCCCGTACTACAACAAGGCGTTCGTTGCCGCCGAGCACCATTCGATCGGCCAGTCGATCCTGATGGGCACGTCGGCGGCCGCGCCCGAGCCGTCGCTGAAGGCGGCGCTCGACTACGCGTGGGCATACGGCAAGGCGATCTGGCAGGCGATGGTGCTCGGCCTGCTGCTCGGCTCGGCCGTGCAGGCGCTGCTGCCCGCGCACTGGGTGGCGCGCGTGCTCGGCCGCACGGGGTTCGGCAGCGTCGCCGCGGGCGGGCTGCTGTCGCTGCCCGGAATGATGTGCACGTGTTGCGCGGCGCCGGTCGTCGCGGGCCTGCGGGCGCGCCACGCGTCGCCGGGCGGCGCGGTCGCGTTCTGGCTCGGCAACACGGTGCTGAACCCGGCGGCGCTGGTGTTCATGGGCTTCGTACTCGGCTGGCACTGGAGCGCGCTGCGCCTCGTGCTCGGCATCGCGATGGTGTTCGGGATCGGCTACCTGCTGAACTGCATCGCGCGTCCCGAAGACCGCAGCATCGACGATGCGCAACTCGCCGCGCTGGCAGCCGAGCAGGCCGCGGCCGGCAATCCGTTCGTCCGCTGGATGAAGCTGCTCGCGCGCATGGCCGTGCGGCTCGTGCCCGAATACATCGTGCTCGTGCTGCTGCTCGGCGCCGCGCGCGCGTGGCTGTTCCCGCATATCGGCCCGGACATCGGCAATCACCTCGGCTGGATCGTCGCGTTCGCGGTCGCGGGCATGCTGTTCGTGATTCCGACGGCCGGCGAGGTGCCGATCATCCAGGCGATGCTGTCGCTCGGCATGGGCGTCGGTCCGGCCGCCGCGCTGCTGATGACGCTGCCGCCGATCAGCGTGCCGTCGCTCGCGATGCTCGCGCGTTCGTTCAAGCCGTACATGCTGGCGATCGTCGCGACGCTCGTCGTCGTATTCGGGATCGTGAGCGGCTTGCTCGCGATCGCGTTCGGGTTCTGACAACGCGGGAGACACGCCGGCCCGGCGCAATCGTCGCATTCGTATTCATCCGGCGCCGCCGCTTCACGTGTGCGGCGCCCTTTACAAGAAGCAAACAGGAAAACGCATGACCCAACCGAAGATTCATCCTCGACTCGAAAAGGCGCTGACGCGCGGCGATCTCGCGATCCGCCAGGCCAATTCCGCGCGGGCGACTGCCGTGCTGCAAGCACTCGGCACGATGATCATCGAGGCCTCCGCAACGATCGGTGTCGAGGCCAGCATCGACATTCCGCAAGGCGATCGCATTTACGATCCGGTCAACGGCCTGTGGCCGCAGAAGATGCTGGTGTCGTTCGACGGCCCGGTGGACGAAGCCGACAAGGAAGAACTGCGCACGGTCTATCTGGTGGCCGACGATCCGGGTACGCAGTTCCGCGTGGAATGGCATCGCGCGGACGGCAAGCTCGGCCGCCAGGAAGGTGGCCCGCTCGCGACCGTCGCGTTCCTGACCGACGTTGAAATTCCGTGGAGCGACGACGACGAGTAACGTCGTCGCATGAAGCCGGCGCCCGGTGTCCGGCGCGCCGGCCGTCAGCGCATCATCCGCCGCCGGAACAGCCACGCGGACAGCAGGAATCCGCCGACCGCATAGCCGGCGAGCACCGCGACGTGCAGCGCGATGTCGGTCGCCGGCCGGCCGAGCATCGCGGGCCGGATCAGTTCGACCGCATTCGCGAGCGGCAGCGCCTGCGCCGCGTGCTGCGCAAGCGGCGGCAACTGCGTGATCGGGAAGAACACGCCCGACAGCAGCAGCATCGGCGTCAGCACGAGCGTCTGATAAAACATGAAGAAGTCGTAGGACGGTGCGAGCGCCGTGACGATCATCGCGATGCTGGCGAACGCGAGGCCGGCCAGCGCGATCACCGGCAGCGCGGCCAGCATCGACGGAAACTGCGCATAGCCGAGCCCGCCCGCGACGAGCATGATCGCGCCGCCCGACAGCAGCGCCTTGCTGGCCGCCCACACGATCTCGCCAAGCACGATGTCGCCGAGCGCGAGCGGCGTATGCATGATCGCTTCCCACGTGCGCTGCACGTGCATCCGCGAGAAACCCGAATACATCGACTCGAAGCTCGCGGACATCATCACGCTGGAGCCGACCGTGCCGGCCGCGAGGAACGCGATATACGACACGCCGTCGACATGGCCGAGCATCAGCCCGAGCCCGAAACCCAGCCCGAACAGATAGATCATCGGATCGGCGAGATTGCCGAACATCGATGCGAGCGCGAGCTTGCGCCACACGAGATAGTTGCGCCGCCAGACGGCGATCCAGTTGCTTGCGTTCGCCGGCATCGCGATCGCGAAGCGCGACTCGCGCGACGGGGCCGACGGCGTGGTGGCGGAATAGTTGCGAACGTCCATGGTCGATCAGTCCTGCATCTCGCGGCCCGTGAGCCGCAGGAACACATCCTCCAGATTGGCCGGGCGATGCAGATAGCGCAACCCCGGGCGGCCCTTGAGACGCGCGGTGAGCGGTTCGGGATCGATCACATAGCAGAACAGTGTCTCGCCGCTGATCTCGGTGTGCTTCGCGAATGCCGACAACTCGTCGCGCAGCGCGGCCGGGTCCGGCCCGTAGATCTCGATCACGTCGCAGCCGATCTCCGATTCGATCAGGGCGTGCGGCGCGCCTTCGGCAATCTTGCGGCCTTCTTCGATCACGCACAGCCGATCGCACAGGCGCTCGGCTTCCTCCATGAAATGCGTGGTGATCAGGATCGTCTTGCCGCGCGCGAGCAGCGAACGCAGCCGTTCCCACATGAGGTGCCGCGCCTGCGGATCGAGGCCCGTCGTCGGCTCGTCCAGCACCAGCACATCGGGATCGTTGACGAGCGCGCGGGCGAGCGTGAGGCGCCGCTTCATGCCGCCCGACAACTCGCCGACCTTCGCATCGGCCTTGTTTTCCAGCTTCGCGAATTCGAGTAGCGGCGGCACGAGCGCGCGGGCCGCCTGCGCCGACATCCCGAAATAGCGGCTGAACACGAGCAGGTTCTCGCGCACGGTGAAGTCGGGGTCGAGGTTGTCGAACTGCGGGACGACGCCGACCCGCTGGCGAGCGTGTCGTGCCCGCGATGGAACCGGTTCGCCGCACAGCGCGATGGCGCCTGCATCGGGATGCGCGAGGCCGAGCAGCATCTTAAGCGTCGTGGTCTTGCCGGCGCCGTTCGGCCCGAGCAGGCCATAGCATTCGCCGGCCTTCACGTTGAAGGACAGACCGTTGACGACGAGCTTGTCGCCATAGCGCTTTTCGACGTTGCGGAAATCGATCGGTGCGACGGACATGGGCGTGTTGTCGTTTCAAGCGGGCGCATTCTGCTGCCCGGTGCGTGGCCGGTTCGCGAACGGATCGGGCGCAGGGGTGTCTCACGGGCATGACCGAAGCGCACGACGCCGGCGCGCGGTGGCCCGCTGGAGGTCGAGCGGGCCATTCTAGTGCATTGGCCGCATCGCTTCAGGGCATGTCTGCCCGGTGTGATGCAAGTGCGCACCGATCGTGCACCGCATCATCGCGCACGCGCCGTGCGGGGCGAATCAGCGTTTTCCATCCCTTGCGTCTTGAATTGCGGCGCACCATGATGAATGCGTAGGCTCGTTGTCGCGATAGGGAGGCTTCATGGCTAGCTACAACAAGATTTTGCTGTGTTACGACGGCACGCTCGAAGGGCGCAAGGCGCTGCGTTACGGCGCCAATCTCGCAATGGACCTGAAGGCCGAAACGCATTTGCTGTCGGTCGTCGACATGCGTTCGAGCATTGCGCAAAGTGCAGGTTTGCTGACCGATGTCGCATGCGGCCGCTTCGAGGAAACGGCGCGCGAAATCCTGCAGGAAGGCGTGAACTGGCTGCGCGAGCGCGGCGTGCAGGCCGAAGGCCATTTCGCATTCGGTTATCCGATCGACGAAATCGCGAATCTCGCGTCGGAGCTGAAGGTCGACCTCGTCGTCGTCGGCCACCGGTGCCGCAGCGGATTGTCGAGATGGTGGATGGGGTCGGGCAATACGCAGCTGCTCGATCGCGTGAACTGCAGCATTCTGGTGGCGTGTTCGTCGGCGGAAGAGCAGAAGGCCGAAATCGCGCGCGAGCGTGAAGCGGCTACGGCGAACGGCAAATGATCTAAAGGCTCGACGACTGCCTGACCGGCGATGCGGCCGGTCAGACGCCGCGCGGCGTCAGCGGCGCGGGCGTCGAATGCGGCCTGCTACGCATGCAGGTCGATCCCGGATAATTTCCACGAGAACAGCCCGAAGCGGTGGAAGATCGCCGCATAGCGCGTGCCGTCGGCACTGCGCTGGTACGTCACGACGAATTCGTCGATATTTCGGTAGCCCGCGCTGGTTTGCTGCTGGTGCGGCGCCTGGGTTGCTTCGCTCGGGCTGGCCGGTGCGGCAGGCACGGGTGCCGGCGACGATGCCGCCGGAGCGGCCGGATTGCTGCCCGGTACGGCAGCACTGGCCGGCGCCGGATTGGCGGGCGGCGCGGCAGACGTTTTGCCGGGGGCATTCCCTGCCGGCGGCTGATTCGACCACTCAGGCGGACGCTCGCCCGGATTGCCGCGTGGCGGCAATCCACTCATCAGCGCGGCGACGCCTTCCGGGGTCGCGTACGCATCGACCAGCGGGCCGATCAGCGCGGACCCGATCAGCGCGCCCAGCACCGCGAACGGGTTGTTCTTCTTCACGGCGTCGATCCGGCGCATCAACTCTTCCGTGACCTGCTGCTTCAGGCTGATGCGCAGCGACGGAAAGTCGACGTACTCGCTGATCGCCTGCGCATCGCGCGCATCGATCGCCGATTTCAGGCGACCGAGCGCGACATACGGCGACGCGTATGCATAGCCGAGCGTCGCAATGACGGCGACGACCAGCGCGACGATCAGGAAGGGCTTGAGTCGCCATGCGCGGCGCGACGATCCAGTCACGTTGCCTCCGGTGCGGGAAGGTTCCGCAATCAGAGACCGCCCGGCGTGGCCGATCGTTCCTCTGCGATGCAGCGATCGATCATCCGGCACACGGCGTCGATCGTGCCGACCATGATCAGGCGCGAACGGCCGTGATAGACGCGCACCGGCGCGCGTCGCGCGGGCTCCGCGTGATTGAGACCGGCATTCAGCGATACCCGCGCGAACGCGGGGAGCGCTGACGGCAGCAGGGACGCCTGCCGTTCGACTGCGACTTCTTCTTGCACAGGCGCCGCCGCGGACAGCGGTGCGCAGGGCGTGCGGCCGCGCAGATGACGCAGGCGACCGAATTGACGGAAAGGCAGCAGACGGGCAAGGCGTTCCATGATGTTCTCCTGGAGAGACGGAATGTCAGAGTTCGCCCGAGCGGATCAGTCCGACGGCGATGCCTTCCAGCGCGAAATCCGCGCTGCCGGCCTTGACGAAGATGTTTTCGTAATCCGGGTTCTCCGCGATCAGCTCGAGGCCGCCGGGCCGGCGCATCAGCCGCTTGACCGTGACGTCGTCGCCGAGACGCGCGACGATGATCTGGCCGTCCTTCGCTTCCGTGCGCTTCTGCACGGCGAGGAGGTCGCCGTCGAGAATGCCGGCGTCGCGCATCGACAGGCCGCGCACCTTCAACAGATAGTCGGGCTTGCTGGTGAACAGCGCGGGATCGCACGCGTAGTGCTGCGAGATGTGCTCCTGCGCAAGGATCGGGCTACCGGCCGCGACGCGGCCGACGAGCGGCAGCGACAGTTGCATCAGGCCGGCATGCGGCAGCGTGAACTGGTGCGGGGCGTCGTCGATGCCGAGCAGCCGGATGCCGCGCGATGCGCCGGCGGCCAGCTCGATCACGCCCTTGCGAGCCAGCGCGCGCAGGTGCTCCTCGGCCGCATTCGGCGAGCTGAAGCCCAGTTCGGCCGCGATCTCGGCACGGGTGGGCGGGAATCCGGAGCGCTCGATCGCGCGACGGATCAAGTCGAACACTTGCTGCTGACGGGCGGTGAGTTTGGTCATGGCTCAACTGTATGGATAGACAGTGAGCTGTATTTTTATACAGTACTTGGCGAATTTCAAGTGTTACTTGAGGTTCGACGCGATCGCGGCGGTTCCGGCGTGATTTCGCGACGCCCGGACGCCGGTTCGTCCGCCGCAACCGTCCATCCCGTCTGCGTTAGCACTTTTGAGTATTAAAAAATAAGGAACGATTATTTTTAATCATGTAACCCGTTCGATAGACTGGCCCGACATCGCAATACCGACAACACTGGAGAACCAAGGATGGCGAAGCGCAATACGGGGCTGGTGGGCGGAGTGGGCCGCCTGATCGCAACACTCGCGCTGGGCGCGGCGGCGGCGCTGGGCGTCGCGACGCATGCCCAGGCCGATACGACTTTCCTGAACGTGTCGTACGACCCGACGCGCGAGCTGTATCAGGATTTCAACCAGGCGTTCGGCAAGGAGTGGAAGGCGAAGACGGGCGAAACCGTCAACTTCAAGCAGTCGCACGGCGGCTCGGGCGCGCAGGCGCGCTCGGTGCTCGACGGCCTGCAGGCGGACGTCGTCACGCTGGCGCTGGCGTACGACATCGACGCGCTCGCGAACAAGGGGCTCGTGAACAAGGATTGGCAGAAGCGCCTGCCCGACAACGCATCGCCGTACACGTCGACGATCGTGTTCCTGGTGCGCAAGGGCAACCCGAAGGGGATCAAGGACTGGGACGACCTGACCAAGCCGGGCATCTCGATCGTCACGCCGAACCCGAAGACCTCGGGCGGCGCACGCTGGAACTACCTGGCCGCATGGGCCTACGCGCAGCACAAGCCGGGCGGCAACGAGCAGACGGCGAAGGAATTCGTCACGAAGCTCTACAAGAACGCAGGCGTGCTCGATTCGGGCGCGCGGGGCGCGACGACGAGCTTCGTGCAGCGCGGGATCGGCGACGTGCTGATCGCCTGGGAAAACGAGGCGTTCCTGTCGGTCAAGGAATTCGGCACCGACAAGTTCGAGATCGTGGTGCCGTCGGTGAGCATCCTGGCTGAGCCGCCCGTCGCGGTGGTCGACAAGGTGGTCGACAAGAAGGGCACGCGCAAGCTGGCCGAGGCCTACCTGAACTACCTGTACAGCCCGCAGGGCCAGGAAATCGCGGCGCGCAACTACTACCGGCCGCGTTCGAAGAACGTGCCGGCGGAGCTGACCAAGCAGTTCCCGAAGCTGAAGCTGTACACGGTCGACGACACGTTCGGCGGCTGGACGAATGCGCAGAAGACGCATTTCGCGGACGGCGGCGTGTTCGATTCGATCTACAAGCCGCAGTAACGCCATAACGACAAGCGGCGCGCCACGACAGCGCGCCGCACCCCCGACGGGCCGCCGGCGCGATTCACTGCGCCGGCGTTTGCGTCGGACCCGTGAGCAGCATCGACCCAGCAAGAGCATCCGATGACGACGTACACCTTTCGCAAGCCGAGCGCGCTGCCCGGTTTCGGCGTGACACTCGGCATCACGGTGGCCTATTTGAGCCTCGTGGTGCTGATTCCGCTCGCCGCCACGTTCCTGAAGACCGCGACGCTGTCGTGGGACCAGTTCGTCACCGCCGTCACGTCGCCGCGCGTGCTCGCGTCGTACCGGCTGACGTTCTCGGCCGCGCTCGGCGGCGCGCTGATCAATGCCGTGTTCGGCTTCCTCGTCGCATGGGTGCTGGTGCGCTACACGTTCCCGTTCAAGCGTCTCGTCGATGCGGTCGTCGACCTGCCGTTCGCGCTGCCGACGTCGGTGGCCGGCATCTCGCTCGCGGCCGTCTACGCGACCAACGGCTGGGTCGGCCAGTATCTGGCGCCGCTCGGCATCAAGATCGCGTTCACGCCGGCCGGCGTGCTGGTCGCGCTGACCTTCATCGGGCTGCCGTTCGTCGTGCGCACCGTGCAGCCGGTGCTCGAGGATTTCGAGCGCGAGCAGGAAGAAGCCGCCGCGTGCCTCGGCGCGTCGCGCTGGCTGACGTTCCGCCGCGTCGTGCTGCCGGCCGTGCTGCCGGCGCTGCTCACCGGTTTCGCGCTCGCGTTCGCGCGCGCGCTCGGCGAATACGGCTCGGTGATCTTCATCGCCGGCAACGTGCCGATGAAATCCGAGATCACGTCGCTGTTGATCATCACGAAGCTCGAGCAGTACGACTACGCGGGCGCGACCGCGCTGGCGGTCGTGATGCTGGTCGTGTCGTTCCTGATACTGCTGCTGATCAACACGCTGCAGTGGTATCTGCAGCGTCGTACGAGCAAGGGCGCGAGCGGTCCGGCGCCCGCCACCGTCACCGCCGCTGCTGCCGCCGCAGGAGGCCAGTAATGACCCAGGAGGCCACCGTCGTGCTGAAAACCCCGTCGCCGGCCGCGCGTACCGCGAAGCGGCTCGACCCCGTCAGCGAGTCGCGCGTCGTGCGCTGGCTGCTCACGGGCATCGCGCTGGCGTTCCTCGCGTTCTTCCTCGTCGTCCCGCTCGCCGCGGTGTTCGTCGAGGCGCTGCGCAAGGGCATCGGCTTCTATCTCGAATCACTGGCCGATCCCGACGCGTGGTCGGCGATCAAGCTGACGCTGACCGTCGCCGTGATCGCCGTGCCGCTGAACCTCGTGTTCGGCGTGTGCGCATCGTGGGCGATCGCGAAGTTCGAATTCCGCGGCAAGGCGCTGCTGACGACGCTGATCGACCTGCCGTTCTCGGTGTCGCCGGTGATCTCGGGCCTCGTGTACGTGCTGCTGTTCGGCGCGCAGGGCTGGTTCGGGCCGTGGCTGCAGGATCACGACGTGCAGATCATCTTCGCGGTGCCGGGCATCGTGCTCGCGACGATCTTCGTCACGTTCCCGTTCGTCGCGCGCGAGCTGATCCCGCTGATGCAGGCGCAAGGCACCGACGAGGAAGAAGCCGCGCGCGTGCTCGGCGCGTCGGGCTGGCAGATCTTCCGCCGCGTGACGCTGCCGAACGTGAAGTGGGGCCTGCTGTACGGCGTGATCCTGTGCAATGCGCGCGCGATGGGCGAGTTCGGCGCGGTATCGGTCGTGTCCGGCCATATCCGCGGCGTGACCGACACGATGCCGCTGCACGTGGAGATCCTGTACAACGAATACAACTTCGCGGCGGCGTTCGCGGTGGCGTCGGTGCTGGCGCTGCTCGCGCTCGTCACGCTCGCGCTGAAGCTGATCGCCGAGCGTCATCTGGCGGCCGAACTGGCCGACGCGGACGCTGTCCCCGCACATGCCGGCCCTGTCGGCGCCGTTTCGTCGAAATCGTAAAGAGGCAACCAGAATGGGTATCACCGTCCGTAACCTTCAGAAGCGCTTCGGCGATTTCACGGCGCTCGACAACGTCTCGCTCGACTTCCCGCCCGGCGAACTGGTCGCGCTGCTCGGGCCGTCCGGCTGCGGCAAGACCACGCTGCTGCGTGTGATCGCGGGCCTCGAGCACGCGGACGCCGGCCAGGTCGTGCTGCAGGGGCTCGACGTCGCGTCGGTCGGCGCGCGAGATCGCCAGGTCGGCTTCGTGTTCCAGCACTACGCGCTGTTCCGCCACATGACGGTGTTCGAGAACGTCGCGTTCGGCCTGCGCGTGAAGCCGCGCCGCGAGCGGCCGTCGGAAGCCGCGATTCGCGAGAAGGTGCATGAGCTGCTCAAGCTCGTGCAGCTCGACTGGCTCGCGCAGCGCTATCCGTCCGAGCTGTCGGGCGGCCAGCGCCAGCGCATCGCGCTCGCCCGCGCGCTCGCGGTCGAGCCGAAGGTGCTGTTGCTCGACGAACCGTTCGGCGCGCTCGACGCGAAGGTCCGCAAGGAATTGCGCGGCTGGCTGCGTCGCCTGCACGACGACCTGCACATCTCGACGATCTTCGTCACGCACGACCAGGAAGAGGCGCTCGAAGTGGCCGATCGCATCGTCGTGCTGAATCGCGGCCACGTCGAGCAGGTCGGCAGCCCGCAGGACGTCTACGATCATCCGCAAAGCGCGTTCGTGTACGAGTTCCTCGGTGCGGCGAACCGGTTGCCGGGCACGGTTGCCGGGCGCGGCTTCGTCGCCGAGGGCGCGGCTGCGCCGATCGAGGTCGACGCCGATTTCGCGGGCCCCGCGAACGCGTACGTACGGCCGCACGATCTGCAGCTGTGGCCGGCGGGCGAAGGGCATCGCGACGGCATCGCGGTGGACGTGCGGCGCGTGATTCCGCTCGGCGGTTCGGTGCGCGTGGAGCTCGAGGCGCGCGCGGGCGGCGCGCTCGAGGCGGAACTCGACCGCGACGCATGGCGGGCGCTGTCGCTGCAGGTCGGCGACGGCGCGACGGCCGTGCCGCGCGCCGTGCGGGTATTTCCCGCGCGTTGACGAGACAAAGCAGGGCAGAGGGCGGGTTTCGCTCCGATTGAACAATCAAACAACGACAGCCTAAGAGGCATACCCATGAATTTTCAGCAATTGCGGTTCGTGCGCGAAGCGGTGCGCCAGAACATGAACCTGACGGAAGTCGCGAACGTGCTGTACACGTCGCAGTCGGGCGTGTCGAAACAGATCAAGGATCTGGAAGATGAGCTGGGCGTCGACATCTTCATTCGGCGCGGCAAGCGGCTGACGGGGCTCACGGAGCCCGGCAAGGCGGTGCACCAGCTGATCGAGCGGATGCTGCTCGACGCCGAGAACCTGCGCCGCGTCGCGCGCCAGTTCGCCGATCAGGATAGCGGCCATCTCGTCGTCGCGACGACGCACACGCAGGCGCGCTACGCGTTGCCGAAGGTGATCCGGCAGTTCACCGACGTGTTCCCGAAGGTGCATCTCGCGCTGCGCCAGGGCAGCCCGCAGCAGATCGCGCAGATGATCCTGAACGGCGAGGCCGATCTCGGCATCTCGACCGAGGCGCTCGACCGCTATCCGGACATCGTGACGTTCCCGTGCTATTCGTGGCACCACACGGTCGTCGTGCCGAAGGGCCATCCGCTCGTCGGCCGCGCGAACCTGACGCTCGAGGAAATCGCCGAGTACCCGATCATCACGTACGATCAGGACTTCACGGGCCGCTCGCACATCGACCAGGCGTTCACGCAGGCGGGCGCCGTGCCCGACGTCGTGCTGACCGCGATCGACGCGGACGTGATCAAGACTTACGTCGAACTCGGGATGGGGATCGGCGTGGTCGCGGCGATGGCCTACGATCCGCAGCGCGACACGGGGCTCGTCGCGCTCGATACGCAACACCTGTTCGAGGCGAGCACGACGCGGGTCGGGCTGCGCAAGGGCGCGTTCCTGCGTGCGTATGCGTACCGGCTGATCGAAATGTTCGCGCCGCACCTGAACGAAGCGGAAATCGCGGGGCTGTTGCGCGAAGCCGTTTGACCGGTGTACTTCGCGCGCCGTCCGGGCCGTTGCCGCGGATGGCGCGACTTGCACCACGTGTGCGTTGCCGCATACGGCACCGGGCGGCGGCAGGGGATTGCCGCCATCACGGCTGAAGCATCCGCCGAGCGATAACACGCCAGGTGCGTCGCGTCAGGCAACGCTCGCCCCTGTTTCCAGCCAACAGAAAAACAAGAACAACCTGCGACGCCGAGCCTCGGCGCGGAACGCACAATTGGCAGTCGTCGTCGTTCACAAGGCTGCGCGTTCAAATCGCCGGTTCCGTCACAGTCGACGACATATCGCGACGGCGAACGCGGCCGCGCTTCGCGCCGATCGTCGACGCGATCACGCTATCTGGAACGACCCGCATCATCACCGGCAAGCCGCCTGCGAAGCACTTCGACGATCCGCCGTCGGCATCGCGAGTGTCGTATTTGCGCGTCGTGAAGCGCGCTCGCGCGCTCCGAATAAACCCTTAAATATTGATCAGACAGGTTGCGCGCCGAAGCGAATCGGTACAGCATAGCCTTCACTCCGCCGGCGTCCCGCCGGCGGTGGCGCGTCAACGACAGCACGCGCCAGGCAGTCGGCCGTCTGCCTCGCTTCCATTCCGTGGTACCGACAGCAGCATCGATGGCCATTGCCCGGGTAGTGTGGCGCAAACGTTTGCTCACATTAAAACAACAGTCGAATAACAATCCGGCCTTCGGGCCAGTCGCCAGGAGATGTGTATGAATGTCCGCTTTCGCCGTCGCTTCCTGACCGCCGCGCTCGCCGCCGTCGCGGTGGCCGCCGCACCGGCCGTCCACGCGCAATCCGCGGCCAAGCCGAAGGTCGCGCTCGTGATGAAGTCGCTCGCCAACGAGTTCTTCCTGACCATGGAAACGGGCGCGAAGGAATACCAGAAGCACAACGCGAACCAGTTCGACCTGATCACCAACGGCATCAAGGACGAGACCGACACCGCGAACCAGATCCGCATCGTCGAGCAGATGATCGTCTCGAAGGTCGATGCGATCGTGCTCGCGCCGGCCGATTCGAAGGCGCTCGTGCCGGTCGTGAAGAAGGCCGTGGACGCCGGCATCGTCGTCGTGAACATCGACAATCGGCTCGATCCCGACGTGCTCAAGTCGAAGAACCTGAACGTGCCGTTCGTCGGCCCGGACAACCGCAAGGGCGCGCGCAAGATCGGCGATTACCTCGCGAAGCGGCTGAAGGCGGGCGACCAGGTCGGCATCGTCGAAGGCGTGTCGACGACGACCAACGCGCAGCAGCGCACGGCCGGCTTCCAGGACGCGATGAAGGCGGGCGGGATGAAGGTCGTGTCGGTGCAGTCGGGCGAATGGGAGATCGACAAGGGCAATGCGGTGGCCGCCGCGATGCTCAACGAATACCCGAACCTGAAGGCGCTGCTGTGCGGCAACGACAACATGGCGATCGGCGCCGTGTCGGCCGTGCGGGCGGCCGGCAAGCAGGGCAAGGTGCTCGTGGTCGGCTACGACAACATCAACGCGATCAAGCCGATGCTGAAGGATGGCCGCGTGCTCGCGACCGCCGACCAGTACGCGGCGAAGCAGGCCGTGTTCGGCATCGACACCGCGCTCAAGGCGATCGCCGAGCATCGCAAGCAGGCCGACATGTCCGGCGTGGTCGAGACGCCGGTGGATCTCGTGACGAAGTAACGCCGCGCCGATCCGGCCGCCGCCCTCAAGAATCCGGCGCGGCGGCCGTTATCCGGTGTGAGCGCGATCACGGCCACTGCATGCACATGCACTAGTGAGCGTCATACCCGCGCGCCCCGTGCGCGCGGCCGCAACCAGGATCGCGATGGAACCGACCTTCCAACCCTCCCGTTCAGCCCATCCCGTGCTGTCCGTATCCGGCATCGGCAAGACCTATGCCGAACCCGTGCTCGCCGACGTCACGCTGACGCTCGACGCGGGCCAGGCGCTCGCGCTGACGGGCGAGAACGGCGCCGGCAAGAGCACGCTGTCGAAAATCATCGGCGGGCTCGTCGACCCGACCACCGGCACGATGCAACTCGGCGGTGAGGCGTACGCGCCGGCGAGCCGCACGCAGGCCGAGGCGCTCGGCGTGCGCATGGTGATGCAGGAGCTGAACCTGTTGCCGACGCTGAGCGTCGCCGAAAACCTGTTCCTGAACCGCCTGCCTCGGCGCTTCGGAATCATTGATCGCGCGCGGTTGCGCGACGACGCGCGGGCCGCGATGGCGCAGGTCGGGCTCGATGCGGTCGACCCCGATACGCCGGTCGGCGCGCTTGGCATCGGCCACCAGCAGATGGTCGAGATCGCGCGCAACCTGATCGGCGACTGCCGCGTGCTGATTCTCGACGAGCCGACCGCGATGCTGACCGCGCGCGAAGTCGAGCTGCTGTTCGAGCAGATCGACCGGCTGAAGGCGCGCGGCGTCGCGATCGTCTACATCTCGCACCGGCTCGAAGAGCTTGCGCGCGTCGCCGAGCGCGTCGCGGTGCTGCGCGACGGCCGGCTCGTTCACGCGGGGGACATGGCGGCGACGACGTCCGACGGGCTCGTCACGCTGATGGTCGGGCGCGAGGTCGGCGAACACATCGATCTCGGCGAGCGCCGCTTCGGCGCGCCGCGGCTCGCGGTTTCGGGCCTCACGCGCGGCACGGCGGTGCGCGACGTGTCGCTCGAGGTGCGCGCGGGCGAGATCTTCGGCATCTCGGGGCTGATCGGCGCGGGACGCACCGAACTGCTGCGGCTGATCTACGGCGCCGATACGCCGGATGCCGGAACGATCGCGGTCGGCCAGCCGCTGAAGCCGGCGCGCATCGCGTCGCCGGTCGACGCGGTGAAGCTGGGCATCGCGCTGATCACCGAGGAT
>Ga0209371_1001235_pt1 | contig 18370 bp, 14 predicted proteins | sample AgamicAtAmrz_FD_187165 | JGI IMG/M metagenome (GOLD analysis project Ga0209371, IMG submission 187165) | Agave microbial communities from Guanajuato, Mexico - At.Am.rz (SPAdes) (version 2) | ecosystem: Host-associated > Plants > Roots > Rhizosphere | place: Guanajato, Mexico | collected 2012-06-07
GACGTCGCTGCGTGCCGTTCCGCCGCCGTGGCATTTTCATCGCCAATCCAGCGCGCCGCCTTGTCCGGAAAGGGGCCGGAGCCGCTGACGACGCTCGGCAGCAGCATCATGCCGCTGGCAACCACGCTGCCGAGAGCCGCTTCTATCGCTTCGTCTTCCGCTGTCCCGAATTGCTGCGCCAGCATTTCATACTCCCTGCCGCCCATGAAGCGCGACGAGGGAACGGGACGGCCGAAAGCATCGACATTCAGGAGTGTGTCACGGGTGGGATCGAGTGCGCCCGTCGCGCCGCCGATGGCGAAATTCACCACCCAGGTGCCGGTGGAGACGACCGAAAAATCACCGTCCCGGCGCAGAAGATGCGGCAGGAGCGATGCGTTGGAATCGTGGATGCCACAATAGACCGGCATATGCGGTGAAAGACCGGTTTCCAGCGCCAGCGACGGGCGAATTGTTCCCAACACATCGAAAGCGGAGCGAACCGGCGCCATCAATTGTTCGATACCGAGACGCGCGACGAGCGAGGAGAAACTTTTCCGCCGTGGGTTCCAGAGATCGGTATGACAGCCGAGCGAGGTCGTTTCCGTGGCCTGAATGCCCGTCAGCCGTCCCGCCCAATATTGCGCATAGGTGACGATGCTGCGAACTCTGGAGAAGTCGTCCGGAAAGGCCGTTTTCTGGAAATGGATTTGCGCGCCAAGGTTCAGCCCGACGGGAAGCTGCGGTGAGCCGGTCTCGGCAAAATCGGGCCTGATGCCGCGATAGGCTGCCTCAATGGCTGTGGGATAGCCGTGTTCATAATCGAGCACCGGCATGGCGAGATCGCCATTTCCATTGAGAAGTGCTGCCGAAGCGCCATGGGTGGTGATGGAAATCGCATCGAAACCGGGCTTCTGGCCGAAACGCTGAAGCGCGGAGAGAATGAAGCGCCAGAGCATTTCCACATCGTAATGCGGATAAATTCCGTCGCGAAGGACGGGGTTCGCCTGTTTCTCAGCGGCAATCTCCTCGCCGCTGCCGGTGTCGATGACGACGACCTTGGCATTGGTCTTGCCGATATCGATGACCGCGACGCGGCCCGGTCTGATACTCTCGCTCATGGCAGATGGAACACCGTCACCAGATCTTTTGCGACCGGCGAATGATCGGGATTGCTCTCCATGATGTCGGCCATATGCGCCCACCACTTCTTCATCACGGGGTGGTCGGGCAGCGCCGCCATGCCGTGGTTCTTGGGGCGCGTCAGCAAGCCGAACAGGATGTTGGTTTCCGGGTCGAGATGGATGGAGTAATCGCTCACACCCGCCTCATGCAGCAGCGTCACCAGTTCCGGCCATATCTCGTCATGGCGTTTTTTATATTCCGCCTGCTTGCCGGGAAAGAGCTTCATCTTGAAGGCGTGTTTTTCAAGTTCAGGCATGGCTTAACTTCTCATGGCGCGAAGGCGGCGGACGACGATGGGGATGGCGATGGTGACGATCAAAAGCAGGCCGACGAAGATCGACATGACGATACCAGGCACGTTCAGCAGCCCAAGACCAAAGGTGACAAGGCCCATGACGAAGGCAGCGATGACGACGCCGGCAATGGTGCCCGAGCCACCGAGAATGGAGACACCGCCCAGCACCACCATGGTCACCACTTCAAGCTCCCACCCTTGAGCGATGGACGGGCGTGTAGAGCCCAACCGCGAGGTGAGGCAGACGGCGGCGATGCCGCTCATCAGGCCGGTGAGCAGGAAGAGGATGAACTTCACCCGCTCGACGGGAATGCCGGAGAAGCGGGCGGCGAAGGGATTGGTGCCGATGACATAGACCTGCCGGCCGAAATTGGTGGCGTGCAGCAGAATGGCGAAGAGGACAGCCATGACGATGAACAGCACGAATTCGAAGGATATGACCGAGATCACGTAACCCTGGCCGAAATAGGCGAAGTCGGCCGGATATTTGCCATAGGCCTGATCGCCCAGCACCATATAGGAGATGCCGCGAAACAGGCTCATCGTGCCGATGGTGACGACGATGGACGGCAGTTTCAGCCCGGCGACCAGAAAGCCGTTGAAAGCCCCGCACAAAAGCCCGGTGCCGATGCCGATGGCGACGAGGCCGGGCATGCCGACGCCCATCTGCACCGCCGCACCCATGGCGGTGGAGGCAAGCGCAATGATGGCGGCGACGGATAGATCGATTTCACCGGCAATGATCAGCAGCGCCATGGCAAAGGCGATGATCGCCTTTTCGGTGAAATTGAAGGTTGCGTCGGAGAGGTTCCAGGCATTGAGGAAATAGGGCGAGGCGAGCGAATTGGCGATGAAGATCAGGATCGCAACGCCAAGCAGCAGCACTTCCCAGCTGGCCATGACACGGCGCAGCGGCGTACCGAGCTTGTCCGGGATGATGCGTGGGGGCTGTGTCGGTTGCGAGGTCATGCTGCGGCCTCCTTGGCCTGATCGGCTGCGGCCCGGTCGCGCAGGATGATGCGGCCTTTTCGAGCTTCGGCGCGGGCGTTGAAGACGACGGCAAGCACGATCACCACGCCTGATATCGCCATCTGCGCGAAGGGTGAGATGCCGATGACGGGCAGCGCGTTCTTGATGACGCCGAGGAACAGCGCGCCAAGCACGGCGCCGGCGACCGAGCCGATGCCGCCGGCAATGGAGATGCCGCCGATCACGTTTGCCGCGACGCTATCCAGTTCGAAACCGGCTGCGATATCCACATAGGCAACGGCGTAACGCGAGACCCAGAGATAGCTGGCGAGCCCGGCCAGCGCGCCTGAGAGCACGAAGGCGAAAAAGCGCGTGCGGCCGACATCGATGCCCGCATAAACGGCAGCACCGGGGTTGCCGCCTGATGCATAGGTCGAGCGGCCGAAGGAGGTGCGGCTGAGCACTAGCCAGGCACCGGCGATGATGAGGATCGCCACCCATGAAAGAACCGGCATACCGAGGATCACGGTGCGCGGTACATTGAGGAAGGTCGGCGAAAGCTGGTGCGCATTCACCCAGCCACCACCAGAGAGCACGAAGGCCATGCCGCGATAGATGGTGAGCGTGCCGAGCGTGACGACGATGGGCGGAATGCCGAGCCACCAGACCAGTACGCCGTTGAGCGAGCCGAGAAACGCACCGATGCCGACCGCCATGACGATGAGAAGCGGCAGGGGAATGCCGGGAAAGGCGGCATTGGTCATGGCCACGGCCATGCCGGTAAAGGCGAGATTGGCGGCAACCGAAAGATCGATGGATTTGGTGAGAATGACCGCCATCTGGCCAAGCGCCAGAATGATGAGGATGGACGTGTCGTTGAAGATATTGACGAGATTGCCGGGCCGGCTGAAACCGGGCGCGCGCAGCGCAAAACCGGCGATCATGACGATGATGATGCCCGCCAGCAGCCATTCGCGATTTTTGAGTAGACGTTGCATGTGGTTGCCCCTCTCAGGCATTGCCGGTGGCGGCGCGCACCAGCTTTTCCGGAGAAAAATCGGCGCGTTCGAACTGGCCCGCCATCAGGCCTTCGCGCATGACGATGGCGCGGTCGGACATGCCGAGGATTTCGGGAAGTTCGGATGAAATCATGATGATGGAAAGCCCCTCGGCCGCAAGCTCGCTGATGAAGCCATGCACGGCGGCCTTCGAGCCGATATCGATGCCCTTGGTCGGCTCGTCGAGGATGATGACCTTGGGCTGGGTGGCGAGCCACTTGCCGATCACCACCTTCTGCTGGTTGCCGCCCGAAAGCGTGCCAACAGGCACTGAGAGTGCGGCGGCGCGCAGGTCGAGCCGCGAGGCATATTTGCGCGCCAGCGCAAATTCATTGGCGGCGGCGAGAAACCCTTTGCGCGAGGTGCGCGTGAGAGAGGGCAGCGACATGTTCTGATAGATTGGCATGTCCAGCGCCAGCCCGTGGCGGCCGCGCTCTTCCGGCACGTAAACGATGCCGGCGCGGATCGCATCCTCCGGCGAACGAATGGTGAGCGGCTGGCCGTTCAGTGTCACCTCGCCAGAGGCCGGTCGGGTGATGCCGAATAGCGACTGGCAAAGTTCGGAACGACCGGCGCCGATCAGCCCGTAAAGGCCGAGAATCTCGCCTTTGCGCAGCTCAAGCGAAATATCGCGGAATTCCGTCTGGTGCGAATAATCGCGAATCGACAAAACCGTTGGCCCCAGAGTGACGGCTTGCTTGGGGAAGGCGTTCGTCACGTCGCGACCGACCATCAGGCGCACGATCTCATCCTGTGGCGTGGTGGCGAGTGTGCCGGCTCCGACCATTTTCCCGTCGCGGAACACGGCGTAATTCTCCGCGATTTCATAGACTTCATCGAACTTGTGGCTGATGAAGAGGATCGCCTTGCCCTGCCGCTTGAGGTTCTCGACGATGCGGAAGAGATCATCGATCTCCTTGCGGGAAAGCGCAGCCGTCGGTTCGTCCATGATCACGATGCGCGCCTCGACTGACAACGCACGGGCGATGGCCACGAGATGGCGCTGGGCAATCGACAGGTCTTTCAACCGGATGGTAGGATCGATGGTGCTTTCGAGCTGTTCCAGCAGAATTCTTGCGCGCTCATTGATGGTTTTCCAGTCGATGAGGCCGAAACGGCCTTTGGGCGCATGGCCGAGGAAGATGTTTTCGCCGACCGAAAGTTCGTCGAACAGCACGGTTTCCTGATGAATGGCGGTGACGCCGGCATCGATGGCATCCTGTGCGCCGTGAAAGGTAACGGCCTTGCCATCGAGAAGGATTTCGCCTTCGTTCGGGCGGTAGATGCCGGTGAGGATTTTGACGAGCGTGGATTTGCCCGCGCCGTTCTCGCCGATCAGCGCGGTGACCTTGCCGGGATAAAGTGCGATATCGACGCCATCCAGCGCCTTCACGCCGGGGAATATCTGGCTGATGCCGCGCATTTCGAGAATGGGCGTAGCGCTGGAAGTCGCTGGGATGTCTATGGTTTGGGTTTCAGCACGCATCATTCCGTCTTACCGGTCAGTTTTGAGTGGAGCGGCGAGGGGCACCCCCCTCTGTCCTGCCGGGCATCTCCCCCTCAAGGGGGGAGATCGGCAAGCGGATAGCACCCTGCTTTATGGATCGAGCGGGTGCGGCATATCGATCTCCCCCCTTGAGGGGGAGATGCCCGGCAGGGCAGAGGGGGGTGCCCTCCACGCACTGCCGTCACTTCTCAGATCAGAAAATCTTCGAGAACTGATCGATATTCTTCGCGTCGTAGATGAACGGATCAGCCATCGCCGCTTCGCTGTTTTCGCCAACCTTGATCTTGCCCATGCGGCCGGCTTCGATTTCCGAGCCCGGCTTGCCGTCGGCTTCGCCCTTCACAAGGCGATAGGCGATCTGGGTGGCGGAGTAACCGAGGTCAATCGGGTTCCAGATGGCGAATTCCTTGGTGGCGCCTGATTTGATGGCGCCGGCCATCTCCGACGGCAGGCCAAGGCCGGTCACGAAGACCTGACCGATCTTGCCCGCATCCTTCACGGCCTGAGAGGCAGCGAGAACGCCAACTGTCGTCGGCGCTACGATGACTTTCACATTCGGCTGCGAGGAGAGCAGGCCCTGCGCTTCGCGGTAGCTCTTGTCGGCAAGGTCGTCACCGTAAACGGTCGTGACGAGGTTGAGGCCGGGGAAGTCCTTCAGCTGCTTCTTCATTTCCTCGATCCAGATATTCTGGTTCGTGGAGGTGGTGGTGGCGGAAAGAATGGCGAAATCGCCCTTGCCGCCTTCAAGATGATCGGCCGCAAGCTGCAGGCACATCTTGCCGATCAGCGCATTGGACGAGGGGTTGAGCTGGAGAATGCGGCCCTCGGGCGCCACGCCGGAATCCCAGGAAATGACCTTGATGCCGCGTTGTGCCGCCTTTTTCAGCGCCGGAACAACGGCGTCGGGGTCGTTGGCGGAAATGGCGATGGCATCGACGCCCTGCGCGATCAGCGAATTGATGACTTCGATCTGGCCTTCCGCCGTGGTGCTGGTCGGACCGGTATAGATGATCTCGACGCCGCCGAGATCCTTTGCCGCTTCCTGCGCGCCCTTGTTGGCGGCTTCGAAAAAGCCGTTGCCGAGTGACTTGACCACCAGTGCGATCTTGACGTCTGCCGCTTGGGCAACGCTGCCAAGCCCCGCGACGGAGAGCGCCGCGCTGAGTGCCAGAACGCTGGTCAATGTTCTGCGTGTAAGTTTCATGTCCCTTTTCCTCCCGTTTTGAACCTTGTTTTTCCCTCCAGCGCTCCTCAAGCGACTGAAGAAGAATTCTCCTCATCCGGCGGACCGGCGGTTTTTCCCGCTGCCACCGCACCGGCGATCAGCAATTCGACGCCGGCATCTTCCACCATCCTTGCCGCTTCGTCCGAAATCCCGTCATCGGTGATGATGGTCGTGACGTTTTCGAGCGGGCATAAAATCAGGCTGGATCGTTTTCTGAATTTCGAGGAATCGACCATCACGATCAGTTCTTCCGCCTGCCGCATCAGCTTCTGTTCGCTCTGGATGACCAGCGCGTCGGACTCCATGATGCCGAGCGCGCCCACGCCCTGCGCGCCGAGAAAAATCCGTCGCGCATAAAAATTGCGGATCGCGTCGTTCTCGAAAGGCGACAGGATAAGGCTCTGATCGCGATAGATCGCGCCGCCCGGCACGCTGACACTGCATTTGGAATGCTTGACCAGATGCTCTGCAATCGCGAAGGAATTGGTCATCACCTGCAGGCGGCGTGCCGCCATGTAATGCACCATCTGGAATGTCGTCGTGCCGCCATTCAGGATGATCGCGTCACCATCATTGCAGAGGTCGACCGCCTTGCGCGCAATTGCGCGTTTCTTGTCGATATTGACCGATTCGGAAACACGGAAAGGGCGTGCGGCAAGATTACCGAGCTGCGGCGGATGCACCGCTTCCGCTCCGCCGCGCACGCGCCGCAACTTGCCCTGAACGTGCAAAGACGCGATATCCCGGCGGATTGTCGCTTCCGACGCATCCGTGAGTTCAGCAATATCCTGCACCGTCACGACAGCTTTTTCCTGTGTGGCGCTCAAGATGATGCGATGGCGTTCGCGTTCGTGCATGGGGTCCTCCTGACCGTGATTATTCGCAATCTCTTTACGTTGTCAATCAAAAACGATCAAATTAATCAATATCGCGCTGCAACATGAAAATTTATGATCGTTTTTGATTGACATTGTGCTTTTGGATGCGCGATACCTGCCATCAAAGGAGGCGGGCCGATATCGGCTCCGCGAATGCAGACAGATATTGGGAGGAAGACATGACGGGAACATCCCGCCTTCTCGAAAGCCGTTGGGACGACGCTTACGCCAGGACGCTCGATGAGCCCGGCAAGCTGCTTTATCGCTCCAATCTGCTCGGCGCCGACAAGCGCATCACCAATTACGGCGGCGGCAACACCTCTGCAAAGGTGTTGGAAACCGATCCGTTGACCGGCGAGAAGGTCCGCGTCATGTGGGTCAAAGGCTCCGGCGGTGATGTCGGCACCATCAAGCTCGATGGTTTTGCGACGCTTTATCTCGACAAGCTGGAAGCGCTGAAGGGCATTTATAAGGGCGTCGAAGACGAGGACCGCATGGTCGGATTCCTGCCGCATTGCACCTTCAACCTCAACCCGCGTGCTGCCTCCATCGATACGCCACTGCACGGTTTCGTGCCTTACGATCATGTCGATCACATGCATCCGGATGCGATCATCGCTATTGCCGCTTCGAAGAATTCGAAGGAACTGACGCAGCAGATTTTCGGTGATGACATCGGCTGGCTGCCCTGGCGTCGGCCGGGTTTCCAGCTCGGTCTTGATCTCGAAGCTTTCGTCAAGGCCAATCCGAAGGCGAAGGGTGTCGTGCTGGAAAGCCACGGACTGTTCACCTGGGATAATGACGCCAAGGCATGTTACGAACTGACGCTCGCCATCATCAACAAGGCCATCGAATGGTTCGCTGGAAAGACCGAAGGCAAGGTGATCTTCGGCGGTGCCGTCGCCAAGAGCCTGCCGGTTGCCGAACGTCGCGCCATCGCCGCCCGGCTGATGCCGGAAATCCGTGGCCGTATTGGCCGCGAGGAGCGCAAGCTTGGCCATTTTGACGATCAGGATGCGGTTCTCGAATTCGTCAACTCGAAAGACCTGAAGCCGCTTGGGAACCTCGGTACATCCTGCCCGGATCACTTCCTGCGCACGAAAATCCGCCCGCTCATCCTCGAGCTCGATACGGCGAATCCGGATGTGGACGCTCTGACGGCGGGTCTCGACAAGGCGCTTGAAGCTTACCGCGCCGATTATACCCGCTACTACGAAGCCTGCCGCCACGACAATTCGCCGAAGATGCGCGATCCGAACCCGGTGATTTTCCTGATCCCCGGCGTTGGCATGTTGTCCTTCGCCAAGGACAAGGCGACGGCGCGCATTGCCGGCGAATTTTACGTCAACGCCATCAACGTCATGCGTGGTGCTTCCACCGTGTCCGAATATCAGGGCCTTCCCGAACAGGAGGCCTTCGATATCGAATATTGGCTGCTGGAAGAAGCAAAGCTTCAGCGGATGCCGAAGCCGAAGAGCCTTGCCGGCCGCGTGGCATTTGTCACCGGCGGTGCTGGCGGTATCGGTCGGGCAACGGCGGAAAGGCTGGCGGGCGAGGGCGCCTGCGTTGTGCTGGCCGATATCGACGAGGCGGCGCTGGAGGCTGCCAAGGGCGATTTCGTCAAGCGCTACAGCGCTGACGCGGTGCGCAGCGTGAAGCTGGATGTGACGAAAGAGGATGCCGTCATTGCGGCCTTCGCGGAAGCGAGCGTGGAATTCGGCGGCGTGGATATTCTCGTTTCCAATGCCGGTATCGCTTCCTCCGCACCCGTGGAAGATACGACGCTTGCCATGTGGAACAAGAATATCGACATTCTCGCCACGGGTTATTTCCTCGTTTCGCGGGAAGCATTCCGGCTGCTGCGGCGTCAGAATCTCGGCGGCAATGTGGTGTTCGTTGCATCCAAGAATGGCCTTGCTTCCTCGCCCAATGCGTCCGCCTATTGCACGGCGAAAGCTGCGGAAATTCATCTCGCCCGTTGCCTTGCGCTCGAAGGCGCGGAAGCGGGCATTCGCGTCAACACCGTCAATCCCGATGCCGTGTTGCGCGGTTCGAAAATCTGGAATGGTGAGTGGCGTGAGCAGCGTGCGGCTTCATCCAAGATCGAGGTGACCGATCTGGAGGAACATTATCGCAAACGCTCAATGCTGAAGCTCAACGTCTTCCCGGAAGACATCGCCGAGGCGATCTATTTCCTGGCGTCCGACGCTTCCGCCAAGTCCACCGGCAACATCATCAATGTTGATGCCGGCAATGCGCAGAGTTTTACGCGATAGGGCGTTTGGCGCGTTCTTATTTCCGTCATTCCGGCCTTGAGCCGGAATCCAGCCAGCCCAAGTCCTTGGGCTGAAGGAACTTATCCCGCCGCGCAGACGCGCGTCGACTGGATACCGGCTCAAGGGCGGTATGACGGAGATGAGGTCGATAAGCTAAGCATGCACTGGACCGATTCCCGGGAGGAAAAGATGACCGAGACGAAAATCGCCGCCGATGTGATCGCGGCTGAAAACGAAAAGCGCGCCGGCGCACAGAAAGACGACTATCAGGCGCTGGGCAACCAGCTCGCCCGCCGCAATATCGATATTGAGGCAGTCACGGCCAGGGTGGCGGAGTTTTTCGTCGCCGTGCCGTCCTGGGGCGTCGGCACGGGCGGCACGCGCTTTGCCCGTTTTCCCGGCACGGGGGAGCCGCGCGGCATTTTCGACAAGCTCGATGATTGCGCCGTCATCAACCAGCTGACGCGCGCTACACCAAACGTCTCCCTGCATATTCCGTGGGACAAGGAAGACCCGAAGCGATTGAAAGCCCATGCCGATGCGCTGGGTCTCGGCTTCGACGCCATGAACTCCAATACGTTTTCGGATGCGCCCGGTCAGAGCCATTCCTACAAATACGGCTCCCTCAGCCACACCGATGCCGCCACGCGCCGGCAGGCCGTGGAACACAACATCGAATGTATCGAGATCGGCAACGCCATCGGCTCCAAGGCGCTGACGGTGTGGGTGGGCGACGGCTCGAACTTCCCCGGCCAGAGCAATTTCACCAGAAGCTTCGAGCGCTATCTTGCCGGCATGGCCGATATCTACAAGGCGCTGCCGGATGACTGGCGCATTTTCTCCGAACACAAGATGTATGAGCCAGCCTTCTATTCCACCGTCGTGCAGGACTGGGGTACCAATTACCTCATCGCCAATACGCTCGGCGAAAAGGCCTTCTGCCTCGTCGACCTCGGCCACCATGCGCCGAACACCAATATCGAAATGATCGTCGCCCGGCTTATCCAATTCGGCAAGCTCGGCGGTTTCCACTTCAACGACAGCAAATATGGCGATGACGATCTGGATGCCGGTTCAATCGAGCCATACCGCCTGTTCCTCGTCTTCAACGAGCTGGTGGATGCCGAACATCGCGGCGTGAAGGGTTTCCATCCTGCCCATATGATCGACCAGTCGCACAATGTGACGGATCCGATAGAAAGCCTGATCTCCAGCGCCAATGAAATCCGCCGCGCCTATGCGCAGGCGCTGCTGGTGGATCGCGCGGCTCTCGACGGTTACCAGCAGGACAATGATGCGCTGATGGCTTCCGATATGCTGAAGCGGGCCTATCGCACCGATGTCGAACCGATTCTTGCGCAGGCCCGGCAATTGGCGGGCGGCGCTATCGATCCGGTGGCGACTTATCGTGCGAGCGGCTATCGCAAGCAGGTGGCGGCGAAGCGCCCGGCTTCGGTTGGCGGCAGCGGCGGCATTGTATAGGGGCGTTGTTTTTTGGGGGACGTCCCCCACACCCGTCACCCCGGACTTGATCCGGGGTCCAGTGCGATCAAGTCATTGATCACGCAAGAGTCTTTCACGGCGCAGACGCGCCGTGGCTGGATGCCGGATCGAGTCCGGCATGACGGAAATAGTGTCACTTCCCCGAAGGCGATTGCCGGCGCACTTGAAATGTATGTTCCGGCCCGGGAAACGCCCCCGAGCGAACTTCATCGGCATAGGCTGCCGCTGCTTCGGAGACCGTTGGGCCAAGATCGGCGAACCGCTTGACGAATTTTGGTTTGAAATCGGTGAAGAGGCCGAGCATGTCGTCGGAAACGAGCACCTGCCCGTCGCAGGCCGGCGATGCGCCGATGCCAACCGTGGGCGCGGCGAGTTTTTCGGTCAGTTCGCGCGCAAGCGGCTCGACGGTGCCTTCCACGACGATGGCGAAGGCGCCCGCCTGATCCACCGCAATCGCGTCGCGCCAGATTTTTTGCGTTTCCGCATCCGAATGTCCGAGCGAGCGGAAGCCGCCGGCGGTGTGAACCAGCTGCGGCATGAGCCCGACATGGCCGAACACCGGAATGCCGCGCGCCACCAGAAAAGCGATAGTCTCCGCCATTTCCTCGCCGCCTTCCAGCTTCACGCCGTCGCAGCCGGTTTCCTGCATCAGCCGCACGGCATTGCGGAACGCCTGTTCCTTGGATTCCTGATAGGTTCCGAAGGGAAGATCGACGATGACGCAGGCATGTTCGACACCGCGCATTACCGCGCGGCCATGGGCGATCATCATATCCAGCGTGACGCCGACGGTGGTGTCCATGCCGTAAAGCACCATGCCGAGGGAATCGCCGACCAGGAGCAGATCGCAATGCGTATCGAGCAGGCGGGCAATCGGCGTGGTATAGGCGGTCAGGCAGACGATGCGCGCCTCGCCTTTCATCTGCCGGATGGAGGCTGTCGTCAGCCGCTTGTGTTTTCCATGGGCGCTCATTCGGCCGCCTCCCGTTGATTGATCCTGTCGCGTCCGATGACGCGGTTGTCGAGGAGCCGCGTGCTGCCGAGGCGCACGAACAGCGCCACCAGCACCGGTCCCGCCTGCAATGAAGCAACGGGGGCGAGCGTATCGGGATCGCGCACCGCGACGACTTCCGGTGAGGCCAGCGGCTCGGCGGCGATGAATTTTTCTATGGCCGCCTCGAATGCGGCGGGGTCGTCGAAGCCTTCACCATAAAGCCGTTCCGCTTCGTCCAGCGCGCGCGGCACGATCACTGCGGCGGCGCGTTCCGCGTGACTCAGATAGACGTTACGCGAGGAGCAGGCCAGCCCATCCGCCTCACGCACCGTGGCGACGGGAACGACCCTGACCGGCTGGGCGAGGTCCTCGACCATGCGGCGGATCAGCGTTACCTGCTGATAATCCTTCTCTCCGAAATAGGCGGCATCCGGCTGGACGAGGTTAAAAAGCTTGGTCACGACGGTCGCAACACCGGCGAAATGCCCCGGCCGCACCGCACCTTCCAGCTGGCTTCCCAGTTCGGGCACATCCACCACGGTCTGCATCGGGCGCGGATACATCTCGGAGACTTCTGGTGCGAAAAGAATGTCGATGCCCGCCTCTTCCAGCAATGCGCTGTCGCGGGCGAGATCGCGGGGGTAACGGGCCAGATCCTCATTCGCACCGAATTGCAGCGGGTTGACGAAGATCGAAACCACCGTCACGTCGTTTTCCGCCCTGGATTGGGCAACAAGCGTCAGATGGCCGATATGGAGAAAGCCCATGGTCGGCACGAAGCCGATGGTTTTGCCCGCACGGCGAAAGGCGGCGGTGGCATCCCGCAATTCGGCGACGGTTTTTACAAGCTGCATGGGTCTCCTCCGGCTTCCCCAATCGCTGCCCGGCGAAAGGTGCTGGATAGAACTCGATTTGCCGAACGGGGTCAACGGACGCATCGGGATTATATCGATTAACCCTATGACGACTTTCGAGAAAACCGGTGCTCGGACAGATGGCGGCGATCACCCCACCCAGAGCGGTTTTCTTTTTTCGGCAAAGGCCAATCGCCCCTCCCGCGCCTCGTTGCTGCCGCTGATCGTGGCGATGACGTTTTCGGCAAAGGCGAGCCGCTCGCCTGCGGGCATATCGCGCATCTTCAGCAACGCCGACTTTCCGGCCGCGATGGCGCCCGGCGCATTCTGCCGCAACCGGGCGAGAACATCCTCCACCATGACATCGAGTTCGTCCGACGGGACAGCCCGATTGACGAGGCCAAGGCGCTCCGCATCAGCGGCGTTTATCACAGCGCCGAGATAGGCCATTTCCTGGAGCTGGCTCAGGGGTATCTTCGCCAGAAGCTTTGCCGCCACCATGGCCGGGAAAAGCCCGACACGGACTTCCGGCAGGCCGAATTCGGCATGGTCGGCGGCATAGGCGAGATCGCAGGCGGCGATGAGGCCAAGCCCGCCGGCCAGAACCCGGCCGTTGATGCGGGCGATGACGGGCCTGTCACAGCTCTCGATGGCACGCATCACATCGGCAATAGGGTTGTTTCCATCCCGCGAGAGGAACATGCCGCCGGCGCTTTCTTTCAGATCGGCCCCGGAGCAGAAGCTGCGGTCTCCCGCGGCCGTTATCACCACGGCGCGCAGGCCGCCATCGCCGGATGCCGTGCGGATGGCCGTCGTCAGGGCGTCCGTCATCGCAGAATTCAAGGCATTGTGTACTTCCGGCCGGTTGAGCGTCAGCCAGAGAACGTCTTCGCGTCTTTCGTTCAGCAACTCGTGCGCCATGCGCGTCACCTTTCCTGTCTTGCCGCAATCAGCGCCTTGCCGACGCGGGCCGCATTCGGTCTGCCGAGATGCCGGCTGATCCAGTCGCCGGTTCTCGCCACCGCCATCAGGTCGATACCAGTTTTAATGCCAAGCCCGTGCAGCAGATAAACGACATCTTCGGTGGCGACATTGCCGCTGGCGCCCGGCGCAAAGGGGCAGCCGCCCAGCCCGGCCACCGAACTGTCGAAGACAGAGATACCTTCATCCAGCGAGGCCAGAACATTGGCGACGCCCTGCCCATAGGTATCGTGGAAATGCATGGCGAGTTTTTCACGCGGGATGCGGGCAGACACTCGCTTGATGAGATTGCGAATCTGGTCCGCCGTGCCGACGCCGATCGTATCGCCGAGCGAGATTTCGTAACAGCCGAGTGCGATGAGCGCCTCGGCCATCGCCGCCACCTCATCGGGTGCAACCGTACCGTCATAGGGGCAGCCGGCTATGCAGGAGACATAACCGCGCACAAGGATGTTCCGGCCAGCCGCGGCTGATGCGACATCGCGCAGGCGCTCGAGGCTTTCGGCGCGCGAGCAGCCGATATTGTGCTGGCTGAAACCTTCGGATGCGGAGACGAAAACGGCGATTTCCGTCACACCGGCTTCAAGGGCGGCCCCGAAACCTTTCATATTGGGAACGAGTGCCGGATAGGCGGTGCCGGGTCGCCTTTCGAGGCCCTGGAACACCTCTTTCGAACCCGCCATTTGCGGCACTTTTTTGGGTGAGACGAAAGCGCCTGCTTCCACCGCCGCCAATCCGGCTGCGGCCAGCCGTTCGATCAGCTCGATCTTGATGGCGGCTGGAACCTCGGCGCTTTCGTTCTGCAAGCCATCACGCGCGCCCACTTCGACGATTTTTACCTTTCGGGGCCAGCTCATCTCAGCCGCCCTCCGGCTCGAAATCCACCAGCACCGCTCCGGCCGCGACCATATCGCCCTCGTTGCAATTGATGGCCGCGACGGTGCCTTTCGCGGGCGCACGGATCGTGTGCTCCATTTTCATCGCCTCCATCACCACGAGCGCCTCGCCGGCTTCAACCGCGGCACCGTTGCTGCTCAGCAAGGCGCGGATGACGCCGGGCATGGGTGCTTCCAGACCGCCGGTATGGGTAGCGGAATCCGCGATATCGACGGGATCCGGTTGGCTGATGCGATAATGCTCGCCATCCAGAAAAAGCGTGTAACGGCCATCCTCTGCAAAGAAATGGCCCTGCCTTTTCCTGCCTGCCACGGTCGCTAGGAATTTGCCATCGCACGAGAGGCCGCCATGGGCGCTGATCGCGCGTCCGTCGATCTCCAGCGAAAAACTATCCGCCTCATGCGTGACGCCGACGCCAAGCGGCTGGTTGTCAAACACGAAATACAACGTTTCCCGCGCCGGCGCGTTGAGGCGGAAGGCGGCCGTCGTGTTCCACGGGCTATGGGGATCGGCCTGTGAACCCGGGTTTCCGTTTTTTTGCCGCGCAAGCAGCAGGCCAAGCGCGGCCATGGCTACCTCGTTCCTGTCCGTTGCTGCCGGAGCAAACAGCGCCGCTTCATTACGGGCGATGAAGCCGGTATCGAGATCGGCGTTCGCGAAGGCCGCCAGTCCCGCAAGCCGCGTCAGAAAGGCGGCATTGCTGGTGACGCCGCAGATCGCCAGATTTTCGAGCGCCAACCGCAGACGTCGCACCGCCGAGGGGCGATCTCGGTCCCAGACGATCAGCTTGGCGATCATCGGATCGTAATGCACGGTGATGGCGTCGCCGGCGCGGATGCCGCTGTCGATCCTGACGTGAGGGCCCTGATCGGGAAAAACGAGATGGCTGATGGTGCCGATCGACGGCAAAAAATCATGCGCCGGGTCTTCGGCATAAATCCGCGCCTCGATGGCGTGGCCGTTTATGCTGAGTCCGGTCCAGTCTTCCGGCAGGGCCTCTCCATTGGCGACGCGAATCTGCCATTCGACCAGGTCGAGACCGGTAATATATTCCGTGACTGGATGTTCGACCTGAAGCCTCGTATTCATTTCCATGAAATAGAAGTCGCCGGAAGGGTCGAGCAGGAATTCCACGGTTCCCGCGCCGCGATAATCGATGGCGCGGGCGGCGGCGACCGCCGCTTCATACATGCGCTGGCGAAGCGCATCGGGCAGGCCGGGGGCAGGGGCTTCCTCTATGACCTTCTGGTGCCGGCGCTGGATCGAGCAGTCGCGCTCGAAAAGCGAAACACAGTTGCCGTGGCCGTCGGCAAAGACCTGCACTTCCACATGGCGCGGCCGTTCAAGGTATTTTTCGATCAGCATGCGGTCATTGCCGAAGGCGGCCAGCGCTTCGCGTTTTGCACCCGCAAGCTCCGCTGCGAAGTCGCGCTTTTGCCGGACGATACGCATGCCCTTGCCGCCGCCGCCGGCTGAGGCCTTGAGCAGCACCGGATAACCGATCGTATCCGCCTCGCTTGCCAGTCGTTTCTCCGATTGTTCGTCACCGTGATAACCGGGAACAACCGGAACACCGGCCTCTGCCATCAGCGCCTTTGCCTCGCTTTTTCCACCCATGGCGCGGATTGCCGCTGCTGGCGGGCCAATGAAAACGAGGCCGGCTGCGGCGCAGGCTTCGGCGAAACCGGCATTTTCCGAAAGGAAACCGTAACCCGGATGAATGGCTTGCGCGCCGCAGGCTTTTGCGGCGGCGATGATTTTTTCGCCATCGAGATAGGAGGCGCGCGCGGGTGCTGCGCCAATGGCGATGGCCTCGTCGGCCAGTGCCACATGCATGGCGTCACGGTCGGCGTCCGAATAAACGGCAACGGTGCGGATACCCATCTTGGCGGCGGTGCGGATGATGCGGTAGGCGATTTCGCCCCTGTTGGCGATCAGTATTTTCGAGAACATGGTCGCCTCACATCCTGAATATGCCGAAACGGGTGGGTTCAATCGGTGCGTTGAGTGCGGCGGACAGGCCAAGGCCGAGCACGAGGCGGGTATCCTTCGGATCGATGATGCCGTCGTCCCACAGCCTTGCGCTGGCATAATAGGGATGTCCCTCCCGCTCGTATTTTTCCCGGATCGGCTGCTTGAACGCCTCTTCGCCTTCCTTCGACCAGTGGCGGCCATCGGCCTCGATGCCGTCGCGGCGGATTTGCGCCAGAACGGAGGCCGCCTGTTCGCCGCCCATCACCGAAATTCGGGCATTGGGCCACATCCACAAAAAGCGTGGCGAATAGGCCCGCCCGCACATGCCGTAATTACCGGCCCCGAAGGAGCCGCCGATGATGACGGTGAATTTCGGCACTTTGGCTGAAGCGACGGCGGTTACGAGTTTCGCGCCATCCTTGGCGATACCACCAGCCTCATAGGCCTTGCCGACCATGAAGCCGGTGATGTTTTGCAGGAAAACCAGCGGGATGCCGCGCTGGCAGCACAGTTCGATGAAATGCGCGCCCTTCAGCGCCGATTCCGAAAAAAGGATACCGTTATTGGCGATGATGCCGACGGGATAGCCATGGATATGGGCGAAACCGCAGACCAGCGTCGTGCCATAAAGCGCCTTGAACTCGTCAAATTCGGAACCATCCACCAGTCGAGCAATGATCTCGCGCACCTCGAAGGGTTTGCGCGTATCGGCGGGAACGATGCCGTAAAGCTCGTCGGGCGGGTAAAGTGGTTCTGCCGGTTCGCGGATATCCAGTTCCACCTGTTTGCGGCGGTTGAGGGTGGAGACGATCCGCCGGGTCAGCGCCAGCGCATGGCGATCGTTGTGGGCATAATGATCGGTGACGCCGGATTGGCGGGAATGCACATCCGCACCGCCGAGGTCCTCCGCACTCACCACCTCGCCGGTTGCCGCCCTCACCAGCGGCGGGCCGCCGAGAAAGATCGTGCCCTGATTTTTGACGATCACGGACTGGTCGCTCATGGCAGGCACATAGGCCCCGCCCGCCGTGCAGCTGCCCATCACCACGGCGATCTGGGCGATGCCCTGCGCCGACATATTGGCCTGATTGTAGAAGATGCGGCCGAAATGATCGCGGTCGGGAAACACCTCGTCCTGATTGGGCAGGTTCGCGCCGCCGGAATCCACGAGGTAGATGCAGGGCAGGCGGTTCTCCGTAGCGATTTCCTGCGCGCGCAGATGTTTCTTCACTGTCAGCGGATAATAGGTGCCGCCTTTTACCGTCGCGTCATTGGCGACGATCACACATTCACGGCCCGAGACCCGGCCAATGCCGGTGACGATGCCGGCGGCGGGAACGGGTTCTTCATAGACCTCGTAAGCTGCAAATTGCGAAAATTCGAGGAATGGACTGCCGGGATCGAGAAGCGCTTCGATGCGGTCACGCGCCAGCAATTTGCCGCGGGAAAGATGCCGTTCGCGGGCCTTTTCGCCGCCGCCTCTGGAGATTTTTTCGACATGTTGGCGCAGGTCATCGACCAGACCCGACATGAAATCGACATTGGCAGCGAAGGTGGGGTCGCGGTTCAGGTTGGATGTAAGCTTCATCGCATGCCCTCACCCGTTGCCCTTGACCAGTTCACGGCCGATCAGCATCCGGCGGATTTCGCTGGTACCGGCACCGATCTCGTAAAGCTTGGCGTCGCGCAGCAGCCGTCCGGCCGGGCTTTCATTGACATAGCCGGAGCCGCCGAGAAGCTGGATCGCATCCAGCGCCACCTGTGTCGCCCGCTCGGCGGCAAAGAGGATTGCGCC
>Ga0209371_1001237_pt1 | contig 18333 bp, 17 predicted proteins | sample AgamicAtAmrz_FD_187165 | JGI IMG/M metagenome (GOLD analysis project Ga0209371, IMG submission 187165) | Agave microbial communities from Guanajuato, Mexico - At.Am.rz (SPAdes) (version 2) | ecosystem: Host-associated > Plants > Roots > Rhizosphere | place: Guanajato, Mexico | collected 2012-06-07
AAGAAATGCAGAGCAACTTCAAGACTTCAAAGCAACGCGCCACTGACCCGCAAGAGACGGCCATCGCGGTTCTCGCCTGGCTCGCAAACGAACCTGATCTGTTTGGTCGTTTCCTGGCGCTGACGGCTCTAACATCACCCGACGCTCAAGACCGTAGAAATAGAGAAAGACGTATCCGATGTACGTGTCGGGATTTGATCGGTCTCCGGCTAACCATTCAAGATAAGAATATCTAGCTGAAGGCGTGAGCTGAGCATAGGATGGCCAGTACCCCATCGTCTCGCCACTTGGATCACCCGACTTTGCAACTTTCTGCCTTGGGTCAATCAAACAGTTTTCTTGATCACTCCAACCTCCCTGTCTGGGTAGCGATGAGCCAACGTAGATAAGGCCTTTCGTGATTTTGAATTGCCCAACCGTGATCGGAGTCCCAGGTGACACCCATGCCGAACTGCTTCTCGCATCAGAACTCGCTGGTTGACGACCGCTCTTCTCGTTGTTTGGAATGCTATTCCTTGCCACCCAGTCGTTAACCAGTTTGTTGTGGGCAGCAAGCGACATGGGCTGTGTGATTGTCGTTCCAGATTCTGGACGACGCGGAGCGATAATCTCCACCAAGGTGTCATTATCTGTTCTGGCTATTGCAGCGGCGGCCTGTTTGGAGGGAACAAACCGTTGAGGATAGGCAGCAGTAATGTCTACGGCGGGGGTACTCGCCGGCTGAACGGCTTTTTGACCTGCGAGGCGTTTAGACCTCCCACGCCTCCATGCAATTACGATAAATAAGAGACCTCCCCAGAATGCGATCTTTCCAAAAGTGGAGGCTGCTTTGCTGTTTCCAGATACCGACGGTTCTTTGCCGACCCGGAGCGGAGCGGGCAGAGTATCAGGTGACACGATCGTGGGTGGAGCATTAGACTGCACCGTCGGTGTCAACTCCCCGACCTGCTCAACATCCGATCTCGGTATCGTCTGCGTATCCGACCGGGTCTCGATAGTGGCGGAATTCGTATTGGCTGGCGAGACATGAATGGGCGGTAGCGTCGCTCGATCGACCTTGGGCGCTACACCGAAAGAAGGAGGAGAACTTTCTGCCGTTGCACCAGCACCTGCCACAGAATTGTGCGAAGGCGTGAGAAGGACGTTCAGCGTTACCTCATCGATAACACCTGTGGAGGGTAAGCCAGCACTCGTTTGGAATGCTTTAAGTGCTGCAATCGAGCGGCGTCCCCATACACCGTCCACCGTCCCGACAGTGTAGCCTCTGTCAGCCAGGGCCTGCTGGATGTCCCTGGGAGTTCGGCTCTGGGAAAGGACATCCCCAGCTAAGGGATGCAACAGCAATCCCAGCGCCACTGAAATCAAAGCTAGACGTCGCAAATTCGCCACCCCCGGTATTGATGACACTATACACGGAGTACTTGTGGAACCAAGGGGTAAGAGCGAGATTACATAGCCACGTCAAAGTGGTTTTAAGACTGGCTTTCCACAAATATTAGCACCATTGAATGGATTCCGTATAGCAGCTTTTGGTAGAACAGCTACAACTGTCTCAATCGGGGTTGAACGAGCAGGAAGACGTAGACATTCGACGCGAGACGCCCACAACTACAGCCTGTCACAGTTTGCCAGCATACTGGGCAACGTCGGTGGCTAAACGGATAACGTCCACAAATTACGGAAAAAGGTTGGAGGGGCAATATGAGGGACAGAGTTAGTCAAATCGAGCTCAGTGCATCGGATTTGGTCGGGTTTCTCAATTGCGGTCAGTTGACCACCCTCGACCTCAAAGTCGTTTCCGGCGAACTCGGCAAGCCTTCTAACTACGACCCGTTTCTTGACGTACTCCGCGAGCGCGGCCTCCGCCACGAACAAGCTTTTATCGAGCGCCTGAACCGGCTTGGCCTTACGGCCGAAACCATCGAGGGAGTGAGCATTGAAGACGCCAACGTCGCAGCAACCATCAATGCGATGAACCGCGGTGTTGATGTTATCATTCAAGGAGCTCTTCGAGCAGGACAGTGGGCGGGACGATCAGATGTCTTGCGCCGCGTTGAAACGCCGAGCCGCTTTGGCTCTTGGTCATACGAAGTTTACGACACCAAGCTTGCCCGTGAGACAAAAGGCGGCACGGTCCTTCAGCTCTGTCTCTATTCCGATCTTTTGGCAATCACCCAAAAAGCTCAACCGGAGAACGCTTATGTTGTCGTGCCCTGGTCCGATTACACCCCACAAGTGTTTCGGATAGCTGATTACGGAGCGTACTACCGAAAGGCCAAATCGGCGCTAGAAATGGTCTGCAAGTTAGGGGCTGATACCACTTATCCTGAGCCGACCACGCACTGCGATATTTGTCGTTGGTTCGATGTGTGTGAGAAACGCCGCCGGGATGACGATCATCTGAGCTACGTCGCGGGTATTACGACAAATCAAATAGCGGAACTTCGCGAGATCGGCATAGACACACTTGGTAGGCTCGCGACTGTCGAGCTAGAAATGGACTGGAAGCCCCAACGCGGGACTCTACAGTCGTTTGAGAGGAGCAGAGAGCAAGCCAGGATTCAGTTTGAAGCACGATGCCAAGGAGTTCAAAAATTTGAACTTCTGCCAGCGTTGCCAGGCTTTGGCTTTGCGGCACTCCCCGAGCCGAGTGACGGGGATATATTCTTTGACATCGAAGGTGATCCATTTGTCGGGGAACACGGACTAGAGTATCTGTTTGGCTATAGCTTTAAAGGCTCAGCCGACGAGACAATGCATGTCTCTGACTGGGCATTTGATCGAGCATCCGAGAACGAAATCTTCGAGCATTTCGTCGATTTCGTAATCGAACGACTCAAAAGTTACCCTGACCTCCACATATACCACTTTGCGCCGTATGAACCGGCAGCCTTGAAACGTCTCATGGGTCGATACGCATCTCGAGAGAGCGAGGTCGACCAACTGTTGCGTGGGAATGTGTTCGTTGACCTCTACAGCGTCGTTAGAAACGCACTACGAGCCAGCGTTGAAAGCTATTCGATCAAACGCCTCGAGCAGTTCTACGGATATGTTCGCGCAGTTCCTTTGAGGGACGCCAACGTATCACTTATGTCGCTTCAAGCCGCTATCGAGCTCGATGATGTTACATCGATCAGTGAGGCGGAAAAGGACATTGTCGCGCTTTATAACCGCGATGACTGCATTTCGACAATGTCGCTAAGGGACTGGCTAGAGGGGCAGCGTGAAACGTTAATCGCCAGTGGCACTGAGATATTACGCCCCTCGGTCGCGGATGGAGCAGCCAGTGCCGAGATTTCCGAGCAACAAGCGCGTGTTGCAGCACTTACCGCGAAGCTTCTCGACGGCATCCCTGTAGACCCAACTGAACGGAATGAGGAGCAGCAAGCCCAATGGATTTTGGCAAACATACTTGACTGGCATCGACGCGAGGAGAAAGCGGCTTGGTGGGAATATTTCAGACTTTCAGACCTGAGCGTTGAGGAGTTGTTGGACGAAAAATCTGCGCTTTCTGGCCTGACCTTCCTGGATGAGATACCGGACGGAAGTTCGAAAATTCCTATCCACCGTTATTCCTTCGTATCGCAGGACAGTGATGTCCGGCCAGGAAAATCGATTCAGCAAGTTGGCGGAGGTAATTTTGGCAAGGTGATCGAAATTTCCTCCGAGAATGGCACGATCGATATCAAGAAGACAAAAGCGACACTTACCACACATCCATCTGCCGTCTTTATGCACGAACTCATTCAAGGGAAAGAACAGGCCGCAGCGCTTCTTAGGATTGGAGACTGTGTGGCCGCGGCGGGAATTTCGGGCGATGGTCCATTCCAGGCTGCTCGCGATCTGCTGCTTCGACGGCCACCCACCCTATCATGCGGTCAACTTTTAGATGAAGGCGAGTCTACACTTGATGCTGCGGTGAGGATCGCTCAACACATGGAATCTGGTGTGCTTCCTATTCAAGGTCCTCCTGGCACGGGGAAGTCACACACTGGCGCACGGATGATCTGTCAGTTCGTAAAGGACGGGAAAAAGGTCGGGATCACGGCAAACAGCCACAAGGTTATCCGAAACCTTTTGGATAAAGTGGTCGAAGCCAGCGTTGAAATGGGTGTGAACCTTCAATGCGTCCAAAAACCAGGTTCCGACAATGGAGATAAGGCAACAGATCGAATATCGTTAGCAAAGGATAATGCGGACCTATTCGGCTCGTTAAGCTCGGGACAATGTAACGTGGCCGGTGCGACAAGCTTTTTGTGGGCTCGCGAGGAAGCTTTCGAGGTCCTCGACGTCTTGTTCGTTGATGAGGCTGCTCAGATGTCGCTAGCTAACGTCCTTGCTATTTCACATGCAGCAGAGCGTCTCGTCTTGCTCGGTGATCCGCAACAACTCGATCAACCCACGCAGGGAACGCATCCGGACGGTGTTGGCGTTTCGTCGCTTGAACATGTTCTGAACGGGAAACAGACAATTGGTCCTGACGAGGGCTTGTTCCTAGCCGACAGCTGGCGAATGCATCCATCGATATGCGAGTTCAACTCGGAACTGTTCTACGACTCCAAACTTTCGAGCGTCGAGGGCTGTAAGCGACAAGTGTTGCTGTCCGATGGGAATTTCAGTGGGTCAGGCCTCAGATATGTTGGCGTCCACCACAAAGGAAACACCAGCTCCTCGAGTGAAGAGGCCGATGAAATCGTCAATATCGCCGAGACCTTGATGTCCACTCAGTCGAAATGGAGAGACCGCCAGGGAAAAGAGCACTTTCTGTCGGAAAATGACATTCTCATCATCACTCCGTATAACGCACAAGTGCTCGAGATACAGAAACGACTACCAGGTTACAGGGTAGGAACAGTTGATAAATTTCAGGGGCAGGAAGCACCTATCGCAATCTACTCTATGGCCACCTCAAGCTACAGCGATGCTCCTCGTGGCATGGAGTTTCTGTACAGCGCGAACCGTTTCAACGTCGCTGTCTCGCGAGCCAAATGTCTTGCTATTTTAGTTGCCTCGCCTCGGATATTTGACCCTGAATGTAAAACGCCACGACAAATTCAGCTTGCAAATGCGTTCTGTCGTTATTTGGAGAAAGCTGTCTAGCTCACTCGGTAGTCAGCATAAAAAAGGATGGGCGAGGACTATTGATTGCCACTATTGCTTATGAGACTTGACCGCCAAAGCCATGCGGATGACCAAGTGAGGATATTCCGAGCGGTTGTAGTCGGTTTCAATGTGAAGGACAGCTACAGACAAATAAGGGCCGCGAAGCGGCCCTTACCAAGGTATCGCATCAAATTAAACACTCGTCTCGTGGCTTCTGGACATTGTTGACCCCATTAGTATTTCGCTTAGCGCTCACTTCGCTACGCTTCATTTAGTATCAACGAGCCCGAAGGCTGTTGGTTTCATATTATGCTACCGGCGAATTTTATCAAGCGTTTTCCCGTGCTTCCATTTCATTATCAATTTTAGTAGGACAAGAGTTGCACCCTGCCGCTGTGGGACGCTGAAGCGTAAACAACTCAGTCACTGTTTTTGGTTCCATGTCGCGAATAACATTGACGTCCCACTCGTCTCCGTAAGACAGATTTTTGATATCAACTTGGCTGCCGTTAGGTGCCTTGGGACGTTTTACAACTACGCTTGTGACCGCACCAGCGAGAATTCGATTGATAATCTTTACACTGAAATCCCGGCAGAACCGCTTCGTCTGATAAGTGAAAGGTTGTTCTGTCTCAAACCAGCACCAATACTCGAAGGTGAAAGATTGACCATCTCGCCCAACCGAAAATTTCTCTGGAAAGCCACTGCTTCTTCCAATTAATATCGGAAGCGGGTTTCCGCGTATCTTCTCTTCACCGTTGACAAATAATGAAATTATCTGCCCTGCAGGATTTGGTTTCTTTTTGCTATGCGCAAATTCGTCAGGAGTGACTGTGAACTGCACATCGTCTTGAGCGTCTACGTCTCCGAAGAGGCTCACCATACTGGTGCTTATCTTAACATTCGCCCTGTATGCATCAAAATCCGGATCATAGGCCTCTATGGTAATGACGCGTTCAATACTGGAAAGCGCCAGTCCAAGTCTCTTAACCTCATCCGAAATATGAAGGAGGGCGGATTGGCGGAATTCGTTGTCGATATTTTCAGTTCCGGTGAAAAGAATACCAAGTCGGCTGAGGAACTCCTCATTATGTGGAAGCCGTAAGCTCACCAAAGCAGCCACAAGCCCGATTACGCTGAAGAAAATCACATTGACCGACCACGACAAGTAAAAATCCTCGGACGGCAAATATGAACCGTAGTAACGCAATAATCCCATCGTCGAGGTTGCGACTACTGTGGAAGCCCAAAGCTTTGAGATCAGGACCACCCTGTTGTCATCCCACAACAAACCAAACACTCTCAAGCTGCCCGCAAGTTGAAGTTTGAGGCACACCTTCCGAGAGGCATAGATAATTGCCATATAAATCAGGATCGCAAAAATTTCGTAATGGATAGAAATGTTCGAAAGAGAACCGACGTCATGTACCGCAAATTTTAGCAGGGCATAATATGTGAAAAACAGCAAGAATGCGACGCGCCGTTGCTCGACAAGCAATGTCACAAAAAGACACGCCAAAACCATGTTTAATATTTCGAAACCGTACCCCAACCTATACCCTCTTTACAGCAACCAGATAACTCTCGCAAAAGTAGTACTAGAGTGTCACCATTCACTTAAAGGGCCTGGTTAAATCGGTGCTGTCTGAAAGTTTCTCGTTTGAGCTATCCACGTTCGAGTAGGAATGTCCAGCCGCGCCCGACGCCTCGATCCGACAAAGTTCCATGCGCCAGCTCGCTCACGTGAATGCTAGCCGTGCTCGCAATCTCAGTGGAGCGCTCCCGTTTCACCGCAAGCCGGCCTTCAACGTGGGCTTACGGATGGATTTCACATCATTTCACTTCTTTTATCCAGACCTCACGTCAAGGCTTCCTAGTCGTGAAAACTCCAACGTAGACTCCATGGAGAAACTCCCGTTGCTTGTCCATGGAAAAGCGACCAACTAAGGTCGGCGAGACAACGTGGGAGCAGAACACAGGTTACGCTACGTCCTCTGCCCAAGGAGGAGTATCACCTCCGGGAACTATCCATTCGTAACCAGTCTTTTTTCTCAGGACTTCCAACTGTTTTTGTAAGCGACTGTGCATCAGACCATCGAGAAAAACTACCAACTCCTCCCACTCGTTGGCACCTTGTATATGGATGCCCATTTGGTGGTTTAACTTCACGCTGAACCTCTCATCAACGAACGAAATCTCAACATTACTAGAGATAGACGGATGACCATCGTTGTGTGCAAAACGCTTATTGCGGACGCCTATGAGGAAATCATGTACCGGCCGCAGGTGTTCGGGAAGTTTCTTGCGGGAGACTCCGGTTCCAGAGACACCATCGATCAAGCGTTTATACGTCACCGCAAAAACCGACATCAGCATATCGGTTTCCAACATGCTTTCGGTTGAAAGATCGAATTTTGTATTCGCTAGACGATAGTGGATATAGCGGAGGCTAACCATCGTCGGGAGTGCGCTGCCGAGAAGGTTGAGTTGCTCAATTTCCCTCTCAACGGATTGTACAATTGACAATATGCGGTCTTGTATTGCCTCTGCTCGCTCCCTCATTTCCGGAAGAAAATATTGAAACATCCACGACGGAATAACGTAGTGTTCCCCATCATCAATAATTGGTGGAAGAGAAATTTCACTCATGATGATTGCTCAATTGACTTATTATGCGTACGCCTGCTGCAAAGTCGATTATAGCATGAGCAAGCATCCGCATATTAGATATCGATCGTGATCGTTCACCTGGTTCCGGTAGCGTCTCGTCTCTTAAAAGCCAAGCCGGCACCGTTTACGAAGGGCTTTAACTCCGCGGGCGCGCGATGACCAACAGTCGCTCATACGGCCCGACGGCCCTTTTCGGAGATATCGATTAAGCTTGTGGTTCAATGTCTCCCGGCCTCAGCGGCCCTTCCTTATCAAGGATATCGTCCAGTGATTTGCGCCCAGCCCTCTTGAAGGACAGTTCAAAACTGCCATCGGGGACAACAATATATTGCGACGACCTTCGCGCCGCCTCCAATAGGCCCGGTAAGTCGGCCGAAACCTCATCGATCGTCCAGTTCCGTGACATCGTCCCTTTCCTCCAATTATCGATTATGAGATTTCTTAACCCGATATTTACCAAAACAAGGCAAAGTTTATTTAAGACTCCGCGCGGCTTCATATACATCGCGGGGACAAAAAATGGCAGACCCCATTTTTTTGCTGGACACTAACATACTCAGCAATGCCGGCTTGCAACGTCCTCCACCTGGATTGCGGTCGTGGATGAAAGCCATTGGAGCCAAGTCGCAAGCGCTCTCGTTTCCCGTGATAGCAGAGTTAAGGCGGGGTGCCCACCTGGCCGCTCGAGATGATCCACAAAAAGCGAAGCGCCTCCACGACTGGATCGAAGACATCCTTGCCGTCGACTTCCGATTTGCCGAACTCACCCCCGAAGCCGCCGGTCTCTACGCTGAAATGACGACCGTCGGTCCACTGCGGCATCTGTACATGCCGAACCCAAAGCAAAAGAAAGAGAAGCTTGGGCATGATCTTCTTTTCGCCGCCCTGTCGATCACCCACGAGATGCCGATTGCTTCCTTCAACGTGAAGGATTTCATGCTGATCGACAGGTACTTTCCACTGCCTGGCGTTTTTCATCCTCTCGAAGCAGAATGGCATGTCCCGTACCACGCGGGCTCGCCCGGCAATACTTACGGAATGCCGCAAACCTTCCTACCCGAGTTCGTGTCCAGTGGCTTTGATTTCATGAGATAAAGTAAAATCTCTGTTGCTTTCTACGACAGATCGGACTCTTCGAGCCGATAGGCTGCCTTCCCGCAAAAGTTGAGCGTGGAGATCAAGAAGAGCACTCCTGTGTTCCTCAAGAAAGGATTTTGCCCGCCGAAACTCCGTCTGCAGTGTCGCTTCAACTGTCTTGTGAAGACCCTTATAACGATGACGGTGTGCCGACAGTTCTCGTGGGCTATCGCCAGGTTCGACAGACATTTTGTTTCCAAGCCCCCACCTGGTTTCCATCATCGTTGCCAAATCTGTCGCGCGGTTGAGGTCGGCCGTCGGATCACCACCGGCTCCGTTCCCATATTCACCAAACAAAATCTCCTCAGCAGCAATGCCCCCAAGCAGCGTCGCAACTTTATCTCTGAAGTATGTGGATGTCTTCCGGCTAAAAAGCCGCTCCTCAAACTCCGTGTGACCCAGAGATTGGGACCGGTTGCCAACCTGAATAGCTCTCTGGATCGAGACCGACACCAATGGGTCCGTCTCCAACAACACACCGAGGATGGCATGGCCAAGCTCGTGCGCGGCTACGCAACGTTGCACTGCCATCGGAACCGTTAGAACTGGCGGCATTGCGGCAATGAGGTCAGCGAGGACTACTGGACGCGTCGCCCGTCGCGCTGTGCGGCGGGCATCGCGGACACAACGCTCGATGTCCGCTCCCGACCAGCCTCCGCTCAAGGAAACAATCTCACCGATATTGTCGTCGATAAGGTCCCTCCCGAGATAGAAACGGAAGATGTCATGACGCGCCGCCTCATCTGGAAGCGGAATAACGAAATGGCGCTCTAGGCGTCCTGCTCGAAGAAGCGCGGGGTCGATGACATCGGGATAGTTCGTCGCACCGATCACGATGACGCCTTCGTTTGATTGCGCACCGTCCAAAAGTTCCAAAAGGGCGTTGACCACCTGACGATGGTAGTTGTCGTTGCTACTGCCCGTTCTGTCGTCGCGGCTGGTGAAACTATCGAATTCATCAATCAGGAGGATCGACGGTGCCTGCCGCGACGACTCGGTAAAGGCTTTGCGCATTGCCTTCAGCAAATCGCCGAGGTGACCTGTCGCCTGCCATCGAGCCGCCGACCCGAGGATTAGGGGAACGTTACAGGTTCTTGCCAGGGCCGCCGCATAGGACGTCTTGCCCGATCCCGGAGGACCCGAAAGCAAGACGCCGCGATCGGCATCGTGCCAGGAAAGTCTCCCAACCTTCCATGCCGCCAAGTCCTCGGCGAGCTCGAGGCCCCAGGCTTTGGCGTCGCCGTATCCAGACAATTCGTGCAGGGTAGGACCTGACGATGAAGCGTCAGAAGAACGTGTTTCCTTTTCGGGTTGCGGATATCGGCGAAGACGTCCAAGGCTGGCAGCGATGGATCGTCCGCGTCGCAAACCAAGTTCGGTACGTTTAGGGGATTGATGCGCCAAAAAATCGGCGTCCGCTTCCGTAATTTTCCCGAACCCCATCCGTTGGCCCGCGATCTGGTAATCGGTCGGTGCCGGCAGGGCCAAGGAGACCACGATATCAGCGACGATGCGGACCTCGTCCGACAGAAGCTCGTCGTCCCGGAGAAGAATAATCGCCCGCTTTAGTTCTCGCAGTTTCCTGAAGGCCTCGAAATCGTCGGCAAGATCAGTTTCTTCGTCTACGACGAGGACGTAGTTGTTGCCGCGTTCGCCACTCTCCGGCACCGTCCCCTCAAGCAACCACTTCGCGGCCATCTTGTAAGCATGAACGTCCGCGCTCGGCGGCATGATGAAAGCTGCCACGAACGACGACCGCCTTTTCAGAAAACGTCGGATTGATCGCGACATTGCGATGATCGCAAGATGGGTCGGCAGAGTCAGCTCGTATTTCGAGCTGTAGTACGGATCGCGGTTGCCCATAAGATTGGCTGTATAGGACTGCATTGGATACCTCGGAACACGGAGAATAATGGTGACGCTGACGGGACGGTCAGGTCCGTATTCTCCGCACCATCGTCTCCGGGCCGAGTAATTCCGTATCGAGATCGACCTCGACGAAACCGCGCAAGATCATCTGGGCCAATCCGGCAACTGGCTTGGTTTCGACGAAAACTGTCAGGCATTCGGCGATTGTCAGGTTGCCATGCTCTTCGAGGACAGCCAGCATCCGCAGCCGATCACCGAGCGCCAGAACCGCACCGCCGTATCTGAGCAGGTCCTTTGCATTCTGAAGGCGTGTGCCCTCGTATACTTCATCAGCAAGCAGGCGGCGATAATGTGAGCCCGCTGTTTCGGCAGCTGCCGCAATTCCGTTGGCGTCGATAGGCAACGCCCTGTCCGGACTGTCGATAAGCATCCTTCCACCATCGTAGTTGACGATGCCGAAATCGGGCACGTGAGCTACGTTGCCACAATCCAGGGAAACAGGCATGCAGTGCCACGAAACGACGGCAGGATTGACATCCAGCAGGCACGCTGTGTCACGCGCCACCTGGGACCGAAAAATGGATGGTCCGTCGCATTTGATCGTGGCGGCGGGAGCGAATGTGCGGATGGACGCTGAATGACGGCTGGCGCGAACCGATCTCGCGCGCTGTGCGATACCCATATTGAAAACCTCAGACTAAACATGGCCGATCGTCGCCGCGATTGTCGCAGCGAAATGGGATCAACCTATTCGTATGAAGCGGGTCATTTTTTGCATAACGGAACAAATAGAGAACGAATTGCGCTATGTCAACGATCTCGAATTATTTTTTAGAGGTGCTGACTCAAGGTCCACAGGAAACCAGCATCAAGGTGTCGAATAACCTGCCTTTTCTTTATTTATTGGTATCAAAATCAACTATAAGTTCATTTCAGTGGCGAGAAATTTTGCCGACCTGAATTGAACCATGCTCCCCGAACTGCGGCACGTCGGCGTCAACTCTTGAGTTTGCCAGAAACACTTGACGACAGCGTTGACTGCCTAAGCCATCCGGAGCACCATCGCTATATAGTTCTCGAGTGCTTTTTCATGACAGTAACATTATCTGGCGACATCCGCGAAGATGGAGTTCTGTCGGAAGGCCGCATCCCAAACGTGAGCGATTTTGTATTCATTTTTGCAGCATCGAGACTGGGCACCCCCACATCGGGACCGATTATGCCTCAAAATTCACGCACCATCAGAGACCTGCGAGACGAAGGAGCGCACGCTTGCTGTAGTGCCTGTACGGAATAAATTCGAGGCGCGGACCGTATGCCGTGGTGATGTTGTTGGGCGACACCAAAACCACATCCTTTGTCAGGCCACACTCACCTGCAAGCGAATATAATAACGTAAAATCTACGATCATTTCGTCAAAGGTGATCCAAGCGTGAAAATCATTCGTCGCGAAGCGGTCCGCCAGCGGGTGGTCGGCGAAGTTTCGCGCCAATCCTATATCAAGTCGAGGGTCCGCTTCGCTAGCAACCCTGAAATTTCCGATTGAGATCGTGGGCTCGGCAGCGGTTCGGGATGGAAAATAGCGTTTTAATAACGGCGCGACGTCATCGATTAAGTTAAAAGAGATGTTTAGGCACTGACCAGGAAGCTCGATCGCAACATGACCGTAAAGCGATTGAAGATGCCGTTGAAAATGTCCTACCCCAAGCTCGTCAGTCGGTTCGCCGACGGTCGCTGAAACGTTTTCGATATTGTCTACCTTGGTATTCCTGCCAATCTTTTTCCATATACGCCACAACACATCGTGCATTTAATTCTCCTGACTTTAAGTCAGAAGCAGCGTACCAATGAACTGCTTACAATACTTTGAATCGTCAAAGTTTACGTTGGCCTTGTGTACGTTGCGAAGACGGATAAACGGCACGCTGTTCCCGAATAAAAAAGCATGGTGTCCGCCGGCAGTGAGAAGCCGAGCGATTTTCATCATCATCTGGTTCGACACCAATAGCCCGATTTTTTGCCCCTTCAGGGTAAATCTACCCTCCGATTTTTCCGCCCTGTTTAACATAGTCGAACCATGATGGACGGAGCCGCGACATGTCGGCGTCGGCTCATGAGGATGCCAGAACACCTGATAGACGGCATCCATGACCAGCATACTGACCAATCAAGCCGCCATGTCGGCGCTACAAACCCTGCGATCGATATCCAGCGGATTGCAAAAGACCCAGAATGAGGTGTCATCAGGGCTGCGGATCGCAACAGCCGCCGATAACGCAGCATATTGGTCGATCTCCACCACGATGCGATCCGACAAGGGGGCAATCTCCGCCGTTCAGGATGCACTCGGGCTTGGGGCGGCCAAAGTCGACACGGCCTACGCAGGCATGGAAGCTGTCATTGATGTTTTGGTTCAGTTCACGGCCAAACTCGTCGCCGCCAAAGAGGACGGGGTCGATAAGTCAAAAATCCAATCCGAACTGGACCAACTGAAGGAACAGGTTATCGGCATTGCCACGTCAGCCAGTTTCAGCGGTCAAAATTGGCTGACCACCGATATCAGTGACATCTACGACAGTGCGGTGAACAGATCATCGGTCGTTTCTTCCTTTGTACGAGCCTCGTCAGGCGTTGCCGTCAAGACAATGGATATCGACCTGTCGAGGATATCGCTCTTCAACAGCACGGGTGGTGGCCTTCTTCAGGCGGACGCGCGCGACATCAAGACGATCGGCGGCATCCGATCCCTCGTTTCCGTCTCCGGTCCATCGAATATCGGTGGTGACTATACCCAATACGAGGGCATCGACGGGTCTTCGGGCTACATGCTCCCCGAATGGAATTCCGGAAGCGCCGGGAGGGTTTCGTTGCAGTTTCCGGATGGAACACCTCTCGATTTCAACACTCCCGGCGCGGAAATCAGTTTCACCATAACCCTGGACCGGGAAGCATCGAACCCCGACGGATACAGCGGCGTTATCGGTGAAAACCAGGAGCTTCCAGGGCCTTATTATGATGGGTACACAACAACCGTCACAATCACCAAGGCCGATATCGATGTCTATAACCCCGGGCTAGATGGTGTCATCTCGACCAATACCCAGTTCGCGGAGGTTCTGAACGCGAAGCTCTATCCGCACGGAGCCTCCGTAGCTGGAAATTACATCAACGCTTCAACGGGCCTCCACAATCCCACATTGATAACCATCACGACGCGTCAGCAACACGGATACGGCTCCCACGTGGAAATCTCCGCTGTCACCAGCAGCGGGGTAAGCACCGGCGGGCTAAAGACGGACGCCGATTTCGGCTATCGCGGATCAGGACTGGCACTGAACTTCAAGCCGTTCATCGTCCACATGGACGGCAAGGACACGGACGGCATCGATGTGAGCTTCACATTCTCCGTCAACGGCGCTTCTCCGCAGGCATATTCCTTCGACCGTGCTTATGTGAACGAAGTTCTGAACCGGGACGACGGCAAGGTTGAAACGAGTGACGACATGGCGACCTTGCTGCACTCGTTGCTCGATAACGGCCCGACCTCGTCATCGAGGCTTCCGCCGGTTACGTCGTGATCAAGTCCAACCCAGATGTCGATCGCCAATGGGGGAGCGGTACGCGCATCGCATTCAGCAACATCCGTGTCAGTAACGAGCCCCGTTCCACCCTGAATTTCCTAGATATAGACATTGCGCAAAACCCCGACCACGTCGATACCTATATAGCCTATCTGGAAACGGTGACGGCCAACATCATCGATGGGGCGGCGATGCTCGGAGCCGTGCAGACCCGGATAGACCTGCAAAGTGAATTTGCCTCCCGGTTGTCTAGTTCGATCGACAAAGGCATCGGCCGTCTCGTCGACGCCGACATGGACGAGGCATCCACCAGACTCAAGGCGTTGCAGGCGCAACAACAACTCGTCGTCAGTGCTTTGCAGATCGCCAACTCAGAGCCGCAGGCCATAGTGTCGTTGTTTCGTCAATAAGAACTGACGGCCTCAAAAAGACGATTTACTGACCAGCGCAACACAGCAGCGCGGTCACTTGCCTTTTCTGGGCTTCGAAGGAAGAAGGCCTTCACGCTGCATCTGCTTACGGGCGAGCTTCCTCTGACGGCCAACCGCTTCAGCCTTCTCCCGCGCCTTCTTGATCGATGGCTTCTCAAAAGCCTCACGAAGCCGCATTTCGCGGAAAACGCCCTCGCGCTGGAGCTTTTTCTTGAGAATGCGCAGTGCCTGATCGACGTTGTTATCGCGTACTAAAACCTGCATATGGGCCTCTTGAGGTCGTAAAAACGGTGCGCCACCATACGCAATTTGACGTCGAATCCAAGATCGACCAACTGTTTGTGACAGGCTTTTTTCCAGAGGGTCAGGTGACGTTGCAGCAACGGAGCCTTATTCGGGCGGTTCCAAATGAGGGGATCACAAAAATTCGCTCGAATGACTATTATTACGCGTCATGGTAGCAGTATGCGATGCAGGTTAGGGAGGTCGGCTGTGCTGAGAAGTTTATTTCTGTTGGCTGGTATAGTTTCAGCTGTTCCAGCGTTTGGGCATTGCTTGACTCCAAATGAAACCAAGCAGGGCGTGCTCCTCACCAGAGAGCAACCATTTTTCTCCGTCTTCTACAAACCGACTCAATCAGGGTTAACCGAGCAGCGCCTGATGGTACGGCGCGGTTCGTTGGAGCCAATATCGGCGGAATATCTGCACCCCTTGCTCGTCACCAAACGGATCAGCGCGAAGGGCGTGCAAGAGCTGACCTACTCGGATGCGACGACGCTCGACGATTTGCCACTAAAGGGAAATTGGCGATCCGGTACAACGCTGTTCCTGAATGGTCAGAAAACGGTTGCGGGCACAACCACCATCACCTTCGAAAAATGGGCCGAGGAAACAATCGGATCATGCTCGTATCCGGTTTGGGTGGTGAAAGACCGCATGGAGCTGCAGGAACTGTCTCCGATAATCTTTGAACAATATTACTCTCCCAACCTGAACCTCGTGCTTCGCTCGATCAGACTCGACCCCTCCGGACATCCCATTAGTGAAGTCCGATTTGACCGGTTTCAGATTGGTTGGAGCAACTGACACCTGGTGGCCGCAGGACAGGACTGCGTCGCCGGATATCGTTCGCTGCATCCTACACAAACGGTAGCAATGCGCAGAGAGTTGGCGGTCGGTGTGCAGTAGATATTTTGCTTGATTGGCCAGCATCTGCTGTGGACTCATGTTGTTGAGCCCTTGTTCCTGCATTACTCGAACGTGATCCAAGGCACGCCTTGAACAAGGCTGCCGCCATGAGCACATGGGTCACCCGATCGCGCAACCGACTTGCCTTGTATCTTTGCGACAGACGAGCCTCCGGTTATCCTGTCCGACGTGGTCGGTACACCAGTGCAAAGCAAACTATCCCCGACTGTGGCGATTGGAACGCCTTCCACGGTGACGAAGCTTTGCTGCGTCGAAACAACCGGACCACCCACATGAGGTTTCGGTCCCGGATCGACCATTGGGCAAACATGCATGTGCCCTTTGAGAGTTACTGATCGCCCAGCCATCAAAATATCCTTCTGATTCCGGTAATGACGATTGTGGGGGTCAAATGGCTCTTGCCGCACCCGCCTTGTAAAGATCGAAATCAGGCATTCGGTCGACAGCAAACGCGCGGTCTATGTCAATGACAGCATTCCAGTTCTGGACGACGGCGTCCCCATATAGCGAAATGTCCTCGGCGAGCTTGCCTAACAGCGCCTCCTTCTGCTCGGCATTGACGCTGTGGCGATTCCGCCGCCACCAGCGACGGTGCAACATGTTGTCGATATGTGACGAGAAAAAGATGCAAGGGCAGTTATAGGCCTCTTCGTAGAATATCTCCCAGAGATATTGATCCCATGAGCTGCGGCTCCGAGGTCCCGCCATGTAGAGTTTTTCTGCCGCCTTGCAGCGTTCCCTGAACTCCTTTCCCGGGTCATAAACTTCGCGACGATAGGCTTCGATCAGGCTCTGAAGATCAGGGTCTTCTGGCTGAGGAGCGGCTCCGTTGCACCAGCGGACAAAACCACTTTGCCACGTCATGAACGGACCCCGGAAGAGCCCGTCTTCAAGATGGAAATCCTGCATGGACCCTAGCCACAGCATCAGCCGCTCGGGATTTTCTCCATCCTTGCGGATATCGATGAGAAAACGGTCGAAATGTTCAAAACGGATCGAGACCGGACTGTCAGGATCGATCTTTCGCACAATTTCGTAATAGGATTTGGCATGACGCTGCAAAGTCTTGCGGTTGAGAATTGGCATCTGCAGAAAGTCATCAAATTCTGCCGCTTGGTCTGAGCTGATCCAATAAAGGGCCCTCTCGAATTCATCCTTGTAATCGTTCGGATTGAACATGGTCTCCACTTTCAGTTCGGCCGGATAATATTGAGAAAATCGCGAAGACGCCCAGAACTGATTTTGTCCCCGAAGTTGAAGCAATCCGGATGATAAGGACCTTTCCAGGGAATCGTTTGCGGCGTCCAGCCATTGCCACCTTGCAGGATGTTGTTGATGGCTTGCCGTTCTTCGCGGCTGAACAATTGATCGATGGGGCATTTGGCTTCGCTCAAACTTCCCATTCCCGTCCGGATTTTATTTTGCTCGCCCACAAGCTGGCTTACGTGATTTCGCCAGCCGTCCGTGCCGGGTCCACTTCTGCCGCACATCTGTTCGACCATGCGGTTGAGATAACCATGTTGACCACCGTTAGCATTTGGCAGTCGCTTGTTGCGGTAAAGCGCCTGCTTCACATTGTCTGCTCCGTCCTTACATTCCGGCGGGAGGCAGGTTGCGCACGTATCGGTGGCAGAATCTGTTCCAGCACTGTCCGCTGCTCCGTCAGCCTCAGCCATCTGATTGGCAAGATATTCGCCGCCTTTATAGGCTCCGTACCCAACACCAGTTATCCCAATCGCCCCAGCGAGCCATAAGGCGGCTTCGCCAAGACCAATACCTATTGGTATAGCGATCGCGGGCATTAGTGAGCCCTCCTTAGATGCGCAGTCGTTGCTTTCATCAAAAGTCCAATTCGTTCGTCTGGAGAAACCGAGGGATTTGAATGGCGCATGAAGCGATTAAAGTCCTCATTGTCCGCTATGCGCCCGCCAGATACGATTTGAAGGTAGGCCCAGCGGTGATGCGCGGCTTCTGATCTGATGCCGTAACGTTTCGCTTCATTTCGGTACGCCCAAACCCGAGCATTCAATTCATCATCGCTGAATTGCTTGGTGACGTCAGATGCGTACCGCCGGAGATATGCCCTGACTGTCTGGCATGCCCTCACTTCTCGCCGATCTTCGATCTTGTGAACCTCAGCCGTGCTCAGTTTGAGCGGGCCAATTGGTGCGATGGGCATGTCGGGGTTGCGCAATAGGCGTAAAGGGCGCTCGGCCCAGTGGTTGTCAGGACTGCATAAAATTTGGGATGCGGGGCCTAAAACGCGTGCCATATTGGGAAGAGTAAGCGCCGGAAGTACCTGCGCCATGACATTGGCGTCACAGTGGCGGTA